>FLOH01000365.1_pt1 | contig 105778 bp, 98 predicted proteins | sample 756751 | NCBI WGS metagenome assembly FLOH01 (sample SAMEA4026879, study PRJEB14308) | marine metagenome | biome: coastal water; material: water | depth 74 m
CAGGGCGGGCAACTGGTTTCACTGTCTACACCCAAGCCGCAGATCTCACCAGCTCCACGCTGACGAACTCGCTTGCCGAAGTAGTCCTCTAAGGCTCTAGCCTTTGCTCGAACGGCCTTCTTCCTCACGGAGGGAGGCCGTTCTTTTGTTTTGTGCCTGAGGTAGTCCCCATTGCACATATTTTCTTTTTCTCTCTCAAATTTGTGATATTCTTGATTTAGGCGGAATAAGATTCCCGCACCCCTGACCCACCCTCCATTTTTTTGCACTCCATGAAAACCATTCTCTCCCTTGTTGCTGTAGCGGCTCTTGCCGGCTCAGCCTCTTCCCAAGTCCTCTCCGAAGACTTCTCCTCTGGCGTTCCACCTACAGGTTGGGTTCAGGTCGTCAACCCAGGCGGCTCTGGCGTCGGCTGGATTTTGGATTCCATCGGTGGCCGCGCCTGGCACGAAGACGAATACCTTGGCGGTCTCTTCTCGGATAACACTTTGGTTAGCCCAGCTTTCAGCTTGGCTGGCATTACCAGCTCCACGTTGACTTTCGATACGGAGACCTACTACAGCTCTTACCTCGCCAATAACCCTTTGGGCTATGGTGATGGCATTTCCAACATGGAAATCAGCACCGATGGCGGTGCGACTTGGACTGTCGTGTGGACCGATACCGCTGTGGTGGATAATAATTACATCACCGAAGTGGTCGATATCTCTGCTTTCGACGGCGCTGCAAGCGTTCAAGTTGGAATTCACTTCTTTGGTACCTACGCGCAAGAGTGGTGGGTGGATAACGTAGTGGTTGATGGTGGCGGTTCTGGTCTTGTTTACAGCACATCCGGTCTCGTCGGTGGCGCTTCGGCTACCCTGACCGTTTCTGGTGCAACCGCTGGTGGCGGCGTTTTGATCGGCTACTCGCTGACTGGTGCTGGCCCAACCAACACTCCGTTCGGTCCTGTCGACATGAGCAACCCAATCACCCAATTGCCAGTCTTGACTGCTGATGGTGCCGGTGTTGCATCCATGACGACCATGGTCCCAGGGCGGGCAACTGGTTTCACTGTCTACACCCAAGCCGCAGATCTCACCAGCTCCACGCTGACGAACTCGCTTGCCGAAGTAGTCCTCTAAGGCTCTAGCCTTTGCTCGAACGGCCTTCTTCCTTATGGAAGAAGGCCGTTCTTTTTTTAACCGGGTTTCTCCACGACCTCCGGGATTTCCTGGTAAGTTTAAAGAGTCATGAAATCCCTCTGCTCCCTTGTTGCCGTCTTCGCCCTCGCCAGCGCAGCCACTGCCCAGATTCTTTCGGAAGATTTTTCCACTGGTGTGCCCCCAGTTGGCTGGATTCATGTCAACCATAATGGTGCTGGCGTGGGTTGGATTCCAGATGGTGCTGGCCGTGCCTGGCACGAAGATGAGAGTGGACTCACTTCCGACAACCACCTAGTGAGCCCAATCTTTGATCTTACTGGTGTGTTAGGCGCCACGCTCACCTTCGATGGTGAAACCAACTGGGCCACCTATTTGGCGAATAACCCCGGCAGCGTGGGGAATGGCATTTCGAATATGGAAATCACCACCGATGGCGGCCTCAGCTGGACCATGGTTTGGACTGATACTTCCATCGCCAACGGAACTTACAGCCCTTGCGTCAACTTGAGCGCTTTCGATGGCCTGAACAACGTGCAACTTGGTATTCACTTTTTTGGCACTTATGCACAAGAGTGGTGGGTGGACAACCTGGTGATTGACGGTGGTGGCTGTGGCGGCAGCGGTGGGCCGATGACCTACACCCTCGTGGGCCTCATCGGTGGAGGGACCGCAACGGCAACGTTGACGGGCGCCACTCCACTTGGCCACGTGTTGATCGGCTATTCCCTTGCTGGTGCCGGACCTACGATGACTGCTTACGGCTTGGTGGATATGAGTACTCCGATTATCGCTTTGCCCATGCAGACGGCTGATTTTTTCGGCGGCATCACTTTGACACTCGCGGTACCTGTGCGCGCTTCGGGCCATGTGGTTTACACGCAAGCGGTGGATTTAAGCTCCTCTTTCTTATCTCCTTCGATTGCAGAATCCATCCTTTAGCAGCGCTAGAGCCTGCTTAAACCTTTCCCAAAGGGCCCTTGGGAGAGGTTTTATTTGATGGTATTGGACTAGCTTCATGGTGCGCAAAAAAATTCGCTACAATTCCATCTACAATGCGATTTCCTGGTATCTTTAACTGTCGAGGCTCCCTCGCACTCACACCCTGGATTTGACTCCCACAACCAGATACTCCCCATGAAACCAATTCTATTTTTGGCTGCTGCAGTAATTCTTGCAGGCTCGGCTTCTTCCCAGGTCCTCTCGGAAGACTTCTCCTCTGGCGTACCACCTACAGGTTGGGCGCACGTCAACAATAACGCCGGCCTATCGGTAGGTTGGATTTTTGATTCCGTCGGTGGCCGTGCATGGTCCGAAGATGAATCCGGCGTTGGTACTGCAGATAACACCCTCGTGAGCCCAGTGTTCAGCTTGGCCGGTGTTTCTTCCACCACCCTCACTTTCGATTCCGAACTTGGCTGGGGTGCCTACCTGGCAGTGAATGGCAGTGGCGATGGTCACAACACCATGGAAATTAGCTCTGACGGTGGTCTTACATGGACCGTCGCTTGGGACGATGTTTCGCCTGGTTCTGGTGTGTACCCAGGCATGAGTGTTGACCTGTCTGCTTTTGATGGTATGGCCGGCTTGCAGCTTGGCATTCACTTCTTTGGCACCTACGCTCAAGAATGGTGGGTGGATAACGTTGTGATTGATGGTGGCGGTGGCAGTAGCTTCACCCTCGCTATTGCAGGTTTGGCTTACGGCGGTACTGCAACCGTCAGCATTGATGGTGCAACTCCTGGTGGTGATGTCCTGATTGGCTACTCCTTTGCCAATGCCGGCCCAACTTCTACTCCTTACGGAATGGTGGATCTCGGTGGACGCATCTCAACCTTGCCAATGCAAGTTGCTGATCCAGCCGGTTCGATTACGATTGTGTCTGGAGTCCCTGTTCGGGTTGGTCCTCACACTCTCTATGCGCAAGCTGTAGACATCACTTCTGGGGTGTTGAGCAACTCTATCGCTGAGCCGGTACTGTAAGAAATAAAGCCGCATGATTGCGGAATAACTCGAAGCTGGCAGCGGCATGGTCGCTGCCAGCTTTCTTTAATTTCAGCAGCGCTTGCCAAGTTGTGGGTGCCTGGATTTGGCTGGAATCGGTTGTGCAGTTTTGAATCACTTCATGGAGTGCGGCGAGCTGCTGCACTTGTATTTGCCAAGCAGCATTCGGCTCGAAGTTGGTTTTTTCCAAGTGATGACGCGCAAGCAAATCCTGCACCGCCAAGAATAGGATGCGTTTGGGAAGCTCATAGCGGCCCGAGCGCGGCCAGTCAGCCACAACGGTGTTTGCATCCGCTGCGGTGCCTGCAAGCAGCATGAGATAGGCTGTCGGCCAGGCTGAAAGACAATCGGCATCGAGCAGACGCGCGATGGCGGCCGCCCGCACCGGCAGAGTGCGGCGGTGGTCGCGCGCAATCCAGGCCAGGAGGGGCAGAGCTTCGTTGGCGGGAGTGGCCGGCGCGAGCAGGCAGGCCAGGCAGCGTGCCTCTTGGAAATCGAGTGCCGCACGTCTCCATAAAGCACGCCCGAGGGTGGAATCACTGGCAACGCCGGCGCTCAAAACCGCTGCAAGACGCACTTCCCAGTCGCTGCCGTTTTGAATCAACAAGCTGAGGGCAAAACGCTGAGGTTCCGTCTTGGCCACAAGGGCTAGGATTTGCTGGTCGGTCCAGGTTTGGGTGGCTGCAAGAGTTTGAATTGCGGCGCGGTAGTGGAGATCTTCCGCGGAGCTTGGCGCCGGTGTAGGTGGCAACAAAGTGACAATTTGAATGAGGAGTGCAAGCAACACAGCCGCAGTTTAGCAACAGGTGAAATTGCAGCGCAAGAGTGTGTGCCTATTGATGGTGCCACCGTCATCTTGGCAAATGATCTGTACCACACTTGCACTCCTGTTGCTACAAGGCGCTCCGCCGCCTGTGTATGCCATCGCCTCCACCACTTCTGATTCACGCTTGCCGCAAGATACGATTTGCCGTGATGAAGAACTTTTCCGTCGTGATTACAATGATTCCTGGCCGCGGGTGATGGTTACCCAGCAAACTTGGATGAGTTTTTTAGGTGATATGGATAGCGACGGGCTCTTTGATTTCCCTGCTGGCATTGATGCGGTTGCTTTAGCTGCGCCCGATTCCACTACCACGCCTACCTTGATGGATTTATGGTTTTCATCAGATCAAGATTTTCTCGGCTTTCAAGATGGTGATATTTTGCATCTCTCACCCATGGGTGGGGTAGAGGTCATCTACAGCGAAGCGGATCTGTACAACCTGTTGCAACCAACATCCGGCGCGATAGATATCGATGCCTTGCATTTTATGGAGAACAAAGTTGTGCGCCTGTCGCTCGCCAATAACTTGACCGGCACGATTCTTGGAGACCTGCAAGACGGTGATATTCTGGATTGGACCCCGGAGGCCAACATCATCACCGTCGTGGCCACCGAAGCAGATGTCCAAGCGTGGGTCAATCACGCCACCGGAGGTACTGCTGCCATCGGCGATGTGAAAGCGTTATCGATGTTACCGAACTCCATGGTCATGGCCTTCACCGTACAAGCACCCACAGCCATCGATGCGAGTGTTTTTAGCAACGAAAATGGTGGTAGCTTGATTCCTGGTTGGGAGGAGAATGATTGGTCCTTTCAACAAAGCAGTGAATTGGATGCGCTCTGTTTTGTGCCGGCAACCTTAGGCCAGCCGCTAGTGTTATCCACGGATGTGGCTTATGTGCAGCCCGGAGCACCGATTCAGCTGCGCATGCATCACGCTACCCCCGGTGCTCCTCTACAGGGCATGGTGGGCACGACTTTCAGTATCCGCTCGCAATTCCTTGGGCAAGCTGGAATCAGCGTGGTGAATCCTTACCAGGGCTTTTCTCGCACTTGGCCAGCACGGAACCAGCCGCCCCTCATTGCCGACAGTTCTGGCAGCGCGTCTTATGACGCCATGCTGCCCAATTTACCTCCGGGTGCCACTTCGCTGACCTTGTGGTGCCAGGCTGCGGATCCAACAGGCCAGGGTTGGAGCACACCCATCGTTTTGCGATTGGAGTAATCACCCTCGTATAGGGTATGCTGGGTGGGAGGAAATCCATGCTTCTTCCCACCCTTATTCTTGCTCTCGGTTTTGTTGCTCAAGAGCCTTCCAACCAACTGCAACGAGCATTGGTTTCTGAAGAGGCCGATGTGCGCTACGCCGCCGCCTTAGAGCTGGCTGCGGGCGACCAAGAAGCAGAAAAATGGCTGTTGCGCGCTGCTGGGAATGGTACGCCAGAAGAACGCCGTACTTTGTTGCTTGCGGCGGCCTTAATGGGTACGCAATCCTCTTTCGATTTGATCGAAAAAGCAGCACGCAAGAAAGGCCGCAAACCTGATCAAGAACGTGCATACGCATTGGTTTTATACGGTTCGCTGCACCCCGCTGCGGGCTTGGATGCAAAGAAGGATTGGGCCCGCACGGCGAGCGATTTTGAGCGTGGGTGTTTACTTGCTGGCTTGTTGTCGCAGCCAGCTCGCCTGGCCGATCCAGAGTGGAAAAAATTAGTCACGAAGAAAAAAACTCCCGGCCTGCTGGAAATCTATGATCTGGCCGCGATGCTGCGTGGAGAAGTGTGGCCAGACACTCCGGAAAGTAGCGCCGAGATTGGAGCAAGACTCCTAACCACCCACATTCCTGGGGTAGAGGGGGTTGCGATTCAGTCTCTAGAACACTTCCGTAAGTTGGAGTTTCCGCAGTTGTGGTCCGTCGGAGCTCGTCATGTTCCCGCCCGCGAGCTCTCCGATTTGAAAGGCCAAGCTCTGGTTGGCGATCGTATTGCCCTCGTGTTAAGCCTTTATGAAGTCGAGACCAAGGATCGCCAAGAGTTGTTTGATCATTTCCGCACCCGTGTCATCGGTAAGCGCGAGGCCGCATGGTTGTGGGGGGCTGCAGGTGAGCTGGGGCTTAGCCTTCCAACCGTCCCGCCCACAGAAAAACTGGAAGATGCTTATGTTGCTGGGATATTGAGTTTAGCTTGCCAAGATTTTTCTAGCGCAACCTTCGCCACTCAGCCTTATTTGCAACAAGCACGTGAAGCCTTTCAGTCGAGTTCCAATTTTGAGCGGCGGTGGCCTGCGGCGGCGTTGATGGCCCTGGGTGGCAAGCCCGAGGATCAAGAGATTTTAAAAGCAGCATTTTTGATCGCCTCAGGCAGTGAGCGTCAACGCCTGCAACCCATCTGGAAATTAGCCAGCCGTTCTTTGGGGTCGGAACGACACTCCTGGTTGCGCAGCTGGAGCCGTGATCTTGGAGCAGGGTGGATTGGCTTCCTGGATAAGGAGGGACCGCGTTGGGTTGCTTACCAATTGGCCGGCGGCACCGTGGGTGCCGAAGGTCGCTTGGAAATCGCAACGTCTTATCCGGGCTTGCAGTTGGTGCCCCGTGATTACGCCGGCGATCAAGTGCTGTATCGCGATTTGGCCGTGTTGTTGCTAGACGGCGTTTATCGTTGGGGACTCGGGAAGTAGATCTTCCTTAGAGTAGAGATTCCAACAATTCGAGCTGCTCGCGGGTGTCGACATCCAGGAACGGTCCCGGGTCGCCGCGACGCACCACATTGAGCAAACGGTCACGATTGAAATGCACGATACTGCGTAAGGATTCTTCCGCGCGGAGTTGCAGCACTTCAGGCACCACCTCGGCACCCAGCAAAAGAGGGTGTCCACCTTTGCCGCCCGGCGTCATCAAACGCGCCACGCATTGTTGCGGTGTGGTTTGTTGCGCCCAGGCTTGCAGCAGCTGCAAAACCGCAGCTGCACTAAGTAGCGGAATATCGCAGGGATGAATCATGACTGCGCGTCCGGGTTGCAACGCTGCAAGACCGCAGTGCATGCTGCTGTTGCGTCCACCATCAGGATGCGGATTGGCAATTACCATTTGCGCCCCGCAGCCACCACGAGCTTCCAAAATTGCCAGCTGCTCTGCGCGGACCACAACCACGACCTGTTCGCAGCCCCCTGTTTGCAAGGCGGAAACCAGGCGCGGCAACATCCAGATACCCTTTAGTTCCAGTAGCGCTTTCGGCAAACCAAGTCGACGACCGGCACCCGCGGCCAGCAGAATGGCGTCACAAGGAGGCATGGAGATGGGCAAATGCATCAGGAGAGGGCGTTGCTGGCTGCGCTGAGAGTTTGGCGCACGTAGTCGAAATCGGCTTCGCTGGCATCCATTGGGGGGCTCAAACGCAGAATGGAATCGTGGATGCCAAGAGCGGGCAAGGCAAATGCAGCGCACATCGAACCGGCGCGGACTTGCACACCCGCAGAGGCCAAAAACGCTGCAAGGATTTCGGCCGCAATGGTTTGGTGGTGCAGCGCCAAAATTGGTAAGCGTTGCTGCCAATCCAGGCCAGCCGTCGGCAACACGTCCCAACCCTTTTGTTGACGACACCAAATTTCCAGGGCGGCCATTTTTTTCCGAATCGGTTCTAATAACGGGGGGTTCGCGGCCAGCCAATCAAGAGCCGCACCTAGGCCGTAGATGCCGGGATAATTGGATGTGCCGGCTTCCAAGTGAGCGGGCAGCGCCTCCGGCATTTCGAGTTCGCCACTGAAACTGCCAGTACCGCCGCATAGAAAGGACTTTGGCTTTTGCCCTTCGCCCACAAACAGCAAACCAATCCCGCGCGGGCCACGCAAATTTTTGTGTCCGGCAAGTGCTGCATAAGCCACACCGAGATCGTCAAGGTGGATAGGCAAAACGCCGCCGCCTTGGGATAAATCCAGAATTACCTGCACTCCGCAAGCCCGAGCTATGGCGCAGGCTTGCGCATAGGGCTGGATGATACCAAGGGTATTGCTGGCCACACTCAGGGCAAAGGTGGAGTAGCAACCCTTGCCCAATTCCATTTGTAAGGCGGATAAATCCAGTAAGCCCTGCGGGGTGGATGCGAGGCTCACCAAACTGACGCCGCGATGGCGCGCAGCATGCAGTGGGCGCAACAAAGAGTTGTGTTCGAAAGAAGTCGTGAGGACTTGGGTGTGATCGGCAATGCCACAATGAATCGCTAGGTTCAAGCCGTAGGTTGCGCCAGGCGTGAAGATCACGCGTTCGGGCGTGTTCAGGCCGAACATCGTTGCGGCCCTAGCGCGGATAGCAAAGAATCGTTCGGCGGCGGATTGGCCACCCGTGCCGCGGTCGCCGGGTAACACATGTAGCCCCGTAACCATGGCCTCCATGACGCCAGGTGCAGGGTTGGCGCAAGTTGCAGCACGGTTCCAATTGATCTGCGGTAACATGCTGCAAAGTCTACGCGCCGACGGTTTCCGCAACCACCGAGCGCGCACGCGCCACATCTCCGGTACCCCGTACCAAAATATGGCCATCGAGGAAAATCAGCACATCCAATTCCTCGGCACGGAAACGTAAAAAGCGTGCGCTGCAGTGTAAATCGGTCACCGTGCCGCGCAGTTTTTGGGCCACTATTTCCAGATTCACACCAGCGCCCAATCCAGGCAGTTGCACCGCATCGCCAGAACAAAGAACTTGCGCAGCGGCGGCGCCCTGTTGGCCGTACAGCCACGCATAATCAGCCTGGCCGCAACATTGGCAAGTGGGGTCTTTGCTGGCGTGAAGAAACTGCATCTGCCCGCTCCAAACATCCAGATAGCGGAATCCGGCGGCCACTTCCGAAATTTTGCCAGCGAGAATTTTTAGGGCTTCGGCAGCAGCCCAGCCAGCAATCACAGCAACGGCTGGGCCGAGCACGCCGGCGCTACGGCAAGTTGGGGTGGTGGAAGCATCAGGGGGTTCCGGCCAGGTGCAGCGCAAACATGGGCCGCCTGGAACGATGGTGCCAAGCATGCCGTGCGTGCTCACTACTCCGGCGTAAACATAAGGTTTGCGTTTGGCGACGGCATAATCATTCAGCAAATAACGCGTGGCGAAATTATCCGTGCCATCCAATATCAAATCGACGTCGGCAAGGAGTTGGTGGATATTCGCCGCGGTCAAATCGACGGCGAAAGGTTCCAGCTTAATCTCTGAGTTCACCTGGGCTAAACGTTCCGCCGCAGCTTCCGCTTTGGGGCGCACAGCCAAAGCATCGGCTTCGGTATAGAGCACTTGGCGCTGTAGATTCGAAGTTTCCACGACATCGCGGTCGAGTAACAACAAGCGGCCCACTCCAGCGCGGGCTAATAAATCAGCCCCCACCGAACCCAAAGCTCCCAGCCCGATGACGGCAACGGTGGCCGCGCCGAGGGCTTGTTGGCCATCAGGGCCAATCTGCGCCAGACGTTGCTGGCGTGAGTAGCGTGCTTCGCTCATCACGGCAGGGAAGGTGGTGCGAGAGGGGGGACTTGAACCCCCACGTCCGAAGACACTAGATCCTAAATCTAGCGCGTCTGCCAATTCCGCCACACTCGCAAGTTCGCTGGGGTGGGCAACGGGGCTCGAACCCGCGACCTTCGGTACCACAAACCGATGCTCTAACCAACTGAGCTACGCCCACCATACAGCGAGCCGCAAAGTTTACCGCGCCGGGGTCAGCTTGGAAAGCCTTAGCCGACCAGGATTTCGTCGCCGTTGGCCAGGACGAAGGCCTGAAACAGCTCCGCCAGGCGCGTGGTGACTGGGCCAGGCAGTTGATTGCCAATGGAACGGCCGTCAATCGCCATGACCGACGCCAACTCACCCATGGTGCCGGTGCAGAAAACCTCATCGGCCGCGAAGAACTCGGTGCGCGACAAGTCTGCCTCATGCACTTCTATGCCGTTGGTTGTGCAAATCTCGAGCACGGTTTCGCGGGTGACGCCTTCCGGACACGCTTTGGTGAAGGGGGTGTACACGACGCCAGCTTTGACCATGAAAATGTGGGTAGCGTTGGTTTCGGCCACGAAGCCATGCGGATCAAGCATAAGTGCGTCATCGGCACCGTAGGCGTTGGCCTCAATCTTGGCCAGAATGGACTGGATCAAATTGCTGTGATGAATTTTCGGATCCATCATGTCCGGTGCAAAACGGCGCACGCTGCTGGTTGCCAGAGTGAGGCCCGCTTTGTCGTAAACGGGGGCCTTCCATTCGGCCAACACAATCAAAGTTGGGCCGCTGGTATTTAAGCGTGGATCCATGCCCGAAGTAATCTTCACTCCGCGCGTTAAAGTCAGGCGAATATGGCAGCCATCGACCATGCCATTGGCTTCCAGGGTGCGACGGATTTCATCGCGCATTTTTTCCTTGCTCGGCACAATTTTAAAATCTAACGCCTTGGCCGACTTGAGCAAGCGGTCCAAGTGGCGTTCCAGTTTGAAAATGCGGCCGTCATAAAGGCGTAACCCTTCCCATACGGCATCGCCACCCTGTACCGCGGAATCAAATGGGCTGATCCCTGCGACATCGCGGTGGAGGAGTTCACCATTGATGTTGATCAACAGATCGCGGTTGCGTTCATCAAAGACTTGCAGCATGGAACTAACTGGGTGAGGAGGAGTGGCGCGCCCGGAAGGATTCGAACCCTCGACCGTCGCATTAGAAGTGCGATGCTCTATCCAGCTGAGCTACGGGCGCTACCGAGATGGGTGGGGCATGTTACCTCGTCTGAGTTGAGGGTGAAAATCCTTTCAGACTCACGCAGTTTTTTTTATTCCTTTCCGTCGTCATCCCCGCCGGTGTAACCAAGCTCATGACTCATGCCTTGTTGCGCAGCACTCGCGCGCGCATTGCCATCGTGCCGGTCACGCGCTAAGGCAGCAGCGACTTCCCCTGCCAAAACTTCGGCGGCGGCAACTCCAAGATTTTGGGTTTCCGTGGGATCCGTAGCCAGATTGAAGAAACCAAAAAAATCGGTTTGGTGTTCGGGTGATTGCTTTTTCGCCCACCTACCCATCCACTTCTGTGAGCCTTCGCGTAGCGCGATGTATTCATCGTCGACAGCAATACGGACGCCTTCACTCTCTTGCAACGCGCCGCGCACGATCAGGGCGGTGCCTTGGAGCTGTGCGGCATCCTGGTCAAAATACAAGCCACACAGCGCTAACAAGGTTGGGTAGACATCGAGTAATTGCACATCATGCTGAAAGCGGGCGTCGGCGGGAACCCCTGGTCCAGTAATCAAAAAGGGCACATGGATGAGCTCGGAGTACAAACTATTGCCGTGCTTCATCAAACCATGTTCGCCAAAGTGCTCCCCGTGATCTCCTGTCAGCAAAACGATCGTGGGGCGCCCCGACTCTTGCACCCGTTGGAGGATCAAACCAACTTGAGAATCGATGAAAGCTACCTCCTCAAGATAGGCTTGATGGAAGTAGTGCACCGAAGCTTCCGCGGCTGCAATTCTTGCCGCATCACCAGACTGCAATTCTTTCTGCAACAGAATGGCGGCATCGCCGAGTAAACCATTGTTTGGGTCTACAGGAAGATAATCTGGTAGAGGAGGTAGCTGACTGGTGAGGGAACCTGCAAAGGGGGCGATGGTGCCGTATGGATCATGCGGATCCATATAGTGCAAAAAGAAAAAGTAGGGGCGTGGATCTAAGAGAAGGCTATCGAAGAGATGATTGGCTAACTGGTTGGTGCGTTGTGCGCGCCCTTTTTCATAATTGCCTTTGCTGTTGCGGTAGCCGCGGAACAAAGGTTGATCGACGAGTTTGATCAGAGTGCCGTTGGGTAGCAGCGCATCAAGCCAACTGCGGCCCGTGAATCCCTGCACAAATTGACGTAATCGCCCGCGCAAAGGTACATCGGAATCATCGTAGACTTCGAAGCCTTTACCGAAACCAATATCGCCGGAAAGTAATCCATTGGAGATGACCCCGGCGGTGTGATATCCCGCATCGAGGAAGTGTTGAGAAATCCACGGCTGGTTGGCAGGAACCGGGTCGAAGTTACTGCGCACGCCATGGGTCAGGCTATCTTGCCCAGTGAGCATGGTGAGGTGGCTAGGCAGGGTAAGGCCAGAACTGGAATGGGCAAAGGACGCTGAAGCGCCGGCGCGGCGCATGGCATCAAACGTTGGCAAGGAGTAACCATCTGGACGTGGGCCGTTGAGGGCGTCGGCGCGCAGGGTGTCGATGGAGATTAACAGGACGTCAGGTTTTTCAACGGGGACGGAATCACTGCGTTGTGGGAAAATCCGCACGACTTCGGGGCGCCCGTCGCTCGAGCCAAGCATCAAGGACTCCACGAAACACAAAATCGCAAGCACCGGCACCAGCGCAACAAGCTTGGCGGCGGATACGGAGGCAGCGATGCGGAGGATGCTGAACGTACCAAGAAGCAAGGTGATGAGGGCAGCAAGCCATATCGAGAGGCTGGCGTCGGCTAAGAACGGCGCGCAACCCACTAAAATGCCGGCGAGCAGTGGGCCTAAGGTGCGTGACTCTCCCTGGCGCGCGGCAGGCACCAGCAGCAGCGCAGCTAAAGGTAGCGCTCCTATACATGCGCCAAGCCAAGCAACGCTGAACGCGCGGGGAATATCGAAACCAGAAAAGCCCAGCAAAGCATCCGCCAAAGCAGCGAGCGCGCAGCCTGCCCCGAGAAACCAAATACAGGTGAAGAACGAGGTTCTCATGGACCAACTTTATCAGATCTTGCTGCGGATTGTTTTGCCGCGGTGGCCCCGGATGATGCCGTTAGGAATTCTCCGAGCACAGCGCTGCTAAACTCCGCCACAGATGAGGAGCGCATTTCCCTTGCCGATGGCGCTACGCCTCGCGGTGGCTTTTACGGCGCACCTATCCGCGGGGTGCCTTGGATACTATCTCACCAGTCAGCACCATTTTGTTGGGCTTGGTTGGCCGGCAATTGGGGTTGGTTCGGTGCTGGTGGTGTGTTGGGGGCGCAGTATCTGGCTGGCCTTGTTCGCCAGTAGTTGCGTTTTGCACTTGTGGTTCCAGGGTGCATTCGCGAGCCGCAGTGTTTTGTTTCTAGCCGCCGACCTTTCTGAAATCATGTTCGCGAGCCTGATCCTGAACTGGCGCTGTTCGTGGCAGCTTGGTTTTTACAGTATCCGACAGCTTCATCGAATTCTTCTCGCAGGTGTGGTTGCGCCGCTGTTTGGCGTGATTTTTTGGAAGTGGGGTTACGGCTTTTCCCCTGCTTCCGACCTTAGTTCGTCAGGATTTTTTTCTTCCAGTGTCCTTCTTTGGATGCGCTCGGCAACGGGGTTTTTTGCGCTTGCTCCAGCATTGCTCGGCTGGCTCACACCCCCGGACTATTTTCTGGGTCCGGGCAAACGGGAAAGTGTCCTTGTGAGCGGCGTATTCACCACCCTTTGTGTGTTCGCATTTTCGGCATGGATCACTCCTGCTCCACACCCATTTTGGTTTGCTTTGCTCCCAGTGGTCGTGCTGTTTTGGAGCGCAGCGCGATGCGGAATTTTCCTGACTACCCATTTGGCCTTGATGCTATTGGGTGCCGCCACATTAGCGGCAGTCGGTGGCCGAGCCCTGTTTGCGCAAGTTGTGGACAACCAACAGATTGCAACTGCTTGGCTGGTTCTGAATCTTTTTGCTCTTTGCGCGGTGAGTTTGGCGGTGATAGCTTCGCGGGTAACGCTAGCAGTGGAAAAAGGGAAAACGGCAAGCGGAAGACTCGACAGTATTGCCGGGGTTTTACCGCAGATGGTTTGTTACTACGACATCAACCTGGTGCGGCGCTACACCAATGCGGCCTATCAAAGTGCATTTGGAGGGGTTGAGAGCTTACAGCCCATGGCCCTGCAAGATTTAGTGAGCCCAGCGGTACTCGAACAATCTTTGCCTCATTGCCAAGCAGCCTTGCGCGGTGCAAAAGTGCGATTTATGGAAAAAATCTTTCTCGCAGATGGCCAACTCCATTCCCTCGACCGCATTTTGCTGCCTGATTTCTCTTCCAACGGCGACACCTGCGGGTTCTTCTCGGTGGCCACGGACATGACCGATTTTTTACAAGCACAGGAGGAACGTCTGGCTTTGGAGACCCAGATTTTGCAAACGCAAAAACTTGAGAGTTTGAGTAAATTGGCCGGGCGCTTGGCACACGAGTTTAACAATCGTCTTTTTGGCATGTTGGGGCACGCCGATATCGCAATGCATGCTTTACCTGCAGACCACACTGCTTTGCCGGCATTGCACAAGATCCTCGAAATTGGCCGCGAAGCGTCTGAATTATGCGCACAAATGTTCGCCTTCTCAGGGCACACGAACGGCAAAAAAATACCTGTGGATGTCGAAGCCATCGTTGTAGAAATGACTAAGTTGATGGAGTTATCGCTGCCCAAGGAAGTACGCCTGTTCACTACCTTTGCTACCGATCTCCCCAAGGTGTTGGTGGATGAAGCGCAGTTGCGTCAGGCCTTGATGAACCTTGTGCAAAACGCTGCAGAAGCCGCGCTTGGTCAACCATGTGAAGTGGAAATTCAAGTCCATGTGCAACAGCGGGGTGCCGTTGATTTTCATGAATCATTCCTTCGCAGCAATGACGCGCACCAAACGCTAGTCGTGATTTCGGTCCACGATAACGGCGACGGCATCGATCCTGAGGTGTTGCCACGAATTTTTGACCCGTTTTTTTCCACCCGCAGCGGCTCACGGGGATTAGGGTTGTCCGGGGTTTTGGGAATTATTTATGGCCACCAAGGAGCTCTACTCGTTCATTCCAAAAGGGGAGAGGGCACTGGCATTTCCCTGTATTTCCCTGTCGATTCGAGTCTAATTCCAACTGCGCCGGAAGCTTATTTGGAGGCTCGCCAATGACTTCAGAATGGCATCTGTACCTTTTGCTATCTAGTGATGGCAAAAGAACCTACGTCGGTGTAACCATGGATTTAAAGCGCCGCCTAGAACAGCATAATGGTGTCCACCCTGGAGGTGCCAAAAACACCCGAGGAGGGCGCCCTTGGAGCTTGCTTCATAGCCGTGGCGGATTCCCCAACCGGAGTGCTGCGCAGAGCGCTGAGGCCACCTTAAAACGGCTTATTGGCGATAAACGGGTTGATTATTTTGAATCATGAAAATCATAATCAGTGGATTTTCCGCGAGTTTAGGGCGTTTTTGACCCGGTTTTTGTTGTAGTTTAGGGCACTGGTTAAATCTCGGTTTCCCCCTGGATGGTTCTCGAGTCCCTGCCAACCTTCCAATACGGCTCTTCCTTTGCCGTTTCACGCTAGCTCCTCAAAATCATGAAGACCCGTTTCCTCCTCCCCGCTGTGCTCGTTAGCGGCTCCCTTGTCGCTTTCCTTGGGCATGGCCTCCAAGCCAACCCAAACTCCGCTGCTTTGGCCCTGACACCAGACGTGATTGTTGGTGATATTCATGACCACATGGTGCATGGCACTGCTGGCGGTCAAACTTCCTATAGCTTTGGCTCGACTTCTTGCAACATTGGTAATGAGGTTTTGAACTGGGTTTCTTGGAACAATCAGCACCCAGTGATCGCAGGAAATATCTACCGTCTGAAGGATGGGCGTTTTGAGCAACTAGGCTTGAACTGGTTGAAGCACGGTTTCACGGCGCTCAACGGCACTCTTTGTGGCTCATGCCAGAACACTGGTGGCTCCACCTTGGGTATCGGTTGCTCGGATCCTTACAGCGCCTACTTGAATGGTTTCCGCAGTTACCTAGGCCCGCGCTCCGAGGTGAATTCCTACAACGGATACTACCCGTATCCACCAATCCTCAACCCTTCCTACTCGGGTGAGCTTGCACGTCGCATTATCGTAGACAATGCGGATGTGGATCCTAGTCAGAACGCTGGCGCTCGTTACTTCGCTGAAATCCAATACATGACTGCCGACGATAACGCAGAAATTGGTAACGGTTCGAACAACGTCAGCTGGCGTGAAATCTCTTTTTCAGGCTCGAACGCGCCCTTTAACGTGAACTTTGTTGGTTCGACGGTACGTGAGGAGTCGGCGATTATGGCTTGGCAGCTCATCGATCCGAATGTGATGATTTCTGAAGTTCAACTACCGAACGACGGCAGTGTGTTTGTGGCATCACGCACCACGGTGAAGCCAGGTGGCGGTTACGCTTACGATTACACGGTATACAACCGTGATTGTAATCGCAGCGTGCGGGCATTCTTAGTGCCTTTGACCGGTAACGAAACGCTCTCCAACAAGATGTTCACCGATGTGGATTACCACAGTGGCGAACCTTACGTCAACACAGATTGGCAAGCCTACGAAGGCCTTTTTCCTGGTCGTTCGCAAAAAATTCAGGCTTGGTACGGTGGCACTTTTGGCGCCAACCCAAACAACAACGCTTTGCGTTGGAGCACTGCTTACAGCATGCACTTTGATTCGGATACCTCTGGGGTTTTGGGTCAGGTTGCTCTCGTGCCCTTTAAGCCAGGCACGGGTAAGATTTTCTACGCAAACGCTGTGATTCCTCAGTAGGAATTGGCCTCTTTGTAAACAGAGGGACTGGCCTGCGGGCGAGTCCCTCCTTCTTTTTGCCCTAGCTTGGCTATGCGCCACATCATGAAAAAAGCTCCCTCGCGTTTCGGTAAACGCCGCGCTGTAGTGCTGGTGGCGGTGCAGTTGCTGTTGATTGGACACGTAGTGTGGTGGCTTGCAAGTGGCAACACTATCACTCCTTTAGAACCTTCGGAAGGCATGAGCTTTGCCAAAGAAGGCGTAGTCAATGCTGGCCTGATCTTGTTGAGTGTTGCAGTTCTGGCCACTTTGATTTTTGGACGCTACTTCTGTGGTTGGGGTTGTCATCTGTTATTGCTACAAGACTTCTGTCGTTGGCTGTTGCTGCGTGTTGGAATTCGGCCTCGGCCTTTTCGTTCGCGATTGCTTCGCCTGATTCCGATTGTCGCTTTTTTATATATGTTTTTGTGGCCCATACTCGTGCGCCTTTTTTTGGGGAACTCTGCTCCGGCGCTGACTCTACAGCTCACCACCAATTCATTTTGGGCCACTTTCCCTGGTCCTCTTGAATCGATTCTTACTTTAGTTGTAGCTGGATTTGTGGTCGTATATCTTCTTGGTTCGAAAGCCTACTGCACTTACGCTTGTCCATATGGGGCCATTCTAGGCGCGGTAGATAACTTTGCAGTCGGTCGTATCCGCGTGAATGATGCTTGCCAACAGTGCGGCAAGTGCACCGCAGCCTGTAGTTCCGATGTACGCGTCCATGAAGAAGTACGGGATTTCGGTGCGGTGATCGACCCCAATTGTATGAAGACTATGGATTGCATCGCTGCCTGCCCCAATGATGCTTTATCCTTTGGATTCGGCAAACCTGCTGCTTTCCTTAAACAACGCGCGGAGGGTCGTAAGTCGCAGATTGGCGTACCGACTTGGCCGGAAGAATGGTTACTCCTGGGTGCTTATGCATTCGGATTTTTTGCCACCCATTCCCTATATGGCCGCTTCCCATTTTTGCTCGCCCTTGGCTTCGGCATGATGGCTGCCTTTGGCGCTCTCACTCTCAAACGCTTGTTGCAACGCCGCGATTTGAGTTTTTTAGGCCAACATCTGAAACGCAAAAATGTTTTCACCCCACGGGGTTGGGTGTATGTCTTGTTGATCGTTTGCGGAACCGGTCTGTTCGGACACTCCCTGTGGATTCAAACCCACCGCTGGCGCCGTGACTCAGCCTTTGCGGCCACCAATTTTCACCGTAGCTTATGGTTACGCGGTGATTTTTCCGCTGAAACAATTTCCGACGAAGCAAACGCAGCTATGGACCATGCTGTTGCAGAAGCTGTTTGGTTAAATGCTCATGGTTTGGTACGCGAAGATCTCAACCTATTTGTGATCGGTTGGAACGATCTTTTTGACGGTTCCTTGGATGGCTTCGAGACCAGAATGTTGGAAATTTTGGTTCACCGCCCCAATTTTGGTGAAGTCCAGATGCAGTACGCGTATTTCTTGATGAACTTGCAGCGTTTTCATGATGCCCGCCTGCAACTCGATGCGGTGTCGCCGCGGGATCCGCGTTACCTCGATGCGCAGCACTCGGCGATCGCCCTGCAGCAACGTTTGGGTAACGAGGAAGATGCAACCCAGCGTGCCGCAGCTCTCGAAGCTTTGGGCTTCTAGAGCTTCCCGCGCACTTGGTGGTGAAGGTAGAATCGTGCGCAATGAGCGCCAAGAACCCCGTAGAAACCTTTCGTAGCGATTACTGCGCACCCGATTTCCGGATCGATTCTGTGGAATTGGATTTTCAGCTAGGCGTGGAGAATACCCAGGTCACCGCGCGCCTGCAAATGCAGCGTACCGTTGCCGGTAGCAGCATGCCGCTGCAACTCCATGGCGAGGATCTTGAACTTCGCAGTGTGGCCATCGATGGCCAAGAGTTGCCTTCCAATGCATTTCAAAATAACGCGGAGGGGCTTACCGTCCCCAACCTTGGCGATTGTTTTCTACTCCAAACCCGTGTGAGTATTCGCCCACAAGACAATACGCAACTATCGGGACTCTACAGCTCCGGCTCTATGTATTGCACACAATGTGAAGCAGAAGGATTTCGGCGCATCACCTATTTCCTGGATCGTCCCGATGTCATGGCTACTTTCAAGGTGCGCATAGAAGCCGACCGTAAAGCCTTCCCAGTATTGTTAAGTAACGGCAACTTGATCGATTCCGGCGCAGCGCCAAATAACCGCCATTTTGCTGTCTGGCACGATCCTTTTAAGAAGCCGTCCTATTTGTTCGCTCTTGTTGCGGGCGATTTAGGTTCGATTAGCGATAGCTTTACAACCTCAAGTGGCCGCCAAGTCGCGTTGCATATTTATTCCGAACATCGCAATCACGATCAACTTGATTACGCCATGTTGTCGTTGCAGCATTCCATGAGCTGGGATGAAAAAGTGTTTGGCTTGGAGTACGATTTGGATATTTTCAACATCGTTGCAGTTGGTGATTTCAACATGGGCGCGATGGAAAATAAGAGTCTCAATATTTTTAACACCGCCTATGTGTTGGCACGCCCAGATATTTCCACGGACGGCGATTACGAGGGGATTCAAGGCGTGATTGGTCATGAGTATTTCCACAACTGGACTGGCAATCGTGTAACTTGTCGTGACTGGTTCCAGCTCACTTTAAAAGAAGGATTAACTGTTTTCCGTGATCAACAGTTCTCCGCAGCTATGGGGTCCTCTGCAGTCAAACGTATTGAAGATGTCAAAACCCTGCGTGCTGTGCAATTCCGTGAAGACAGCGGGCCCATGGCACATCCCATCCGCCCAGATTCCTATATCGCCATGGATAACTTTTATACCTCCACGGTCTACAACAAAGGTGCCGAAGTGATTCGTATGTATCACACTTTGTTGGGGGCGAAAGGCTTCCGCCAAGGCATGGATTTGTATTTTGAGCGCCATGATGGTCAGGCAGTCAGTTGCGATGATTTCCGTGCCGCAATGGCCGATGCAAACGATTATGACCTCAATCAATTTGAGCGTTGGTATTTGCAGGCTGGCACTCCGGTAATTCATGCCCAAGGCGTTTGGGATGCAGCTCTTGCTACTTATACGCTGAAGTTGCAGCAAAGTTGTGCCGCCACTCCTGGTCAGGAACAGAAACTTCCATTTCACATTCCGGTTGCCGTCGGCCTGCTAGATCAAGCTGGTCTAGAGATTGCCGCAACCCGCGTGTTGGAATTGAAACAGCAAGCGCAGCAGTTTGTGTTTGAGAACATTACCGTCCAGCCGGTGGCCTCCATTTTGCGTGGCTTCTCTGCCCCGGTGCGTTTAGAAGTGGAACAAAGTGATGCGGAGTTAGCGCTGCTGTTTGCCTACGACACGGATAGCTTCAATCGATGGGAAGCAGGACAACGTTTCGCCACCCGTGTCATTCTTGAATTAGTTCGTGAGGTTCAATTGGGTAACACCCCACAAGTTCCTGAGAATTTATTGCAAGCATTCCGCTGTGTTTTGGAAGATGAGGGGCTTGACCATTCACTGAAGTCCTATGCGTTGCGGTTGCCCGATGAAATTACTCTCGGCGCTGCGATGGATGTGATTGATCCTGACAGCTTGCATGAAGCCCGAGAACTGTGCGTGCGGGCGATTGCCACAGCCCTGCGTCCACGCTTGGAACAGCTCTATCAAACATTGAAAGATGGCGCCCCATACCAGCCTGAGGCCGCAGCGATTGGCAAACGCCGGATGCGTAATCTGTGCCTCGGTTATCTCTGTGCTCTGGAAGAAGAAAGCACCACAAGCCTTGCAGAAGCGCAGTATCAAACTGCCACCAACATGACCGACAAAATGGCCGCGGTGGTGTGTTTGACCGCCTACGATGTGCCGGCGCGCCGCCGCGTGCTGGATGATTTCTACAGCACTTACCAAGAAGAAGCCTTAGTGGTAGATAAGTGGCTGATGGTGCAGGCAAGTTCCCCAGGCACAAAAACTCTGCAGGATGTCATTGGGTTGCTCAATCACCCCGCTTTCGACATTAAAAACCCGAACAAAGTCCGTTCCTTAATCCGTACTTTCTCCGGCAACCAACTGATTTTCCATCAAGCCGATGGCGCTGGTTACCGCTTTGTTGCGGATCAGGTAATCGCCCTCGATGCCATCAACCCACAGATTGCGGCACGCATCGTTGTGGCGTTTGCCCAATGGCAACGCTTTGATGAGTCCCGACAACAGCAAATGCTGGCGCAGTTGGTACGGATTTCAGAAGTGCAGGCTTTGTCGCAAGATTGTGCCGAGATCGTGGCGCGTAGCCTCAAGGCTGCCCACGTCGCGCGTTAGAATACAAGCTGAATCATGCGCATCCTCCTCGTCGGATCTGGGGCTCGGGAACATTCCCTTGCCTGGAAAATTGCCAGTTCCAAACTGGTCGAAACTTTGTGGACGGCACCGGGTAACCCTGGCACCGCCACACTCGGTACAAACGTTGCGCTGGAGGTGGAAGACACTCCCGGGATAGTTGCTTTCGCCAAACGCAATCAAGTTGATTTGGTGGTCGTCGGCCCCGAAGGCCCCTTGGTGGGTGGTTTGGTGGATGCCCTCGCGGTGGCAGGTATTGGCGCTTTTGGTCCACGCCAAGGTGCCGCCGAGCTGGAAGGTTCCAAGGCCTGGTGTAAGGAAGTGTTGGTGCGTCACCGTATACCAACCGGTTCGTTTCGTTCTTTCCGCGCCATCAATCAAGCCGTGTCTTTCTTGGAAAGTGGTGCGCGTTATCCCCTGGTGGTGAAAGCCTCCGGCTTGGCTGCTGGCAAAGGAGTGATCATTTGCGAAGATGTAGCTACCGCCGTCAAAGCCACCCGCGATATGCTGGAAGGTGGTCGCTTTGGTGCCGCCGGCAGCACCGTCGTCGTGGAGGAATTTTTGACCGGGCCCGAAGCCTCGGCTTTCTGCCTGACGGATGGCCGCACTTTTGTGCCGCTGGAGACTTGCCAGGATCACAAAACTTTGTTGGATGGTAACCAAGGCCCCAACACCGGCGGCATGGGTGCGGTGAGCCCGAACCCAGAAATTAGCGAACGCACTTCCGTGTTGATTGAGCGCCAAGTGTTATTGCCCACCTTGCATGGCATGGTGCGTGAAGGCCATCCCTTTCAGGGAGTCCTGTTCGCCGGCCTCATCCTGACTTCTGGGGGGCCGAAAGTGTTGGAGTACAACGTGCGTTTTGGCGATCCAGAATGCCAGGTATTGATGATGCGTTTTGCCAGTGATTTAGTCCCTTATTTGAAAGCTTGCAGCGATGGCACGCTCGATCAATTGGAAGCACCGCAATGGGACCGACGCCCAGCTTGTTGTGTGGTTTTGGCTTCAGGTGGATACCCGGATAAATACGCCAAGGGCCTCCCAATCAGTGGTTTAGACCAAATCACGCCGAGCGACGATTTACAAGTCTTCCACGCCGGCACCAAAGAAGTCAACGGCGTGGTGGTCACTGCAGGCGGCCGCGTACTCACGATTACCGCACTCGGTGAAACCATGGGGGAAGCGCGCAAACGCGCTTACGCTGCTGCTGCATTGATTGATTTTGAAGGCAAAACCATGCGTACGGATATTGGCTTCGCCGCGGAGCAGGCCATGGAGCCCATGCGATGAAACCAGATGAGGCCTTGACCAATTTTGAGGCTTTTTTACGTGGCAAAGGGTTGCGCATGACTGCACCTCGGCGCGGCATATTGTTAGCAGCGTGGAGTTCCCACGACCACTTCTCGGCGGAAGCCATGTTTGAGCAGGTCAGTGGCTTAAATCTGGGCGCTTCCCGGGCCACGGTTTACCGGACACTATCGCTGCTCGTGGAAGCTGGCTTTTTATCGTCGATGAACAATGGTCGCGGCACCATGCTCTATGAACACTGTCTTGGCCATGAGCATCATGACCACATGATCTGTCGCGCCTGTGGAAAAATTGAAGAGTTCCACAGTGAACAGATTGAACGCCTGCAAGAAGAATATGCCGCCAAGGTAGGCTTCACTTTGGCGGCTCACACCTTGCGCCTGGAAGGCTACTGTGCGCAGTGTACTGCGTTGGGCCTAGCTGCCAGTCACACCAGCTAGGCGGGCGAAACAGCGCTTATTTGAAGCGACTACTGATGTCTTCGGCAACCAGCTGAGCGAGATCCGCCCGGCCACGCAGGCCAAGTTCTGCCGCGTAGACCTTCAAGGTTGCAAACTCCGGAGTCTCCGGCATCAGCATAATCTGTACCGAGACATTGGACTTGTCTTCAAAGAACTCAATGCGCATGGAGCCAGGAGTGGCCGTGAAATCTTTGGCGTTGGGCCGTGCTTCCACAGTGCTTTTGGCAACCATGTAGAGTTCATTGGCCGAGGCGTGGACAATCATCTGCCCACGGTCGTTGGTGAAATCATCGTAAGTCCAGACTCCTACTACGGCACCGACACCCACCAATACGATGGGGGCGGCACAAGAAGCAGCGAAGAACAAGGACAGGAGAATGAGGATGCGAGGTGTTTTCATGGCTTGCCGGTTAGGCAACCCGGATTGTAGCGGTGAGCGCACCCCAATCGAAGTCTTCCCTGCCAAGGTCTAGGAAATTCCCAATATTGCCAGCGGTCAATGCCCCAGAGCGCACCAATCTGGCAGCGGCAATCTGCCCCCAGTAACGTTCTAGGAGTACCTCCATATCTGCCGCCAAATTTTGCTGGCTGACGGCATGGAGTGTCAGTGCGCTGGCTGCGCGGAGCATCTCCTGACGCGCCGGTTGATTGCGCCGCTGGGGCCACAAAGAATCCATCAAGCCCGGGAGTGCGGTTGTGCGTAGGAATGGATTCACCAAGAATGCGCACAAAAAGCGGAAACTATTGCGTCTTAAGGAACTGCGAAAGCTCACTTCCGCTGCCAGCGGGCTATCACAAATCAAACTATGCGCTGCACCTTGAATGAGGTCGCTTAAATCGAGTTTCAACGGTGACCAGACCAGCGGTTTGCACGGATGAAAAATAGTCTGAAGCGGTGGAAAATCCAGCTCAAAGGCTGCCGCACGGTGACGCGGTAAAGCAGCATGAAATTCTGCCCAACAAGCCTTGGGCAAAACGGTGAGACGACTACTCGGAGGTGCAAACCCAAAAGTCGTGGCAAATAAACCTGCCGCACTTTCGCACAGATGCTCCGCAGCTTCCGCCAACATTTCGTCATCGGTGTCGGCTAGATCTTGGTGAAGATTGGCCCATAGACTGAGCGGCGGGGTTTGTAACCACACCCAGTGCTGGCAAGTCGTGCGAAAAGTACGATCTTGGGGGTTGGCACCCAAGCGTTCCCAAACCGGTTCGGGTGATTGGTGGATGACCATAGCCTCTATGCCGCTAGCCGCTAGCCGAGCGGGAAGGTGATGGGGTGCAAGGTGCCAATCACCAAAATGAAAAATCGCGCGGCTCGGCAGTTCTTGGCGCTGAATGCGTTGCCAAAGCTGGGCGGCCACGGTATCGCGACGGTGAACATCGCCCTCCACCCACGCACCCATGATCACCGCGCCGCGTTGTGCCAACAGTTCCAGGGCTGGACGATAGGCCTCGCAAAGCCGTTGCCCCGTGACCAGCATGATCTCCTTGTCACCTAAAGCCTCCTGGGCCGTGAGCGTGGTATGCAAGGGCAATAATTCCAACACCAAAACCAAGGGCTCATGCGGCGGAAGAGCTTGGATGATGGCCGCTAAGCCCGTGCGCGAACGTTCAAGCGGATGGTAATCCGAAACAACCAGCAACTGAGCGCGGCGCACAGCACGGTGCAATTCCTCAACAGTGGTTCCGGTGAGGGGGGCCTGTAAATCTTGTAACCAATGCTGACGGTAGGCTTGTAAATGCTCTGGAACCGGCGGAACGGCGCTCGACCACGTCCTACGCAATCGTCGCTCAAAGCCAGCCATCAAGCTTGCCAGATTATCCGGGTTGTTCGCCACCTACCCTTTTTCGGCTGCAAAGAGATGCAGCTGAAATCACCTCGCGAACTCAGCCTTAGGAAGTCACATTCGCCAGATAAGGTGCCACCAACCCGCGGAAGAAGGCGACGCCTTCCTGGCCCGTGCCCCAAGCACCTGCACCGCGATCGGGCAAATGCAGGGCGGAAAGATTGCGCTCGGGGTGGGGCATTAAGCCGAGAATACGACCACTCGGTGAAATCAAACCTGCAATGGCTCCAATGCTGCCACTTGGGCAATCCGGCCACTCGGAAGTAGGGGTGCCGTCGGCGCGACAATAGCGCAACGCAATCGCATTCGCCGCTTCCAAGCGCGCAACATCATGTTGCCCATCGGCAAGTACGATTTGCCCCTCCGCATGAGCCGAAGGGGCCGGCAGGATACTGCCAACGGGGAGGACGTGTCCAAGTGCCGGTGCCACTAACAAACGCGACCAGCGACATTCAAAGCGATGACTAAAATTCCATGTGAGGGAAATTTTGACGCCTTCCACGCGCGGTAATAACGCGGATTTCACCAAGGCCTGAAAGCCGTTGCAGACCCCAAAGATACTGCCACCACGGGCATGGAGTTCCTCCAATTCCGTGGCCAAGAAGCGCGCGATTTCTAAGCCTAGAATGCGGCCGGCACCGAGGTCGTCGCCATAAGTGAAGCCGCCTGGAATGGCGAACAGTTCACAGTCGCGGATGGCCGCCGGATTTTCGATGAGCTCACGGATGTGCATAACTTTCACACTGGCCCCCGCTAGCTCGAAGGCATAGCGTAGCTCGCGATCACAGTTGATGCCGGAAGTGAAGAGTTGCAGGACGCGAGGTTTCATGCCTGGACGCAGTTTGCGCTACGGAGGGTGGCGGAGTCGAGCGATAACAGGGGAGTGGTGCCATTGCGCAGTTCAAGCTGTCCGCCAACTTGGACGACACCCACTGCGGCCCACGGGAGGGTGCGAAAAAGACCACTAAAATGCTCCAGTTGCTCGGCGTGAACTTCCACCAGGAAGCGTGTAGGGGTTTCCGCGTAGAGACGGGCAACAGCGCTGACGGTATCACTTGCGGGGATGCGGGCGAGATCGATGTTGGCTCCCAGGCCAGAGCTGCCAATCACCATTTCAGCTGCGGCAACGGCCAATCCGCCTTCGCTGAGATCATGACAAGCTGCCACACAACCTTGCGTGATTGCGGCATGAAGCGCTGCGAATACGCTTGGAGCTGTTTCAAAACAGGGCCGCGGCACCCGCGAATCTTCCAGCGCAAACATATCAGCTGCGACACTGCCACCGCCGTCGTTAGTTGTGATTCCAACCACCACCAAATGATTGCCGGCTTTTTGCAATGGAGTACCCACGGTGCGTTCGCAATCCTCAACAATGCTCACCGCCGTACACAGCAAAGTAGGGGGGATGGATTTTTCTTCACCATGCACGCGGTATTCGTTGTTCAAAGAATCTTTGCCGCTAACAAACGGTGTGCCGTAGGCAATCGCAGCATCGCGACAAGCTTCCGCAGCGAGCACCATCGAACCAAAGCGATCCGGCTTACGGCAATCTCCCCAACAGAAATTATCAATGATGGCGGTGCGGTGCGGATTGCCACCCGCAGCCACGGTGTTGCGAATCGCTTCATCGATAGCGTTGGCGGTGGCCGCATAAGGATCGAGTTCAGCCATGCGCGGATAAATACCGCAGCCTATGGCGACGCCTTGCGGCAAGTCCAAACGTGGCTTCACTACAGAGCCATCTCCAGGCCCGTGCCCATGTTCCCCTTGATAGGGCTTCAACACCGTGCCGCCCTGCACCTCATGATCGTACTGGCGAACCACCCACTCCTTACTTGCTACCGACGGGTGGCCAAGGATGCGTGGCAGCAACAGCGTGTGATCCACCAACAGCGGCCACTGCGTTGCATTTTGCGGCGCGGCGCTGGCTATTGCGCTGCGACACGGCTGCGGGACACCGCCATGCATAAAGTCCATGGGCATGTCACAAACCACTTCGCCAAACCAACGCAAAATCAAGCGACCATGATTGGCGAAAGTGCCCAGTACGGTAAGCTCTACATCGGCGGTGGAACAAAGCTGTTGCAGTTCCACAAGCTTGGATGGGGGAATAGCGGCCACCATGCGCTCTTGCGCTTCTGAGATCCAAATCTCCCAGTAAGACAAACCAGCGTACTTCAACGGCGCGGATTCTAAATCGACTTCGGCACCAAGCTCTTCACCCATTTCGCCAACAGCGGAGCTAAAACCACCCGCGCCACAGTCGGTAACTGCGGTGAACAGATCACGGTCGCGGGCCACCAGCAACACATCGAGAACTTTTTTCTCGGTAATCGGATCCCCAATTTGCACCGCGGCTGCATCGATCGATTCCGAATCTTCATGCAGAGCTTCGGAACTAAATGTAGCTCCGTGGATGCCATCTCGGCCAGTGCGTCCGCCAAAGGCAACAATCAAATCACCTGGACGTGCCGCCTTTTCTACGTATTTACGTGGAATTTCGCCGAGCGAACCAGCGAACACCAAAGGGTTCGCCACATAACCAGGATGACGAATCACGGTGCCTGCCACGGTCGGGATGCCCATCCGATTGCCATAATCGCGCACCCCCGCAACCACACCCTCAAGAATGCGATTCGGGTGCATCGTGCCAGGCGGTAAATCGGCATCTTTCATGTCGGCCAAGCCCACACAGAAAACATCGGTGGAAGCAAACGGGCGCGCGCCCAAGCCGGTGCCAAGAATGTCACGGATCACCCCGCCAATACCGGTGCCAGAACCACCGTATGGGTCCAAGGCACTGGGGTGGTTATGCGTTTCGACTTTAATCGCAATGCCAATTTCATCGGTCATCGCAATGACCCCGGCATTGTCTTTGAACACGCTCCAACACCAATCAGGCGACAATTTTTGGGTGGCGTAAAAAACGGTTTCCTTAAGCAGGTTTTGGTACTGACGCGCAGCAACGACCACGCCATCGCCATCGAGTTGCTCAAAAGCTACCGGCCCAGTGAGCGTTTTGTGCTTGCAGTGCTCGGACCAGGTTTGCGCCAATGTTTCCAACTCCACATCACTCGGCTCGCGTCCTTGTGCCACAAAGAAATCTTGAATCGCCAGCATTTCTTCGGCCGACAGCGCCAGTGACATCGCCCTGGAAATGGCGGACAAGGCTTCCACATCCAAATTTCTGAGCGGGATATCGCGACGTTTTGTAGTGCGTGGAACCGCCGTAGGGTGTAGACCCAAAGCCTGATTACCGAGAAAAGCCTCTTCAATGGTGGGGTTGCCCAGCGCGCGTGCCCCTACCTCCAAGAGTAAGGCGCTATCGATGGCGCCCAAGCAGCGATAGGACCGATAAGTTTCGATATGGGCGCCCTCAGGGAGCGCGATGTTCAACAACTGCAGGGCGCGTGCGGTGGAATGGGCTTCTGGGTCAGAAACACCGGCCATACGGCGAATAAGCAGGCTTTTTCCACCATCTGCCTCGACCGCACCGGGAGCCACAATACGCGCAGTTTCATTGACGGGATCCGCGAGCAGCGTCGACACCATCACCTCCACTTGCGCACGTTCCAGGCTGCCGGGTAATAAGAAGCCACGGCCGACGCGAATGGTGTCGTTTAGGGGGAGGCCACGCGCCGCCAGTGCTGCCACGGCAGCAGCGCCGAGGGGGTCAAAACGGCTGGATTCCAATTCCAGCTCCACTCGCCAGGCTGTTGAGTTCATTTGTAGGGTGGGTTTTATCCCGAAGTGCGGTTATTCTAGAGTGTCACAGGTGGTGGAACCACGACTGTCCTGTTGCATTCCATGGTCAAGAAAAAGAAAGCCTCGCCTGTTGGCCCAGCCGCCTTGCCATTTGAGGCTCCGATCAATGATGTTCGGACTCGTCTGGCAGAGTTAGAAGAGCTGGCGCAAAAGACCACCCATGACCTTTCGGAAGAGCTTCTGTTCTACCGCGAGCGCCTGCAGCGGCTCACCGCAGAAATCTACGCGGATCTTACGGCTTGGAATCGGGTGCAACTTGCACGTCACCCAGACCGCCCGCTGACCTCAGACTATATCGAGTTGTTGTGCGAAAATTGGATTGAGCTGCATGGCGATGGAGTCTTTGGCGACGACCGCGCCATGGTCACGGGCCTTGCCACTATTTTGGGGCGCAAGATTATGTTGGTCGGCCACCGCAAAGGACGTGATACCAAAGATCGCTTGGCCTGCAATTTCGGTTCCGCACACCCGGAAGGATATCGCAAGGCATTGCGCAAAATGCGGCTTGCGGAGCGCATGGGGCTGCCCATCGTGTGTTTGGTGAATACCCCTGGAGCCTATCCTGGAGTGGCGGCAGAGGAACGCGGTCAAGCGCGCGCCATCGCGGAAAATATTTTCGAAATGTTTGCTCTCAAGGTTCCCATCATCGTGATGGTGATTGGCGAAGGAGGTTCCGGCGGCGCCCTTGGTGTTGGCATCGGCGACCGCGTCGGCATGATGGAAAACTCTTGGTATTCCGTCATCACTCCGGAAGGTTGCGCGTCAATCTTGTGGCGCAGCGCGGAAGGTAAAGAAAAAGCCGCCGAAGCCTTGAAGTTGACGGGGCCAAGTTTATTGAAATTGGGAATAGTCGACAAAGTTGTGGCCGAACCTACCGGTGGAGCGCACAACCACAAGGAAGAGGCTGTGCACCTAGTGGGTAAACAAATTGCTGCTTGGCTGGATGAACTTTGCGCCTTGAGCACGGCAGAACTGCTGCGCCAACGTGATTTCAAATTCCGTCACATTGCCAAAGCAGAGGCTGTGATCTACGCAGCGGTGACCCCTCCAGCTGCAAAGAATCTTGCCACTGGCGATTTGCAAGCGAGCAAAGTGGATCCAATCCAGGTAGATCCACCGCGTAGTGCCGCCCAAAATCCTAGCCCCAACCCCGCCGAACGCCGGAAAAGGTAATTTTTTGAGAGGATTGCGGAGAATTTGGGTGATTTTCCGTGAATATCCCCAACATCGAGTAGGCTAAGGCGTAAATTTGTTCGAACCATGTCTGCTCCAGCCTTCCGTCTAGTCCCGTCCGTTTCTGAAGAAGCCCCCAGTGCTGTTGGTGCTTGGGCCGATTTGAGCGATGAAGAACTTTTCGCCCTGACTTGCGAAGGCGAGCGCGAGGCCTTTCACTTGCTGGTAGAACGCTACGAGGGCAAGGCCATTCACACCGCACGCTCCATCGTGGGCAGCTACGAAACCGCCCGCGAGGTTGCTCAAGATGCATTTTTGAAAGTCTACGCGGCTCGCGAGCGTTTTGATCAGAAGCGGGCTTTCCGCACCTGGTTCTACCGCATTCTGCGCAACCAGGCCGTAGACCGGGTACGCCGTACTGCCGCCGGAACCCCAGGTGGCACCGTAGAGTTAATGGGGGATTGGAATGCCTCCGAAACCACTCCAGCGCACGGCGCCTCTGAAATAGAGCGCAAACAGTTAGTGCGCCAAATTCTCGACGCCCTACCCCACCAGTTTCGTGAAGTTTTGATTTTACGAGACCTTGAAAGTCTAAGTTGTGCTGATATCGGCGAGCGAGTCAGCGCTACCCCCGGAACCGTGCGCTGGCGCCTCCACCACGCGCGCAAACTTTTTCGTGATCAATGGGAACGCACTCTTGGTCGTGAAGAAGGAGGAGATCTCCTATGAATTGTCGCGAAGCCTCCATCCAAATTTCTCTACACGTCGGCGACGATTTGCCGCAAGTGGAAGTCCCCATGCTTGAGGAGCACCTCGAGCACTGCGCCGTTTGCCAAGTGGAATACGAAAGCTATGCCTCCGCACGCGATGCTCTGCAGTTGTTGCAAGGAGAACTCGTGGCCAGCACTACCTTGTGGGGTGACTTAGAAGCGCAACTTGATACCGTTGCTCCTGCTTTGGGCTCCGGCCGCAACTGGGCTCGTCGTCCCCTCTGGACGGCTCTGGCTGCTGTTTTGCTACTTGCGGTTTCGGCGCAGTTTTGGTTTCCTACTCGGCACACTCTTGAAAATGCCGTGAACTCGGGCAATGCTGCTATGCAGGATCTCAACGTCGGCCTGGGTTTGCCGGATGTTGGCCCCAAGGCTTTGGTCGAAGATGGGCCTCAAAGTGAACAAGCTCCCTACGAGGATATTTTCGAAATCTTAAAGGGTCCTGGAGAGCAAACTTTAAGTGAGGATGATCTTCAAAACCCAATGATTGCTGCTCCTGCCTCGCGCCGCTCCTTCTGAGAAAACTAAGCCGGCGCTAAGCTGGTAAAGATGCTCTGGCCACTCCTCCTGCCTATTTTTCTTCAGCAGCCGGATCCACCGAGCCTTCCGGCGGCCAAACCTGTGTCCCCACAGGTGGAAATAGAGGTTGTGGAGGCGCCCTCTCCTCTTGTTGGCGCAAAGCACACTATTCTTAGAGTTTCCGGTTCCACTCTCTCAACGCTGATCCCCAGCGGCGGCCTGGCAGGTTTAGAGCTTGAAATGTCAAGTTTATACCGGCGGCTACGCTCATCTTCGGTGGAGGTTACGATTCAGTTCGTAAATGATGCGGAAGAACCACGCTTGCTCATCACATCCGGCGTCATTCTTGACAATTTTGGATTGTTCGTTGTGCCGGTGGTGTGGCAAGGACTACCACGTGGGTCGGAAAAGGAAAAAATCACCGTTTATCGCACCGATGGTCAAATGTTTCAGGCCGAATTGGTTGCCTGGAATGTAGATTATGGCATTTCGCTTTTGCGCGCGAAAGAACTTCGCGGGCTCGCACCGGAGTTCGGTCACGGCCTGTGGATGGAAGAAGGATCGGTCACAATTGGATTAGGCCATCCCTTTGGACTGCCGAATTCGATGAGTCTTGGGTTTGTCACTGGTCGTCAACGTGGTATCGGTTCTGCAGGGGGCCTGTTGCAAATCACGAACCCGGTCAACATCGGCGACCGGGGTGGCTTACTTGCAAATCGGCATGGCCAAGTGGTGGCCATGATGCTCATATCTCTCGCCGATGCCGCGCGCGAGGCGGAAGAAAACCTAAAGTTATATGTTGCCGAATTTGGGAACGATTCCGTGGAGGGTGCAAAGCAAGCCCAAGGTATTTCTTTCGCACTGCCGGTGGAAAAAATATTCTCTATTTTCCCTGAGCAATTTAAAAGGAACGCAATTCCTTCACGAGTCTTTGGGGTCCTGGTAGAAAACCAAATCTTGGTGATTGAAAACCCTGGCCAAGAACCTTGTCACACCTGGGCTGTCGTGGTGAAGGGTTTGATGCCGCAATCTCCAGCAGAAGTGAGTGGCCTGATGCCTGGCGACGTGGTGTTGAGTCTAGGCGGGCTTGCAACCCCATCGTCACATCAGCTTGGAGTGGCGATTATTTCTGCGCCACAGTCCACCACCATTGTGGTGCAACGCGGTGGGAAAGAACTGGAATTGCCGCTAGAGTTTGACCTCTAAAACGGGGGCTAGGAACTTATTCGCGTTTTGCTTGCAGGGCGTCAGACTCGGAGATGATGTCGAGTGCTTTCTGAACTTGAGCAGCATCAAACTCCAAATCGGTGATTGCGATGAATTCGCGCATGTCTTTTGCGGCCTCAGAGAGACGTCCACGTTCGTAGCGGCATAAGGCCCGCGAGTGCAGTGCCGGAGCTGAATTAGGGACCAAGCCCAGAATCGTGGTGTATTCAAACTCTTCCGCTTGGAAGGCTTCATTTTTCTGGTGCAAGCCTGCAACTAAAAAATGAATCGCAACTTCGCGCTTGATATCGCCATTGAGGACGCGCCGCACATATTCTTCCTGGCTAATCGCCAGACGTGCATCGGTGAGGAGCAAACGGTTATTGTACTTGCGTGATGCTTGCAGCAGTTCGATGGCCTTTTGCAAAGGTAGCAAGGCTTCTGCGGTGTTACCCAGCAAGGCGTTGACCTGGCCACTCATTTCTAAGGCGTTCAGGTCTTCTGGGGTGGACAAGAGAACGGAATCCAGCAGAGTGTCGGCACTATAAAAGTGCATTTTCGCTTTGCTTTTTTGCTCTTCAAAACCCGCAAGTTGCTGCGTCTGAATCTTTTCATCTTCATCAGGGTATTTCAGACTGGATGCTTTCGATTCTTCCGCTACGCCAAGCAACATCGAGCCATAGCGAAAATGCCACTCAGCCATTGCGAAATCGGCCTTGTAATTCTGGAGTTCCTCTTGAGCGACTTCCAGATAATGCAGAGCATGCGAAACCTCCGTGAGGTCGCGGTGCAATAACAAGGCGCGGCCTGCGACTAAATTGAGGCCGCCATGATCAGGTTCAATTTCGAGGCCACGACGAGCTTGCTGATAAGCTTGGGTGTAGCGCCCAGAGTTATAATAAATGGTAGCCCGCTCAAAATAATCCTCCTTTTGCGACTGGAGGTTTTCTTCTTCAGGGCTCGCGCCACAAGCCCCGAGGGCGGGGAGCAGCAACAGCAGCAGGGCGGGGCGTTTCCAATCCATCGTTTTCTATTATGCGGCAGGGGCGGCCCTGTGGGGAGGGCAATACCAGCATCGCAGCTGATATGCCCCCAAGCTAACGGTTATTCTGCGTCCCAGAGCCAGGGCGACGTAATCAAATCCCAATCTTCGGTTCCTTCCGGGAAAAAGATTCCAAGTTCCCGAGCAGCGCTTTCAGCACTATCGGAACCATGAATCAAGTTGTAGGACTTGGAACAACCAAAGTCACCACGAATGGTGCCGGCATCGGCTTCAATACCAAAAGTTTTCCCCATCAAACGACGCGCAACAGCGATGGCGTCGGGCCCGCGTAAGGCCAACGCAACGATCGGGGAGCAGGTCATAAAGCTCACTAGGCCAGGGTAAAAGGGCCTTTCGACGTGCTCTGCGTAGTGTTTGGCAGCAATTTCCTGGGACATGCGCATAAGGCGCATGCCAACGAGTTGCAGGCCTTTTTCCTCGAAACGAGTGAGGATGCGGCCAACTAGGCCACGGTGAAGGGCGTCTGGCTTAAGCAGGAGTAGGGTCGTTTCCATGGTTAGAATCTGGGTTTCGAGGATGACAAGCGCAGGAGGATAGGCGTTTTCGGCAAACTTTGCTAGTTTCTCCATTGATGAAGCCCAGGATGCTTCTAAACTATCGCCGATTGACGCTTCTACCCCCCGATGTCTTTGGGGATGAGCGTAGCTCTTTTGGCCTTTTTAAAGAGAATCGTGTCGAAAAACCACTTTTCCGAGCCTGAAAATAAAGCCCCTGGCGTCCGTCAGCTAAATGACTATGCACGCTTTTCAGGCATTGGTTTCGAGTTCTGCGCCTCAGTTGGCCTCATTGGCTGGCTGGGTTGGTTGTTAGATCGTTGGACTGGCCTCGCGGACAGTTTCCCGGTTTTTCTGCTGTTAGGTGTGTTCCTGGGCTTAGCTCTTGGCATCTATCGACTGCAATTGAAGCTTGCTGCTCCTCCCGCCGAAACAGATTCCACGGAACCGGAAGACGAAAAGTCATGAAGGCAATCTTGGCCTTGATGGTGCTCGCACTCCCAACCTTGTGGTTCTTTCCTGCGCAATGGCAACTTGCCGTGGCTGTAGGATGGATCCCGATGATGGCTTTGGAAGCCATCTTATTGCGGTGGCGAAGCGTCCACATGCAGCGTGAAGGTGGCGGAACAGATTTGCTTCTGCTCATCACCTTTGGATTCCTCGGTCGACTTCTCTTTCTCGTAATCGGTGCCCTCCTCGGCGCCAAAGCGAATCTCTACCCTGAGGGCCCTTTCATGGCTTCCTGCCTCGCCGCTTTGGTGGTTGGGGAAGCCCTCTCCTTGACGGCTCTGGCGCGCGCGAACCGTCCACATTAGGTATAGCTTTTTTAGCCTGCCGACTGCACCTCACCATCCTGACGTGATTTCGTCCACCTTCAACACACTCGTGAACTCCCTGGCTGCTTCTGGCGGCGAGGAAGGTAGTGGCGGCAACCCCTTTGACCACTTGTTCCCGCACGTGGTTCCTCAGGAAAGCTTCCATGGTTATCACTTGCCAACTTTGTTGGGTATGCAGGTTTGGGATATCCAAATCTTTCAGGTGCTTTCGATTGTGATGATTTTTGTCGTTTTTGCGCGCGTCCGTAGCGTGATCGTGAACCAGGGGAATGGTCGCGTTTCGAAAGTGATGGCAGGGTGGGTTGCCTGGTTACGCGATGAAGTGGTTTATCCAAGCTTGGGCAAAGAAAATGGCAAGCGTTTGCTGCCACTCTTCCTGGCAGTTTTCTTCTTTATCACTTTCATGAACCTGTTCGGCTTAGTGCCTTATGGGCTTACCGCCACAGCGAGTGTCTATACCACTGCAGGCCTAGCAGCGATTACCCTGGTGGTGATGTTGGTGGGTGGCATGATGGCGCAGGGGCCGTTGAAATTCTGGCTAAACTTGGTGCCGAAAGGGGTTCCCGCTGCGCTCTGGCCATTGTTATTTATCTTGGAGGTAGCTGGTTTGGTCATCAAACCATTTGCCTTGACTATGCGTTTGATGGCGAACATGACTGGAGGCCACTTGGTCGTCTTGTCTTTCCTCGGCCTGATGTTTTTCTTTGGGCAGAGCAGTACGACGGTTGGCTGGACGGTTTCCCCGTTTGTAGTCGGCATGTCCGTATTCATGATGATCATCGAGGGCTTCGTCGCCCTTTTGCAAGCTTATGTCTTCACCCTGTTGTCGGTGATTTTCGTCGGCATGTGCTTGCATCCTGACCACTAACGAATCCACTTCCAAAACTAACTAGAGATGTTCGACCTTCTCCTTCAAGAGCCGCTAACTGAGGAAGCCCTCAAGCAAGCTGTTACCCTTGCGCAAGCCGCAAACGATCACGGCGTTGCCGCAATCGGTGCTGGCCTCGCAGTCATTGGTGCCGGAATCGGTATCGGTCTCATCGGTGGTAAAGCCGGTGAAGCCATTGCCCGCCAGCCAGAATCAACCGCAGACATCAAGAGTAACGCCATCGTTTTGGCTGCTCTCGTTGAAGGTGCAACTTTCTTCGCGATCGTTGTTGGCCTACTTTTCGCGCTCAAGTAAACCCTTTCGGGAAGTGTGCGTCTTGCCTCATTTGGGCAAGGCGCAGGGTCCCGAGTCTGAACCATGTTCAACCTCCTTTTGATCTCATTGCCAAGTGGCGGCGGAAACGGGCTTAATCGCCTGCTTGAAGTCGGCGCGAGCAGTTTCTTCTGGACGCCGCTGATTTTCCTGCTCACCCTTCCATTTTTGTGGAAGTTCGTGTTTGGGCCAATTGCCAAGGCACTGGAAGAGCGTGAGGATAATTCGCGGAGCGCTGCAGCAGCTGCTGAAGCGGCACGTGAAGAAACCGAGCGTATGAAGGCTGCGATTCAGGAAGATCTCGATGCTGCGCGGCGTGAAGCTGCAAAGCAGGTAGCAGAGGCGAAAACCCGTGCTGCTGAACGCGAGAAAGAACTGATGGCGGCCGCCAAGGAAGAAGCTGAAAAGGAGCGTTCACGCGCTCAAGCTGAAATTGCGCAAGCACTCAATAGTGCGCGTGAAGTTTTACGCAAGGAAGCTGTCCAACTTGGTATTGACATTGCGGCTCAAGTCATCAAGCGCGAGTTCTCTGACGAGGACCAACAGCGTTTGGTAACTGATTTCCAGAGCCAAGCAAACCGCAATTAGCATGTCCGCAAATCACGTTTCGTCTGCTGCTCGTCGCTACGGTCGCGCCCTTTTTGAGGTCGCCCTGGAGCAAGGTTCGCTCGATGCCGTGCGTGCCGATATGAAGCTGCTCGGAACTGTCCTTGCGGAATCCTCCATAGCTTCTGCTCTGGCGGACCCGCGTATGGATGACCGCCAAAAGCGTGCCATGCTCGATAAAGCATTTCAGGCTTATCTTCACGACCACACGCGCTTTTTGCTCGGTGTTTTGGAGAAGCGCACGCGCTTGGCTTTGCTGGTGGAAATCCCTGCCGCATTCGAGGAACTGCTGGATGACCATGAAGGTCGGCTGCGCGGGGAACTCGAATCTGCCCGTCCGTTGAGCGATGAGAATCGCGCACGTATTGAGGCAGTTTTATCTGATAAAACAGGTAAAAAAGTCTCCTTAGAAACCACGGTCGACGAGACTCTACTCGGCGGCATTCGGGTCACACTCGATGGTACTCGCTACGACGGCACCGCCAAGGGCCGCCTCGACGGTCTTCGTCAACGTTTAGAGAATGTGGAGCTCCGCTGAGCTGCCAAGATTCAATCGCAATAAAGAATGGAACTTAAACCATCTGAAGTAACTTCGGTTCTCAAGCAAGAGATCGAAAGTTTCCAGGCAGGCTCTTCGACCGAACAGGTCGGGCAGGTTCTGCAAGTGGGCGACGGTGTCGCGCGCGTTTATGGCCTTGACAACTGCATGATGTCAGAGCTGATTGAGTTCGCCGGAGGTGCAATGGGCATGGCCCTAAACCTTGAGGCGGATAACGTCGGCTGTGTGCTGCTCGGTGATGCGGCTTCCGTTAAGGAAGGCGATCTCGTGAAGTGCACCGGGCGCATCATTTCGGTTCCAACGGGTGACCAGTTGCTTGGCCGTGTGGTCAATGCACTGGGTGTACCGGTGGATGGCAAAGGGCCAGTCAAAACTACCGATGCCGATTTGCGGCCGATTGAGCAGGAAGCTCCTTCGGTGGTGGAGCGCGAGCCGGTGTCGGAACCGATGGCCACCGGCCTCAAGGCGATTGATGCGATGATCCCAGTGGGTCGCGGGCAACGCGAATTGCTGATTGGTGACCGTCAAACTGGTAAGACTGCCATCGCAATCGATGCCATCATCAACCAGAAGTTCACTGGCGGGGGAGACCCTGCCAATGAGGAGCAAGTCCTCTGCGTGTACGTCGCGATTGGTCAAAAACAATCCACCGTGGTGGATGTGCAGCGCAAACTTGATGCTGCCGGCGCTTCGCCTTACACCATCATTGTGAATGCCTCGGCTTCGGAAGAAGCTTCGATGCAGTTCATCGCTCCCTATTCAGGCACAGCTATGGCAGAGCGTTTTCGCGACGCCGGCCGCCATGTTTTGATTATCTACGATGACCTCACGAAGCAGGCCTATGCCTATCGTCAAGTGATGTTGCTACTGCGTCGTCCTCCAGGCCGCGAGGCTTACCCGGGCGATGTTTTCAACCTGCACTCACGCTTGTTGGAACGCTCCGCAAAGGTTGCCAAAAACGCCCCGGACATCAACCCGAAGAAATACTCGAAAGGTGGCGGTTCGATTACGGCCCTGCCGATTATCGAGACTCAAGAGGGGGATGTATCGGCTTACATTCCAACCAACGTAATTTCGATTACCGATGGTCAGATTTTCCTTGAGTCCGACTTGTTCTACTCCGGCGTGCGCCCAGCAGTCAACGTTGGAATTTCAGTTTCGCGTGTAGGCGGTGCTGCTCAAACGCCAGCGATGAAAAAGGTTGCCGGTGGTTTGCGCATCAACCTCGCCCAATACCGGGAACTGGAAGCTTTCGCGCAGTTCGGATCCGATTTGGATTCCGCCACGCAACAGGCACTCACCCGCGGCGCACGCTTGGTAGAGCTTCTGAAGCAAGGCCAATACCGTCCAATGGAAAACGCTGACCAAATCGTTTCCATTTTTGCAGGCACCGCCGGCAAGCTTGATAGCGTTGACGTCAAGCAGGTGGTGGAGTTCGCCGAAGGCTTCATTGAGTTCATGAAGTCCAACCATGCGGAAATCATGGTGGACCTGAATAAGTGGAGCACCAAGTGGACGGAGGAACTCGCAGCCTCCGTTGGTGCTGCTTGCGATACATTCAAAGCCCAATTTGTCGCGTAATAAGACAATCTAACCGTGGCAAACATTCGCGACCTGCGCCAACGCATTACTAGTGTTGGCAACATCCAGAAGATCACTCGCGCCATGGAAATGGTGGCAACTACCAAGTTGCGGCGTTTCCAAGGTCGAACGGTCGCTGCTAAGCCGTATGGTCAGGAGCTCGAAAAACTGGTGCAGGGATTGTCAGCTGCCGTAGCCTCCGAACCGGGAGCTGCCGGCAACGCCGCGGTCTTGTTCCAGCCAGGGGCTAGCACCAAACCACTAGGCATTTTGGTGGTTGGGTCCGATCGTGGTTTATGCGGTGCTTACAACAGCAACGTGTTTCGTAAAGTTGTTGAGATGATTGAGCAGCAACAGGGCGATTACGTTTTATACGTGATTGGCCGTAAAGCGCAAAAAGAAGCCCTGCGCCGGAAAATGAATATTCACGCGTACCTGGAGGATTTCGATCTGGAATCGTCCTCTTTTGGCAAAGCTGCCGGCATTGCCAATATGCTGGTCAACGATTTCCGGCTAGGCAACTTGTCAGGCGTTGCGGTCTGCGCAACAAAGTTCCGCTCGATGGTGCGCTACGAAGCCACTAGTGATTCCTTTTTACCGATCGCGCCAGCTGCAGAAGTGCAGGCGAGCAAGTTTACTCAGGAACCCATCCTGGAACCGAGTGGCCCCAAAGTGCTCGGCAGTCTCATTCCACGATACCTTGAAACGCGTATTTACCATGCGTTACTCGAGGCCATCACTTCAGAATACGCATCGCGGCGCTTCGCCATGAAGAATGCCACCGATGCCGCGGGTGATATGAAAAAAGATCTTACCCGCCTCTACAACCGCGCCCGCCAGGCCAAGATTACTCAGGAAATCTCTGAGATTGTGTCCGGCGCCGAGGCCCTCTAGTCCCAGTACCACCCACGCCAATCATGAGCGCTACAGGTTCCATTCAACAGATTTTCGGCCCAGTCATCGACGTTTCGTTCGAAGGCGCACTGCCTGCCATTAACGATGCGGTGCAAGTGCCCCGCGAAGGCCAGGCTACTTTGGTCGCCGAAGTCGCTCAACACCTTGGTGATGGCAATGTGCGTTGTATCGCCATGGCTTCTACCGATGGTTTACGCCGCGGCATGCCGGCCATCGCCACTGGCGCTCCCATCATGGTGCCCGTAGGCGAATGCACCAAAGGCCGCGTGTTCAACCTACTCGGGGAGCCGCTGGATACGGTGGTGAAAGGTGGCATTGAGGTTACCGAACGCTGGCCAATCCACCGGGCTGCGCCGCGCTATGAAGATCAAGAGGCAGTGTCGGAGGTTTTTGAAACCGGCATTAAGGTTGTGGACTTATTGTGCCCATTCGCCCTCGGTGGCAAGATTGGTTTGTTTGGTGGTGCTGGCGTGGGCAAAACTGTGTTGATTCAGGAGCTCATTCGCATCACTGCCGTAGAGAAGGGTGGCTTCTCGGTGTTCTGCGGAGTGGGTGAACGCACGCGCGAAGGAACGGACCTTTGGATTGAAATGTCCGAAGCGCAGTACACCACTCCAGATGGGAAAACGGCCACGGTAATTGATAACGCGGTGTTGGTCTTCGGCCAAATGAACGAGCCGCCAGGAGCGCGTCTGCGGGTGGCGCTTTCGGGCCTCACCATGGCGGAATATTTCCGCGATGTGCACAACAAAGACGTGCTGCTGTTCGTGGATAACATTTTCCGTTTCACCCAAGCCGGCTCGGAAGTGTCTGCGCTGCTCGGTCGTATTCCTTCGGCCGTGGGTTACCAGCCAACACTTGGCTCGGAAATGGGTGCGCTGCAAGAGCGCATTACTTCCACCAAGAAGGGTTCGGTCACTTCGATGCAGGCTGTTTACGTTCCTGCTGACGACTTCACCGATCCAGCGCCAGTGGCTTCTTTCGCACACTTGGACTCCACCATTCTTTTGGATCGTGCGATTACCGAGCTCGGCATCTACCCCGCAGTCCACCCACTGAAGTCCACTTCACGGATGCTCGATCCACAAGTTGTGGGTGAGGAGCACTACGGCGTGGCTACCGAAGCCCAACGTATGTTGCAGCGTTATGCCGATTTGAAAGACATCATCGCCATCCTTGGGATGGAGGAGTTGTCGGATGAGGATCGCCAGGTGGTGCACCGCGCACGTCGTCTGCAGCGTTTCTTGTCGCAGCCATTCTTTGTGGCTGAACAGTTCACGGGCTCTCCAGGTCGTTTTGTTTCGCGCGACGACACGGTGCGGTCCTTCCGCGAAATCTTGGATGGCAAGCACGATAACTTGCCAGAGCAGGCTTTCTACATGGTCGGCGGCATTGATGAGGCTGTCGAACGCGCCAAAACTTTGTAGACTTTGGCAGAATCGGAATGAGTACTCCCTCTACTTTGCTAACTTTGCGCATCGTCTCCCCAGAGGAGACGGTCTTTGATGCTGAGGTGAAATCGGTGCAAGTACCGGGGGAAGATGGCCTTTTCGGGGTGCTCCCGCGTCACGCAACCATGGTTTCCAACACCGACAGCGGTTTGCTGCGGGCAGTAGGGGCACAGGGTGAGATCATTGAATATGTGATTCACGGGGGTTTCTGCGAGGTGCGTGATAATGTCGTCACGGTGCTTTCTCGTTCGGCAGAGAAGGCCGAAGAAATCGATTTGGACCGCGCCCGAAAGGCCGCCAGCCGCGCCCTCGAGATTTTGCAGAGCGATATGGCGGAGATGGATTTCGCGCGCGCGAGTGCTGCATTGCGACGCGCCATGATTCGCGAAAAGTTGGCCCGCAAACGATGAACGGCGCCACCGCCATGCGTTCGCATACCTGCGGTGAGCTACGTGCGAAAGACATTGGATCAGAAGTGCTCCTCTCTGGTTGGGTGGCAAACCGTCGCGATCACGGTCCGGTGCGCTTTGTCGATTTGCGTGATCGCTATGGCATCATTCAGTTAATCGCCGAACAGGACGCTTCACCAGCTGGCATGGAGGGCTTAAATGGTCTTCACCCCGAAGATGTGATTCAGGTACGCGGTACCGTACGGAGGCGCGCGGCAGGACAGCACAACGCCGAGCGCCCCACTGGCGAGGTCGAAGTGATGGTGGCTGCCGTCGAAAAAATTTCCGCGGCAGTACGTTTGCCGTTTGAAATTGCCGATTACATTGACGTGCCGGAGGAAATGCGCTTGCGTTTTCGCTACTTGGATATGCGTCGCTCGCCGTTGCAAGAACGGATGAAGTTACGCACCCAAGCAAATCATGCTTTCCGTTGTGCGCTCGTTGCAGAAGGTTTCTACGAAATCGAAACCCCAATGCTCACGCGTAGTACCCCCGAGGGCGCGCGCGATTATCTGGTTCCGAGTCGCATGCGCCTTGGCTCTTGGTATGCCTTGCCGCAGTCACCGCAGTTGTTCAAGCAATTGAGCATGGTCGGTGGCATGGACAAGTATTTCCAAATTGCACGCTGTATGCGCGATGAAGACTTACGCGCAGACCGTCAGCCCGAGTTCACCCAGCTCGATATGGAAATGTCTTTTGTCGATGAAGAAGATGTTTTTGCGCTGGTGGAGCGGGTGATGTCCGCTGTTTATCTGGCCATCAACGGGCAAGCGCTGGCGCTACCGCTGCAACGCATGTCGTTTACGGAATCCGTACGCCGTTTCGCTACCGATAAGCCTGATTTACGCAACCCACTGGAGGTCGTCGATTTGGCCAGCGAAGGTTGCCATCTAGGCTTTAGCTTATTCAACGATGTGCTTCACAAGGGTGGCTGGGTGCGTGGAATTCGTGTGCCCGGCGGCGGTTCGCTTTCACGCAAACAAATTGATTCCATTGAAACCGCCGCGAAAGATGCCGGTGCCGGTGGGGCAGCTTGGTGTAAAGTTGCGGAAGAAGGCCCCAGTGGTCCTTTGTCGCGCTTTCTAAAAGTTGCAGAAGGTGAAACCCCGATCGATTGCCCAGTCAAAATTGGTGGACTTTCTCGGGGCGGAGCGGATTTCCTAAAAGCACTCGAAGCTCTACCAGGCGACTTGGTTGTGACCATCGCCGATGCACCGCGCCGCGCGCTGACGGCCTTGGATGCCGTGCGCAATAAAGCTGGCCAGCTGATGGATTTCATCCAGGGCCCGGACCGCTTGTTGTGGATTACGGAGTTTCCACTTTTCGAAGAAACGGAAGCCGGTGGCTACCATCCTGCCCATCACCCCTTCACCTGTCCGGTGATGGAAGATCTGCCAGCACTGCTTGCTGGAGAGAAGGCCTCAATTCGATCGCGCGCTTATGATTTGGTTTTAAATGGCGTCGAGCTGGGTTCTGGATCCGTGCGTATCCACGATCGCGACCTGCAGAAAACTATTTTCGCAGCGATTGGCCTGAGCGAAGAGGTTGCCAATGAGCGCTTCTCATTTTTGCTCGAAGCTTTCCGTTACGGCGTTCCTCCGCATGCTGGTTTTGCCATTGGCTTAGACCGTTTGTACGCACTCCTCTTCGGCGCCGACACCATTCGGGATGTCATTGCGTTCCCGAAGACTGCCACCGCGAGTTGCCCCTTAACTGGAGCGCCGTCGGTGGTCGATGACCATCAGATGGAGGAACTGGGACTTTCCCAACGCACTCCAGCCCCTTTGAACGAGGCATAACCATAGGAACATCAAAACGTTACTCAGCTCCTGAGAAGGAGAAATACCGGATAAACCGACGGATTCGAATCCGCGAAGTTTTCCTAATCGATGAACATGGCACGCAAATCGGCCCAACGTCCATTCAAGTGGCGTTGAAGCAAGCGGAAGCAGCTGGGCTTGACCTAGTAGAAGTCGCCCCGAACTCGCGTCCGCCGGTATGCAAGATTCTCGATTACGGTCGGTTCAAGTATGAACAAAAGAAAAAGACCAAGGGTAAACCGAAGTCCACATCTTCTGTTTTGAAAGAAGTACGGGTGCGCCCCAAAATTGATGTCCATGACTTGGAAATCAAGATCCGCAAGGCACGCGAGTTTCTAGAGGCTGGGCACAAGGTACAAGTCACTTGCTTGTTTCGCGGCCGGGAAATGGCTTATCAAAGCATTGGCCGTGCGGTCATGCTGAAAGTTGCCAAAGAGCTCGAGGACATTGCGCGGGTAGAGCGTGATCCCCGCATGGAAGGCCGCCGCATGAATTTAATGATGGGTAAGCGCACCACGCCGTTGGTTCGTTCCAGTGAAACTCCAGAAGAGCAGAGCCCCAAAGCCACCGTGGCTATGCCGGTGACGCACCAGGAGGATTTTGCCGATTTACCCGCTATTCCGGCCAAACCTAGGGAACCCAAAGCCGCCGTGGAGCCGGAGATTCATGAAGTCGAGCCTCCAGAGGCCAGCCAAGAGGGCAATCCGGAGGCCATTGAGGCCAATCCAGAGGCTACTCCTGAGAAGCCCGCATAAGGCAACTCTTGACCCACGCCGCTGATGCATTAGAATACGCGGCCCATTTTCCCCACTTGGCCCTAAGACACAGGAGGATACTGTGCCCAAGCAGAAAACTAAAAAAGCTGTCTCAAAAAGATTCCGACTTACCAAAAACGGTAAAGTCATGCGCCGTCACCAAATGACGGGGCACTTCATGTGCGCAAAGTCGTCCAAGCGGCGGCGTAACTTGCGACGGGTCGCAGTTGTTCCTGGCGGAATTGCTAAGAATCTCGCCAAACTCCTTCAAAATTGAGGTAATTAGGAATGACCAGAGCTCGTAACGTAGTACCTCGCGTCCGTCGTCGTAAGCGCCTTATGCGCCGTGCGAAAGGATTTTGGGGCGGTCGTCACCGTTTGTTGCGCACAGTCAAAGAGACTTTGTTGCGCGCCGGTAACTTCGCCTACCGCGATCGTAAAAACCGCAAACGTGAGTTTCGCAAATTGTGGGTGCAGCGCATCAACGCTGCTGCGCGCATGAACGGCATGAATTACAGTCGTCTGATGAATGGCATGAATAAGGCCGATATCCAGATTGACCGCAAAGCTTTGTCTGAGCTTGCTTTCCACGATCCAGCTGCATTCCGGGCGATTGTGCAAAAGGCTCAAGCTGCACTCGCTGCATAAGTTGGCCACCGATGCGTGACCGTCTCGAAGCACTTTGCCGCGACGGAATCGCTGCGGTTTCTGAAGCCAAAAGCGCCGACGCCCTACAGGAGGTTGAAATCCACCTGCTAGGGCGCAACGGTGCGCTCACTGCCCTGTTGAAAGGTTTGGGCAAACTCTCTGCCGCAGAACGTCCTGCAGCTGGCAAATTGGCGAATGAGGTCAAGCAAGCCCTGCAACAAGCCGTTGAAGAGGGCCGTTGTAGCCTTGCCCAAGCGGAACTGGCGCAAGACCTGTCAGGTGTGGGGATGGATCCAACTCTACCCGGTTCGGATTTGCCTTCCGGAGGGGTTCACCCGGTTATGGCAGTGGCTCGCGAACTGGAGGATCTGTTCAGCTCGATGGGTTATGTGGTGTGGGACGGACCTGAAATCGAAACAGAAGCTCACAACTTTGACGATCTCAACATCCCCACAGACCATCCGGCACGGGAATCGCACGACACGATTTGGATGCAGGATCACGGCACCAGTGGGCGTCTGTGCTTGCGCACCCACACATCGCCGGTGCAAATCCGCGCGCTGCAGAAATTCGGTGCACCGCTGCGTGTGATTGCTCCTGGTCGGGTGTTTCGTCAAGAAGCGCAGGATGCTACTCACGAACACACTTTTCATCAGATGGAGGGTCTAGTCGTGGACAAAGGCATTGGAGTACCCCATATGCTTCACGCCATGAACAGCATGCTCGAGGGTGTCTTTGGCCGCCAGTTGGAAACGCGTTTGCGGCCCGGATTTTTTCCATTTGTAGAGCCTGGTTTTGAGCTGGATGCGCGTTGCCCCTTTTGCAAAGAAGGTTGTAAGGTGTGCAAAGGTTCCACTTGGATTGAACTGATGCCGGGTGGCTTGGTGCATCCACATGTGCTGCTTTCGGCGGGTTTAGATCCGCAAGTTTATAGTGGTTTTGCCTTTGGCTTAGGCCTCTCACGCATGGCCATGTTACGTTATGGCATCCATGACATTCGTTGGATGATGAGCGGCGATTTACGTTTCCTCGAACAGTTTCCAGCATGAAAATTTCGCTCAACTGGATCGGTGATTACGTCGATATCGCCGACTACTCTGCAGCTCAAATTGCGGAACTACTTTCGATGCACACTGCCGAGGTGGAGGGCATCGAAATTTTTGGCGAAAACATTCAAGATGTGGTGGTGGGGCATGTGTTGCAATGTGGGCCACACCCCGCTGCCGATAAGCTATCGCTAACTTCGGTTGATTTTGGTGGCGCGATGCCGGTTGCAGTGGTGTGTGGGGCAGCCAATGTCCGCCAAGGCCTCAAGGTGGCATTTGCGCCGGTTGGAAGCTGTTTGCCAGGCGACTTGAAGATCAAAAAAGCGCAGTTGCGTGGAGAAGAATCGTGCGGCATGATTTGTTCCGAGAAGGAACTCGAAATGAGTGACCAGCACGCAGGCATTATGGAGCTGGCTGCAGACGCGCCCGTTGGTAAGCGCTTAATTGATTATCTAGGTGTGCTGGATTCCGTCTTGGAGATTGATAATAAGTCTCTTACCCACCGCCCTGATTTGTGGGGGCACTATGGATTCGCTCGTGAGCTAGCGGCGATTCTGAAGCGCAAGTTGGCGCCTATGCCCCTTGCTGTGGACTGGCCTAAGGTGGAAGGTAATTGGAGTTTGAAACTCACCGATCGCTCTGGCTGCCCGCAGTATGGTGCCGTGGAAGTGGATCTTGGCGGAACGCCAGGAATGGCTCCATTGTGGATGCAAAATCGTCTGCGCGCAGTGGGCCAACGTTGTGTGAATGACGTGGTCGATCTCAGCAATTACGTATTGTTTGATCTGGGCCAACCTACCCACGCTTTTGATGCCAGCACTTTACGCAGTAACAAGATCGAAGTGCGTGCCGCCAAAGAAGGTGAGATGTTCACAACCTTAGACGGCCTCGAGCGCCAATTGATTGCTGATGATTTGGTCATTGCCGATGGAGAACGCGCTGTGGCACTCGCCGGCGTCATGGGGGGGGCCGCAACGGAAGTCAGTGCCACCACGACTCGTATTTTGTTGGAATCAGCCGTGTTTCACCCGACGCGGATCCGCCGTACTGCTCAGCGATTGGCCTTACGCAGCGAGGCAAGTACGCGCTTCGAGAAATCACTCGATCCTCAGTACACGGAACAAGCCACAGCGCGTTTCTGCCACTTGCTCGTGCAAATCCGCCCCCAGGCAACCCTGGTAGCGGCTCCTCAAGTGGCCGGTCATGCGAGTGCCCCAGCCATGGAATTGCAGCTAGACCCCAGACGTACTGCTGAGTTATTGGGGCTTGATCTGCAGCGTGAAACCATTTGTGAGATTTTGGAATCGCTAGGCTTTGGTGTCAGCAATCAAGGGCAACTTGTGAACGTTACTGTGCCAAGTTGGCGAGCTACCAAAGATGTCACCTTAGCCATCGATTTGGTTGAGGAAGTCGGCCGCATATTTGGCTACGACCGCATTCAGGCAAGGCCGCTCACAGCACCTATTCAAGTCCCCGTGCAACAACCGCTGCGCTTGCTCGCACGCCGACTTACTCAGCGCTTAGTCCAAACTCACGGCGCTTTTGAAACGCAGTCTTATTCCTTTCTGGATCAGTGTTGGTCCACGCGCCTCGGGCTGGATGCGCAAAGTTTTGTCGGTGTGGCAAACCCCGTGTTAGCCGAAGCGACGCTGATGCGTCGCGATCCAATCCCTACGCTGTTGGAGCAGGCTCTCGGTAATTTGCGCGAATATCCGAGCGGACGTTTGTGTGAAGCTGCCAAAGGTTATGAGCCTGTTCCGGGCCAGTTGGAACCCCTTGAGCGCCGTTGGTTGGCCTTATTGGAGTGGGGAAGCCAAGATGGGCCGCGCGAGGGCAAAGACAGCATATTTGGGCATTTGCGGGGTATTGCCAACGATTTGTTGCGTAGCTTGAATTTACTACCCCAACTCCGCATTCATCCAATCGACAGCGATACTCCCATACCTGCTTGGGCTCATCCGGTGCAAAGTTTGGTGTACAGCGTGGGCGCACAACAGCTGGGTTGGAGTGGCCGCATCCACCCAGGGTTGCAGCGCGAGCTCGGCTTTGAGCGTGCGGACGTTGGAGTACTGCTACTGGATCTGGATGCTATCCTTAGGGTGCCGACTCAGAATGAAACCATTTTTCAGACTCCCTACAAATTTCCAGGGATTAAAGTCGACATCGCGATGGCTCTGCCGGTGGCCGTACGCTACGATTCTGTGGTGGCTGCCATCCACCAAAGGGGCGGCAAGTACCTTGCGGATTTGGAGTTGTTTGATGTCTACTCCGGGCCTGGTGTGGAAGAAGGGCAACGTAGTTTGGCATTCCGCAGTTTGTTGCGATCGCCAGACAAAACCTTGAGCGACAAGGAGGAGCGCAAGTTCCTGCAGAATATGGAGGAGCTCGCCGTCGAGTTAGGCGGAAACCTCCGTAGCTAATCGACCGCGCATAGGGTATTTTGACCAAGCTTTGCGGTTGCCCTCGCCGTTGGCGCCTACTACCTCATGGACTACCTGCGCAAGAACTTCGACATCCTGTACATTGTGGTTCAGGTATGGATTGATGGTTTTGTCACCATGCTGGCCTGCTTGGTTGGTTTCTGGGGGTTTTCTCATTTTATTCTGCCGTTTGATTCGCCTAACCTAGACAACTACCGGCAATTGTTTGTGCTGATTACTGGCACGGTTTTGGCTTGCTTTTGGACTTTTGGCTTATATCAGGGGCAGAAATCCATCCTCAATGTTGAGGAGTACCGAGGGATTTTTAAGGCCACTTCCATGGCTTTCTTGATTACGGCGTGCGCCATATTCTTGCTTCGCGGCGTTGACGGCTTACCCGACGAAGTGAAAGAGCATTGGCTCTATAAGCTCGCCAACATTCCTTACTCCGTGTTGAAGCTCGACAGTACTGATCTATATTCGCGGCTGCTGTACTTCATGATGTTCCTTTGTATTTTCGTTTTCACGATTTTGCAAAGAGCCATTTCGTTCAACATCCTGTCCTCTTTTTATGCTCGTGGTATCGGCAATACCAACGTTGCTATTTTTGGAACGGGACCGATGGCCCGACGTCTACAACAAAAACTAAAGTTGTTCCCAACCCTTGGTTACAGTTTCATTGGTTTTTTAGAAACCCGCGAAAAACTCGCCGCTGGTTTGACGGAAGCTTATGGCTTTCCGGTGCTTGGTCATGATTTTGAATTGGACCATTTGCGTGATCGTTTTGATTTGCGGCGCATTTTGATTGTCAAACCAGAGTATGAAGAAAACGAGTTGGTTAGCCTATGCAAGAAATTGGATAACTTCGGGATTCAGTACCAAGTGGTGCCGCGCTTGTATCACTTTTTCTCGCGCCGATTCACCGTCGAAACAATTGATTCGCTGCCACTGATTACTCCGGTGCCCTTGCGTGGCAAGCCCGTCTATTCGGCAGTGAAGCGCTTCATGGATTTCGCCCTATCGGCCACGATGTTGCTGCTCACGCTACCCCTGACACTGCTGTTCGTTGCTCTGATCAAGCGCGAGTCGCCGGGGCCAGTATTTTTCACCCAAATCCGCCAGGGCGCCAATAATCGCTCGTTCCGCATGGTGAAATTTCGCACCATGTTTGCTGATATGTGTGGCGATGCCATCACACCACAAACTGGTCAAGACCCGCGCGTCACTCATATGGGCCGTTTTTTGCGCAAAACATCTCTCGACGAAATCCCGCAACTCTGGAATGTGTTGCGTGGTGATATGTCGATTGTAGGTCCACGCCCGGAGATGCCTTTTATTGTTGAACAGTACAACGAGACGCAAATGTTGCGCCTTGATGTCAAACCTGGCATCACCGGTTTGTGGCAAGTATCAGAAGCCCGCAACGCCCCAATCCACGAGAACGTCGATTACGATTTGTACTACATTGAGAATCAATCTTTGTTCCTAGATTTAACCATTGCCAGCCTGACCGTAGCGACCATGCTGCGCTTGACCAGTACCCATTAATGACCAACTCGGATCCGCCCGCACACGAACCGCCGTTTGATGTTGTCTCTGTACAAGAAGAGGACATGTATCGCGGCCCTGATCGTCGTGATGCACCCACCAAACTGTTTTCAAAATTTACTTTCTCTGGTGGCCGCCGTCTCACTGGCGGGCGGCGGCCGGGAGAAAATAGAGAAGTTTTCATCGATCGTTATCCACTCTGGACGTGGATCATGTTGACTATTTTTATCATCCTCAACCTACTGGATGCCCATTTCACTTTAATTTACCTGCAGCGGGGTGGCGAGGAGGCCAATCCTGTAGCGGTACGCTTGCTGTCTGCGGGAATGGGCACTTTCATCGGCGTGAAAGCCTTTGGTGTGGGACTAGGTACGGCGGTTTTTTGTATGCTCAATAATTTCCGTAATGCGCGAATCGGGGTCATCATTTCGCTGGTGTTTTACCAGCTGCTACTTTTTTATCACATGTCACTTTATTTTGGTTGGGCCGGCAACGTAAGTTCCTAGCGAAAAAATTCGTTACGCCGGATCTGGAGGCGCGCCACGGAAACGCGAAATCGCCGATACAAGAGTTGCTATAGGCACGAATTCAGTCATGGGTAAGGTAAGATAGATGGCCGCAAGACTGGCAAAAACGAACTTACCCACAGTGCCGAACTGGTAGATTGATGCCATCCACCAACCCACAATCAATCCTATAAACCAGCCAAAATAGATTCCAAACGGTCCAAAGGTGGCGAGATCAAGAGTATCGAGCAAGATGCCACCACCAAGTGGCCCAAGCATGCGATAGAATTTAAGTAGCGTGTTCTTCATCTGGATGGTGTTGCAAAAACACTTACCAGCGAACGCCTAAAACGCTAGGAATATTGCTGTGAGTCACTTCCACCACAGCTTGTGCGGCAATACGTCGGCATAAGCGCTGGAACAAATCCTGCAAATAGGGCGGCGGCGGCATAGGATGTTGCGGCGCACCGGCAAGAGGTTCTTGGCGCCAAAGAATTTCACAATGCCCATCCACTTGTTGGACGCACAGTAGCAAGCGACCACCACTACCAAAGCGTTGCAAAAGTAAAAAAGCTGATTGCATGGCGGCGCGTAGATAACGCACATCGGCTTCAATGCGCAGGCCAGATACGACTTCAACTTCGACCTCCAAGCCGGCACGCGCGGCGTACTGCACCAATTCATCGGCAATATTCTTGAGGTCGTAAGAATCCGGGTGTGGATGTAACTCCGCGGCAGCAAGGTGGAGAAATTCCAGTTGCGCCGACAGTTGCGATGCCGCCTCAAGAGCGGGACTCACCAAAGCAGAAATGTTTTCATTCCCCTGGTTGCCAAGCAATTGCAAATATCCCGAAATACTCGTGAGTGGATCACGCAAGCCTTCCACCAATCCATCGAGGAATTCTTGAGGGAAAGCCCCAGGAGGACTGTGGTTGGCTTGGATCCTACGGAATGCTTGCGCGATGCCCTGTGGAGTCCAGGGTTTGGGTAGGGCGGCCGTCTTCGCACGATCCAAGAGTTGTTCAAAACCAGCTAAACCACGATCCCCAACCAGCAAAATTAACCACACATGCGCACGACTCACCAGGCTCGCGGCAATGACGCGTAAATCCCCGAGTGACATTTGGTCGGTATCGACCAGCACGCCGGCCAAATTGGCTTGGGCGCCTTCGCGCAACCATTCGGTTAAATCGAAACTCCTCTGGTGAATACGGCAATCTCCACAACCAGACCTGATTACGGCGGAGAGGCCAACGTCATCTTCTGGTGTCAGCAGTAAGACCGTAGAGGGGAGTTGAGGTGCGGTCACGTTTCCTAGGATGATGCTATCAAGACGCGGGGGCTAACTCGACTGAATGACGCAAAATCCATGGCACCGCTTCGGCTAGGTGCGCGCAAAACAAATCGGGCTCTTTGCCAAGTTCGGCCAGCTTTTGACGTGAATCGCGGCCTTTGCCAGTACCCACCAGGACCGAAGGCATGTCCTTGGCGGCAAACGCCTGCAAATCACGGAGATCATCGCCAACTCCAACACTGCGCTCCCAATCAATACCAAAGTCTTCCGCGGCCCGGTCCAGCAAGCCGCCTTGGGGTTTGCGGCAACGGCAGCGGCGGCGTTCCGGGGCCACGCCGACGCCAGGATGGTGCGGGCAGTGGTAGTAGCCATCAATGCGGACGCCAAATCCCTGCAGGACTTCATCCATGCGCAGCTGAATCTCCAGAAGTTTGCCTTCATCGAGGAGGCCACGTGCTACACCGGATTGATTGGAGACCACGATTAATTGCAAGCCCTTGCGCTGCAAAGTGGCCAATGCTTGGGCCACCCCTGGCAGCAATTCGGTCTGTGCAACCGAGGCTAAATAGGGGACTTCGCGCAAAATGGTGCCGTCGCGATCGAGGAAAACTGTCGGACGGGCATGCATAGCGTTATCCTAACGACTTCATGAATGAAAGAAAATACGAAAGAGCCTTGGAGGAACTTCGGGCGGGTACCGAGGATCCGTGGATGGTGTTGAAGATCATGGGTGAATTTGTGGAAGGGTTTGACACCATGCGTAGTGTTGGCCCCGGCGTCACAATCTTCGGCTCCGCGCGCACCAAAGAAGGCTCCCCGCATTACGAGATGGGCCGCCATGTTGCTGGGGAGCTAGCTCGGCGTGGTTACACCGTGATTACCGGTGGAGGTCCTGGCGCCATGGAGGCTGCGAACCGTGGGGCTCAGGAGGCGGGGGGCCAATCGATTGGCTTGAACATCGATTTGCCGATGGAGCAAACACCCAACCCTTATCAAGACGTGGAACTGAACTTCCGCTACTTCTTTGCGCGTAAGGTCTGCTTCGCAAAATACGCACTGGGGTACGTGGTGCTTCCAGGTGGTTTTGGCACCATGGATGAATTTTTTGAAGCGCTGACTTTAATCCAAACCAAGAAAATGAAGGATTTCCCCATTGTCCTAATGGGTATTGAATATTGGAGCGGGTTGGTAGATTGGATAAAAAGTTCGATGGTGGCCGAAGGCACGATTTCCGCCAATGATCCGGAAATGTTCTACCTCACGGATGATCCCGCTGAAGCCGCGGCTGTCATCCACCGCGCATTGGAAGAAGGTTCACACATTCGACCAGAATGGCGCGGTCCAATGGCCGATGCACGCAAACAAGCTGCGCGCATCAACGCCACCAAAAGGATTCAGCAACGCAGTGCAAATCACAAAGGCAAGCACAAGCCCGAGTAATTAGGCGAGGTCTTCTTCTTTAGCGCGCGAAAGAAACTCGCCAGTTTCGGTGCTGATTTTGATGAATTCATTCGCAGTGATGTAGCCAGGTACACGCACCTCTAAACCAGTCTCACAAACCGCACCTTTCTTTTCAGCCGTTGCGGTATCGCCCTTAGCGGAAACTTCTGCCTCTGTAACTTTCAAAATTACCGCAGTGGGTAGATCAATGCTGATGGCGTGATCTTCAAAGAAGGTCAAAAGGATTGGCTGATTCTCACGCACAAACTGCATGGCTTCTGCAACCAAACCTGCGCCAAGGAAATACTGTTCATAGTTTTCAGAATCCAAAAAGACAAAAGAGTCACCATCTTTGTACAAGAAAGTACAGCCGCGTTTATCGAGGTGGGCGCGCTCCAAAGTCTCATCGGAGGTCATGCGCATTTGCTTCGTTTGGCCAGTTTGATGATGTTTGCACTTAATCTGGTTAAAGGAGCCCCCTTTTCCGGGCTTACGAAACTCATAATCGGTAACGACCCAAAGGGCGTTGTCGATGAGAAGGATTTGCCCTTTGCGGACCTGGTTTGCTTTGATGGTTGGCATGGTTGGGTAGGCGCTACAACAGCCGCCTATTCTAACCTCGCGCGGCAGCGGGGAAAATCACGATTGCTGATAAGCGAATCAGTGAGCGCGGCGCATGGTGCTAGATGGAATCTCCAGGGCCTGGCGATACTTGGTCACAGTCCTGCGTGCCACTTTGGTGCCATCCCGTTGGCGCAAAATTTTAACAATCTCTTCATCGGACAAAGGATGGCCTTTATCTTCCGCACCGACGATCCCCTTGATCCGTTCCTGAATCGAGACCCGCGAACGATGGCCACCCTTAGCGGTGCTTTGGCCACCCGAAAAGAAGCTTTTCAACGACATAATCCCCTGCGGAGTTTGTGCATGTTTGCCACGAATCGCGCGCGAAACGGTACTGATATGCACGCCGACGGCATCGGCAACTTCTTGCATTTTCAAAGTCTGCATCCGCTCTGGACCGTGGACCAGAAAATCACGTTGGCGAGTCACCAGTTCCTGCGAAATCTTGGTGAGTGTTTCGCGTCGTTGTTGCACAGCATCGAGAAACCAACGCGCCCGCTCGATTTTTTTCAATAAAAAAGCATGCAAGCGTTTATCGCCTTTGGCCCGCTCCAGCGCCTCTTGTGCCTTACGGGTTAAACGGACATCGGGGATACCATCCCGAACCAAACGGATATCCAGTTGGCCATCCTCATTTTCCTCGATAATGACATCGGGGAATATCGTCTGATTATAATCTTGTTCAAAATCGCCCAAGGGGCGTGAATCGAAATGGGCCAGCACTTCAATGGCCCGGCGCACTTCCTCTACCGTTAAATCCTCAGCTTTGGCAATCTGAGGAATACGATTGGCCAGCAAATCATCGAAATAATCGATTAAAATTTTCCGGGTGACATAATGCTCCTGCTCGAGCGCGTTCAATTGCAGTAAAAAACATTCACGCAAATTTTCGCAGCCGATTGCCGGGTGGGATATGAGGCGAATCCGCGCTAAAGCGAGGTCCAGAGCCGCGTAACTGACCCCACTGACTTCGGCAACTTCGGCGAGGCCGCCAGGCAAAAAACCCCGCGCATCCAAAAAGTGGAAAATCAGCTCCGCATTGTGAACCACTAACGCCGGCTCATCGCGCATCCGCATTTCCGCTAAAATAGAATCTTCTGTGTGCGCTTCGGGTGCCGCCACGTTCTGTACCATGTCATAATCACTTTCCTCACTGGATGAGCTTGCGGAACGCGAAGGAGCTCCCTCCAGCAGGTTGCCAAGGTTCTCCAAATCCAACTCCACGGGGTCGGGCTGGTGGTCTTCCTCGCGTTTGTCGGGTAACTCGTGAGAGTTGGCGGCATTCTGGTCGGCACTGTCTGCGCTCTCAGGAGTCTCCAAAAATGGGTTGTCCTCTAACTCCAAAGCAATCCGATCAAGCAGCTCTGGCATGGTGAGTTGCAGAATCTCCATGGCTTGAATCATCTGCGGCGACTGGGCTAGTCGCTGCTCAAGTCTCAAATTCTGGTTATATTCCAGGCGCATCTGCCAAAGTCTACCTCACTCCAGCCTCCAGTTACCAAACTCATGAAAACTCTTGACCCTGGCGCCTTCCTTGGATTGGAAGGCCATGACTGCCGACCGGATGCTCCGGGGGTGGTGATTGCGGTGCCTTATGAAGCCACCACGACCTACAAAACTGGGACGGCTCTCGGTCCGGCGGCCATTTTGAACGCTAGCCAACAAGTTGAATATTACGACGAATGGCTGGAGGATGAAGCGCGTCGCTATGGCGTGCGTACTGCAGCCGCGGTTGTTTGCGATGGGCCGCCGGAGCAACTTGCCGATGAATTGGAAGTTATTGTAGGTGCTCATTTGGATGCGCAACGCTTCCCGCTGATTCTCGGTGGCGAACATTCGATCAGTCTTGGATCCATTCGCGCCGCGGCCAAGCGCCATCCCGATTTAGTGGTGCTCCATCTGGACGCGCACCCTGATTTACGCGATGAATATGATGGCACGCGGTATGGGCACGGTTGCGTGATGCGCCGGGTTTGGGATTTGGGTGTACGCATCCATGCCTTTGGGTTGCGCGCCATCTCGCCACATGAACGTGATTTTTACCCCACCCAAACCACGGCCACCTACGTCGGCGCGCGCGAATTGCTACCGCTGCATGGACCGGAACGGGTGGAACGCATCCTTGCGGGGCTGCCGGCGGGGCCGCTGTGGCTGTCGTGGGATATTGACGGCCTAGACCCTTCGATCGTGCCGCATACCGGCACCCCTGAGCCTGGTGGCGTCGATTGGTACACCGTCAGTGAATTGCTACGGCAACTCGATGTGCACAAACGCCACATTGTGGGGGCGGAACTGGTCGAACTATTGCCGCTTCCTGGGCATCACGCCTCCGATTTTGCCTGTGCCCGTCTGGCCCACCGGATGCTGTTAGCAGGACTGCGATCGCACGCGCGGCGCACGTAGAATCTCTTTATGGATATCCTCCTGGTCGAGGACGAACGCACTCTGGCAATCCCTTTGGCAGATGCCCTCAGCACGCGTGGTCATAGCGTCAAATTATTCCACGATGGTGCCGCCGCGTTGGCGTGGCTCAATGAGCACCATTGTGAGTTGGTGGTTACCGATGTGCGTTTACCGGGCGCCGATGGCATCAGTATTTTGCAACGTGCGCGGAGCCAAGACCCTCCTTGCGAAGTACTCGTGATGACCGGTTACGCCACCGTCAACCAAGCTGTCGACGCGATGCGCGGTGGGGCCATCGGCTATCTGCAAAAGCCCTTCCCCATGGAGGCGCTGTTGACCCAAGTGGAGCGGGTTGCGGAAACCCGCGCGATGCAACTGGAGTTGCGGCGGTTGCGCGAACAAGTCGGAGGGGCGGCACATCAGTTGACTGGCACTTCCGTTGCGGTGGGGGAAATCAACAAACGCATACAGAAAGTTGCTGCGCAAACCGTCACGGTTTTGATCACTGGCGAAAGTGGCACCGGCAAAGAACGAGTGGCGCGGGCGCTGCATCAACTCGGCGTCGGTGCCGAAAAACCCTTCGTGCCCGTAGCGTGTACAGCAATACCCGCCAGCCTGCTTGAGGGCGAGTTATTTGGTTTCCGCAAGGGTTCTTTTACTGGAGCAGATGAAGATCGCAGTGGCTTGTTAGAGGAAGCCGCCGACGGCACTCTGTTTCTGGATGATATCGATGACGTGCCCCTCGAAGCACAGGCGAAACTGCTGCGGGTGCTGCAGGAACGCGAATACAGTCGTATTGGCGGACATAGTCTGCGGCCTCTGCGCGCCCGTGTTTTAGCCGCCACCAAGATTGATTTGCTGCAAGCCGTAGCAGCGGGCACCTTCCGCGAAGACCTCTACTTTCGCCTCAACGTGGTGCCGTTGCGTCTCGTTCCGCTGCGTGAGCGCACCGAAGATATTCCTGCTCTACTCGGCGCATTATTACGCCGCTGGGATCCGGAAGGTCGGCATCGCATCGCACCGGAAACCTTGCGCAAACTGATTTTGCACCCGTGGCAAGGTAACGTGCGTGAATTAGAAAACGCATTGCGGCGAGGACTGGCTTTGGCGGGCCGTTCACGCATTTTGCGTCTGGAACATTTGTTGCCTGGTGGGGTTGGCTCGCATTCGGTGCGCGGGCAAGACGAGATCGTGCCACTGCGGGAGGCGGCAGCGCGCGCGGAATCAGAAAGTATTCGCGGCGCCTTAGCGGAAACCGGCGGCCGCAAACAAAAGGCGGCTGATTTACTGGGCGTATCGCGCAAAGTTCTGTGGCAAAAAATGAAGGAGCTTGGGCTCGAAGAAGCCAAGGATAGCCCGCAATGAGTCAGCCTTTGGCGCGTTATTTAGCCGGGGAGAAGCCAGTCGTGGTATACGCCAAAGCCGCGGCAGTGTTCACTGATTTGCACTTGAGCCCATCCCATCCTGAGGAGATTCAAACCTTTGTGGCGCACTTGGTACCACTGGCCGGCCGCGCTGATGCATTGATCATTCTTGGCGATTTATTCGACGCCTACCTTGGTCGCGAAGATTTCCTCCACCCTGTTTTTGATCACCTACGTGCGGCGATTCGTTTCTTGCATGACCGCGGTTGCCCCACTTACCTCGTCCGCGGCAACCGCGATGTCCTGCTCAGCGCGAACGATGGCAAGCACCTAGGTTTTGTGGTTGTTGATAGCATTCTGCTCCAAATCCCCCATGGCTCGCGCGTGTTATTGACTCATGGCGACGCCTTCTGCCTCGCTGATTTACCCTATCAACGGCTGCGCCGGATTTTGCGTTTTCCAGGCTTGCGCACCTTCTTGCGTGGGTTGCCTTTGCGGTTGCGCCGCAGGATTGCGCGCCGCTTGCGCGGCTACAGTGTGCAGGAAGTGGCACGCAAGCCACTGGATAGCTTGGCTCTGACCCTCAGTCAGGTGGCCGAGACGATGCTCGAAGTCGAGGCGGAATTTGCTGTTATTGGCCATTTGCACGCCTTTGCGCGCCATGATTTGGGTTCTGGACGCACCCTTTTGGTGTTGCCAGCCTGGGATCTGGGCACCGCAGCAAGGATGGTCCCGGAAATGCTTGACGAAACCATCTAAAACACTAGAATTTCTCGGCTTCATGGCCGCGGAACCACAATTCCATAGCCTGCCCGTTGTTACCCTAGATGGGCACTCTGGATCAGGCAAAAGTACTTTGGCTCAGCGTTTAGCTGAGAAGCTAGGCTGGTCCTACTTGGATTCTGGTGCCTGGTACCGCGCGCTCACTTGGGCAGTACTGGAAGCCAATGGGGATACTTGCAATGCGCAGGTCGTCCTCGACACGCTCTCTTCCATACAAATCGAATCGGATGTTCACGGCCAGGTGCTAGTGAATGGCGTGCTGCTTGGTAACGAGCTACGGAGTGCCACCATTGATCAAATGGTTTCCAACGTTGCTGATCACGTCAACGTCCGCACAGCTCTTAACCAACGCATGCGCCAAATGCTGCACAAGCCTGGCGTGTCAGGGCTGGTCGCCGATGGCCGTGATGCTGGCACTGTGATCTTCCCGGATGCAGCTTTGCTGGTCTTCGTGCAGGTACCACTGGCTGTGCGTGCTGCTCGGCGTCAAGCACAGAATGAGCGCAAAGGCATCGATTCGAATCTCCGCAGCATTACCACCGCACTCGCCGATCGCGATGCACGTGATGCCGCCCGCGGAGACGCGGCCCCGCACATTACCGCGCGGAGTCGCTTGCTCGACAACTCAAAACAAACCGTTGAGGAGGCAATCGGTTGCCTTCTTACTTGGACCGGACAAACACAAGTTTAGCCATAAAAGTTCAAGATGCTCACGCTAACGACACTCACCGAACACCCAAGAAAATTTTAAACATGGTCTCCAAAGACCTCATCCGGCGCTACGACCTCAATGACGAGGAACTCGAACGCCAACTAGCCTCCGCCCTAGGCGATTCCGAAGCCGCCAGCATCTCCGCACTGATCGGGGACAACGTCGGTTCCGTGGAACGCGACCAAATCGTGCCCGCCCGGGTCCTGAGCATTGATACTGAAAACGGTTTCGTATTGCTCGACATCGGCGGCAAAGCCGAGGCTCCAGTCGCCATCACTGAATTTGACGGCGACGTGCCAGAACCAGGCAGCACCATCGAGGTGTTCTACCGTGGCGATGATCGCCACACCAACGTGCCCGTGGTATCGAAGAAAGATGCTGATCGCGAACGCGCTTGGAGCAAGATTGTTGGTATTTATGAGCCTGGCGACATCATCGAAGGTGAAGCACAAAAACTCATCAAAGGCGGCCTACTGGTTGCTGTGGATGGCGTTCAGGTATTCCTGCCGGCCTCGCAGATTGACATTCGCCGAGTTTCCAACCCACTCGATTTTATCGGGCTCATGGTGCGCGCAAAAATCGTCAAGATCGACGAAGAGCGGCGCAACATTGTTATTTCACGCCGCATGCTGCTTGAAGAAGAGCGCATGGATAAGCGTTCCACCTTGCTGGATGACATTGAAGAAGGGCAGGTGCGTACCGGTGAAGTGAAAAACATCGCTGATTTCGGCGCTTTCGTCGACCTCGGTGGCATGGATGGTTTGTTGCACGTTACCGATATGTCTTATGGCCGGATCAAACATCCGCGTGAGATGGTGCGCATCGGTGACAAAATCGAAGTTTATGTCCTTTCGATTGACCGCGCCCGTAGCCGCGTAGCCCTGTCTCTGAAGGCTCTGACCAAGGATCCTTGGGAAGGCATTGGGGAACGTTTCCCACAGGGAACCACCCACAAAGGGCGTATCGCCAACATTGTGCCTTACGGATTGTTTGTGGAGGTGGAGCCTGGTGTCGAAGGTTTGGTACACGTTACCGAACTGTCCTGGACACAGAAGAACCCCAACCCTGAGGGTCAGTTCGAAAAAGGGCAGGAAATTGAGGTGCAAGTCAAATCCATCGATATGGAGAAGAAAGAGATGTCTCTTTCGGTTCGCGAAGTGGAAGGTAACCCATGGGATCGCATCGCCGAGCACTACGCTCCAGGTACTGTGATTGAAGCAACCGTGAAAAACCTCGCTTCATATGGTGCCTTCGTGGAAATCGAAGAAGGTATTGATGGTTTGTTGCACAACTCCGACTTCCACTGGACGCGCAAAGTTCAGCATCCATCGGAAGTGGCGCACAAGGGTGATCGCATTCAGTGCGTAGTGCTTGCTGTGGATCGCGAGAAGCAACGCATCTCGTTGGGTCAAAAGCAACTCACCAAGAACCCTTGGGAAGATTACATTCCTGCGAACTACCACGTCGGCGACATTTTGTCGGGTGTGATTAGTAAGCACATTTCGGCCGGTGCTTTTGTGAAGCTCGAGGATGATCTCGAAGCCTTCATGCACTACAGCACCTTGCCGCAAGAATGGCATGAGAATCCTGAGAAGCATTGCCTACCCAACATGCGCGTTGAGGTTCGTGTGGTCCGCGTCGATTGTGGCGAGGAACGTATTGGCCTGAGCTTCATTCACTCCGAGTTTGAAGAGAATGCGGAAATTCGCACCAAGTGGGAAGAAAGCTTAGCGGCGAAGGCCGCGAAGAAGGCTGCCAAGCAGGCCGCAAAGGCTGCTGCTGCCGATGCTGCTGATGCTCTCGACGATGATTCTGATGATGAAGTGGATGCCTTGTCCGATGATACGGATATCGTGGCTCCACCAGCACAAATCATTGCCGCAGCACCAAGCAACCTCCAGGCAAAGGAAGTTTCTGAGGCAGCTGCCACAGAAAGTCCAGACACTCTTAAGGAAACCCCTACCGAGTAGTCAACTAAGGGCTCCATGCGCCTTCTTACATTCACTGCCCCCAGCCTCTTTGCTGGGGGCAGTTTGTTTATTGGCGGCTTGATAGCTTTGTGCATGACTTCATGTGCCAACGATCCCGTCCAGCCGAGTCTTCCTGTAGAGGCTGTGGTGGCGGGTGATGAGCAGGAAGCGAATTCTTCGCACGCCAAAGTGAAAGATTTGGGTGCTGTCGATTTCAGCGCCGATCCTTTTGCCGCGGAGAGCGCTGCTTTTGCCACTCAGGAACCCGTGACACCCACGGCACAAACGGAACCTGAAGCAGAAGTAGAAGCAGTCCAGGAACAGTCTCAGGAGCCCACCAAGGAATTTTTCTTTGGCGAAGATCCCATGGATGACCCGGATGTTGAATATGTTGGCAACGAAGCGGATTCCTTGCACAAAAATAGTGACGGTAGTGCCCGCAGCAAACCACCCCAAAGCCAACTGATTGAATTGGAAGCAGCACCGACGCTGCATTACGATGAAGATTTTACCCAACTCACTTCGCAACTCAATCTGGCGATGCTGCAGGCGCGGTTAGTCGCGGATGAACTTTCAAATGAAGCAAAAGTGGTGGTGCCGGCGGGTATTCGTACATTTGGGGAAGTTTTGCCGATTTCTTTCGAAACGCGCAACCCCTTTGGAGAGCCCGTGGAGCTGCTTCCACCCAGTACTGGATTGCTCTTGGAATTAGATTGGACCGTCACCCGCTGGTTACCTCTAGGCGCAAGTGATCGCGTGCAACGCCACCGTTACTATCTGCTGAATCAGTGGTTCCTGCTCGAATCCGACCAGACCTTCCGTGAATTTACCGATCTGCCATTGCAGCTCGAGGGGGATTGGGGTTCTGTCTGGACGGTCGAAGTCGATGCCCGAATCCGTTGTGCCGGAGCCATTTTTGCGGGCAAGCAGTTGCCCGTACACAGCATTGAATTTGCAGCAGCCCGTTTCTTGGTGCTGCCGCCGGGTTGGCAACAGTTCGAAAAGAACCCATTAGCATCTTTACAGCGTGTCCTCAAAGTGCGTACGCGCCAGGTTGATCGGCATGTTTTAGTATGCGTAGCCTTACTGCGCGGGGATGACCGCTATCGCGGAGTTGAGGTGCTATTAGATGGGTTGCGTAATGCTCCAAATGATGGGCGTCGCCTGACCATTACGCAGGCTTTGCAATGGCTAACTGGCGTCCAACTCGGAAGTTTGCCAGCGGACTGGCTTCGGTGGGCGGAACTTCGCAAACTATCGGCCTCCCCAAATGGGAAAGACCATGAGCCTACTCCAGGAAATCCAACGTCTCAGTAGCGAAATCATCTCGGCGGATCAGCTCGAGAAGATGCTTACTCAATCAGCTGCCGGTGGTGCACCGCTGCGGGTTAAATTTGGCATTGATCCCACTTTTACCGATGTGCATCTCGGCCATGCAGTGCCGATTCGACTACTGCGTTTGTTTCAAAAGCACGGGCATTTGCCGGTATTGATTATCGGCGATGGCACCGCCCGCTTGGGCGATCCCACGGGCCGCAATGACCAGCGCCCTCCGTTGACCGAGAAGGATGTGGCGCGCAACTCCGCCACTTATTTGGAGCAAATCGGCACGCTCGTAGATTTGTCTCCGGGCGCAAGCGAAGTGCGTCAAAATAGCGAGTGGTTTGGCAAAATGGATTTTTTTGATTGCTTGAAACTTGCTTCTGCGTCCACCGCAGCACGCTTGCTGGAGCGCGAAGATTTCAAAAATCGTATGCGCGAGAATCTGCCCGTCCATTTACATGAAATGATGTACCCTCTGATGCAAGGTTATGATTCCGTGCAAGTGTGTGCCGATGTCGAACTTGGTGGCAACGATCAGTTGTTCAATTTACACATGGGCCGCCAAATGCAGGAGCGTGCTGGCCAACGCCCACAAGTGTGCATCACGACCCCATTATTAATGGGAACAGACGGCCGCAAGATGTCAAAAAGCTACGGTAATCACGTCGGGCTAAACGCCAATCCTAACGATATGTACGGCAAGGTCATGAGTCTTTCTGATGAAGGAATGGGGGAGTGGTTTCGTCTGGCCACTGATTTCAGCGATGCCGAAATTGCTGTTTTTCTCAGCGGCCACCCACGCCTAGCAAAAGATGCTTTGGCACAAAGTATTGTAGGCGGCATTTACTCTGTCAAGGCTGCCGTATCCGCCGCCGACGCCTTCATTCAGCAGTTTCGCAACAACGAAACCCCCGCGGACATTCCGCTCAAGAAAATCGCCGTAGGCAGCTACGCATTGCCTGCGTTGCTGAAAGATGTTGGCTTAGGCGCATCGACCACCGAAACGCGCCGTTTGATTGCTGGGGGCGGAGTGCGCATGAATGGCACTGTGATTCAGGATGTCAATTACCTGGTGCAGATTGAAGCCGATGGAGAAGCCTTGCTTCTACAGGTAGGCAAGCGCCGTTTTGTGCACGTGTTAGCCAACTAAGGTCGTGACCATTGAGGAAAGCTCTGCTTTAGTCGGCACAGGGCTCTGCCAATGGAGCCAGAAGCATTTCCATGATGTCGATAGCGTTGCCATCTGAGGCGCTCGTTCCGGTGTAGCCAAGTTCATCCAGAACGGCTTGTTCTTCTGCCGAGCGTTTCGCGCCGACCAGCACCGACCGCTCCGATTTTGGTAGTTTCCGATTGGCTACTTCGGCAACCCGGAAATCACCGCAATAGGCAGCGACGGCTTGCTGGAAACGCGGATCTTGTGGGCTTAAAGGGTGCAGTTCCAGCGGATCGTTGTGGCGGTCAAAAACTAAAAACGGCGAGTTCAAAGAACGCACAATTAACGGCAAGGTTTCGAGAATCTCTTGCTCGTGGCTTTCTGGATTCGCCCGAAACTGGCGCAGGATGGAGAACTCGGCATTACGCCAACCGTCTCGAATGTTGAGCCCATGGGCTTTACGGTGGCCGCCACTGAAAATGCGTTGAAACGCCGAGCGCGGCTCACCTTGACCATCCACAAGTTCGCGCATACTGAAGCCCTCAGCTTCCTCCAAGCTGTTGGCGCCAGCATAGTCAAGTAAAGTTGGCGCACTATCGTAAATGCGCGTCAGTGCACTCACCCGCCGGCCTTCCGGAGTAAGGCCTGGAACGCGCAGAATCATGGGGATACGGCATTGCTCTTGAAATAAAGTGGAGCGGTGGCCGATGCTGCCGTGGTCAAAAAATTCATCACCGTGATCGGCAACCACCATGATGATGGTACTTTCATAAAGGCCTTGGTCTTTTAACTGCTTGATGATTGCTCCGATATGTCGATCAACCCAGTGAATCTCCGCATCGTATAAAGCCTTCACATGCTCCAAATCGCGGTCGCCGATTAAGCGCTTGAAGGGCTTTTCAAATTCCATCACGCGCTCATCAAAATACCAGTTGGAACCATCAAATGGCCCTTGGTAGCCTGGATCAAACAACACATCCAAACCCTTTTCCGCCAAGTCTGGAATGTGATCATAGTGGGCATCAAAATAATGCAGGAATAGGAAAAAGGGTTGCTCTGCGTCAGCCTGTTGCTGGCTAAGGAATGCCGCGCCAAGCGCATTGATACGCGGCGAAGTGATATCCCAATGAGAAATTCGGTCGCGTAGATTTTTTATCAGAAGTTCATCCATCGGCTGCATGCCAACCGCTGCACGTTTGTTGTTTTCAACCGTAATGCGCGCCAAAAAATCCTCTTGGGAAGACATACCAGATTGATAGTCATCAAAGCCGCGATCAAAGCCGTAACGCGGATCCAGGAACGGGCCGGAAAAGTAACCGGCAGTGCGCCAACCAGATTCTTGAAAGCGCTGCGCCAAGGTGGTGCGCAATGGGTCGAGCTGAAACTTATCTGTTTCCACCCCATGACGTAAATCCGAAAGCCCAGTCATCAGCGCCATATGGGTGGGCAAAGTCCATGAGGAGGTCGTCCAAGCATCTTCAAAAACGACACCCTCCGCAGCCAACGCATCTAAGTTTGGGCTCACGGCAATATCCGCGGCGTAGCGTGGTTTGTGCCCATAAGTACCCACGTGATCGCGGCGCAGCGAATCGATACTGATCAATACCACGTTGCGGCGTTGGCCATCCCAGTGTGGATCTGGCCAACCCTGCACCGAGGAGGCGCCACCGCCGCAAGCAGTACCCAAAAAACCGAGCAAAACCAGGCCGACGTAGGGCACCCAACTGGATGTAAAACGCAAAGAATCAAAGTGCATCATCAAAATTAAGAATCAGAGCGTTGCGGTAAAATCGTAAATGGAATTTCCAAAACGGGTGTCATCTCATCGCCCGTCGGGATTTGTACCGTGCCGCTCTGACTGACGCTGGGCGGTTCTCCTTGATATTCCACTTCAAATATTTGGCTAATGCCGTTCTTACCTTCCAAGGGTAGGGCGGGCCCCGCTGTGAGGCTGAGACCGTGTGCGGCAAAATCATCGTAAATCAATGCGGACAAATCTTGGCCTGCGCTGCGCTGTACCAGAACCAATTGAACCTTGCGCCGCTCGCGTTGGGGATCAAAAAGCAATCGCGTGGGAGAGAAAGACAAATCCGGTTGCGCGATGCCTTGCACGACAACTTTGATAGGTGGGCCTCCTTGCAAATCCGTAAACATGCGGAATTCTTCGGCGAACGCACCTTCCGGTAAATACTCAGGGCCGGTGAAGCTGAGTTGGTAAGTTAATTGATCCGTCTCCGCCACGCTGATGCGCGCGCTTTTCACATGCCAACCGTTTTGCTCAAAATCAATGTCCAAGCCAAAAAAAGCTGTGTCGTGAGCCACCACTAATGCAGTTGCAACAGGCCGCGAACGAATACCGATTTGACCCAGTTCCACCGCCCAGGGAGACACTGCAAAGGGAGTCCAAATATCCGCTCCCCACTGCAAAACAATGCCCGGGTAATCACGAAAGACAACGGGGATAGAACCGACTCGACGCGAAGCCGGTTGGCGGTAGCGTGAAGTATCTAAGGTGAAGTGTAACTCAGCGATTTCACCCGCCGCCAACTCCAGGTTCAGGCGTTTCCCATCCAAACGCCGTTGATGAGTGTCGCCAGAGCGGGCCGGCAGAACCAAATCTGCAGAAACACACTGACAGGAAAAAGGCCCAATACGGCTGATCAGTAGGGGTTGCTCAGAAGTGTTTTGCAGAGTATAGATTGTGCTGGTACGCTCGCCGAAAGTCACACTGCCAAGGTCCGCGAAATCTGGAGAAATCTTCAACGGCGCCGCCGCGGCGATGGGTTGCGGGGAATCGGAAGAACCGCAGGCACCGCTCCAAAGGGCCAAAGTCGCGAAGGCCAGAGCCGGAGATAGGAGAAAGCGCATGTTGCACTTATCCTACAATACCGCTCGCGTTACTGTTCCCATTGCCATGCATTCCACGAAATTCATCCACCCTGCTCCTTACCCGCTCACAGCAGTTGCCGATCCCCAAGTTCACGCCTGCCTAGTGGGCGAATGGCGTCGCCAAGAGGAAGGTATTGAACTCATCGCTAGCGAAAACCAAACTTCACTGGCAGTTATGGAGGCTGTCGGCTCCACGCTTACGAACAAATATGCCGAGGGCTACCCCGGCCGCAGGTATTACGGGGGCTGTGAAGTTGTTGATGTACTGGAGGATCTTGCCAAAGACCGTTTGAAGGAGTTGTTTCAAGCCTACGGCGCCAATGTGCAAAGCTCCAGTGGTTCCCAAGCAAATCAAGCTGCCATGCTGGCCTTGCTGCAGCCTGGCGAGACCGTTTTGGCCATGGATCTGAATCACGGTGGACACTTAACTCATGGCCATCCTAAGAATGCTTCCGGCGCGTACTACAAGTTCGTGCACTATGGGGTCAGCCCAGAAAACGAGCGGATTGATTACGACGCCTTGCGCGTCTTAGCCTTGGAAAGCAAACCGCAGTTACTACTTGCCGGGGCCAGTGCTTATCCTCGGATTATTGAATTTGAACGCTTAGCAAGCATTGCCAAAGAGGTTGGGGCGAAATTCATGGTGGATATGGCTCACATTGCTGGGCTAGTTGCTGCTGGCTTGCATCCTTCGCCGGTGCCGCATGCCGACGTCTGCACCATGACCACTCATAAAACTTTGCGCGGTCCACGTGGGGGTGCGATTGTCGCCACCAAAGAGTGGATCAAGCAAATCAACTCCGCTGTTTTCCCAGGCATTCAAGGTGGCCCCTTGATGCATGTGATTGCCGGTAAAGCTATCGCCTTTGCTGAGGCCCTGCGCCCTGATTTCCGTGTCTATCAGCAGCAAGTTCTGGATAACGCCCAAACCCTGGCCAAAGCCTTAACGACTCGAGGTTACCGTTTGGTTTCTGGTGGCACGGACAACCATTTGATGTTGGTCGATTTACGCGGCCCAGACGGCCCAGGGATTACTGGCCGGGTAGCAGAGCATGCGCTGCATGAAGCGGGTATCACCGTCAATATGAACTTGATTCCTTTTGACCCGGAGAAACCAATGTTCACTTCCGGTATTCGCATCGGTACCCCAGCCGTCACAGCGCGTGGTTTTGGTGCCGCTGAAATGGAGCAAATTGCCGCGTGGATGGATGGCATTTTGCGGGCCCCAGAAGACCAAACATGGCAAGCGACAGTACGTTGCGAAGTGCGCGCTCTCTGTGCGCGCTTTCCGATCTACCCTGAACTAGCTTCCTAGAGCGAAAGACTGTTGACGTATGCTTGCCAAGCGCTTTGGCCAGCGCCGTGTGCTTGGTAAATTCCGTGCTCCGTAATGATGTGCGTGACTAATCCAGCCGGGGTCATGTCAAAGGCAGGATTAAAAACGCCTACCCCAGTGCGCGCACCATCTTCACCGTAGAGTTCTTCGGCGTCGCGTTGTTCGATCGGGATTGCAGCGCCACCTGCACACTGCGGATCAATCGTCGTGGCTGGTGCTAAGACATAAAATGGTATGTGGAAGCGTTCGGCGAGCACGGCCAGCGGGAAGGTGCCGATTTTATTAGCAACATCACCATTGGCAGCGATGCGGTCGGCACCAACCAAAATCAAATCAATCTTGCCGCTGGCCAATAAAGTGGCGGCTGCCGCATCCGCCAACACCGAAACTTCAATGCCATGACGCGCGAGTTCCCATGCAGTTAGCCGTGCACCTTGGCGCAGCGGCCTCGTTTCATCGGCAAACACGTGATAACGCAAGCCGCGGGCGTGACCGAGATGTAAAGGAGCAAGCGCAGTGCCAAGGCCGCCGGTGGCCAGAGCGCCAGCATTACAGTGGGTGAGGACTGTGCTGCCATCTGGGACTAGCGGTAGAGCATTTTCGGCGATGGCCAAACATGCGTCGGCGTCGGCATCGTGAAAAGCAATGGCAGCATCCAACAAGAGGGCAGTCCATACATCCACATCCGCATCCGCATCCGCATCCGTAGCAGCGGCCAGTTGTTCGCCAACCGCCAGCATTTGCGCCACCCCAACCGCAAGGTTGACCGCGGTGGGGCGTGCAGCCGCAATCAGGGCGCCAGAAGCGCGCAGTTGTGTGAGCCACTCGCTGGGTTGCTTGGCATCTAAAACGCCGAGCACCATGCCATAAGCGGCGGCGCAACCCAGAGCCGGAGCACCACGCACGCATAAGCGTTGGATGGCATCCACCAATTCTGCAACAGTGTGGAGATGCATCTCAATTTGGATGCGCGGTAGTCTGGTTTGATCCAGCAGCAGCAAAGATCCCTCCGCCCAACGCAGAGTGGAAAAGCCAAGTTCAAGGCAGGGGCTCATGGTATGGTTCCTTTAGGACTGCAAACGGTCTTGCAAAGCGCGGTCTTTGACTAAGACCTGGTCATGTTGTTGCTTGCGAAAATCATCCAACTTTTGGGCTATGCTGGCATCGGCAACGCCAAGGATTCGCAGCGCGGTCAAGGCGGCATTGACTGGCCCACCAACGCCTACTCCCACGGTAGCCACGGGCACTCCGCCCGGCATCTGCACCGTTGCAAGCAGAGCATCCAAACCACCCAACGGCGGGTTATCCATAGGGATGCCAATCACTGGCAAACTGGTGTGTGCAGCAATCACCCCAGCCAAGTGAGCGGCACCACCGGCCGCGCAAATGATGACTTCCAGTCCGCGGGCGCGCGCACTACTGGCAAAAGCACACGCTTCCTCAGGAGTGCGGTGAGCGCTGAGCACGCGCACTTCAGCGGGAATGCCAAAATCGCGAAGGGTTTTTACAGTAGCTTCGAGGCGCGGGAAATCGGAATCCGATCCCATTAGCAGGGCAATGCGAGCAGTCATGAGTTTGATCCTAAAGCAAAACGGAGGAGTTCTTGAAAATCAGCGTCGGCGCCAAGCTCGGCGAAGGCGGCGCGCGCACTGGTTTCGGCAACCGTGGTGCTGGCGCCGAGTTGGACGAGCACTCGCTCTAAATCCGTGGTGGTTTGGAGGGCAGCCCTAGGAGCAGCTAGTAAAGAACTAGCAGCGCCCGGCTGGTACAAATCTTCGAGGTGATCACGCAGTTCCACGATCAAGCGTTCGGCAGTCTTTTTGCCCACACCCTTCATCGCCGTCAAGCGTTTGGTATCGCCATCTAAGATGGCACGCACCATTTCATTAGGCGGCAAAGAGCTCAATAAGCCGAGTGCCGAAGATGGGCCAATACCATTGACTTGGAGCAAACGGCGAAACAAGGCGCGCTCGGTGAGGCTCTCAAATCCATACAGGACCTGCGTGGTTTCACTCACCGATAAATGCACCGGCAAGCGATGTTCCCTACCAATTTCCAATCCCGCGGCGCAACGACTACTGACGGCAACATGCCAACCTACGCCGCCGACGTCTAGAATTACCCAAGCCGCTCCGACTTCGTCGATGCGGCCGTGAAGGTATTCGTACACGATCTTGTGGTGTTATTCCTGGCCGTAATCTTCGCCACGGCCACTACGCAAGCGCAGGCCATACTCTTCCAGCTTTTTCTGTAGCTCGTTGAGTGAGGTAATCCCGAAATTAGGCATACCCAGCAAATCTTCCTCGGAGTACAACAGAATGTCGCTAACGCGTTGCAAGTTCAAGCGCTCCACCAATGCACGGTGACAACGTACCGACAAGTTCAAAGTGCTGATTTGCAGATCGAGCGCCTCGCGCTGCTCTTCACTGAGCTTGCCGAGCCATGCTAGTTCGGTTTCAATATCGATCGAACGCGAAGCATCAAACTCATCCGGAATCACGAAGGTGCCGTCGTCACGACGAATACCTAGGCGCAGGCCTTTTAAGTTCAACACGCGCTTGATCTCGTTGAGAGAAGTTTCGCCGAAATTTTTGAACTCCAGCAAATCTTCTTCGGTGTGAGAAACCAACTCGCTGAGCGATTTGATATTCATGTTGGTCAGGCAGTTACGCGCGCGTACCGACAATTCGAAATCCGATATCGGAGTACGCAGGACTTTCATCAACTGGTCTTCTTTCAACTCGCGGTTTTCATCGTAGAACATGTCTAGCGAATCATGCGAATCGTGGAAGTATAAGCGTGCTACCTGGTTATTTGGATCGCGGCGTAAAACGGCTCCAAAGCAGCCGCAAGCGCGTTCGAAGTCATTGCGGTCTTCATAAAGAATCCCCAAGTTCAACAATACTGCGGCGGGAATTGGCAGAGAAGTAAGGAAGCCTTCGTAAAGGCTAACGGCTAGAAGCTCATCACCATGTAAATCGGCGCGAAAAGCAAGACGAAAGCGTGCGGCAAAATGCTTGGGATCAAGCTCGATAGCACTGCGATAATCAACGGCGGCAGCTTCATAGGCGCCGTCGAGTTCTTTGCGACGCCCAGCGAAGTAAAGCTGATCCGTTGCCGACAACTGCGCCACTTTCAGCGCAGCGATAAATTCTTCAGCACGATTATCGGCGAGCAGAGCATGCAAAGTACAAGCTACCAGTTGTGGGTCTTGCGACTGGTGCGAACCTTTCAAGGTTGCGCAGGCTGCAGCAAAATTACCTAACTCAAACTCGCTGTTGCCCTTTACGAAAGTATCTAACTCACTGGTGTGGCCAACAAAATCGAGAGCTTTTTGGTATTCGCCTGTGACCCACGAACCCATTGCCGCGAGCACTTGGTTGCCACCATTACGGGCTTCACGCACTGCGGACTCAAATTTCTCCGCATTGGCAAGATTGGTGATAAAGCGACTGCGCGCATCCACCAAAGCGGACGGGGTGCTAGGAGGTGCAGCGAAAAACGCGGCGGAATCAACTACGGGGGCCTGAGTAGCTTGCACTTGGCTTATGACTTGAATTTTAGTACCCCAGCCGAATCGGCAACGGGCCGCACATTCTAGAGTCGCGCCCGATACAACGCCAATCTTCAGGTGGGCTGGAAACCATTGGCCCTTGGCGTCAAACTGCTGACAATGGATTGTTTCCAAGTGGTCGGCGGTAATGCTCTAAATGGGGTCGTAGCTGCTTCGGGGTCGAAAAACGCTACCCTTCCTCTGTTGGCTGCAGGTTTGCTGCTGGAGGGGCGCTCCACATTAGCGGGCGTTCCAGATTTGCGCGATATCGACACCATTTTGGAACTGCTCCGCGAGCTGGGTATGGTTTTTGAGCGCCACGGCGACTGCCTCTCTCATGCAGTGGTGGATTCTGCGGTCACCGCTGCCCCTTACGACATTGTGCGCCGTATGCGCGCTTCCATCTGTGTGCTTGGCCCATTGTTGGCACGCCGCGGAGCCGCCAAAGTGCCATTGCCGGGCGGCTGTGTTTTTGGTCTGAGGCCGGTCGATTTGCACGTGCGCGGCCTACAAGCTTTAGGTGCTGAGATCACCCAGGAGTTCGGCTGCTTGATCGGCAAAGCTCCAGCCAAAGGTTTACGCGGTGCCGTCATCGACCTACGTTCCGCTTTTGGCTCTACGGTTCTGGGCACGGTGAATGTCATGCTCGCAGCGGTTTTAGCGCAAGGGACTTCGCTCATCCGCAGTGCTGCACGCGAGCCTGAGGTGGTGGAAGTGGCCAACTATTTATGCGCGTGCGGGGCGCAAATCAGCGGCGCTGGCAGTGATTGTATTGAGATTCAAGGCGTGGATTCGTTACGCGCGGTGCCGTGGCGGGTACCTGCCGATCGTATTGAAACGGGCACTCTGTTGCTCGCCGGGGCGATTACCCGCGGCAAGGTGCGCGTGGCCGGTTGCCGTCCGCTGGATTTGAGCGCGCTGCTCCACCTGATGCTTGCCAGTGGCTTGAAAATTACCACCGGTGTGGATTGGATAGAAGTGGATGGAGGTTCGGGTGATTTGCACGCTGTGCCTTGTGAAACGGCTCCATTCCCTGAATTTCCCACGGACCTACAAGCGCAATGGATGGCCTATTGCACCCAGGTCGCCGGCATTTCGAAGATCACCGAAGGGGTTTATCCAGAGCGATTTATGCATGTGCCAGAACTGCAACGCCTCGGTGCAAATTTGGAGCGTTGTGGCGCCACCACCTTGGTTCACGGTCCCAGTTTTTTGATGGGGGCCCCCGTTCTGGCCTCCGATTTACGTGCCAGCGCCAGCTTGGTTTTGGCCGGTTTGGTGGCGCAAGGAGAAACCACCGTGCGTCGGGTTTACCATTTAGACCGTGGCTACCAGCGCTTGGAACAGAAGTTGGCAAGTTTGGGGGCCCATGTGCAACGCCTGGTCGATTCCGATAAGCCCTGAGCCGAGCACAAAAGCACTTTATTCGCCCGGGCTGCGGCGCTAGAATGCTAGATTCCCCAGCGCATCATGCTCGAGAATCTCACCAAGTCGTTTTCCTCCGTGCTCGACCTTTTCAAAGGTTCCGGCAAGTTGTCCGCTGCCGATATCGAGGCCGGTCTGCGCGAGGTGCGGCGTGCGTTGCTGGAGGCCGATGTCAATTTCAAAGTTGCCCGCGACTTCAGCCAGAAAATTGGCGAGCAGTTACTCGAAGAGGGCAAGCTCAAGGGAATCACCGGCGCGCAGCAAGTCATCGGTATTTTCCATCAAGAGCTCACCGCTCTGATGCACTCCGATGCGTCCGCTCTGCCAAAGAATCCTGGCCATCCGATGGTGCTGCTGCTGGCCGGCTTGCAGGGAGCTGGTAAAACCACCACCGCCAGTAAGTTGGCGCTGTGGATGCGCACTCGTCAAAATCGCCGCGTGTTGCTCGCCGCATGTGACTTGCAGCGCCCAGGAGCAGTGGATCAACTGGTCACGCTTGGGAAACAGCTCAATATTGATGTTTACTCCGAGGATCCAAATGGCAAGGGTGTGGATCCCGTCGGCGTGGCCCAGCGCGCGCTGAAGAAGGCCAAAGAGGGCAATTATGATGCCTTGATCGTGGACTCCGCGGGTCGTCTGCACATCGATGATGCGCTCATGGAGGAGATTTCGGCCGTTCATAAAGCAGTCAAGCCCGATGCCACCTATTTAGTTCTAGATGCAATGACCGGCCAAGATGCGGTCGAATCGGCTCAAAGTTTCAGTAACACGCTTGCAATTCATGGCGTGATTTTGACCAAAATGGATGGCGACACGCGGGGCGGTGCGGCGCTGTCCGTGCGTGAGGTCACTGGCAAGCCCATTTCCTTCTTGGGAGTTGGGGAGAAGCCAGCAGACCTCGAAGAATTCGATGCTTCCCGCCTCGCAGGGCGTATTTTGGACATGGGCGACGTCGTCGGCCTGGTCGAGAAAGCGCAAGAAGCTTTCGATGAAGAGCAGCAGGCGGTTGATTATGAGCGCTTAATGCAAGGTAAATTCACCATGCAGGACCTGTTAGATCAGTTCCGCATGATGAAAAAAATGGGTTCTATGAAGAAGTTGATGGGCATGATGCCAGGAATGGGTAAAATGTCCGGCCTTTTGGAGTCTGTGGATGACTCACAGTTTGGTCGCATGGAGGCCATAATTTTGTCCATGACTCCAGCTGAGCGTCTCCATCCGGAGATTCTCGATGGCAAAAGACGCCGCCGCATCGCCCGGGGATCCGGGGTAGAAGTGTCGGATGTCAATCGCCTGTACAAATCGTTCCAGCAGATGCAGAAGCAGATGAAGACCATGAAGAAGATGATGTCCGGTGGGCGCTCCAAAACGCGCATGCTGAAACAGCTCGGAGCTTCTGGTCAACTGCCAAACATGCCTGGTTACAACAAGTCTTAATAAACCAAACAGAATCAGCCAAGATGGCAGTTGTCCTGAGATTGAAGAGGATTGGACGTCGTAATCGTCCTTTCTACCGTATTTGTGCGATGGACCGGCAGACCCGCCGGGATGGTCGCGCAATTGAAGAACTCGGCCACTACTCTCCGATTAATCCGGAGAAAGGTAAGCATTTCGAGCTCAAAATTGAGCGCGTCTTGCATTGGCTCTCCGTGGGTGCGCAACCATCGGAAACCGTGCTGTCTCTGATTGAGGAAGCCGGGATCGATGTCGCTGCAGCACGGCGTGGGGAAGCAGTTGTCCCTGAAGTCGTGGCCCCTGTGGCAACTTCAGTTACAGCTCCGGCCGAAGTTGTTGCGGAAGCAGCACCGGCAGCCGCGGAAGAATCCGCATCCTAATCCTTAGGATACAAGGATGGCGGCGATAATCCGTACCGCCGAGCTCGGCGAATTTCTCCACCGCATAGAGACCAAGGTCTTCTATGTGCCGCCGCGTCCTGAAAAAATGACGGCACTGGAACGTCTACTTGCACTTGTGTTGCAAGGTGATGGCTCCTATGCGGTGGCAGCCAAATGCGTGAAAGGGTTCCAAGAAGCCTTTGTTTCGTGGAATGAAGCACGCGTGGCCCGTCACTATGAAATCCAAGATGTGATCGAAGCACAGGGCGTGGCGGACGCTGCTTTGCGCTCAAAGCTCACCCAGGAGTATCTGCGCAGAGTGTTCGGCCTGCAGAATCACTTGGATTTGGATTGGCTATACGATGCATCCTCCGAACGCCGCGAAACCTTGCTCGACGCCGTGGGTGTGGCACCCGAGCACGCGCGCTTTGTACTCGACTTGGATTCTTTGGATGAAGACGATGAAGACTTTGGTGGCGCCCCGGTCACCCCATCGCTGAAACGCATGTTCAGCCGCCTCGGTTGGCTGCCGGCTAACCCCAAGGAATCGGTGATTCGCGAAATCATGAAACCTCTGATGGAAGGCGACAATCTCTACCCGAACTTCATTGCCTTAGCGATGTTGGCTATGCAGTTGCCGGTCAACAAGCCGAAGCATTGTTTGAAAGCCGCAGCCTTGATTGATTTCTACAAGCAACGCAATTCGATTGCGGATGAAGATCTTGCCGCTCTGTTAGCGGGCCTGGATTACAACTACCCGCTGGTGCATACCGGTTTTGGTAAGAAAAAGGCTGCTGCTGCGAAGACGACCCCCAAAAAGAGTTCCAAAAAAGTCGCCAAGAAAGTTACCAAGAAAGTTACCAAAAAGGTCGTCAAAAAAACTGCCAAAAAAGTAACCAAAAAGGTCGCTAAGAAACAAGCGACGGAAAAATAAGGAGGCCCGTGCCTTTGGTGTTGGCGAGCGCTTCCCCGCGACGGCGGGCTTTACTGGAAGCTCTATCTTTGCGTTTCACCGTCGTTGCCGCTGCCGGAGATGGCCCCGTGAGTTCTACGGATCCCGGCAAACGGGTGCTGGGCCATGCGTGGTTTAAGGCCCACGAAGTAGCCAAAGACCACCCAAGCGCTTGGATTTTGGCGGCCGATACTTTGGTTTTTGGCGCTGGTGAGTTTTTTCCGAAGCCACAGAATCGTGAGCACGCAGGCGAAATGTTGGAGCGCTTGATTGCTTTGGGAGTCCATCAGGTTTGGACCGGAACTTGGCTGTTAAGCCCCCAGGGCGATGAATTTCAGCACCTTGAAAGTGCAGAAGTGTCCTTCGCACCCATTCCCTGTGCGGAGCGTGAGTCCTACTTGGATGGGGTGGAGTGGGCCGATAAAGCCGGAGCCTATGCCATTCAAGGTTGGGCCGGGCAGTACACCACTTTGCTGGAAGGTGAGTTTGACACCGTGGTTGGATTGTCGAAAACAGCAATTTTTGCGCTATTTGAGCAAGCAGGGCTTTCGCCCGCAGCTTTCCGACGCTAGAATATCCGACCATTTCCCGGTAACGAGAGCGAAGAAAGATGAAGGAAGGAATCCACCCAAACTACGTCGACTGTCACGTCAAGTGCGGTTGCGGTGTCGAGTTTAATACCCGTGGCACTCGTCCCGAGATCCATGTTGAGATTTGCTCGTCTTGCCATCCGTTTTACACCGGGAAGCAGAAGTTCGTCGACACCGCTGGTCGCGTCGATCGCTTCCAAAAGCGCTACGGCAAAAAGGACTGAGCCCTGGAGGCCTCCATGCCTAAGGAGAACCTGGCGTGAGTCTGGTAGATGTATTGCGCGGACGAGTTGAGAAATTCGAAGCCCGGCAGAAAGAATTAGAGACCGCGGTTTCTGATCCTGAAGAGTGCAACAAACCTACCTTTCCAGGTTTGCTGCGTGAGCTAGGGGCGCTACAAAAATTGTTAATCCCGTGGCAGAAATACACTGCCGCAGCAGATGAGATCAACGAAGCGAAAGAGTTCTTGAACGGAGATGATCCGGGCATGAAAGAACTTGCCGAGGCCGAATTACCGGATCTCGAGGCGCGGTTTGAAATCCTCGAACAAGATATTCTTGACCGCGTGCTAGAGGATGACCCGGATGCCGATCGGCCAGCTTTGATTGAAATTCGTGCTGGAGCAGGCGGGGATGAAGCTGCCTTGTTTGCCGGTGATTTGGTCGAAATGTATACCCGTTATGCCACCGTGCGCGGCTGGCAGAACGAAATTGTGAACTTCTCGGAATCGGAATTTGGCGGGTTCAAAGAGATTGTTTTGAAGTTCAGCGGCGAAAACGCCTTCCGCACCATGCGTTATGAATCGGGTGGGCATCGCGTGCAACGCGTGCCGGCTACCGAAACCCAAGGACGGATTCATACTTCTGCGGCTACTGTAGCGGTGATGCCCGAGGTCGAGGCTCTCGATTTTGAATTGGATCCGGAAGAGTTGGAAATCACCGCGATGCGCTCATCGGGCCCCGGAGGGCAGCACGTCAATAAAACATCTTCGGCCATCCGTGTGATCCATTTGCCTACTGGTATGCAAGTGAAATGCCAAGATGATAAGTCTCAGTTGCGCAATAAAGCCAAAGCCTTGGATCTACTACGCTCGAAATTGTACGAGATCGAACGGATGAAACGCGAGGCTGAGCGCTCCGAGTTGCGGCGCACCCAAGTGGGTAGCGGTGACCGTAGCCAGCGAGTGCGCACTTATAACTGGCCACAGAACCGCGTAACTGATCACCGTATTGGTACTAGTTTCAGCCTAGAGAAAATCCTCGAAGGCCATCTTGACCCCATCTTTGATGCCTTGCAGGCTGCGGACCGCGAAGCCAAGCTTGCAGCCCTGTAATTTGGTCCACCTGCACGACACCCTGCGATGAAAAATAAAGAAACGGAAATCATGTCCCTCGGTTCGGCTTTTGAAGTCGTCGAAGAACAACCTCAAGCCTCTGCGGCAACTGCGCCGCGACCACCCGCCGGCGCCCCGACTGGTCCTACGCCACTGCGTAAGAGCGTGAGCGGTGGCAGTATCGGCTTATTGATTGCTTTGGCCGGTCTGATGAGTCCCTACGGTGCTCCGCAATACCAAGGCGTCGCTGCCCTAGCGATTGCTTTGCTGGTGTGGAATCTGGTGAGTTCTGGGCTGGCGCGCGTCAAGCCAACTTCAACCGCGCTGAAACCCTTCGGCCCCGCTTTAGCCATGGTTGCAGGTGCCCTGGGTATCGCTTTCCAAGAGGGTTCGGGTTTGCTCGGTGGTATTTTGGCGGTAGTGGGTGGTTTGCTTGCCATCGCCGCTCCAGCCATCCACAAAGGCGCGGATGCGAAGCTGCCTCCTGCACCACCCGATGCACCAGTAGATGAGCAGTTTTCGAAGTCTTTCCTCGCTTATATGTTGGTACTCATCAGCCTGCCAATGGCTTGGGCGAATGGGGAAGGGTCTTCTGGTCTCGCTACCTATTTGGGCGTCATTACTTTCTTATGCTGTGTACTTGGCCTGTGGGCTTCGTGGGCTGGCATGTGGAAAATGTGGTCCATGCCTGCGGTGACTTCCGGCATGCTGGGCCTGGTGCTGTTCCTGGCCCCAGTAGAAGCGGTGCTGCTGGGTTTGTTTGGTGTCGCACGCGTAGCCATGGGCGCAAAAGCACCCAGTATCCTCGCCAACGCTTGGCCGGGTGAAGGGGCGCAAGATTTACTGCAGTACGGATTGCCCGCTCTGCTGACCTTGGTGGGTGGTGGCTACGCTGGATACGAATTATTCCATGGTGCTAAAAAGGGCCTCGCTGCGAATAAAGCGAAGCAAGAGGCCGAGGTTGCCTCGCGCAAAGCGGCCCGCGCAACGCGTCGCGGGGATGCACCCGCAAATGCTGACGGCAACAAGGAAAAGTCCGCCAAGCCCAACAAGAAGTGAATGAGATGCACTTCGAAGGGCCGCGTCGAGACTTTTTGCTCGACGCGGCCCTTCGCGTTTTAACTTCCATCCACAGCGAGGACCCAGCGTGGTGGGCGCGCGAGTTATTGTGCCGTTGTTTGGGTTTCACCCGGGTTGCTTTGCAAATGGCTCCCAAGGCTGCCGTCAGTACCAGCGAGCAGCAACAATTTGCTTCTTGGCTACAACGCTTTGTTGCTGGCGAGCCACTCGCTTATTTAGAAGGAAGCTGTGGTTTTTACGGTCGCGAGTTTGCTGTCGATGCCCGCGTTTTAGTGCCACGCCCGGATAGCGAGAGCTTGATTGAGGCGTCTCTGGCTCTACTGGATCCCACCCAAGCGCTCACCATTGCTGACCTTGGCCTTGGTTCGGGTTGCCTGCTGCTCACTTTGCTTGCTGAGTTGCCGCACGCACAGGGCATTGGTATTGATGTCAGCGCCGCGGCGCTAGCAGTGGCCTCTCAAAACTGTGCAGCAATGGGGCTCACCGCACGCTGCCAACTGGTGCAAGGTTCTTGGCTTGCTCCTTTGAGTGCCCAGGCGCACTTGGATTTAATTATTTCCAACCCACCGTACATCACACCTGGAGAAGAAATGGGCCCCGGCGTAGCGCAATACGAGCCGCATTTGGCGCTCTTCACCGCAGCCAACGATCCACTGGGCCCATACCTAGCCATCCTGGAACGGGCGTCAGCCTGCCTACGCGCCGAAGGCTGGCTTATTTTTGAAGTGGGCGCAGGACGCTCGAAACAGGTGCAGGAAGCCGCAATGAGTGCAGGTTTTCGGTGGGTGGAAACCCGGGTTGATTTGGGCGGCGTGCCGCGCGCGGTGGTGCTCCAGAATCAGGCGCAGACTTGTCGCTCGAGGTAGCTGCGGATGGCGTCCGCCGAGCCTGGATACAGGTCCTGGAAGAACAAAGCCACTTCATAGTGGCCTAGAGCAGGCGATAAGCGCTCACAGCGCACCACGACGCCTTCTCCTTCCGCCTTCAGGCTCTGGCCATCTGGCATTTGGAAGTTAAACGAGAAGTGCACGTGGGTCATCATGCGCAGTGGCGACTCGGCGAAAAAGCAGGCTCCTGATTGAGATAAGTCGCGCACACGCAGGGGAATCTGACCATCCAGGACGATTGGCAAATCCTGAACATGAAGCCGACTGTGCCGCCGACGCTCGCGATTGGCATCCCAATTCATCTTTTCTGTCTCTGGGTTGTTTTGGGGCATGTCCTAGAATAACCTGAGTGGGCGGAAACGGCCAATCCCCCGGTTCAACCCTGAATCGGGGCCGTTTCACCCGCAGCAATCATGGCATCTTTTAACCGCGTCATCCTCATGGGCAATTTGACCCGTGATCCCGAGGTCCGTCAGGCTCAGAACGGAACTTACATCACTAAAGTCGCTTTGGCCGTCAACGAGCGTATGCCCGACGGACAAGGTGGATGGAAAGATGAAGTCAGCTTCATCGACATTGTAATTTTCGGCAAGCGTGCCGAAGCCTTTGGACGCTTTATGCGCAAAGGCAAACCAGTTTTGGTGGAAGGTAAACTTCGTCAAGGGCGGTGGGTCGATAAAGAGACGCAACAAAACCGCAGCAAATTGGAAGTCATTGTAGACAACTGGGAATTCGTCGGTGGAGGACGCGAAGAAGGCGGCAACGATGGCGGCGGCCAGGATGGTCCATACCAAAGCAGTTCGTCCCCACAGCGGCAACCAGCGAGCGCACCCGAGTTTCCGCAGCCTTCCGATTTTAGCGGCGGTTCCAACTACGGCGGGGGTGGCATCCCGGATGATGTCCCCTTTTGAAATGCCGAATTAACGCCGAGGAAATGATCACTTTCAAAGTGTTGCTGTTTGCTGGCCTGCATGAGATTTGTGGAACTCCATTTCTGTCTGTGACGGTTACAAACGATGCGCGCGTGATGGATTTAATCCACGCCGCCGAACAACTTTGTCCCTCCTTGGTGGGGCAAGTTTTTCGCGTCGCGGTAGATTCACGCTACGTTGCTGCAGAAACGAAGCTGCCAGCTCTTGCAGAGATTGCCTTCATTCCACCTGTTTCGGGGGGCTAACGCGATGCCTGGTTCGGAATCGTTGCCATGCCCATTTGCGCTACGCTTAACGGATGGCCCGGTAAGTGGCCATTGGGCTTTGACGGCGGTTGCTGGCGCCGATGCCGGCTGTTCTTTGGTGTTTTACGGCAGCGTGCGCGAAACTGGGCGGCAAGGTGTCGTGACCCACTTGTACTACGAAGCCTACGCGCCGATGGTCACCACAGAGTTGCAGGCCATTGCGGAAGAAATCCAAGCGGAGTTTGATGTTTTAAGAATCGCCATCGAGCATTCGGTAGGCACTGTCCCACTCGGCCAGTATTCGGTCGCTGTGGCCATTGCTGCCGCTCACCGCAAACAAGTTTTTGCGGCTTGTGCACGTTTGATGGAGGAACTCAAAATGCGTGTACCCATTTGGAAAAAAGAAATGTACCGCGACGGCAGCGAATGGCTGGGCCGCGGCTCCTAATCACTCATGCTTGAAATCCACGAAATACCAGTCACGCCCTTTCAGCAAAATTGCACCCTTTTGGTGTGCAGTGACAGCGGCGCCGCCGCCGTTTGCGATTGTGGTGATGCAGAACCAGTACTGGCCCGGATCGCCGATTTAGGTGTCGATGTGAAACAAATTATTGCTACCCATGGGCATTTAGATCACGTCGGCGGGACCTATGCTCTGCAGCAGGCCCTCAAAGTGCCGTTTTGGTTTCCGCAGGGCGATGCTTGGCTGCTTGCCGAACTGGCCCAGCAAGCCAGAATGTATGGTTTTGCACCCATCACGCCACCGGTGCCGGATGGTGATTTGCCGATTGGGGTCGCCGTGAAAATCGGCAACTCCAGTTTGGAAGTTCGTCATTGCCCTGGGCATACGCCTGGGCATATCATTTTCTTTGACCCTGCTGATTTGCAGGTCGTGGTGGGTGATGTGCTTTTCCAGGGCAGTATCGGCCGTACGGATTTTCCGCGTGGCTCACTGACCGACCTCACCAGGTCCATTCAGCAGCAACTTTACACCTTGCCTGCGCAGACGGTAGTGCATTGTGGCCACGGCCCAACCACCACGATTGGCCATGAGGCGAAACACAATCCTTTTGTGCGCGCCGTCTAGCCATTCTTTGCGGTTCTTTGCGCTGCTTTTACACAGCTTCGAATGGCCCGCCAAGCTAACCTAATAGCCGTCATGGAGCGCGAATCCCTAGAAGTTGATGTGTTGGTTGTGGGCGCAGGCCCTGCCGGCCTATCTTTTGCTTTGCAGCTTGCCAAACTTGCCGAGCAGAAATCAGCCGAACTCGCCATTTTAGTGCTGGATAAGGCAGAAGAAATTGGCCACCACTCCTTAAGTGGGGCGGTGTTAGATCCACGCGCGCTACTGGAAATGTATCCGCACGCCGAGTCCGAAGGTTTTCCCATTCACGCCAAAGTCACGCAAGATGCCATGTTGTGGCTCACAAAAAGTGGCAAGAAAACTTTTCGCGGCGCCTTCTGTCCGCCGCAGTTTAAAAACCACGGCAAATGGATCACTTCCATCAATCAAATGGTGAAGTGGTTGGAACAAAAAGCCGAAGGCGCAGGCATGGAAGTTTACCCAGGTTTTGCCGGTGCCGAAGTCCTCTACGGCGACGGCGGCGAAGTCACTGGCGTGCGCACGGTGGATCAGGGCGTCGGCAAAGATGGTACCCCACAAGCCAACTTTCAGCCCGGTATGGATATTCATGCAAGGCTCACCGTTTTCGCCGAAGGCACTCGCGGTTCTTTATCCAAGCAACTGATTGCCAAGAAGCAACTCGACCGTGATTGCAACCCGCAAATCTGGGGGGTAGGGGTGAAGGAAATTTGGGAAGTTCCACACACCATCGAAGGCCATGTCTATCACACCGGCGGTTGGCCCTTGGATAAGTCCATCTATGGAGGCGGCTGGATTTACGGCTTGCCAGATAACCGTTTATCGATTGGTTTTGTGATGGGCATGGATCACGGCAACGCGGCCTTTGATTATCACGCCAAGATGCAAGAGTGGAAAACCCATCCGCACATGCGTGCGCTGCTACAAGGTGGCAAACTGATTCGTTTTGGCGCAAAAACAGTTCCTGAAGGCGGTTTATTTTCCATGCCACGCTCCTGGGGCGATGGTTTTTTGATAATTGGTGATAGCGCTGGATACATGAATGCCGCGCGTTTGAAGGGTTTGCACCTCGCAATGAAATCAGGTGTACTGGCTGCCGAGGCCGCTTTGGCAGCACTTGTGGATACCCAAGGTTTTGCCACGGGCGCGAACTTGTCGATGGTGGATTCGCTGTTTCGAAACAGTTGGGCCTACCAGGAACTATGGAAGGTACGCAACTTCCGCCAAGGATTTCAAAAAGGGTTTTTTGCCGGCGCAATTGGTGCTGGCCTTGCCGCTCTGAGCGGTGGCAAGTTACCGAGCGGGCGCAAGCCGATGATCTCCGACCACGATTTGTATGTGCAAGGTCGCACCCATGACCCCAAGCCTAAGTTTGATAACGAACTCACTTTCGATAAACTTACCGATGTCTTCCACTCGGGCTCGGTGCACGAAGAAGATCAACCTTGCCACTTGGTGGTAGGGGATACCAGCATTTGCGTGGACAAATGCACTCAGGAATATGGCAACCCTTGTCAGCATTTCTGCCCCGCGGCGGTTTATGAGTGGGAGGAAGGCGCGTTAATGATAAATGCGTCGAACTGTGTCCACTGCAAAACCTGCGACATCGCCGATCCATACCAAAACATCAACTGGGTGGTACCGGCCGGTGGCGGCCCGGTCTACACCGGCATGTAATCCGGTACTCCAGTCCTCTCTGAACTCGCTTAAATACTCGATGCAAACCATTCTCGCTGATTCCGCGACCACCAGTCGCACCCAACTCCTTGCCATTTTGGTGCCGAAAGGTGCCAAACCAACCCTTCCTGCAGAAGCTCCTTCGATGAGCTCGTGGAAGGCCGATTTTGGTGATGAGAATGGTGCCACCTTGATGCTGCGCGGAGAAGCTGGCAAACGCTGGTTACTGATTCGCGTGCCGTCGGCCAAGGAAACAAACGCCGAAGATGTGCGTGCCTCCGCAGGTCGTGCGCGCAACAAAGCTGAAAAACATGGCATGACTTCGGTTGCAATTGATTTGGGCTTGTTGCCCAATCATGCGGACTTTGCGCAAGCTGCAGCCGAAGGTGCTGGAATGGCCAGCTATCACGTTGGGGTTTGTAAAACCGACCGTAAGAAAAATGGTGTCAGCAAAGTTTTGATTGTGGGAGCTGGCAAGGCCAAAGCGACCAAGGAAGCGATCAAGCACGGCAAGTTTGGCGCAATGGCCAATATTTTCACCCGCGAATTGCAAAACTTGCCGCCCAATATTTTAAACCCAAAAGAGTTCGCCAAACGAGCACGCAAGGTCTGTGCGGGTTCTCCCAAGACCACCATCAAGATTCTTGGTGAAAAACAGATGGCGGAACTTGGCATGGGTTCGTTGCTGGGCGTTTCGCAAGGTGCTAAGAATGAAGCCCAGTTGGTACACATGGTCTACAAGCCTGGGAAAAAGGCCAAGGGCAAGATTGCCATTGTGGGCAAAGGTTTGACTTTCGATTCGGGTGGTATTTCTTTGAAGCCTTCCGCGGCGATGGAGGATATGAAGTTTGATATGTCTGGTGCCGCGGCGGTGCTTGGAGTGTTCCACGCATTGAGCAAAGGTGCGGAATGCCCCTACGAAGTGCATGGCATCCTTGGCTGTGTAGAGAATATGCCGGGCAGCAATGCACAGCGTCCTGGCGATATTGTCACAGCCATGAACAAAATGACCATCGAGGTGCACAACACCGATGCCGAGGGTCGTTTGGTGCTGGCTGATTGTCTTACATACACAGCTCGTAAAGTGAAGCCAGATCGGATTTACGATATGGCCACTTTGACTGGTGCCGCGATTCACGCCTTAGGTCATTTGCATAGTGCGGTGCTCGGTACCGACCAAAAAGCCATCGACCAAGTCCTCAGCAAGAGTGCTGCGCTTGGAGAACCTTGCTGGCAGTTGCCCCTCAATGAGGATTACCGCAACCTCACCCGTGGAAAATACGCAGATTTGCAAAACATCTACGCACCGGGCCAAGGAGCTGGCACGATTGCCGGTGCTGCCTTCCTATCCTTCTTCGTGGATGAAGTGCCTTGGGTACACCTCGACATCGCTGCCACAGCTTGGGTTGGCCCTAGCCGCTCCTACATGTCGTTTGGTGGCCGTGGCGTGATTGCCCGTACGATTTTGGAAGTCCTGCGCGACTAATCCACTCTTAGGCAGTAGCAGGAACCCTCTCGCGCTAGAGACGACCTTGCGGGGTCGTCTCTTTTTTTATCACGCAGTACGCGCGCTCTTACTGATACGAAGATGTGATGTGCCTTAACGAGCGTTCATGGGCACAAAATCGCGCCGTGCATAACCCGTGTAGATTTGGCGTGGACGCACGATGCGATTCGCCGGATCAAGCATCATTTCTTCCCAGTGTGCTAACCAGCCAACCATTCGGCCTACAGCAAAGAACACAGTGAAAGTCTGAGGGCGGAAACCCATGGCCGAGTAAATCAAACCCGAGTAGAAATCGACGTTAGGGAACAGTTTCCGTTGCGAGAAGTAGTCATCTTCGAGAGCGGCTTTCTCAATCGCCTGTGCAATTTCCAATTTTTTATTGGTACCTGCAACGGCAATCACCCCGCTTGCCAACTTGCCGATGACCATGGCGCGTGGATCGTAGTTTTTATACACGCGATGGCCAAATCCCATCAGGCGACGGTCGCCTTTCTTACAGGACTCCAGGAACGCCGGAACGTCTGAGACATCGTCAATTTCAGCAAGCATCTCAAGAACTGCGGAGTTGGCGCCACCATGCAGAGGGCCGTGCAAAGCGGCAGCGCCAGCCGTGACCGCTGAGAAGGGGTTGACTTGGGAACTTGCAACCGCGCGTACGGCGTTGGCCGAGCAATTTTGCTCATGGTCAGCGTGCAGCACTAAAAGTGTGTCCATAGCTTTCACCATGGCAGGCTCTAACTGGGGTTCTACACCGGTAGGCGTGAGAATCATATGGAGGAAATTCTCCACGTACGACAATTCTGGGCGGACTTCCGTTGGACCAAAGCCCCGCCGGTGGCGAAAGCCCAAGGCAGCCAGAATCGGGGTCATGGCAATCAGGCGCATGGTGTGTTTCCGCCGCACCACGGGATCCAAGACCACGTGTGCATCGGGATACTCACAAGACAGCGCCGCTAAGGATGCTTCCAACATCGACATCGGGTGCAGCCTAGGGTCCATTGCATTTTGCAATGCCACAACACTGGCAGGGATGACCATCAGCGTTTGAATTTCTTTCTCAAAAACCTCCAGTTGCTCCGCTGTAGGGAGTTCACGGTGCAAAATCAGATAACAAACTTCGAGATAAGTACAGTTCTGCGCAAGTTCTTCGATGCGGTACCCGCAGTATTCCAGGATGCCTTTTTCGCCATTGATGAAACAAATCGAACTTCTGCAAACTGCAGTATTGGTAAGACCTGGATCGTAGGGCATCAGACCAAAGTCCTCCTCATGAACCTTAATGGCTCGCAAACCCATTGCCGGCACCGTTTCGTCGGTGATGGGGAGGTCGTATTGGCGGCCAGTACGGCAGTCCGAAACGGAGAGAAGGTCCTGCTGTGAAGTGACGCCGGGAGCGAAATTAGCTGCTTGCTTTTCCATGATGACAATGGCCAAAAGTGGCCGTAAGAAGACAGTGATTGTCGCAGGTTCCAATCAATCCCTCAAGGTCTTTTATTGGTAGGGGAGACGGGACTCGAACCCGCACTGGAAGGATTTTAAGTCCTTTGCCTCTGCCATTGGGCTACTCCCCCTGGATTGAAACCTGCGGGGCATTATCCTTCATCCTCATGGATTTCCTACCCCGACTTTGGTGCGGTTTTGGCGCCTTACTCCTTGCCGTGGCCATTGCTCTCGCTGCTTGGCATGCGCATGGCCTCGTAGAACAGCTTGAAAGCCCCGCTTACCTTGCTTTTGGACGTGCTTTGCAGCAACAATACGTTGCTGGCCTTGGCCTCATTGGAGCTGGGATTGTACTCCGTGGCGGGGCATCGCGCCTTGGCCACCTCGCTGCAGCCGGTATTTTGCTCGGTGCAGTGATGTTTTGCGGCGACGTTTACCTGGGTGCGCTTACCGGCGCAGCCCTCGGAATGGCCCCCTTTGGCGGCAGCGTGACGATTCTCTCTTGGGTCGTCTTTGGCGGCGAAATCCTCTTTTCCGGGAAGCGCCTGCAGGGATTTTCCTAAATATGGAGGCGACGCCCGGAATCGAACCGGGTTAACGTGATTTGCAATCACGTGCCTGAGCCATTCGGCCACGTCGCCCTAGGCGCGGAAGTGTATGCCGCGCCGGCTTCATTGTCCATAAACAATCGTGCGGATTTGCCGATATACTGTCGCTGCGAGTCGTGTTCGGCTCCAGATTCTGATGAAAAGAAAGCTCTTCTGCACGATTCCACAAAAACTGATCAAACAGCCGCTGCTGTTCACGCTGGTGAACCGTTTTAAGGTGGTGCCCAATATTCGCGGCGCCTCGGTCACAGAAACCATTGCGATTTTGTCGCTGGAGTTAGAGGGCGACGACGCCAATGTGGAAGAGGCCATCTCCTACCTGAAGGAAGAAGGGGTGCAAGTCGAAATCCTCAAAGAAGGCGAGGAACGCGCCATTTAACCGCACACTTTCGTCCATAAAACAAGGCCGACGGCAGCACTGCCGTCGGCCTTGTTTTGTTACTCCAGCAGCTTTAGTCGAAAGGATCTTCTGCGGGGCCAACCACGCCACCCTTCAGTTGGGCCGCTTTATCTTTAGCTTCTTTTTTTGCCGCAGCGGAGGAAGAGAAATTTGCCCAAGCATCATCATTTTCAATGTACTTTTCAACCCAAGCTTTCTGCCACACGCCCACAATCTTTTTGTTGAAAAGCACGGCCTTTGCCCAAGCTTCCGAGCCAGCTTCTAGGTTGGCAGTCGATTCCCAGCCATAGTTGGTGCCTTGGCCAATCTTGATGAGAAGTTCATTCAATGTCGATGCCTGGAATAGTCCATCCTTATCTTCAAAGTTCACTTTCATCATCGCATTGACAATCGCTGGATAAGCACCACGCGGGTAAGACTCCACCAACCGCAAGCCAGCGCGATTCGATTGGGCTCCGGAATCCTCCAGGAACAGCGCAAGATCCTCTTGAATCTCTGTCCATTCTGCGGCACTGTTACCGCTCCACTTCTCAAGTTGCGGAACTTGCTCCAGATGGATGATTTTGTAATCGATGACGCCCCGCGTGGAGATTGCTTCTCCCACCGCCGGAACTACCCAATCGACACCCGATGCTGGAATCACGACCGGAGCTGGTTTGACCTTAGCAGCGGGATCTACTGTAGAGGTACCATTTGCGTCAGCAGCATCCAAGTTCTCGGACTCCGCGGCGACCGGCTGAACTTCCTTCCCTTCGTTGCCTGCCAACGGCAGAACCTCCTTTGCGCCAGGATTTGAGGCATTCGCGGCTGGGGCCTGGTCAGCAGGAACCTGCACCGTATTTTCACCTTGGGCAGGTTCAGCATCGGGGCGCATCATCCACCAAGAGCCTCCACCAATCAGAGCGAGCACAAACACGCCAACAATCACCATCGGAGCCTTGGACTTTTCGACCTCCTCCTCTTCCTCTCTGTGACGACGGCGGCTAGAAGCACTCGTGCGGCTAGTACCACCAGGACGACGGGTGCCACTTGGTTTTGGCAAACGCGCATCGCGCTGGGTTACCGGCGCGTTCGAAAGCGTTGCTGCCGCAGGAGTGACATCTCGTTTGGCTTTAGCTTTGGCGATAATATCGGCAGCAGAAGATTTGTGCTCCGGTGCCACGTCAGCTTGCGCTTCGGCTGCGCGTTTGGCCTTGGCCTTGGCAATGATGTCGGCAGCAGCTGGCTTATTGGCGGTAGCTGCTGCAGGTGGTGTCGGCGCAGCCACTTTCGCAATTGGCTTGATGGGCGCCACTGGCTTGGCACGCTGCAGCGCTTGGATTGGGGCTGGAACCTTCACCACCGGCTTGATGGGTACGGCTGGTTTACGAACCTCCGGAACCTCCGGAATCTCTGGAGCGGCGACCTCACGATCGATGGACTTGGCCTTCTCCGGACGTTCCGCCTTCGGGCGCGCGTCGCCTAACGGAGCTGCCAAAGGTTTCTGCGCCGGGGGGGCCTCAGCCGCTGTAGGCAAAGGCGGAATATCCACCGTACCGTCACAACTTTGGCACTTCACCTTGAGGGCGGTTACCGATGCAGGAATGTCGCCATAACGTTGGCCACACTTGTTACAAATGCCGATGCGTTCAGACATGTTAGGAGTTGTCATTACGTGGTTGGCGCGGTGGGGAGTGCCGCCGGCCTGTGGCTAGAATAGTGTCCCCCGAGCCCTGTGGTGACCTCTTCCTTTCATCTCGTTTCTGATTTTGAGCCCTGTGGCGATCAGCCTCAAGCTATCGAACAACTTGTCGATGGTCTCCAGGACCCCTCTGCGCGCCAAATTCTGCTCGGCGTCACCGGTTCCGGTAAGACATTTACCGTGGCTCAAGTGATTCAGCGTCTGCAAGTTCCCACCCTGGTGCTTGCCCCGAATAAAACTCTGGCCGGCCAGCTGTATGGTGAATTGCGCGAGTTATTCCCCTCGAATGCGGTGGAATACTTCGTTTCTTACTACGACTACTTCCAGCCCGAAGCCTATATTGCGTCCTCCGATACCTATATCGAGAAAGATGCGCGGATTAATGAGCGCATCGACCGGTTGCGTAATGCCGCCACGGCCGCGCTGCTCACGCGTAAAGATGTGATTGTGGTGGCCTCTGTTTCGTGCATTTACGGTCTTGGAGATCCGGAAACCTACCAGGGGCTGGCTCTGAAAATCAAAGTAGGCACGCTGACGCGTCGTGAAGAATTGGTGCGGGGCTTAGTCCGCACCCAACACGCGCGTGCCGAAGTTGATTTTCGCCCAGGCAGTTTTCGCCTGCGCGGACCGGCGGTGGAGGTGTGGCCTATACACGAGCAAGATCGCGTGTTGCGGATCGAATTAGAGGGCGACCGCGTTGATTCTTTGCTGTTTGTGGATCCGCTGACCGGAGAAATCCTGGAGGAACCGGATGAGATTTCGATTTACCCGGTGGGCCATTATGTGCAGCCAGAAGATAAAATCCCGCAAGCGAAAATCAGTATTCGCGCCGAGATGGAGCAACAAGTGCGCGCCTTGCGGATTGCTGGGCGTGAGATTGAGGCGGAACGGCTAGAGCGCCGCACCCTTTCTGATTTAGAAGACTTAGAAGAGCTCGGCTACTGTTCAGGAATTGAGAACTACTCCAGCCACTTTGAAGGTCGCGCCGCAGGGCAACCACCCTTCACGTTGTTGAACTATTTTCCGCGCGACTTCTTATGCGTAATCGATGAGAGCCATGTCACTTTGCCGCAGGTCTACGGCATGGTACGTGGCGACCAAGCGCGCAAACGCAACTTGATTGAATACGGTTTCCGTTTGGAATCTGCGCTCGAGAATCGTCCTTTAGCAGAACACGAGTTTGAGCCTTTGCTGGCGCGGGTGATGTATTTGTCAGCAACTCCCGGCTGGCGCGAACAGGCCATCGTGCACCAGGATCCGGTCGAACAAATTGTGCGCCCCACAGGTCTGGTGGATCCACCCGTTGAAATTCGTCCGGCCATCGGCCAAGTGGAAGATGCCTTGGCAGCCATGCAACCGGTGATTGCCGCAGGGGAGCGCATCTTGGTGACCACTCTCACCAAACGCAGCGCCGAGGATCTCACTGAATTTTTGCAGGAGCATGGACTCAAAGCGCGTTATCTACACGCCGACATCGATACTCTCGAACGCAGCGAGCTATTGCGCGATTTACGCCTTGGCGTGTTTGATGTTTTGGTGGGGATTAACCTGTTGCGCGAAGGGCTAGATTTACCCGAGGTTTCTTTGGTGTTGGTTTTCGATGCGGACCGCGAAGGCTTTTTGCGTTCGGCCACTTCTTTAATTCAAACCTGCGGCCGCGCCGCACGCAATGCCAATGGGCGGGTGGTGTTGTATGCCGATCGCATGACGAAATCGATTCAGGCCACCATCAGCGAAGCCGAACGCCGCCGCGTCATTCAAGTTGCTTACAACACCAAACATGACATCGTGCCGAAAACAATTCGCAAGCGGATTGTTGATTCTTTGGCCACGATGCTCGGCAGTGTGTCGCAGCCAACGCCAGGCCAAGCGCGCCTTCCGGCAGAGGAAATCGAAGCGAAGATTAGTGAACTAGCAAAACAAATGCTGATGGCGGCATCCTCTCTAGACTTTGAGCAAGCCATCCGTTTGCGCGATGAAGTGCGGCGTTTGGAGGCCGCATGTTTGGAGCTCGGTCCTTGAGCATGGCGCCAGATTTTGACCAGCAACTAAAAACGGCGCCAGCACGGCCTGGTGTTTATCTGTTTGCGGATGCCGAAGAGCGGATTTTGTATATCGGTAAGGCCATGGATTTGCGCCGCCGCGTGCAGGTTTACCGGCGCGAAGGGGCCGATGGCAGGGTGCGTTTGAAAGAGCTATTAAGGGTGGCAAAAAGCGCGGAATTCCGCGTTACAGACACCGACAAAGAGGCCATTCTCCTCGAAGAGCGTCTCGTCAAACTACACCAGCCACCACTCAATGTGCTGCTGAAAGATGACAAATCATTTTTGTGGGTGTGGCTAGATACGACGCACACTTGGCCACGCTTGGCTCTCGCCCGCGTACGTACCTCAAAAGGTGAATTTTTTGGGCCGTATCCCAATGCCAGTGCCGCCCGACGGGCCAAGCGTTTGCTACAAGGCGCATTTGGTATGCGCGATTGCAGCGATCACACTTTGGCCAATCGCTCCAGACCCTGTTTGAAGTATGGCATTCATCTGTGCAGTGCTCCGTGTGTGGCGAAAGTCAGCCCTGCGGACTACCGCGTTGCCTTGGATGCCGCTCGCGAAGTTTTGCAAGGCAAAGTGGAACAACGCTTAGCGCTTGAACAGATCCATATGCAAAGTGCTTCGGCGCGCCAGGACTATGAAATTGCCTTGCGCTCACGCGACCGCATCAAAGCTTTGCAAGCCTTAGCTGAGCCGCAGAAAGTCCGCCTGGATGCCAGCACGGATTTCGACGTGCTCGGTGTGGATGAGCGTGGCTACTTTGCCTTGCTGCAATATCGCGATGGCGAATGGTTGCACACACGGAAAGGTTTTTTGCCCTTCCACGAAGATCCTGCAAGTGCGGTTTCTCAGCTCCTCGTGGCCCTTTATCGCGATGATGCTGAAATCGTTCCGCAAGTCTTTGTGGGCGCCATGCCGGAGGAACAGGCAGGGCTGGAACAATGGTTAGCCGCGCGCTTTGGCCGCAAAGTACGTATTTTTGCCCCACAACGCGGTGCCAAGCGCGCTTTGGTACGGATGGCCGAAAGCAATGCGCGCGCGCAGAGTGGCGCAATCGCTAGCTCGGCTTGGCCAGAGGTCGCGCAAAGGATTGCCGCCCTTGTGCACATTCCACCACCGGCAATCATCGATTGCATCGATGTCTCGCATTTGCAAGGTCACGAACGCGTGGCCTCCAAAGTGCGTTTTATTGAGGGCCGGCCAGCGCGTGGTTTCTATCGGCGTTACTTAGTCGGCGACGGCACCGGCAATGATGATTTTGCCGCCATGCGGGAAGTGGTCGGACGTGTTCTGGCGCGCGCGCATGAGGAAGGCTTGCCGGACTTACTCATTTTGGATGGGGGACGCGGTCAACTTTCTTCTGGCCTCGAAAGTTTGGCCGCAAGTCCTTGTGAACTCCCCATCGTAGCATTGGCAAAAGCGCGCAAAGGCCGGGGACCGGTCGCCGCTGAAGAGCGTCTGTTTGTGGCTGGTCGCGAACTGCCCATAATTTTGGAGCGGGCGAGCCCCGAACGATTGTTTTGTCAACGCATCCGCGATGAAGCACATCGCTTTGCGATTGGCTACCACCGCAGCCGTCGAGAAAATTTGCGCTTGGTGCTGGAGCAAGTCACCGGCATTGGCCTACGCAAACGCAAATTGTTGTTAGATTTTTGCGCGGGAGATCTGGCCAAACTGAGGGACGCGCCAATGGCTGATTTAACCGCTCTCCCGGGTATTACCAAAGATTTGGCGCTCGCTCTGAGAACACACTTGCAGCGGGTTTTGCCTTAAGGAAGTTCTAACCGCGTGGGTGATGTAGTTTGTGATAAGACTGCAACTGCTCCACTTCCAAATGCGTGTAACGCTCTGTGGTGCGCAAATCGGCGTGGCCAAGAAACTCTTGCACACTGCGTAAGTCGCCGCCACCAAGCAACAAATGCGTCGCGCAGGAATGGCGCAAAATATGCGGATGAATGGAGGCGTCTAAACCAGCACGAAGTGCATGTTGTTGCACAATACGAAAAGCGCGATGCCGATCCAAAGCCCGACCACTCTTTGAAAGCAGCACATGGCGAGTGTTTTGTTGGCGCGTGCGACGCCCTGCGTGCAACCACCTCTCCACACGATCGCGTGCATTGCCCCCAAAGGGAACCAAGCGTTCCTTATTGCCTTTGCCGAGCACGTGCAGAATTCCCGGTGCCGTGTCGCCGTCGAAAGCGCGTAGGCTTAAACCATCCAACTTTAGACCCACGGCCTCGCTAACGCGTAAGCCGCCACCATAAAGCAGCGCCAACAACGCCCGATCGCGTTGTCCAATCCAACTCTCTGGATCGGGCGCATTCAGTAACAGCAGCGCATCTTGCGGGCTCAACACTTCTGGAAGACGCTTCCACAAATGGATTTTCCCGGACACGCAGGTAGGATCTCGGCCCTGCAAACCCTCTTCGGCACGCAACCAACGAAACAAACCACGCAAACTGGACAGCAGCCTCACCTGACTGGCCGGGGCAAGGCCTTCCGTGCGCGTTTCGGCCAACAAATCGGTGACATCATCTGGGGCTAAGTCTTGCCAGGATAATAATTTGCGCTTGCCAAGGAAATCCGCGGCGCGACCCAAATCCCGTCGGTAGGCTGCAATCGTGAGTGGCGCAAGCCCGGCCTCAGCCGCCAAACTACCCACATACTCGTCGATGCGAGCCTGCATTTCCGGAGGGACCGATTGACCTTGTGTTTCCGCAGCCACTAGAATCTCGCTCCCTGTGTAGGAAGCCCCTCTAGATTAACGTCACGACCATGCTCACAAAAACCCAGCAAAAGAAGTATCTGCCGGTCCTCCTGGATATCCTCGAAAAACTTGGCGTCAAGCTGGGGCGCATGGGCGAAGCCGTGTTGCTCGGCGAAGTGGATGCCGCCGATGCGGATGGCGAAGACGGCGGTGGCCAAAGTTATTCGCGTGAAATGCAGATTGGCTTGCTGGAGAACGAGGAGTTCATTCTCAAAGCGGTGCGCGCCGCCGTGAAGCGGATTGAACTGGGCACCTTCGGCTCGTGCCAAGCTTGCGATGAATTGATTCCACCACGCCGCCTGGAGGTTCTTCCGTACACTTCTTTTTGCTTGGCCTGCCAAAAGAAATTGGAAAAGGGCGAGTTTGAAGAATAGCTCCAGTCCAAGTAGCACGACCAACCGCGGCTTCCAACGCCCTTGGTTTTGGCTATTGGTGATTGGCTTGATTGTTGCTGACTTGCTCAGTAAACAAGCCGTTTTCGCAAGTGTAGGCGAGCATCAACCACGCGTGCCGCTACTTGGTGAGTGGCTATCCTTCTACTGCATCCGCAATGCCGGCGGAATTTGGGGGCTGGGAAATGATTCTGAGTGGGTCACTCCCGTTTTGACCGTGGTGCGTATGCTTGCCGTGGTGGCCTTGATTCTGTTCGTGCGCAAACAAGCAGATTCCAACCGCATGGGATTGTTCACCCTTGGGCTATTACTCGCCGGTGCCGTCGGCAATCTGTACGACAATCTTTCCGCTTGGCTGCCGTGGCCTGGCGACGGCAAAGTACGCGATTTTATTTTAGTCGACATTGCGGAACCTTCGTGGTGGCCACTTGGATGGCCGCTGGATCCGTTTCCGGTGTTCAATCTGGCCGACGCCTGCATCTCGATTGGTTTCCTCCTGCTCATCACGGGTTGCTCCAAGCTGCACTTCCAGCCCACGGCAGCCAGCCAGCAGAAGTAGACTCTACGCATGTTGCGTACTGCGATCGGCAGCCTTGAGCTGGATTCGCCCATCCTCACGGCCTCGGGAACTTTTGGCCATGATCCCACCGCCTTGGCTTTTTTGCAGCCTGGCGATTTGGGAGCTCTGGTACTTAAAACAGTCACCCGCGAACCACGCTTTGGAAATCCACCGCAACGTCTTGCTGAATTTCCAGGCGGCTTACTCAATGCCATAGGCCTGGAAAACAAAGGTCTCGAGTATTGGCGGGAAACGGTTGCTCCGCAGCTCGCAGCGATCCCGGTCCCGGTGGTTGCCAATGCCGGCGGACATTCCACTGCCGATTATGTAGCCATGACAGCAGCGTTCGACGCCATGGCAGAAGTCGCCGCAATTGAGTTGAATCTGTCCTGTCCAAATGTAGAGGGAGGTACTCAGTTCTCCACCGATGTTGCCGCGCTCGAACAGGTGGTGCAATTGTGCCGCGCTGTCACCAACAAACCCTTGTGGGTCAAACTGTCACCCAACGTGGCCAGCATCGTGCCTTTCGCGCAGGCTGCCGAAGCTAGTGGCGCCGACGCCCTGACGGTCGCGAACACCCTCATCGGCATGCTGGTGAACTGGCGTACACGCCGCCCGGTGCTCGCAAACGGTACTGGTGGAATGTCTGGGCCAGCGGTTCGCCCATTGGTGCTGCGGCTGGTTTGGGAGACCGCGCGGGCCGTCACCATCCCGGTGATTGCCAGTGGTGGCGCCTCGAACGCCGAAGATGTGCTCGACTATGTAGTGGCTGGAGCCACCGCGGTGCAGGTCGGAACTGCAGTTTTTCGCCGCCCGGGGGTGATTTCAGAGATTGCTACGGACCTCCGCCGGCTGCTTCAGGAAGAAAATACCAGTCTTCAGGAGCTCCGCGCTTCGCTTGTCTGGCCGTTTCCATTATCCTGTTAGGCTTCTTTGCATGACGGCCCCTTGCCGTTAGCGAAGAGTTCCTAGCATCATGGTCGACATTGAAGCAATCACAGATTCCCTAAAGGGCCTTGGAGAAGGTTTAGGGCGCACCCTCAACAAGGTATTCGGGTCCCAGAACGCGCGCGTGGTCAAGCGCATGGCGCCGCTGGTCAAAGCCGTTGCCGAGCAAGAGACTTGGGCAGAGGGACTTACTGCGGAACAAATCCAGCAGCAAACCCTGACCTGGAAAGAGGAGGTTGCCAACGGCCGCTCTTTGAATGATATTCTGCCGCAAGCTTTTGCCATGGTCCGCGTAGCTTCGCAACGCACCTTAGGTTTACGCCACTACGATGTGCAAGTGATTGGCGGTGCGATTTTGCACTCCGGTTCCATTGCCGAGATGGCCACCGGCGAAGGCAAAACTTTAGTGGCCACACTGGCTGCCTACCTCAATGCCCTCGCCGGCAAGGTGTTCGTCGTTACCGTCAACGATTATCTTGCGCTGCGCGATTCCGAATGGATGGCTCCGGTTTATCGCTACTTAGGTTTGCAAGTCGGTGCGATTCAATCGAGCATGGCCCCCCAAACGCGCCATCCGATTTACGCTGGCGACATCATTTACGCCACCAACAACGAACTCGGTTTCGATTACTTACGCGACAACATGAAGTCGCGGGTGGAAGATCAAGTCCAGCACTCACTGGATTTTGCGATTATTGACGAAGTCGATTCCATCTTGATTGACGAAGCGCGTACGCCGTTGATCATCAGTGGCCCGGCCACTGGCAATGCCGAAAAATATCGGATTGGTATGCAAGCTGCACGCAAGCTGGAGGTGGATGAGCACTTCGAAAGCAAAGAGAAAGAGAAGTCTGCGGTTCTCACTGAGGAAGGCATTATTGCGGCGCAACTTTCGCTGGGCATTGAAGACTTCTACAGCGGTGCGGAAAACATGGAGTGGCCACACATTATCGAGCAGTGCTTGCGTGCTTTGCACCTGTACTTTGATGAAGTGGATTATGTAGTCAAAGATAGCGCCATCATTATCGTCGATGAGTTCACTGGCCGCCTGATGGAAGGGCGTCGCTGGGGGGATGGATTGCACCAAGCGGTGGAGGCGAAGGAGGGTTTGCGACCGAAGGCCGAGAATCAAACGCTCGCTACGATTACTTTCCAGAACTACTTCCGCCTGTATGGCAAGTTGTCCGGCATGACCGGTACTGCGCTTACCGAAGCCGGTGAGTTCGCGAAAATTTATGACTTGGATGTCGTGCAAATTCCATCCAACCGGCCCATCGTGCGCAAAGATGACGCTGATGTGGTGTTTTTGGAAACTCCTGATAAGTGGAAGGCCATCGCCAAAGAAATCGCTACGGCAAAAGACAACGGCCAGCCGGTGTTGGTGGGCACTACCAGCATTGAAAACTCAGAGTTGTTGTCCGGGATTTTGAATCGCCGCGGTATCCAGCACCATGTGTTAAACGCCAAACAGCACGCGCGCGAGGCGGAAATCATTGCCCAAGCCGGCAGTAAGAGTTCGGTCACTGTGGCCACCAACATGGCGGGGCGAGGTACCGATATTGTGCTCGGCGGTAATGTCGAAGCGATGCTGCCACATTTGCTGGTGCAGCGCAAAATCGATGCCAGCGATGAAGTTGCCGTACAGGCCTTGTTGCAGGAACTCAACGCCGCGCATGAAGGCGAACGGCAAGAAGTCCTGGCTGCCGGTGGGTTGTATGTCATTGGCACCGAACGTCACGAATCGCGGCGGATCGATAACCAGTTACGGGGTCGTTCCGGTCGTCAGGGCGATCCCGGTCGGTCGCGCTTCTTTCTGTCTTTGGATGATCCGCTGATGCGGCGTTTTTACAAAGATTGGGTGAAGAACTTCCTCTCCAAAGCAGGCATGGGTGGTGGCGAACCAGTCGAATCAAAAATGGTTTCCAATGCGATTAAAAAAGCGCAAGGCAAAGTTGAGGATTACCACTTTGAGATTCGTAAAAATTTGCTCGAATACGATGAAGTGATGAACGAGCAGCGCCGCATGATTTACGAGCAGCGGCAAAGTGCTCTGATGGCGGAAGGCCTGCGTGACCGAATTGATTCCATGGCCGAACAAGTCATCAATCATGCAGCCGAGCTCTATGGTGGGGATGGTCGCGATGTGGAGCCCGATTGGGAGGCTCTGAACACTTGGGCCGAACGCAAATGGGCTTACCGTGATGGTCCAGAGGTCCTAGAAAAGGCGGGTATTAACGGCAGCGCACCCTTCATGCTGCAAGACTTTCGCGCCAAATATGTGGAGCGCGTCGAAAAATACGGCAACGAGACGATGCAAGCGTTAGAGCGTTTCTTGATGCTCAACTCAATTGATACCAAGTGGAAAGAGCATCTCTATGTGATGGACGCGCTGCGTTCCGGTATCAACTTGCGCGGTTATGCGCAGGTCGATCCGAAAAACGAGTACAAACGTGAAGGTCTCGAACGCTTTGAGGAACTCCTCTTTCACATTGCCGATGACGTAACCAACTACGTGTTACGGGTCGAAATGCGCAGCGAGGATGAACAGCGGCTTGGCCGTGCTTATGAAGGCCAAAATGCCGCACACCCTGCGTTTGGTGGCTCTGTTTCGCAAGCACGTCCGCAGGCGCCACGCCGCCAGGTTGCCGTCGGTTACACGGCTCCAGGCGCGCGTAAACCAGCACCAGCTAGTGGCGATGACACCACTGCGGCGATGGAAGCCGCTTCGCTGCCGCTTACTGATTCGGGCCAACAAAATCCAGATGCGGCCAAGCCCCGTGCTGCACGCAATGCGCCCTGCCCTTGTGGTTCGGGCAAAAAATACAAGCAGTGCCACGGCAAGTCCGACTAACTGCTGCATGAGTTCCAGTCGGCCGCCGCGAAGTTGGACAGCTTTCTTGCTGTACGATTTGCTGCTGTTGTTGGCTGGCTTGCTACTTCTGCCGTTTGTCGCATGGCGGGTGTTACGTTCGCGTGATTTCCGGCGTAGCTTGCCGCAACGCTTCGGTTTCGTGCCCCACTTACCAGCGGCGCCGGGGCGAGTCTTACTGCACGGTGTGTCGGTTGGTGAAGTCAAGGCTTTGCGCCCATTAGTACTCGAATTTCAACAACAATATCCAGATCGCGATTTAGTCATCGCATCGAGCACTCCAACTGGTTTGGCCGCCGCGCGTAGCCTCTACACGGATTTGCAGGTGGTCGCCTATCCGTTAGATTTACCGGGCGCGGGCCGACGTTTTCTCGCCCGCGTCAAACCTACTTTAGTGGTGTTAGCAGAGCTGGAAATCTGGCCAAACTTTTTGCGTAGTTGCGCCATTTTGAAAATTGAAGTTGCGATTGTGAATGGACGCATCACCGAGCGTTCTATGTCGGGTTATCGGCGCGTGCAACGCTGGTTACCGCAGTTTGAGCGCATTGCTTTATACGGCGTACAAAACCAACGTTACGCCGAACGCTTTCATAAACTTTCGGTGCCAAAAGATCGCATTGTGGTGACCGGAAACCTCAAATATGACAACCTGCCCACCGCAACGGATGACCTTGCCTTTCAAGCCTCAGTTTGGCGAGGTTGGAGCCAAACTGCGCAAATGGTAGTTTGGGCTTCTACCCACGAGCCGGAAGAACTACAGCTCTTGCAAGCATGGCTTCAACATCCAGCCAGTGTCAAATTCGTTGCCATTGTGGTGCCACGCCACCCGCGACGCTCCGGCGCCTTGCTGCAACAACTGCAACGCGAAATGGGAGCGCGTCCGTTATTGCGCTTGAGTGACTGCCGGGAGCGTGTCCAACTGCCAGCAGGAGCAGTGCTGTTGGTCGATGCTTTTGGCGAACTCGAAGCGATTTATCGTGGAGTACGTGGAGCTTTTTTAGGTGGCAGCTTGGTGGCCCATGGTGGCCAAAACATGCTCGAAGCGGCCGCCGTGGGGGTGCCGGTGGTGGTGGGGCCGCATACTGAGAATTTTCTCGAGGAGGTCGCCAAGCTGGCGGCGGGTGATGGCTTGAAGGTGGTCAAGGACCCTGCCGAAGTGGTAGAATGGCTAATCCTTTGGTTGCAAAATCCTGAAATCGCCGCAATTTGTGGGCGAAATGCCACCAAGACTCTTGAATCTGAACGCGGAGCCGCGCATAGTACGATTCTTGCTTTGCAGAAGTCTGGCCTGTTGGTCGTCTAATGCGCTCCCCGGTCAAGCGGATTCCCGCCCAACCGGAATCCTCTCATGGAAAGAAAACTTTTTACATCCGAATCGGTGTCGATGGGGCACCCTGACAAAGTCTGTGACCAAGTCAGCGACGCCATCCTTGATGCCTGTCTGCGCGAAGACCCAATGTCCCGGGTTGCCTGCGAAACGATGGTTACCACCGGCACTGTGGTGGTTGCTGGCGAAATCACCACCACCACTTACGTCGATGTCCAAACCGAGGTCCGCAATGTGCTGCGTGAAATCGGCTACACCCAAGCGGGCATCGGTTTTGATGCTGATTCGTGTGGGGTGCACGTTTTGATTCATGGCCAATCGCCAGATATCAAACAAGGCGTGGATGGCGAAGGTGGGCAGGACAAAGCTCCCACGGGTGCCGGGGATCAAGGCATGATGTTTGGTTTTGCCTGCCAAGAAACAGATTCGCTGATGCCCGCGGCGATTCACTGGTCGCATCGCTTGGTGGAAAAGCAAGCGCAAATGCGCGCCGATGGCGAACTGCCCTGGCTACGCCCCGATGCCAAAGCTCAAGTGACTTTTGCTTACGAAGGTAACAAACCAGTCGGCATTGAAACGGTCGTGCTTTCCACGCAAACGGAAGACATGGATATTGCCATCATCCGCAAAGAAGTGGAAGAGAAGATTGTGCGCGCGGTGTTGCCACCGGAACTGTTGAGTAAGGCCACTCAATTTCACATCAACCCCACGGGCAAGTTTGTGGTGGGCGGGCCGCACGGTGATGCTGGGCTGACCGGCCGTAAAATCATCGTCGATACTTATGGCGGTTATGCTCGTCACGGTGGCGGCGCATTCTCCGGCAAAGATTGCACCAAAGTGGATCGTTCCGCCGCCTATATCGCACGCTGGGCCGCGAAGAATGTGGTCTCTGCCGGTTGGGCCGAACGCTGTGAAATACAACTCGCTTATGCCATTGGTGTGGCAAAACCAGTGTCGATCTGTGTCGATACTTTCGGCACCTCCACGGGTATGTCCGATTCTCAAATCGAACAACACCTGCGCCATCTCCAAGATTGGAATGGATTCAGCGCCTTCACCCCGGACTGGATTATCGGCAGACTCGGTCTGCGGGCACCTACGGGGTACTGTTGGGATGCTGACGGCAAATACGACGCCGAAGCAACCCGCAACTCGCAAGGCTGGACTTACCGTAAGTCTGCTTTCCACGGCCATTTTGGGCGAGATCTCTTCCCTTGGGAGAAACTCGACCTGGTCACCGAACTAAAGACCCTGGCCGACGTCGGGGCTACCTGCTAAGCCCCTCTCCTGTCATGACTACTGTCACCGAAAACGTAAAATTTAAGATTGCCGATCCTTCCCGCGCTGCCGAAGGCCGCCTGCTGATTGATTGGGCCGAATCCCGCATGCCCGTGCTGATGTCTTTGCGCGAGAAATTCGCCAAAACCCAGCCGCTGAAGGGCCAGAGGATTACTGGCTGCTTGCACGTCACCAAAGAAACTGCGGTGTTAATTCGTACGCTAAAAGCTGCGGGTGCCGAAGTTGCTTGGTCAGGGTGTAACCCACTGTCCACGCATGATGCTGTGGCTGCCGCTTTGAGCGAAGAAGGCATTGGCATTTTCGCTTGGTATGGCCAAAACACCGAAGAATTCTACTGGTCCATTGACCGGACTTTAGATTTCAAGCCCACGCTCACATTAGATGATGGTGCAGATTTGATTTTCCGCGTGCACTTCGAGCACCCGCATCTTTTTGCTGGCATCATTGGCGGCTCCGAAGAAACCACCACCGGTGTACATCGCTTGCGTGCGATGGCCGCAGATGGCAAGTTGATGTACCCCGTGATTGCGGTCAATGATGCCGAAACCAAATGGGATTTCGACAATGTTTATGGTACCGGTCAATCATCTTTAGATGGCATTTTGCGTGCTACCTCTGTGTTGCTCGCCGGTAAAAACTTTGTCACCGCTGGTTACGGCCATTGTGGTAAAGGTTGCGCCATGCGCGCCAAAGGTATGGGTGCCAACGTCATCACCACCGAAATCAAGCCCACCGCTGCACTCAAAGCAACGCTCGAAGGCGTGCGGGTGATGACCATGGATGAAGCCGCCAAAGTGGGCGATGTGTTCATCACCACCACCGGCATGAAAGATGTCATCGTCAAGCGTCATTTTGCCTCGATGAAAGATGGTGCGATTGTGTGCAACACCGGCCACTACGACTGTGAGCTGAATCTCAATGATTTGAAGGAACTCACCGTTAGCAAACGTGAAATGCGCCCCAACTGCGTTGAGTACACTCAAGCAGATGGCCGCCGCATTTACGTGCTCGCCGAAGGGCGCTTAGTGAACTTGGCTGCTGCGGAAGGTCATCCCTCGGAAGTGATGGATATGAGTTTCGCCAACCAGTTCCAAGCAATGCTGATGCTTGCCGAGCGCGGCAAAGATTTGAGCAACGGCGTGCATGAACTGCCTGAAGAGCTGGATCAACAGATTGCCAAAATCAAACTGGATTCGATGGGCTTGGCGCTTGATGTGCTCACCCCGGAACAGGTCATTTACGCCACTGATTACTCCCAAGGAACCTAATACTCAAACATGAAGTTAAAGCACTCCGTCAGTGCTGCGATTCGTCGCGGCTTCACTTTGCTAGAAATGATGATCGTCATCATGATCATTGGAATTTTGAGCACCTTCTTGGTTGTGCAGGTGCCGGAGATGCTTGACAACGCGAACTTGACTGCCAGTGAGCAAAATATGAAGCGTATGTTCATGGGGCTAACCACGTGGCGGCAAAACCACAGTGGTCAATGGCCCAGTGATTCAGGGCAAAAGTTCTTCCTGCGCCCATGGAAAGATGGCATGGTTGAGAAAACCGAAAGTAATGCCAAAATGTACTTCAGTCCGGCAGAGTCTTTTGAAGATGTTTTGCGCTTTAACGGCATGGAGCAAGAAGATCTCAGTGTCATCGAATACCTCAATGACTGGGATTCCATTGGCCCGGGTTACACCAGCTATGCAGGCTTTGATTCTGGTGGCGACCGCGAGGTCTTCCGCGAGTTAAAACGTAATCCTGGCCTCACCACTATCGTTTCCGATGCCCACATGATGCACCGTTTCGCGATGATTTACATGACGGGAGACGGTGTTGCCCACCGCATGTTGAAGGCCGACATGGAAGAGGAATACGGCATTGATTTCGAAGGTGGCGACGATGTCGAAGTGGGCCCCGGCTGTGAAATCAAAGAATTCCAGAGTGTTTCGAATAACTGATGCTCGCTGAGGAAATTTCCGTCCACAAGAACACCCGCAGCTTCAACCTGCGGGTGTTCGGCTGTCAGATGAATGTTTACGATGGTGAACTGATTCGCGCGTCGTTTTTGCAACGTGGCTGGCTAGACAGCGACGATCCAACCAACGCCGATGTCGTGTTGTTCCATACATGTTCGGTGCGCGAGCAAGCAGAGGAGCGTGTGCATGGTTTGTTAGGGGAGTTACGACGGCGCAAAAAAGCGAATCACAAAGTGGTGATTGCGGTGGTGGGCTGTATGGCTGATCGCGAAGGTCGCGCCTTATTTGACCGTGAACCCCATGTGGATATCGTTTGTGGCTCGCGCCATTTTCCCGAACTTGCGGATATGGTCGAACGCGTCATCGGCGGGGAAGAACGCATTTGCGAGCTGGGCGAATCACCAAACAAGGTGGATGAACCCGAGCGCAATCTAGCGGGCTTCCCGGGCGGTTATCAGGCGCATGTGGCGGTGATGCGCGGCTGCGATATGAACTGCACTTATTGCATCGTACCGAGCGTACGCGGACGCGTAGAGAGTCGTCCAGCAGCGGAGATCATCGAAGAAATCGCACGCTTGGTGGAGCACGGTGTCACAGAGGTTCACTTGCTGGGCCAAACGATTGATTCTTATGGGCGTGATTTACCGCGCGCCACCCGCCCTGATCTAGCGTTGTTGCTCGATGAGTTAGAAAATATTGAACCACTCAAGCGCATCCGCTTAGTCACCCTACATCCAAGCTATGTGGATCAGCGTCTCGCGGATGCCATGGCGCGCAGCAGTAAATTCATGCGGCTGCTACCAGTACCCATGCAGTCGGGTAGCGACCGCGTCTTGAAGGAAATGAAACGGGGCTATAACACGGATCTGTATCGGCAGCGCATCGCCATTTTGCGCGCGGCTATGCCCGATTTAGAACTGGTTTCCGATTGGATTGTTGGCTTCCCTGGCGAAACGGATGCTGATTTTGAAGAATCGGTCGTGGCCATGGAAGAGCATAATTTCTTGCAGAGTTATGTGTTCCAATATTCACCACGCCCGGGCACGGTGGCCTTTGATATGGCCGATGATGTGCCCAAAGAGGTCAAGGCAACTCGTAATCATCGTTTGCTCGATTTGCAACGCAGGATTGCTCGGCAACGCTCGCCGCGATTGGTTGGAACCACCTGCAGCATCATGTTGGAATCTCGCTCCGAGCGCAACGCTGGGCAGTGGATTGGGCGTACTCGTACCGGCCATTATGCATTATTGCCCGATCAACCTGGTTTGGCTGCCGGCCGTGAAGTTGCGGTGCAACTCTTGGAACACAATGGTCGCGAACTCATCGCGGAGTTGCTCGGAGAATTAGTACCCGTCGCCAGATTTGATCACGAGGAGTTCCCAGTTTGAACCCGCACGATACCGCTTTGCTTGAACGCGCCTTCGCGGAGGCCGAAAAGGGCGAGTGGTTATGGACTGCGCCCAACCCGCGAGTGGGGGCGCTGGCGTTGCAAAACGGCCATGTGGTTGGTTTTGGATACCATCAACGTTTTGCCCAAGCACACGCCGAAGAGGCCGCCTTAATCGATGCCGGAGCTAGCGATGGTGAGCGGGCGCGCCGCAATTGCGTGGATGAAATCGTCGTTACCCTGGAGCCTTGTTCGGCGCGTGGTGGAGTCAAGAAACGTCGGCCTTGTGTGGAGTGGATACTCGAAGCAGGCATTCAACGCGTGGTGGTGGGGGCAGTGGATCCCGATCCGCGTCATGCAGGAAAAGGTCTGGAACAATTACGAGCCGCAGGTGTAGAGGTGGTGCTGGGCGCCGGCCAAGCGCGCTTTGAGCAACAAAATCCAGCCTTCCTCGCGGCTTTGCAGCATCCTGCGCGTCCTTGGGTGTTGTTGAAATGGGCTGCAACTTTGGATGGCCGCACCGCCGCGCAAAGTGGCGATAGCCAGTGGATTACTGGTGCCCCAGCGCGCCTAGAAGTGCATCAACTGCGTGCGCTTGGTCATGCCGTGATGGCCGGGAAAGGCACCGTCCAGCACGATAACCCGCGCTTGACGGCACGCGATGCGCTTGGCCATTACAATCCAAAAGTTGCGCGGGTTTTGGTGGGGGCGGCAGCAACCATCACTCCAGCCGCGGCGTTGTTGCAGGATGCTTGTCCGCGCATCTGGATAGAACGCCCGGCTACGACCTTACCGAGTTGGGCCACGCAGTTGGATCACGTTATGGAAGTAGATTGCGACGCCGACGGGCAGTTCCATCTTGAAATGGCTCTGCAAAAGTTAAGCTCGGATTTTCAAATCGGTCGTCTGTTAGTAGAAGGCGGCGCACGTTTGCATGGCAGTTTGCTTGCGGCGGGTTTGGCAGATGCTTTGGTGCGCTACGAAGCGCCCTTACTTCTGGGCGGCGGGCGCGGAGCTGTCGAAGGGCAAGGTGTCGCCCACCCGCGGCAAGGTTGGCATTTACACAGCGAAGAACGACAGCAATTGGGCGTGGATTTGCGCCGTGCATTTCTCATCCAAAACGCCTCGTGAGAATCATCTCCCTCGTGTTGATGGTGACTTGCTGCGCGGGTTGCGCCACTGCTCCGCAGGCGCAATTTCAGGATGTCTCTCCCCAACAACAACAGCTGCAAGAACTATTGTGGCATGGGGAGCGCGCTGCTGCCTTAGAACTACTCAAGGCCAATAGTTGGGTACACCGTGGCAACGTGGCGTTGGAACGAGAACGCCAAGACCTACGCCTACGCCTTGGCCAACGCGAAGCAGTTCTGCTGGAACTACAAAGCTGGCTACAGCAGAACCCGCAATCAGCGGATCTAAACTATTTGCAAGCACGCTTGCTCGAAGATCCCATTGGCCGTTTCCAGGCTCTCAGGGAGTTGCACAAGAAGCACCCGCAACATTCCTGGAGTAGCATTGGCTTGATCGCAACCGCCCAATTACTGGAACGCTGGGGGCTTGCCGAACGTTGGCTTGCCAGCACGCATCCTTCGCCCCAGAATGAAGCTTTTTTGCGGATTGTCCAAGCTCGCCAACTTGCGCATCAGGGCAAGCCTAATCTTGGTTTAGAGCTACTCGCCGCGGATGCTTTCCAGCACCATTTCGAGCGCTCTCTGCGCGAATATTGGAGTCTTGCTGCCTCTAGTGATAACCATAATGAAGCCCGCCGCGCCAGCAGTGAGTTAGCACTGCGCCGTATCGAACAAAGCCAGCCCGACGCCAGCACCCGTATCGATTTAGCCTTTCAACGCTTGCTCGGGGAATGGCATCTGTGTCAGGATTTATCGCTCGACGA
>FLOH01000366.1_pt1 | contig 105762 bp, 96 predicted proteins | sample 756751 | NCBI WGS metagenome assembly FLOH01 (sample SAMEA4026879, study PRJEB14308) | marine metagenome | biome: coastal water; material: water | depth 74 m
GCGGTGATGCAGGTCACACACCCAGGTGCTGGCCGAGATCCTCAACATCGAGCCCATTACCCATCTCCCGGGCTGGTAGCGCCGGGTCTCGGACGCCGTCTGAAACTCACCCCACGGGATGAGAATGCACCTACTGGAGGACCTCTGATGCTGGGACGATCCCTGCGCACCATCGCCATTGCCTTCGCGGCCACCGCCCTTGTCACGGTGGATGTTGAGACACCGGGCAACGTGGGTGAGTCAATCGGGGACCTCGGTGGCTGTTACATCCTGGCGTAGGCCATGTGCTGTGTGCCCCTGTAAGACACCGTGGATGGGCCCCGTCCAGCGGGGTAGGCCGTCACACATCGTGAACATGCAGATGGGGACACCCTGAGGGGTGTCCCCATCTGCATGGCGGTGGCGGTGGGATTTGAACCCACGGTGAAGTTACCCCCACACACGCTTTCGAGGCGTGCTCCTTTGGCCGCTCGGACACGCCACCGCCGACGAGGGTACACACCCCGGTCCGCAGCGCCACCACCACGTTCTTCGGGAATTCCAGTCAGGTTTCCTCACTGGAATTCCCGAAGAACGGCAGGAGCAGCGGGGGCAGGCCTCAGCGGTGCTGGGCGAAGAACTCTCGAACGAGGTCACCGCACTCCTCGGCAAGCACGCCACCGACCACCTCGGGGCGATGATTCAGCCTTCGATCACGGAGCAGATCCCAGGCTGAGCCGGCAGCGCCGTAGTCGTCACTCCAGGCACCGAAGACCACCCGATCGACCCTGGCCCACTGAGCCGCACCCGCACACATGGGGCAGGGCTCCAACGTGACGATGAGGGAGCAGCCCGTCAGTCGAATATCTCCGCGGGCCAGCGCCGCGGCACGCAGAACGACGATCTCCGCATGAGCGGTGGGGTCGGTCAGCGCCTCGCATCTATTGGCTGACTCGGCGAGGATCTCCCCGTCAGGCCCGAGGACGACCGCGCCAACGGGCACATCCTCACCACCCTCCAGCAGCGACTGCCGCGCGAGTTCGAGGGCACGGCGCATCGCCGCGAGATCCGCGACGTCAACGTGCATGGGATCAGGGACGCTCGAGGGCAGCCGTCAACTGAGCGTCAAAGCCCAGTCTCGAGGCGATAGCCATGACCTGCTCGTCCGGATAGAGCTCGGGGTCATCAAGGAGCAACTCCAACTCATTCACCGGCATGCCCAGATCGGCCGCGAAGGAGATGTCACCCACGGGCTCAACCTCGTCAAGATCCTCGTCATCATCCGGGAGGTCCAACTCCAAGACATCGACGGCCTGTGCGGCGAGGGGGTACTCCAGGGCAGCGCCGATATCCGACAACAGCAGACGCGCCGCCCCATCGGGCATCATGCGTACGCCGAGGAAGAATTCCTCATCGACGACGAGGAAGCCCAAGGCACCGCCCTCGGCGACAAGTTGACGAAGGGCACCGAGAAAGGAGTCGAGGGAGTCGGTGGACCGAGGCGGTAGCGCGGCCACAGACCAGCGGCCTTCCTCGCGCCAGGCCGCGACGGCGTACTCAACGTCGTCCGTGTCCATGGCCGGCCGCCCTCCTGCGCCCCGAGCGGACGCTATCTGCATGGTTGCACGCGCAACCCCCTCCGCGGGAGACCTTGCCCCCGATACGCTGCCGCGCGTGCGAACAATTGTCGTCCAGCACCCACTCGTCGACCATAAGTTGACCACCCTGCGCGATGAGACCACTGACTCCGCGACCTTCCGACTCCTCGTGGAGGAACTCGTCACCCTGCTCGCCTATGAGGCAACACAGCAGTTGCGGACGACATCGGTGACGATCACCACGCCGGTCGCACAGACCACGGGGGTGCACCTGTCGTGGCCACGTCCACTCATCGTGCCCATCTTGCGGGCGGGACTCGGCATGCTTGAGGGAATGATGCGTCTGCTGCCCACTGCCGAGGTCGGCTTCCTCGGCATGGTGCGCGACGACGACTCCCTCATTGCCTCGACGTACGCCGACCGAATCCCCCACGATCTGGATAGTCGGCAGGTCTTTGTCCTGGACCCGATGCTGGCCACCGGAGGCACGCTCGTCACCGCCATCGATCTGCTGCTCGCCCGCGGGGCCAGCGATGTCACCGCGATCGTCCTACTGGCGGCACCCGAGGGTCTGCAGCACGTGGAGGAGGCGTACACCGACAAGCCGGTCGACGTCACCATCGTCACAGCCGGGCTCGACCTGCGGCTCAACGAGGTGGGCTACATCGTGCCGGGACTTGGCGATGCTGGCGATCGTCTGTACGGCGTCGTCTAAACCAGCGTCCGGCAACGACGCAGCTGCCAACTACATAGTCTTCAGCGACGACACGACCTTGGTGAGGGAGTCCTTCGCGTCACCGAAGAGCATCGTTGTCTTGGGGTCGTAGAGCAACTCGTTTTCGATCCCGGCGAAGCCAGGGCGCATGGACCGCTTGAGGAACACCACCTGTTGGGCCTGGTCCACGTCGAGGATTGGCATGCCGTAGATCGGCGCAGACTTATCGGTGCGGGCAGCCGGATTGACAACATCATTGGCACCGACCACGAGGACCACGTCCGTGGAGGAGAATTCGGGATTAATCTCCTCCATCTCCTTGAGTTGCTCATAGGGCACGGATGCCTCGGCCAGAAGCACATTCATATGTCCCGGCATGCGACCCGCCACCGGATGGATCGCGTAGTCGACCTCGATGCCGCGGGCGGTGAGGAGGTCGGCCAATTCGCGCAGGGTTGACTGGGCCTGAGCGACCGCGAGTCCGTATCCCGGAACGAGGATGACCTTGTTGGCATAGCCGAGCATGATGGCAATGTCGCCGGGTCCGCCCGACCGCACCGGTCGCTCCTCACCTGTGGCTGAACCGCCCTGCGTGGTCCCCGAGAAGGCACCGAAGAGTGTCGACGTGAGCGGGCGTCCCATGGCCTTGGCCATGAGGGAGGTGAGGAGGGTGCCGGACGCACCGACGAGTGTGCCCGCGATGAGCAGCAGGACGTTGTCGAGCACGTAGCCGGACGCTGCCACGGCGAGGCCGGTGCAGGCATTGAGAAGCGAGATGACGATGGGGACGTCCGCGCCACCCACGGGCAGGACAAAGAGAACACCAAAGGCCAGTGCCAGCACCGACAGCAGCAGCACAACCCACATCTGCGGGTCGACGAAGAGCCACACTGCGCTGGCGATCGTCCCGAGCGCCACGAGGATGGTGATCCACTTCCCCGCGGGAAGGACCACCGGACGCGTGGTCATGATTTCCTGCAACTTCAGGTAGGTGACGATTGATCCGCTGAAGGCAACGGAGCCGATGATGATCGTCACCACGGTGAAGAGCGAGAAAAGTGCACTTCCTTCACCACCGAGGTGTAGGTATTCCACGACGGCGACAAGTCCAGCGGCTCCACCACCCACGCCATTGAAGAGCGCGACCAGCTGCGGCATCGCCGTCATTTTGACGCGGCGAGCCGAGAACCAACCCACGAGTGACCCCGCCAGGATCGCGCCGATGATGAGGGCAAAATTGTTGAGCTCGATGCCGGTGAAGAAGAGCACCACGGTGGCGATGAGGGCACCGAGAGCCCCGAGTCCGGTGCCGAGGCGGGCTGTCTTGGGCGATGAGAGTCCCTTCAGGGACAGGATGAAGAGAACGGCGACCGCGAGGTTGACCAGTTGCGCCCAGGTGGGGGTGTTCACCGGCTTCCCCCCTCGACGTCATCAGCAGATTTGCGTGGTTTGAACATCTCCAGCATGCGATCAGTGACGACAAAGCCGCCCACCAGATTGACCGCCCCGAGGAAGACAGCCAGGGTGGCCAGGACGATCTCCAGTGCCCCATCCGCGCTGCCCAGGACGATGATGCCGCCGATAAGGACGATGCCGTGGATCGCATTGGCACCGGACATGAGGGGCGTGTGCAAAATCGTGGAGACCTTTGCGACGACCTCATAGCCGACAAAAATGCTCAGGACGAAGATGGTGAGCAGTGCTACACCGTCCATGATCAGGAACCTCCCTGGAGCGCGGCCTGGGCCACGTCATTGCAGACATCACCATTGAGGACGACGGCGCTCCCCGCGATGATCTCGTCACTGGCATCGACAACGACGTTGCCATCCTGGGCGACGAGAGTGAGCAGTGAGTAGACATTCATGGAGTACAACTGGGATGCGTGCACCGGCATCTCACTCGGCACGTCTTTGGCACCCCACACCAAGACTTCTCCGACGAGGATCTCCTCACCCGGACGCGAGCCTTCGACGTTGCCACCCGTCTCACTGGCCAGGTCAACGACGACCGATCCGGGGCGCATCCCCTCGACCATCTGGCGTGTCACGAGCAGGGGAGCCTGCCGGCCCGGAAGCGCCGCTGTTGTGATGAGCACATCGGACTCAGCAATGTGCGGCGAGAGGAGTTCGCGTTGACGCTGCGCGCGATCCTCCGTCATTTCGCGTGCATATCCACCCGCACCCTCAAGGGCATCCAGGTCAAGGGTGATGAAGGTCGCTCCCATCGAGCGGACTTCATCAGCACTGGCCGCGCGTACGTCGTAGGCCGAAACACGCGCACCAAGTCGTTTAGCCGTCGCGATGGCCTGCAGACCGGCGACTCCGGCGCCCAGGACCAGGACCCGCGCCGGCTGGATCGTGCCCGCAGCGGTCATAAAGAGAGGGAAAAACTTCGGCAGACGGTCGGCCGCGACGAGCGATGCGCGGTAGCCGGTGACGAGGGCCTGGGACGTAAGCGCATCCATGGACTGCGCACGCGAGATGCGCGGCACCAGATCGAAGGACAATCCGGTCGCACCCGCATCTTGCAGGCCCCGCACGGTGTCGATGTCGGTCCCGGGCGACAGGAAGGAAACCGCCACCGCGCCCGGCTTCAACCGCTTGGCTCGGCCGTACTCCAACGGTCGGACCGAGGCGATGACGTCACTGGCGGCCAGAGCATCGTCGAGGCCCGAGGTGGGGACGACCAGAGCCCCGGCGGCGGAATAGTCGCCATCCGACGCGAAGGCGAGGTCACCGGCCCCCGACTCAACGAGGACCTCAAAACCCAGTTGCTTGAACTTGCCCACGACGGAGGGCACAACAGCCACCCGCCGCTCACCCGGGCGTGTCTCCCGGGGCACCAGCAGCCTCATCTCATACCTCCGCGGAGCAGCCTAGGGCTATCTCGGATATTCGCGCTGCAGGCTAGGGCTAGCGTGGGCATATGCGCGGACCTATTGCCTTCATTCGCGGGACACGGCATCCCGAGGGGTTCCATGGCCATGGTGTTCGGCGGGGCTACTTCGAGGGCTGGTACGTCAAACTCGTCGATGCCCGGCAGGAGGCGCGCTGGGCGCTCATCCCCGGTGTTTTCCGCGGTCGTGATGGGGCCGATGTCACCGATGAGGCTTTCGTCCAGGTGCTTGATGGGGCGACCGGGCGATCCTGGTACCACCGCTACGATGCCTCGGAATTCGACGCCCGAGCCGATTGCTTTGACGTCACCGTGGGCCCCAATCGATTTACGGCCGAGGGCATCTCCATTGACCTTCCCGGATTGAGCGGGCGCGTGAACTTCACGACGGAGTTTGATCCCTGGCCCAACACCTGGCGGCGTCCAGGGATCATGGGGCCCTACTCCTGGGTGCCCCTCATGGAGTGCTATCACGGCATCGTGTCCTTCGGCCACGGACTCGACGGTGCCCTCGATGCCGCGGGCGAGATCTCGGACTTCACCGGAGGTCGCGGCTACATCGAAAAGGACTGGGGGCGTGCCTTTCCCGCCGGCTACGTGTGGATGCACTCCAACCACCTTGCCGGTGCGCCCGAGGCCTCGCTCGTCGCATCCGTCGCCATCATTCCGTGGTTGCGTTCATCCTTCCGCGGGTTCATCGTCGGCCTGCGACTCGGGCGTCGCCTCCACACCTGGGCGACGTACAACGGATCCCGTGAGCGCTCACTCGAGATCGACGAGACGCATGTGCGATGGAGCCTGGAGGGCCCCTCAGGTGTCCTTGAGTTGGCGGCCGAGCGCGTGCGAGGTGGGCTCCTGCACGCTCCTATCCGGACGCGCATGCACGAGCGGGTCGAGGAGACTTTGGACGCCACCGTGCACGTGCGCCTGATCGACCCATCCGGTCAGGTGGTGCTGGACACGCAGGGCACGTCAGCCGGGCTGGAGGTGCACGGGGACCTCGACCGGCTACTCGCTGTTGGGACGCGCTAGACCCAGCGGGCTGATCATGCGGGCCGCGGTCCTGCTGACGTCAGAAGCGGTCATCGCCATCCCGTCGGGACAGGATCTGGGCGACCACGCGCATCATCATGGTCGCGGATAGGAAGAGGCCGGCGAATCCAATGAGCCTGAGCGGATTGGCCACCGTGTCATTGCCGGAGAGTCCTGCCGCGATGATGACGATGCCGGATCCGATCAACCCGATGACTCCGATCACGGTGAAAAGAATGCGATTGAGCCAATGCTCGACGCGCTGCCCGTCGGCACCGGAGAAGCGTTCGATCCGCAGGGTCAGGCGCCCCGCGCGAGCCTGGAGGGCGATGTCCTCGGTGATGTGGGGCATCGAGCGCAACACGGGCAGGGCACGCACCAATTCACGCGTGATCTGATCGCGCGGATGGAGCTCGGCCTCTTCGACGAGGCGTCCCATGCGCGCCTGGGCGGCCGGCCCCATGCGGAATTCCGGATCCAGGGATCGCAGCGTGCCGTCGAAGGTCAGCACGGCGCGCGCGAGGATCGTCAGCGCGGGTGGCGCGGCCACACCGTGACGGTTGAGCACCCGGATAATCTCCGAGATCGCGGCCGGATCAAACCCACCGCCCTGCACGTCGGTGAGCACGACCCCGATATCGAATTCCAACGAGGTGATGTCGATGTTCTCGCCGGCGGGGCCGGCGATGCGGCGTACGGCGCGGGCGAGGATGGCCGGGTCCTTGAGGTTGAAGCCCAGAGCCAACTGCTGCAACCCCTCCAGGGTCACCGGATCGATTGAGCCCACGGCACCAAAATCGATAAACCACAGGGTGCCCTCGGGATCAATCAGCACGTTCCCCGGATGCGGGTCAGCGTGATACACACCGTCGGTCAGGATCTGGCCGAGGAAGGAATCCAGGAGCCGCCCGGCTAACTCACGACGCGGCACACCGGTGGCATCCACGGCGGCCTGATCGGAGATCGGTGAGCCCACGACCTCGTCCATCACCAGGACGCGCCGTGATGTGCGATCAGCGAAGATCTCCGGGAAAGCGACCCCGTCATCAGCTGTTCGCGTTGCCCTCATGACCGCGTTGTTGGTGGCCTCGTGGGTGAAATCGAGCTCCTCGGTGATGCCCGCCACCAGCTCGCGGGCAAGGCCCACGACGCCGACCCGGCGGGCTGAGGCTGACTGGCGCTCCAAACTCCGGGCACCCCCCACGAGGACTCGGCCGTCGACGGCGACGCTCTCCTCGATGCCGGGCCGTTGGACTTTGACGATGACGCGACGGCCATCGCGCAATACCGCCCGATGCGTGACTCCTATTGATGCCGCCGCGAGGGGCTCAGGTTCGACACTGAGGAAGAGTTCGTCGAGGGGAGCACCGAGTTCCGCCTCGATGACGGCACGCACCGTCGCGAAAGGAAGCCCTGGCACCGACGAGCGCAACTGCGCGAGTTCCTCGGTCACGACCCGCGGCAGGAGATCGTCACGTGTCGAGGCAATCTGGCCAAACTTCACCAGCATTCCGCCGGACTCCTCCAGCGTCTCCCGCAGGGCGCGAGCCGTCTCCGTAGACACCAACTCAGCCCGCGATGCCAGTCGACGCCCGATGAGACCGTTGCGTCGTGCGATGCGAGCGATCTGAGCCAGTCGCCGCGACACGGCGATCCGCTCACGAATCGCGCGGATGGGGCGGGGGATCCCCGTGCGGGCGCGACGCGGTCGCAGCATGGCATCGATGACGAGGCTGGCAATGAGAGACACGATGAGGGAGTAGCCCAACCAGGCCAGCGCCAGCATCAGGGTTGTATCGGGATCGTTCTCCACATCGATGTCAACGTCTCCCCCGACCTGCACGGCGAGGAGCATCAGACCACCGATGAAGCCGATGACACCCGCGATGAGCGATCGCAATCGACCTCGATGAACGTCGAGAATGCGCGCGGAGAGCCAGCCCATAAAGAGTGAGGCGATAAAGACCACGCCGAGGACAAAGATGAGGTCCCATACGGATTCCCCACTCTCGGTCACGCCCACATGGTGCCATGTCGGGCCATCGGGTGCGGGAGTGTCTGTGATGAGCCTCACCCGTCTGAGATGCAGTCGTCACCTCGATGCCGTCGCGGGTGATGCTGGGTGTCACCGATCAGTCATGTTGACGCCCTAGACCAGGGTCGTGACCAAACAACTGGAGGAATCGTGATCAGCACCACCCCCGCTGACACCACAACCCGCCGCGCCATCCCGCTGACGGGGACCTGGTTCCACCATGTGGGCCGTGCCCCCTATGAGTTGTTGGGGCTGGTGGATCACACCTCAGGCCCCCGGACGCCCCTCACGACGGCGCCCCGGCCGACGCTGCCGCGCTGGGACATAGCCGCCTAATCGGGTCGACTCCCCAGAGCCTCGCCCGGGTGCCTGACGGGTCTGGATGTCGGGCTCGTCGAAGCGGGCCCGGAGTGGACTGCCACGCGGCAGGATGTCGCCATGGCCAAACCTCCCCTCCAGGCCCGCGCCTGGCGCCCACCGCGGGACGTGGGTCTGCGCGGACCCTTTGCACCCAACACCGCGCTCAAGCATCTTGAGATCATCCCCGTGCCGGGCAGCGGCCCCGAGGACGTTGCTGTCGATGCTGACGGCAACCTCTTCACCGGGACGAGCGAGGGCCATCTGCTGCGCATCTCCCCCGACGGTGGGCGCATCGATCGCTTGGCCCAGACCGGCGGACGTCCACTGGGCATTGAAGTCCATCCTGAGGGGTGGCTCGTCGTGTGTGATGCTCACCGCGGACTGCTGCGCGTGGATCCGAACACGGGAGCAATCTCTGAGCTCGTCACGAGCATTGACGGCATCCCTATGCGATTCACCAACAACTGTGCGGTGGCTGCCGATGGAACTATCTACTTCTCCGACTCATCGCGCTTCTTTGGCATTGAGCACTTCAAGGGAGACATCCTCGCCCACACCAGCAGCGGGCGCGTGATCCGGCGAGACCCGGATGGGACGGTCGAGGTGGTGCTCGACGGACTGGACTTCGCCAATGGCGTCGCCCTCGCGCAGGATGAGTCCTTCCTCCTCGTCGCGGAGACGGGTGGCTACCGCGTGACCCGACTGGACCTCACGGGCCCGCGCCCCGGGCGCCGATCAGTGATCATCGACAACCTCCCGGGTCTGCCGGACAACATGTCGTCGGGCACCCGGGGAGTCTTTTGGATTGCGCTTCCATCCGCGCGCAATAAGCTCCTCGACCTGCTGCTGCCCAGGCCGGGATTCCTGCGCTCTGCCATCTGGTCGATGCCCGATCGCCTCCAGCCCGACGCCACCAGGATCACCTGGGTCATCGGCATCAACGGCGACGGGGACGTGATCAGCAATCTGCAGGGACCCGGGGACGGCTACCACTACGTGACCGGCGTCCGCGAGCACGCGGGTCGGCTCTACCTGGGCAGTCTGGTCGAGCCGGGTATCGCCGTGGCCGATGTGCCCCAATGACCCATGTCGACGGCGCGAAGCTAAACGCGCTTCTTCAGTGAATCGGTGAGCCGCAGGAGCGCCGGGCTGCGATCACCCTTCGGGACCACGGCCCGAATAATGCACAACTCGTCTGCGGCCATCGCTTCGGTGAGTGCGTTGTCCAACTCGTCCTCGGTGGTCGCAAGCCAACCGCGACCCGTCCCGAAGACATCCGGCAAGCGCTCGGCTCGCAGCGGCGGAATGTCGTTGAAGGCCCCATCCATCATCGGTCGCTGAGTGCCGTAGCCATCGTTGTCGAGCACCAGGATGACCGGCGTGACGCCGTGGAACGGCGCAGCGGCCGCCTCCAGCCCCGTCATCGCAAAGGCTCCATCTCCAACGAGGACGACCGGACGCAGGTGCGGCTCGGCAATCCCCGCACCCAGGGCAGCGGGAACGGCGTACCCCATCGTGGCGTAATAGGCGCTGGCGAGGCACCAGTTGGGAGCCGACAGGTCGACAGAGGCAAAGAGGCACTCACCCGGGTCGACGAGCAGACCGTGTCTGTCGTCCAGGTGCGCATCGACCGCAGCGATCACCCTGGCGACACTCAGGGGCTCATCACTAACGGGCGTGAACGTCGGATGCTCACGTCGCACGTGACTGTCACCATCCAGGCCCTCCACTCCCGCGGCTTCCGCAAGCGCGGGGAGGAAGGACCACAGGGGTACGTCCTTGTAGGTCCGCAGGCCGATGGTCACCTCGGTGTCCTGAGCATCAATGCGGCGATGCGGATCCAGATGCGCTGTGAAGGCACCCATCGTGAGATCCGTGTTGAGCACTCCCAGGCTGATCAGCATGCTGGCGTTCTCGACCTGATCCACGACATCGGGTGGTGACACCGCACCCATGTAGACACCGAGAGACTGCGGATGGCGCTCCGGGAAGAGTCCCTTGGCCAGGGAACTCGTGGTGACCGACACGTTGAGTCGCTCAACGGCTGATCTCAGGGCAGGGGCCATCCCGCGGCGCCACACCATGGCGCCTGCGTGCACCACCGGGGTGGGGCTCCCCCGCAGGCATTCCAGGGCATCCGCGACCGCCGCCTGAAGGCGCTCATCGTCGACCGGCGGGAGGTGGGCTCGCAGGGCACCGCGCGGGGGCGCGATGGTCACCTCGACCATGTCCCGGGGAATCTCTATGTAGCCGGGCCTCTGCTCGGACAGCATCGTTGCGATCACACGATCGATCTCATCCGCGGCAATGGCCGGGTTGGTCAGCACCGCCTGCGCACAGGTCAATTCCCCGAAGACCACGAGCTGGGAGTCAAAACTGCGGATCTTGTGATGGAGGAGCACGTCTCCAGCACGCTCGCGCATGCCCGGTGCTCCGGAGATGACAAGCAGGGGCACCTGCTCAGCCCATGCCCCCGCGACGGCATTGGCAATCTTGAGCCCCCCTACGCCGTACGTGACGGCAACAACACCGAGTCCCTTGAGCCGGGCGTAGGCATCGGCGGCGAAGGCCGAACCCTGCTCATCCGCCGTGACGAGCAGGGGGAAGCCGACCCCCTCGAGATCAGCAAACAGACGCAGGGCGTAGTCACCGACGATCCCGAATCCACAGTCGACACCGCGGTGCCTCAGGCGGTCCGCCAGATGCTGTGGGATTGTCAGGTCACGCTCGACCTCGGTGCTGCTCATCACGCCTCCAGTTCCGGATGTACATCGTCCTCCACGACATTGACGCGAGCACCGGCAGCCCAGCCGACAAAGCGCAGACCGTAGCCCACGGAGGGTCCGATGAGGACGGCAAAGAGCACGGTGGCGACTCCCACGGTGCCGCCCAGGAGCCAGCCCGCTGCCAGCACGACAACCTCGATGGACAGGCGAATCGGAGTGACGGCAATCCCCGTCCGCTCGTGCAGGCCCGTCATGAGGCCATCACGTGGACCGGGACCGAGGTTGGTCGTGAGATACAGCCCGCTGCCAAGACCCACGAGGGCAATGCCGATGAGGGCCTGGGCGAGGCGCCAGCCGATTGAGGTCGGTGTCGGCAAGACATCGATCATGACCTGCAGCGCAGTGGCAATGACGATGGCGTTGGCGATGGTCCCGAGACCGGGCTTCTCCCGCAGGGGGATCCACAGCAGGAGCACGATCACGCTCGTGGCGAAGGTGCCTACACCGATCGAAATCCCGGTCCGCACGGACAGACCCTGGGCAAAAACGGTCCAGGGCGCATTGCCTAGGGTGGCGTTGACCAGCAAGGCCTCACCCGTGCCAAACAGCCATAGGCCAATGACGAGGACGACCAGGGTGACGGGCCCGGTCCGCCACCGCGAACCCTCACTGCGCCATCGGGTGAGGGGGATGCTGCGGGAGGGGACAATGCGGCGCCAGATAGCGCGCATGTGACTCTCGCCCCGTCCGTCACCCGAACCCATGGCAGTCACGGGCGCTGACCCTATCCGCTACTCCACAATGGCTCGGCGCGGACCAATCCCCCAGGCAAGGTAGTTCCATGCCCAGTCGGCGAGCACGCTGACGCGGTTGCGACCGCCGGCGAGGTAGACGACGTGCAGTCCAAGCCAGGCAAGCCACGCGGGAGTGCCGTGCAGGCGAATCCCCTGGGGTGTCTCAGCAACGGCCCGGCGACGACCGATGGTCGCCATTTGTCCCTTATCGACGTAGCGGAAGGGGGCCATGAGTTTGCCAGATGCCAGGGCGATGATGTTGCGGGCCGCGTGACGGCCCATCTGCATGGCGACGGGCGCCACCATGGGCAGGGGCGCGGTGCCGCTATCGGTGTAGGCAGCCGTGTCACCCACCACCCACACGTCAGGGACATCCAGCAGACGCAGGAAGTCATCCACGATCAGGCGGCGGGCCGGTCCGGTCGCACCCAGGTCCGCCCACCGGTCCGGTGCGGCAACACCGGCGGCCCAGACCACGGTGCCCGCGGGAAGGATCTCGCCCGACTTCAAATGCACATCACGCTCATACATCCGGTCGACAGCGGTTGCGAGCTTGACGGTGACACCAATCTGCTCCAACTCTTCCTTCGCATGGTCGCTGGACTGCTGGCTGAACGACGGCAGGAGACGAGGACCTGCCTCGACCAGTGTCACGCTGGCGTGGTCGGCGATATCGGGGTACTCGCGCACCATGCTGGCCTGCATCTCCGCGACGGCACCGCTGACTTCAACTCCGGTGGGTCCACCTCCCACGACCACGACCCGCAGGGCCTCGCGCGGCAGCCGTCCCTCCTGGACGTCCTCGTAGGTATTGAGCAGGCGCCTCTTAATCTGCCGGGCTTCGGCGATCGATTTCATCTGCAGTGCGTTTTCCTCAACACCGGGAATCCCGAACGTCGTTCCCACGCTTCCGGTCGCCAGGATGAGTTGGTCATAGTCAATGTGCTGTCCGTCAAACAGCTGCACGGTGTGCCGCTGCGGATCCACCCGGACCACGTCACCCCTGATAAAGGTGACTCCGGGGATCGCGGCACGCACGGGATAGGCGATGTCATCCTCGGGAAGCGCACCGGTCGCCACCTGATAGAGCAGGGGACTGAAGAGCTGATAGGGATGGCGGTCGACCATCACCACCTCGATGCGTGGTGACTCTCGAAGGATCTTGGCCGCTTCGAGGCCCCCGAATCCAGCGCCGACGACAACGACCTTCAGGGGTTTGGGCATGTCCGGATCGTGTCAGCCCTGGGCCCAAACGGCTAGTCGAGACAAATCTGTGAGGCCGTGCGGGACGCCGGCGCCCCGTCTGTGAGCGCGGCGTACAACTGCCCGCACTCCGCCGCCACGGTGTCGCTTTGACCGGCCACATCGCTCAGGATTGATACCGCCTCATCGACTCCAGCGGCGTCACGGACGGCCAGGAGCTGGGTCAGCACCTGGTCGTAGGGCGAGAGTGTGGACGCGGCCGTGGGTGGAGCCGAGAGACGTACCCGATCCGCATCTGTGAGTTCGGGCACATTCACGCCGTGCCGATGGGCCTGGGCAGCGACAACCTCAGCAACGCTGGGCAGGTCATCCACCGAGGAAAGATCATCGGATTGCCAGGCACCCCACACGAGGACGCCGACGAGCGCCAGGCACCCGGCGGCGACAGCGAGGACGACGGCCCGGGTCATCGCAGCCTGGACCGTGGCTCGGCTTCGGGATACATCGAGAGGTCATCACTCGGGCTGGCATCCAGGTAGGCCACATCAGCCTCGGTCAGCGCCAGGGCCTCCGCACGCACGAGTGATGCGACCGTGGCCGCCCGGGTGATGCCGGGGATCGGAATCACGACGGGGGCGCGCGCGAGCAACCACGCCAGTGCGGTCTCCTGCGGGCTGGCACCGATGCGATCCGCGACAGCGGCAAAATCCTGACGCAACGATCCGAGGTCGTGCGCCTGGTCGGATCCCCCCAGCGGGGACCACGGGAGGAATGCGATGCCCAACTCCGCGCATCGATCAATAACGTCGGCGTCTTCACGGAATCGCGGCGACCACTCATTTTGCACACTGACGATGCCACCATCATCCGGGCCACCCAGGATCTCCACCGCAAGATCCACTTCGGCGCGGGTGGCGTTGGACAGCCCGATCGTCGCCGCGATGCCCGCGTCTCGAATCGACCCCAGGGTGATCATCTGGTCGGCGTACGACAGTGAGGGATCGTGACGATGGTGCTGATAGAGGTCGATGCGTCCCAGTCGCGCGAGGCTTGCCTCCGCCGCGCGGCGCAGGCCATCCGGGGAGGAGTCACGACCCCATCCCTCACCATCCTGGCGAGTGATGCCGCCCTTCGTCGCGAGGACGACATCGGCCACATCTCCTGAGTAGGTGCGCACAGCCTCAGCCACCAGGGTCTCGTTGTGACCCATGGTGTCCCAGGAGGGTGCATAGATGTCCGCGGTGTCGAGCAGGGTGAATCCCGCGTCCAGGGCTGCGTGAATGGCGTGCAGGGCTCGCTCCCGCTCATCCACCATCCCGGGGAAGGACATCGGCATGCAGCCGATACCGATGGCACTGACCCGCCACGGGCCCAGTCGACGTCGCTCCACACCGAGAGGGTACGTCGAATCGTCAATCAATGGGTCCGCACACTCGTTGGCCTAGGCTTTGCCCATGGTTTCCCCGACCCAGCAGGCGCAACCGCAGACAGATCGCCGATGGTGGTCCCTCGTCGGGCTCTGCCTTGTCACCGCCCTCGTCTGGGTGACCGCCAGCGACATCTCCATCGCGCTGCCGACCATCGCTCGAGACCTGGGCGGCTCCATGGACACCCTTCAGTGGGCCGTCAACGGATTCTTCCTCGCGGGGGCCCTGATCATCGTCGGTGGCCGCGTCGGCGACATCTTCGGTCGACGTCTGCTCTTCGGCATCGGCACCTGCCTCGTGCTCCTGGGTTCCATCGTGGCTGGCCTCGCACCCTCACCGTTGGTGCTGATCATCGGCCGCATCCTCGAGGGGATCGGAGCAGCAGCGATCCTGCCCACCGCTCTGGCGATCATTGCCGTGACCTTCACGGGCAAGCAGCGGGACACGGCGATTGCCGCGTGGATCGCCGTGTGCTGGGGTGCGCAGGCGTTTGGTCCCCTCGTCGGCGGCGTCATCGTGGAGGGACTCGACTGGCGGTGGATCTTCTGGATTAATCTGCCCATCGGCCTGGTGGCGCTGGCGATCACATGGTGGGCCACGCCGGAGACCAGCGAGCCGGGTGCGGTCCGATCGATCGACGTCCCCGGTGTGGTCACCCTCGTCGGTAGCCTCTTGCTCCTGTCCTGGGCCCTTGTGCAGTTCGACACACTGCCGACGGCTGCCTTCCTTGGCATGCTGCTGGCATCCGTCGCCCTGCTAATTCTTTTTGTGCTGATTGAGCGCAAGGTGGCCAACCCGGTCATTGTGCTGTCGATCTTCCGCAAGCCTCGCTATGACGGAGCCGTGCTCGCCAATTTCATCGCCAACTTCGTCTTCGGTGGCGTGATCTTCTTCATGGCCCTGTACCTACAGGTGGTGGAGGGCTACGGCCCCCTCGAGGCGGGGCTACTGCTGCTGCCGGCCACGATCCCGATTCTGCTCATCAACCCGATCGGCAATTGGCTGGGCCGTCGCGTGGGTCCCGCGTGGCCGACGGCGGTCGGGATGGCCTGTCTCGCGGTTGCCGCCGTCTTACTCCTCAACCTGTCCGGTGACTACACCGCTCTCATCGCGCCGTTCATCCTCATCGGGGTGGGCATCGGCTTGCAGATCACGCCGTGCGCGGCGACGGCTGTCGAGGATCCGGGCAGTGCGGGTGAGGGAGTTGTCTCCGGCGTCTTCAAGGCTTCGTCCATGATCGGTGGATCCCTCGGTGTTGCCGTCGGCACCGCCGTCTTCCAAAGCAGCGCGCGGGATCGTCTGGCAGAGATCCTGCCGATGCCGTCCGCCGAATCCGTCGACAGGGTGCTGAGCGTCCTCACGGGAGGTGTCCGGCTGGAGGATGTCGCCTCGCTGATTCCCGGTGACGCCCAGGCGCTGATAACGGACGTCTTTGACTCGGCGGTCGGTCTGGCCATGTGGCCGACCATCGTCGTGTCGCTCATCGGTGTCGCAGTGGCTATCGTTCTGCTGCGGGGAGGACCTCCCGCCAGTGGCCCCGTCCACTGACACCCGAAGGCACGCACTATGACGATCAGCATCGGCGACCGCATTCCCGACGCCACCCTCCGCATCGTGACCGAGGCCGGACCCGAGCCGATCTCGAGTGGGGAGCTGCTCGCCTCGGGGCGCGTCGTTGTCTTCGCCGTCCCGGGTGCCTTCACACCCACGTGCTCGCAGGTGCACTTGCCGTCGTACGTCGACACCGCGCGAGATCTATCCGCCGCCGGTGTGGATCGCATTGTCTGCATCGCCGTCAATGATCCGTTTGTCCTCGCCGCATGGGGGGCAGCGCACGGCGTCGGGCCGGAGATCACGATGGTGTCCGACGGCAATGGCGAATTCACCGAGGCGATCGGCATGAGCATTGACGCCTCCCGGGCCGGGATGGGACTGCGCTCCAAGCGCTACGCCATGGTCATCGAGGATGGCGTGGTGACGACATTCCTTCCCGAGGAGGATGGCTTCTCGGCTCTGGTGAGCACCGGTCAATGCGTCCTTGATGCAATGGCGGAGTGATCGATCCGGGACAGGCTCCGGGGGTAGTCCCCCGTGTAGGTGATGGTCAATGATCGGGTCGCCCTCGTCAGCGCGACGTACAGATCCGTCCCTCGACGAGCCGCCTCCGCATCGATGAGATCGGGCTCCACGACGAAGACCGCATCAAACTCGAGGCCTTTTGCCTGCTGCACCGTGAGCACCGACACCGTGGCATCCAGGCGGTCATCGCCGTGACCCACAATCCCGTCGGGTAGCGCTTCACGGACCCGCACGTCAACCTCATCGACCAGCGATGCGGCTGTAATGATGGCGGCGCGACCGACATCCTCTCTCCCCACGACCTGTGCGACGAGCGCCGCGACGTCACCCGGAGCATCGGTCTTGAGGATGACAGCGGCTTCACCATCACGAATCGACTCCACCGGTGCCGGCTCCCGGCCGCATGCGATGAGGACATCGCGGGCAAGATCCATGAAGGGCCTCGGGGTGCGGTAGTTGACGGTGAGCCGCTCCACTCGCCACCGCTCCTCGGTGCGATGGCGTGAGCGCGTGATGTCACGCAGTGCCTGACCCCAATCCTCAGCTCCCGCTGTCGCAGCCGTCTGATCGAGATCCCCCACCACGGTCATCGACAGCGAGGGACACCGTCGCGCCAACAGCCGCCACATCATGGGCGAGAGTTCCTGTGCTTCATCGACGACGACGTGGCCGTATACCCATTCGCGATCATCCGACGCCCGCTCCGCGACCGACATCACCTCATCCGGACCCGAATATCGGTCCAGCATCTGCTCCGCTGACACTCCGCGGGTGCCCGTCATCTCCAGTACCGATTCGGCATAGTCATTTTCCGCACGACGGTCGGCATCACTGCGAGCCTGTGCCTGCCGCTGAGCCTCGTCATCGATGCCCAGCAATTCAGCAGCCTCGTCCAGGAGCGGCACATCCGCGGGAGTCCAGGCCGCGCCCCGGGGGCGCTCGAGGAGTGCGCGGTCATCGGGTGGCATCCCCGCAGCGCATTCGGCGAGGCGCGCGGGCTCGGCGTACAGATCCGAGACGAGGCGCTCGGGTGTGATCGGCATCCAGGCAAGATTCACTTCACGACGCACGTCGGGTGAATCCCGAAGGTCACCGATGAGGTAATCCCTATTGCTCCCGAGATCGACCTGCCGCTCATCAGCAAGAACAGCCGCGAGCGCATCCAGGAGGGTGAGCACGAAGGTACGTCGAGCCACGTTGTGGGGGCGCCGTGATGACCGTGCACGATCACGTGCGGATGCCACCATCGCGGGAGTCATGACGACCGTGGTGCCACCCACTTCGAGGCGCCGGTCGCTATCCGGCACCCGCTGCCGCGATCGCACAGCCCGCGCAATGACATCGACCATGCGTGGGGAGCCCTTCACCGCGGCGACCATCTCTGGTTCCCAGGCGCGGGCGTCGATCCCGGGATAGAGCTGCCCCGGCGTGGAGAGCACGGCGGCGGTCTCGCCCAAAGCCGGCAGCACCTGAGCGATGTAGTGCAGGAAGATGCGATTCGGCCCCACGATGAGGACGCCACTGCGGGCGAGTTTGTCGCGGTAGGTGTAGAGCAGGTAGGCGGCACGATGCAGGGCAACAACCGTCTTGCCGCAGCCGGGTGCACCCTCCACCACGAGGATTCCGGGGAGTGGCGAACGTACGATCACATCCTGCTCTGCCTGCATGGTCGCCACGATGTCGTGCATACGTCCGGTGCGACGGGCAGCCAACGCGGCCATGAGCACGCCACCACCCTGGACATCCTCTGCCTGGACGCCCCCCGCTCCATTGGCCAGCGCCGATAGGTCGAGGACGTCATCCTCCAGCGACGTCACCTCGCGTCCCGCCGTCACGATGTGACGGCGGCGCACGACATCACGCGGATCCACCGAGGTCGCCTGATAAAACGGCTCGGCCGCCGGAGCACGCCAATCGGTCAGAAGCGGCCGCTGGTCATCATCAGCCATCCCCAGACGGCCGATGTAGCGAATTTGTCCATCGGTCAGATCGAGCCGACCAAAACACAATCTGGTCTCTGCGGCTTCCAGGGCCTGCAGCCGCTCGGCGTAGAGCCGCACGAAGGCATCCTGCTCCGTGATGGCAGCCGGTGTGCCCGCGGTTTGGTCCCGCTGCGTGCGCCGTAGGTCCACCCGGGTGCGATCGCGAATCTGGTCGAGGCGGTCATAGAGGGAGGCCACCATGGCGCGCTCGGTGTCGAGCTCACGTTCCCTGCTGATCCCCATGTCGCACCTCTCAAAGGAGGATTGATCATGCCGCACGATCGGTTCCCTGGCCTGCTGAGGGTGGGAGTAGGACGGACTGCGGTCAGGCGAGGGCGAAACTCCGCTTGGTCCAGTCGGCCCAGTCGATGTTCCACATCGCACCCGGACCTTCGTACCAGTCCAGCTCAACGCCGGTGTCCGTGGTGATCACGGGATCACCCTCTAAAGCATTGTTGAAGAACCACTCACCGTCTTCCATGGACAGGTTGGTGCAACCGTGCGAGGTGGAGGCGATGCCGAGGTTGTAGGTGTTCCAGGGCGCCGCATGAATGTATTCACCACTCGGTGTCAGGCGCAGAGCAAAGGGCACGTTGACGTCGTAGGGCTCTCGTGGTCCAGGATTGACCATGCGCTTCATGGCGTAGCGCTCCATGACCGTCTTCACTCCGGAGGCGGTCTCCCAGGTCGGCTTGCCCAGGGACACCGGGACCTTGCGAATCGTCAACCCATCCCGCTTGACCTTGCCGACCAACTTGTTGGCCGACATCGTCACCGTCATAGAGCGACCGATGCGGAATTTCACCGCGGGGTCATAGGTCGCGAGCTTGTTCTTCTTCCACTCGAAGTCAACCTTGACATCGGTGTACGCCGGCCAAAATTCCTTGGGCCTGTACGCCATGGTCGTGTCATTGGGCCAACTCCACGCCGCAATGCCCGAGGGCTTGCTCGTGATGACCGTCGCGGCCTGCTCCAGCAGGACCTTCTGCTTGTCGGGCACGGCGTAGGCAAACTCAATGCGGATCACGGCTCCCACACCGTAGAGACCCTTGACCCGCTCCGGATAGACCGTCGAGATCGCGGCGGGATCACCACTCCACTTCAGCGGGTTGATATCCGGGGAGTAGACACGGTGCGGTTCGGCGCCTCGATTGTCAACGATGGGCTGCACGACGGCGGCGGCTGGGATCTCATCCAGGTCAACCTCGGGTGACGGTGTGGCAATCGAGGCGATGGCGGTCGAGCCGACCCATGACGAGTTGAGACCAAACGCGACACCACCGACAAGTGCGACGGCAGCAAGTCCCGTGATACCCGCGATGACACCGGCTAGGCGCAGCACCACGCCGGTCGTGCCCGCGTCGGATCGAGCATGCTTGCCTGCCATGCACCCATGGTGCCAAAGACAGGGGTGGATGGGGCGCATGGGAGTGGTGTGGCGCCATGACTGTTACCGGGCCGTGACCTCGGCGATGCTCATCTCGCCTGTCAGACTCCTCTGCATGGAGGATGAGATCGACCGCAGGCTCCTGTCGCTCCTGGGTGCAGACGGGCGGATGTCCTACGCCGACCTTGCCCGGGACACCGGCCTATCCACCTCAGCCATCCACCAGCGTGTGCGCCGACTCGAGAGTCGCGGCGTGATTGTGGGGTATCGCGCCGTCATCGATGCCCGGGCGGTCGGCCTCCCGCTCACGGCGCTTATCGACCTCACTCCGCTGGACCCCTCGGCACCGGATGACATCCCTGATCGCGTGCGGGAATTCACCGAGATCGAAGCCTGCTGGTCGGTCGCTGGTGCCGCGTCCTACGTCATCAAGGTCCGTGTGGGAGAGCCGACTGATCTTGAGGATCTCCTGGCCCGAATCCGAGCAACGGCGGAGGTGTCGACGCGCACCACCATCGTGCTGTCGACTCCCTTTGAGGGTCGCCCACCAGCCGTGTGACTCAGGCGCTCATCTCGCGAGCGATGGCTGCAGCGAAGGCGTCCACATCCTCGGGAGTCGTATCCCAGGAACACATCCAGCGCACCTCGCCCGTGTGGTCATCCCAGGTGTAGAAGCGATAGTCCCGCTGAAGCCGCTCGGTCACTGCCGGCGGGAGGATGGCAAACACCGCATTGGCGTCGACTCGCCGCTGCACCTCGACACCGGGGATGGCACGCACCGCCGACTCGAGACGACGCGCCATGTCATTGGCGTGCGACGCATTGCGCAGCCATAGGTCATCGGTAAGCAAAGCGACCAACTGCGCACTGACGAAGCGCATCTTGCTTGCCAACTGCATGGACGACTTACGCAGGAAAGGCACGGCATCCGTCAGGCTCGGGTCGAGAACGATCACCGCCTCCGCGCCCATGGCACCGTTTTTGGTCCCGCCGAATGACACCGCATCGATCCCCACATCGGTGGTGATCTCCCGCAGGGCGACCCCCAGGCTTGCTGCCGCGTTGGCGATGCGCGCACCATCCAGATGCAGTTTCAGCCCACGACTGTGGACGTGGTCACTCAACCGCCCCAGGTGGTCCACGGAGTACGCCGTGCCGAGTTCGGAGGACTGGGTGATCGTGACGACCGCCTGCTGAGCGCGGTGGACGTCCCCTTCGCGCACCGCATGCACGTCGACGAGGTCGGGCGTGAGCAGGCCATCCTCGGTGGGGACGGTCCACAACTTCAGACCCGCGACCTTCTCAGGGGCACCGCCCTCGTCGATGTTGACGTGGGCACTCTCAGCGCAGATGACGGCCTCCCAGGGCCGACACATCGCCTGGAGAGCAATGACATTGGCGCCCGTGCCATTGAATACGGGGAAGACCTCAGCCTGAGGACCGAAGTGATCGTGGACGAGTTCCCGCAGATGCGCGGTCACATCGTCATCACCGTAGGCGACCGCGTGATCGACATTCACCCGCGAGATCGACTCCAACACCTCGGGGTGGATCCCCGCGTAGTTGTCGCTTGCGAAGCCCCGCCACGACTCACTCACCGATTCACCCCCGCCGGATAGACGTGATCACCGTTGGCACCGTCACCCGCGAGGACGCCCCCGATTGTGCGGGCGAGGTCGCTCGTGTCGGTGTAGCCGGGGAATGCCTGGTCCGGTTGCGCCTCGCGCATGTCCTGATCGACGAGCGCCTTGACCGACACGATGACCGCACGGGCCTGGGATTCGCGGAACGAATGCGCCAATCCTCCGACCCAGGTCTCCGCGGCGGACTTGGCTGTCGCATAAGCGACGTTGCCAGCTGTCGGCTTCGCGGCAGCCGTGCTCGACACGATCAGATATGAGCCCCCCGATGCCATCAGGGCATCGCGGAACGCCACCGTCGTCGTGCGCACTGTGCCAAATACTCCGGGGGCGATCGCCTTCCAGGCATCGAGGGCACCGACGTCGACGGTCGTGGACCCCTTCCAACCACCGACGAGGTGGACGACGGCATCGATGCGGCCATGTCGTGCGAGTACATCCCCGCAGAAGCGTTCGACATCCGCGATGTCAATCAGATCCACCACCGCGGATTCCCCACCGACGGGCTCGGCTGCACGGGCAGCCAACGCCGCGTCGCGATCAACAACGATGACGAGGTGATCCTTGCCGAGCTCCCGCGCGACGGCGCGGCCAGCCATCCCGGCACCGAGCACGATGGCAACAGACCTGCTCATGCCGCCACCCCCGTGATCCCGCGTGCCGAATCAATCGCGGGGGCAAGTGCCGTGCGCAGTGACTCGTAGAAGACGTTCAGGGGGAATTCATCCGGCAGCACGGCGTCGATGGCCTGCTTCGTCTCGTCCGGGAGCGCATCGGCCCCCCGCGCCCATACCGACCTCGGATGAGGCGGCACGAGTGCGCTGACAAAGTCATAGGAGGCCAGCCAATGTCCCAGTCGCGACCGGTCAATGCCCTCCCGATAGAGGGTTTCGACCGACTCGCAGAGCGCATCGATGCTGTCCTGCACTCGAACCCAATCGATGGTGAGGGTGTTATCCGTCCATCGGATGACACCCGCCTTGTGCAACCAGGCGAAGATGATCTGTCCGGCCAGGCCGTCGTAGTTGCGCACCCGCTCGCCCGTCGTCGGGAAGCGGAAGAGCCGATCGAAGAGGATCGCGATGCGCACGTAGGGGGCCAGAACGACGCCGGACTCCTCAAGCGCCCGCGTCTCCCGGAAGGTCGACAGGTCACACCGCAATTCCTCGAGGCCATACATCCAGAAGGGCATCCGCTGCTTGATCATGAAGGGATCGAAGGGAAGGTCCCCATGGCTGTGGGTCCGATCGTGCACCAGGTCCCAGAGGACGAAGGTCTCCTTCGCCAGGTCCTGATCGGCCAGCAGTAGTTCCGCTTCGGGAGGCAGCGCCAGCCTCAGTCGATCGGCAGCAGCGCTCGACACCCGTCGGCATCGTGCGGCCTCTCGGTCGCAGAAGATCCCGCCCCAGGTGAAGGCCATGGTTTCTCGCGTGGCCACCGTCTCGGGGAAGAGGACGGCCGAGTGGGTGTCATAGCCGGAAGTGAAGCCGACAAATTCGATCGGGACAAAAGACGCGTTGTCGTACGTCGAGGCCTCGAGTTCAGCGATCCATTCGGGCCAGACGGTGCGTACGACGACAGCCTCGACATTGCGGTTGGGGTTGCCGTTTTGCGTGTACATCGGGAAGACCGCGAGATGTTCGACACCATCGCGCCGCGCCTGCTCGGGGTGGAACTCCCGGAGCGAATCGAGAAAGTCCGGGACCCCGAAGCCACCCTCGCGCCAGGCGGCAAAGTCGGCGACGCATGCCCGAAGGTAAGCCTGCTGATGCGGCACGAGGGGCGCCAGCTCCTCCACATTGGCCATGATCTGATCGACGCAGGCACCGGCCGTCACTGTACTGCCGACGATGGAGCCGTCCGTGTCCTGGAGCGGTCGCAACATCTCGACAGCACCCACCAGATCCGTCCAGGCTGGATGGCTCACCAGGGGGCTCGATGCACCGCCGTCGGAGGACGTCGCACGGCGCGCGACCGCCCAGGTCACGAGGTGGCGCCACAACCGCCGGTGGTCTAGGTCACCGATGGAATCATCCCCGACGAAATCCGAGTCGGCCACGACCAGCACCCGGCCCAGACCCACGTCAACACCCGCTATGACGGGTGCGGAGGGGGGCATCGCCGTCTCGAACGTGCGCCCAAAGACATACGCAGTGTCGGGGACGGCGAGCGCCCCCGCGCGATACACGCATGCGGCATCCACACCGGCGAAAACATCGGAGCCCCGGGCCTGACGTGCGTCCATCATCGCCCAGGTGGAGACGTCATTGAAGCGGTGCACAGGATCTTGCACCGTGCAGTTGATGACGTCGATGCCATACCGCCCAGCAATCGCGGCGAGGTTATTGCCGTACTTCGGCTGCTCCGTCTCGAGGAGAAGCACCAAACCGCCGCCTGCGGTCACGAAGTCATCGATGGCCGCGATCTCCGCCGAGGTGTAGACGGGGCTCCCGACACCCGTGGTGGACTCCCACTCATCCGTCGAGCAGTGCGGGAGCACGAGCACGTCCACTCCATCAAGAGTTGCAGCGTCGAGTGCGCCATCGGTCCAGGCTTCGACGAGGAAGCCGGCCGTGCGCAACTCCTGGGCTGCCTCGGCATAGGACGCATCAGCAGGATTGGCCGGCGCCATCCGGAGCGCGACCTCGGGACGGGTCGTCCAGGCCTGTCGATGGCTCTCATCGATGAGCACGCGGGCAACGGGGCGCATGACTTCTCCTGGGGACAGGTGGCGACACAAGCGGGAGATATATCGTACCCGATTCGGGAGGATCTCCGGCAAAACATCAGCCTGACAGGACAATCGCCTGTCATCGGTCTACGCGTGCCCGTGCCCGCCTCACGCGCTACCGTCGCTTCATGCGGCGCAACTGGTCGGACACCGTAGATCTTCAAGGCGATGTGGCTGAGCCGACGAGCGCGGCAGCCGTCAGCGACCTCGTCCGAGCGCATCCGCAGGCTCTGGCGCTCGGCAGTGCCCACTCATTCAGCACCGTGGCTGTGACGCCGGGTGTGCACGTTGAGACGGCGCATCTGCCCCGTGAGGTGCTCATCGCTGGCTCCACCGCCACCGTGGGAGCCGGCATGACGTACGCCGACGTCGGCGCCATCCTGCGGGACAACGGGGTGGCTCTGGCCGCCATGGCATCACTGCCCCACATCACTGTCGGCGGTGCCATCGCCACCGGGACGCACGGCTCCGGGGACCACATCGGCACGCTCTCCAGCGCTGTCACGGGACTCCAGATTGTCACTGCCGACGGAGACATTCGCTGGATCCGTCGAGAGACGGATGCGGACTTCGCGGGCTGGGTGGTCAGCCTCGGTGCGCTCGGGGTCGTCACCCGCGTTGAGCTCGCAATCGAGCCGACCTACGACGTGGCCCAGACCGTCTTCACCGGTCTTGATCTCGACGTGGTCGAAGCACAGTTCGACGCGATATTCACCGCTGCCACGTCGGTGAGCGTGTTCACGCGATGGCGCCCCGAGCCCGACGGTCAACTTTGGCTCAAACGGCGCACGGATCGCGAGGGAGTGTGGCCGGGCGGTGACGCTTTTGGAGCCATCGAACGCACGGAGCCCATCCATCCGCTCGAAACACTCGACCCGGTGCACTGCAATGAGCAGCTGGGGCGCCCGGGACCGTGGTGTGACCGACTACCCCACTTCCGTGCAGAGTTCACACCGAGTTCAGGGGAAGAGATCCAGGCCGAATACCTCCTGCCGCGGGCACATGCTGCCCAGGCAATTCGCGAGGTGCGATCACTACATGAGCAGATCACGCCTCTGCTGCACGTCACCGAGATCCGTTCGATGCGCGCTGATGATCTGTGGCTCAGCCCGGCTTACGGGGTGGACACCGTGGGCATTCACTTCACCTGGCACAGGGACGACCGCATCTTTGGCGTCCTGCCGGCCATCGAGGAGCGCCTCATTCCGCTGGGCGCACGACCCCACTGGGGCAAGGCGTCTACCGTTCCTCCCGCAACCATCCGGGAGTCCTATCCCCGCTTCGATGATTTCGCACAGCTTCTCCACGAGGTTGATCCCGAGGGGACGTTTCGTAGCCCGTTTGTAACCCGACTTCTCGGCGTGCCGGGGTGAAACATGCGGGCAGGCCTGCCTAAATTGGATTCATGACTACACGAACACGACTCCTTGCCATGTCCGCCATCGCTGCGGCCACCCTCGCTCTCGCCGCTTGCGGCGGTAGCTCATCGTCTGACTCCTCGTCCTCTGCCCCCGCCTCAGAAAGCCCCATCGGTGGTGGCTCAGCCGAGTGCACCGAGGCAGTCATGGAAGCCAACGCGGAGGGCTCTGCCGCCGCCGCGGGCCTTGAGCTGATCGACACGAAGAGCTTCGAATGCGCCGACGGGTGGGCGATCGTCTTTGCCATCACCAAGTCCGGTGACATCGAGCAGACCACCGCCTTCGTCTACCAGGCCGAGGGCCCCGTCTGGGCGCAAAACCAGATCGATGCCATCTGTGCTGACGGCGGCGGCGAGGGTGTGCCGGCCAACATCAAGGATCAGGCCTGCGCACTGCGCTAAGCCCCACATCCCACCACTGACATGAATGGCCGCGGCACATGCCGCGGCCATTCATGTCAGGTATGACGCCTAGGCTTGACGTGTGTATGCGCCCGGTGTGTGCGGCCACGGCATAGCCATCTCGAGTTCGAGCGCAAGGGACAGCAAACGCCGCTCCTCACCCCGGGGTGCACCAATCTGTACGCCGATCGGCAGACCTTCGGCCGTGCGCGCGAGGGGCAGGGAGATGGCGGGGGCGCCCGTGACGTTCTGCCACGCGGTGAAGGAAGCGAAGCGCAACAGTCTGATGATGTGCTCCCGGGCCGGCACATCAGGACCCAGCTCACCAATGAGCGGTGCGGGCGTTGACAGCACCGGGGAGATCACCACGTCATAGTCGGCGTACACCTCCTCCGGCTCCTGTGATCTCCGGACGAGTCGGCGCAGGCTCCCGGGCGTCCCCATCGCCTGCTGGCGGAAGAGGTCACTCAGCCCCCGGGTGAGCACCTCCGTCCGGGACGCGTCGAAGTCGGTGCGCAGGAGACGGCCTCCGGCCTTTTCGAAGGCAAAGGACAGCAGCGCCCAGTAGCGCAGGAAGTCGCGTCCGAAGCGCTCGTCCACGGGGGCGGGGATCTGCGTCACCTCGTGCCCGAGGCCCTGCAGACTCTCCGCCGTCGCCAGCACCGCGGCGCCCACGCGCGGATCGATCGGCAATCCGGCGATGGCCTGGGTGAAGACCCCGATGCGCAGCCGCCGTTGCTCAGGCCGCACCACCATCCCGATGGGAGCCAGGTCGGGATTGCGGTACATGATCTCGGCTTCCGCCAGGTAGTACGCCGTATCGCGCACGGTGCGCGTGACGACACCCTGTGCCACCAGATTCACCGGCAGCCGATCAAGTTCTGGGACGTCGATAATCCGACCGCGGGTGGGCTTCAAGCCGACGAGTCCGCATGCGGCGGCGGGGATGCGGATGGACCCACCACCGTCGTTGGCATGGGCGATGGGGATCACTCCAGCCGCCACGAGCGCCGCTGAACCTCCGCTCGATCCACCAACCGACCGGGACAGGTCCCAGGGATTGCGCGTGGCACCGAAGCGGCTTGACTCGGTGGTTGCGGTGAGACCGAATTCGGGCAGCGTCGTCTTGACCAGCGGCTCGAATCCCAGGGCGAGGTACTGGCCCACCCAGGGGGCCGTTGACGTGGCTGGACGATCGGCCGGGGCCCACGAACCGTGCAGTGTGGGATAGCCGGCGATGTCCTCGTTGTCTTTGAGCGCGGTGGGGATGCCCGCGAAGGGCCCTGTCACCGCTGGGCTCACATCGAGATCACGGACGACGGCATTGAGGTCAGCATTCACCGCCGCCAGGCGTGCTCGAGCAGCCTCACGCAATTCGCGCGCCGACACCTGGCGGCGGCGCAATCGATGCTGCAACTCCATCACATCATCGGTGCCCAATGCATCGTCCACTGTCGAATCCTGAATGGTCACGCAGCGACTGTACCGGCGGAATCGGGTCAGCACCCACGAACACTGCCGAAGTGGCGATTGCAACGTATTCCGCGACATTCCCATCTCCCGAGCGCATTTCAATACTTCGAATTGCCCGAGGTGGGACGGAGCACGAGCTCCACCGCTAGGTGACGGTCACGTCCAACCAGGATGTCGTGTCGGGTGGTCCCAGGGCGTAACGCAGGGATATCTCATCACCCAACTCGACGGCAATCGCACCGAAGGTGAACCACGGAAGACCGGTGCGCGATACGCACAGCGGCGCTGCCGAGAGGCACGCTGTGAGTTGAGCGAGCGAAGTGACATCCAGGGAGGCGTCGAGCACGTCCTGTCGGAGGAAGCTGGATGTCTCCGGAGACCCCATCGCGGAATCAATATCGTCGGTGGCCAGCGGATGGTTTGCATGCCCGAATCTCGACCCTGGCGCCGCGGCAGGCACCGCACCCGCAGCCGAACACTCCAGGCTCGCGCTGCTCATGGAGCCCGACGCGTCACGTCCCACTATGGCGAAGTGCTGTCCCGACGCATGCGGAACCGACATCAGGAAGTGCACTGCGGCGCTCGCATCGGCCTGGGCGAGTGCCCCTCGCAGGACGAAGGCCACCGGCAGACCGGAGCGGCTGTGCCCCAGCATGGTGAGGGCATTGACGCAGATGGCAAAACCCGCGGTGGAGGCACCGCACAGGCCGATCATGCCGGCGGAGGTCAGCACCACGCTGGCATTGCCGTCGGCTGCCTCATTGCGCACCACCGCCTGGCTGCCATCGAGCACCCGGTCGAGATCCATGGTCTGGCCGACCAGCGGTGGTGCTGCGATCGTGCTGCACGACTCGCGCAGGACCACCTCGGACCACCACCAGTGCTCGTCCATCAGGTTGTGTACGAGCACGTGCCTGTGTTTCACGCCCGCACCTTCAGCGATGCCGAGCAATTCCGCGTGGAGGTCGGGGGTGTGACGCGCTATGGCTGACTCAAAATCATTGGCATCGATGAAGCGATCGACTTCGTGTGCTCCACCAAGATCCTCCACCACACGAGCGAGCACATCGCGGATCTCCACGCGCAACTGCTCACCGTGGGATCGACCACGCTCTCGACCCGATCCCATCACCGTCACCACCGTCACGGGCCCACCGTAGTCAGATGCTCAATCCGTTGAGCTGTGCACCACCCACCACCGTGCTCTGTCACGAACTATCCGTGTGCGATTTCACCCACTGCGCCGATTTCCCAAAAAATAGTGAGATAAAACCGACCACCAAAAGCGCATCGAAACCCGTGGAGAGCAGGGAAACCAAAGACGTTTCCAATAGTGTTCCATCATTGTAAACATCCACGATCGTGCCATCGTCATAAAAAAGCGCAGCAGCAACTTCTCCGACCAGTACTACAAGGAAGAAAATGGTTCCAGTGATCCGTACTGCCGGCAAATACTCGCCGCGGTAAAGCAAAAAACCAAACATAAAAATAACCACCATCATGATGGTGTAAACGTATTGAGAATTGGCGAGATATTGGTAGACGGCATTGAGATTTGTTCCTTGGTCATCAACCAGGTGCGACTGAACGATCCGGGTTCCTTGGTCAGCCCAATCCGCAGCACTCTGCGGATTGGCTCTGACCAAGAGATCAGTGACTACCACATTCAACACATGGGCAGCCTGAATGAAGCACAGGGTTGCAAGGGCAACAATCTGCCAAGGTTTAGTTGTCATGGATTCCACTTTCAGAGCTCACCGAAGGAAACGTAAATGGTGAGCGGAGGCTACCAAATTGAGGCACTACTCTCCGCGACTCTGCTGCGAGAAAGCCGTGTTTTCCACTGCGGCAGCACATGCACCCGTACCCCTGGGAAAAGCGCGCCCGAAGGGATTCGAACCCCTAACCTTCTGATCCGTAGTCAGATGCTCTATCCGTTGAGCTACGGGCGCTCGGCTGAGGAAGTGTAGCCAAGTGAGTCTCCCGGCCTTGACGGGGCGGTCGTGGCGGGCCTCTCACAGTGGGCCGATCTGCCCATCCGGCGTGCGACGAGGCCTGGATCCCTGCACACTATTTCCATGACGGACGAGCAGACCACCGACAGCTTCGGACTCACCCGACGCCAGGCCCTCGCGGCCGCAGCAGCCCTGTGTGGACTCGGCGCCGTCGTGGGTGCCTCGAGTGCCCAGGCTGCGCCCCGCGCCGGGGCGCTGCGGGTGCGGTTGTCCGCCTATCCGGCCCTGTCGAAGGTCGGTGGCGTGGCTGTGGTCGGCAACCTCGGCAGCATCCCCGTGGCGGTGGTGCGCACAGGACGCACGAGATGTCGAGCATTCAACCGGCGCTGCCCCCACGCTGGTGCGACCGTGATTCCGCAGGGGTCCGGCTTTCTCTGCCCCGCGCACGGATCCGTCTTCACCAAGACCGGTGCACGTGTGTCGGGTCCCACACCCACGGGACTCATCCCGCTCAAAACTAAGCTGAGCAGGGGCCTTCTCACGATCACGGTCTAACCGACCGCGCATCAGGTCGGCGCACCGGGCAGACTGGTCAGGTGCCCCGCCTTTCACGGACGAATCGTCGTGTGATCGTGGGAGGTCTATCCATCGGGCTTGTCATCGGGCTGACCGGGCCCCTGGGCTCGGTGCTGTCAGTGGGCCCCCATCACAGCGCCGCCGCCGCAGTGCGGCCTAATGTGCTCCTGATCCTCACCGATGACCAGCGCGCCGGCACCCAGGTCGCGATGCCGACGGTCATGGACGAGCTCGTCGGGGCGGGTACGTCGTACCCGAATGCCTTTGTCCCCACGTCCTGGTGCTGTCCCAGTCGCGTCAGCCTGCTGACCGGCAAGTTTGCCCACAACACCGGCGTCTGGGAAAACGCCTCATCATCCGCGTGGGGCGCATGGTCCGCCTTTGCCAAGGGCGGTGAGGAGACCGACACCCTCGCCACCCGTCTGGATGCTGCGGGCTACCGCACCGGACTCTTCGGCAAGTACGTCAACGACGTGACGGACGTGGGCGAGGAGCTCCTGCCACCGGGCTGGGATGAGTGGAATGCCTTCCTGAGCGGCAACTACTCGCGCTACCGCCTCTCGACAGACACCAGGCCCATCGTGGCGGAGCGCCGATACCTCACGGACGAACTCACCGACCGCACCGTTGACTTCATCGAGTCCACCCCTGAGGACGAGCCGTTCTTCGCCCTCTATTCACCCTTCGCGCCGCACTATCCCTACGACCCTGGTCCCTACGCCGGAGCCACCCATCGCGCAGGCCTCCTCGATGACCTGCGGGAAGCAACCAACTTCCCGTCCCCCTCGACTAATCAGGAGGACATGAGTTCCTATCCGCGGTGGATGGGCAAGCTCCAGGTCACGGATGAGTGGAACGTGGACAGGCGGCCGAACCCGGTCGGAAGTCTCACGGTCACCGACGTCGTCGAGCGACAGGCCGACACCCTCATGGGTGTCGACGCGGGGATCTCCCGCATGCTCACCTCACTGCGACAGACCGGCCGTCTGGACAACACCCTCATCGTCTTTGTCTCCGACAACGGCTACGCCTGGGGTGAGCACCGCCTCCAGGGCAAGAACACCCCCTACGACGTCTCGGTGCGCGTGCCGCTCATCATGCGCTACGACGGAGTCCTGGATGCTGGCGTCATTGATGATCGCGTCGTGGCCGCGAATGTCGACGTACACGCGAGCATCCTGCAGATGACCGGTGTGGAGCCGGCGCGCATCGATGGGATCAGCGTGCGTGACCCCCGTCCGCGCGACGGTGTCGTCATGGAGGCCATGCGATGGTCTGGTTGGCGCGGTCGTCCCGCCTACTGCGGCTATCGCACCGCTGACCGTCTCTTCGTCCGCTACAGCAACGGCGAGGAGGAGCTGTACGACTACACCGTTGATCCCTTTGAGCTGAACAACATCGCGAGCGATCCTGCCTACGCGACACAGCGCGCAGCACTTCACCGCGCCACACGTCAGGCCTGCGCGCCCACACCACCCGGCTTCGCCTGGGATTCCCGCGAGACTCGACTCAAACCACCCACGGAGGTCACCGCTACATGGAGCGGTGACCGCAAGGTCATCATCACGTGGCGGGCACCCTCCAGCGTCGGCAGAGTGCTGCCGACCTACCTGGTCTACGAGGGTCGCCGCCCGGTGGGGCGCCCCGTGTGCGCACTCGAGTCGATCCGCCTCACCCGCGGCCTCGCCTGCAGGGTCCAACTCAGGGAAGACCCGACGGCTGAGGGGGCGCGCACGCCGTGGTTCGTCGTGGTCGCCGTCAACGGTGACCAGCGGGCCGCTGCCCCGGCCGTGACGCCGGATCTTGGGGGCTGATGGGCCTGTGGACCGCCCCGGAGGGCGGCCCACAGTGGGAGCGGAGGCGGAGGGATTTGAACCCTCGATGGGGTTTTTGCCCCAAACCCGCTTAGCAGGCGGGCGCCATAGACCGGACTAGGCGACGCCTCCCTGCCCGTCGAACTGGCCGGGTCAGATTAGCGGGTCGCACCCGGACACGGCACACTGCTGTCGTGTGAGCGCAGAAGACCCCATGATCTCGACGCTGGTGATCGATTGCGGAGGGGGCGGGATCAAGGCAACCGTCCTCGACGACTCCGGGACCATGCGAGCCCAACCGATCCGGGTGGCTACGCCGTATCCCCTCACAACCAAACTCTTTATCAAGACCTTGGTGGATCTGGCCAAGAAGTTGCCACCCTCCACGCATGCGACCGTCGGGCTGCCCGGCATGGTGAGGCACGGTGTCGTAGTGGCGACCCCGCACTACGTGACCGTCCGCGGACCCCGCACCCGCATCGATCCTGACCTGGTGGCCCAGTGGCATGGCTTTGATGCGCGTACGGCGCTGCGCGAGGCGCTGGGGGTGCCCGTCATCGTCCTCAATGACGCCGAGGTGCACGGAGCCGGGGTGATCGCGGGCCAGGGACTTGAGTTAGTCCTCACTCTCGGCACGGGTCTGGGGTGCGCACTCTTCGACGGTGGACGGCTCGCACCGCACCTCGAGGTTTCCCAAGCTCCGGTGCGCTGGGGACTGTCCTACGACACCTACATCGGTGAGCATGAGCGGCGCCGACTGGGCGACAGCCTCTGGTCGCGGCGGATCGTGCGCTGCGTTGATGGCCTGCGACCGATGTTCATGTGGGACCGCCTCTATCTCGGGGGCGGCAACTCACGCCACATCACACCGAGCCAGGTGGTCAAACTCGGGGACGACACGGTCATCGTGCCCAATGCGGCCGCCCTGGTCGGCGGTGCACGGGCGTGGCAACTCCACGTCGAGTACTAGGCGCGGCGCAACACCGGGCGGGTCAGGCAGGTCGGCCCGCCCTCACCCTTGGAGATCTCGCTCGCGTCGTAGACGTGGACGTCGCATCCCCGCGCCGTCAGCGCTGCCACGGTGGCGTCATTGCCGGACGCGATCACGGCCACTCCCGGGGAGACCGCCAGGATGTTGCAGCCGAGAGTGAGCCAGTCCTCTTCCGGGATGGGCAGCAATTCGACGCCTCGCCGACGCAACTCCTCCAGCATCGCCACGGGAGCAAGTCGCTCATAGACCGCGGCGAGATCGTCTCGCACCGGCGAGACGACGGACATCAAGTGCAGGCACCACTCGGGTCCCTGATCGTGCGGTACGTCGTACACCTCGACCCGGATCCCTCGGGGTCGCAGGAGCTCCTGCAGCTCCGTGACCGCAGCGGCATTGGTGCGGTAGGAGCGACCCACGGCGAGCGTGACGTCATCAAGCCAGAACATGTCCCCACCATCGGCGGTTGCCATGCCACTCAGGGAGCCGATCGTGGGCACGCCGGCGGCGGCCAGGTCAGCCGCAAGCCGCTCCCCCTCTCCGACCCGCACCTCCTTGGCGGCGCGCAGCGTGATCACACCGTCCGAGACGGTGAAGGCCGGGTCGTAGGTGAAGCAGGAGTCGGGAAGGCCTTCCAGGGGTGGGAGTTCGAGGACCTCACAGCCCAGACGGCGCAGTAGCGCGACAAAGGCGGCGTGCTGCACGAGCAGCAGGTCGATGTCGAGGGGCTGCGCCCAGTGGGCGCGGGCAAAATCAGATTCCGGTGCAGGCGCTCGCACCGCGACGCGACGCAGCGGGGCCACCATTGACGTGACGCCGTAGTCCACATGTCCTCCCTTGACGGCGAGCAGGCTACCGCGTCATCCGCTCGAGGATGGAGGTAAGGCGAAGTTGGTTGTAGCGCAGCACGAGGAAGAAGACGAGGTTGCCGACGAAGATGATGAGGAACCACAGGAGGATCAACTGCCAGGGATTGAAGGGCACGAGCACAAGGAAGGTGAATGCCGCGATCACATGCACCCATTCACCACGTCGCACCTCGACGAGATAGGCACGCAGGCTGTCGACATCCATGCCGAAGAGGCTTGATTTGCTCGCGCCACCCAACCATGAGCCGCCCTCGGGAAGCCACCTGGCACACCACGGGATCCCCGACCGCCGATAGATCGCCACGCGATCCCAGCGCGTGAGCGTGAGGGGTCCCCAATCACGGGCAAACCACCGATCGGGGCAGCGGGGAGCGATGAGTCCAATCAGCGCAGCAAGACCCACGAGGATCACCAGGTCGATGATCACGAGGCGGATGAGGGCCTCGGTGTCCATACGACCTCCCGTCGTGATGTCTCCAAAACTCTAGTGCGGTCGCCACAGCCGGGACCTTTGACCCTTCGGTTGAATCATGTAGTAATCGCGGTCGTCTTGTGGACAGGAATCGTCAAGTGGCAACTGCCCCGAATAGTCCGTTGGAAGAGACGGCGAGCCGCGAGCAAGGCACTAGCCAGCGCGTGAACATCGACGGAGCCACGAGTCAGAGTTCCTTTCGGCAAAGAGACAAAGAGACATGGAAAAGTGCAATGATCAAGATCCACGTTGATACGAATGTGCGCCTGAGTAGCGACCCGAGCCGCCGCGTCGAAGTCCGCGTGGCGGTATGCACTGTTTCACCAACTACGAATCCTTGTGGAGGAAGCATGGACGCTCAAAGTTTTTTTGCAGCACTTACACCGGCGGTGACTGATGCGGAGGCGCGGGAACGTTTCCTTGCTGACCCGAAAGCGGTACTGGCAACTGCGGGGCTGGATCTACCGGAGTGGGTCACGGTCAGTGCACGCGAAGGTGATGCCGCCGAACTCACCATCACCCTGCCGGCCCTACGCGACCCTCATGCCGACCTCAGCGACGAAGGTCTCGAAGGCGTTGTCGGTGGCAATCCCCCGTCCCTCTTTCATTCCCGCAGTACTTTATGTCTGTAGATAGTCCGTGAGTGGGCGTGGTTGGCTAACCGGCCCGCCTTGCTGGTGTGCGGGGTACCGTGTCGACAACTATCTACCGTTGTGGAGGATGTATGGATGCTCAGGGTTTTTTAGCAGCACTTGCCCCGGCGGTGACTGATGCGGATGCGCGGGAGCGTTTCCTTGCTGACCCCAAAGCGGTACTGGCAGCTGCGGGGTTGGACCTACCGGAGTGGGTCACGGTCACTGCACGTGAAGGCGATGCGGCTGAACTGATCATCACCGTGCCGGCCCTACTCGACCCTGACGTTGACCTCAGCGACGAACATCTTGGGGCCGTGTCGGGTGGGTGCTGTTCCGAACCACATCCAGCTCTATGAGTAGTTAGGTGAGTGGGCATGATTGGCTAACCCGCCCGCCTTGGTGGCCCTGGTGCGGGGTCTTTTAGCCCGCCAGGGGGTGAACAGAGCCGGGGGAGTGTCCTTCCACTCTTCCCTTGCTTCCCACGGTTGTGTTGTGCGGGGTACCGTGTCGTTCCCTACGTACCGTTGTAGAGGAAGCATGGATGCTCAAGGTTTTTTGGCAGCGCTTGCCCCTGCGGTGACTGATGCGGATGCGCGGGAACGTTTCCTTGCGGACCCCAAAGCGGTACTGGCAGCCGCGGGGCTGGACCTGCCAGAGTGGTTCACGGTGACTGCACGTGAAGGTGATGCCGCTGAACTGATCATCACCGTACCGGCCTTACTTGATCCTGATGCGCTCAGCGACGAACAACTCGACGTCGTAGCCGGTGGGGACGTTGGGTATTTGGTGTTTGAGTCTGTTAGGTAGGTGAGCAGGTGTTCGTTGATGAGTTGAAATTGCCTGGTTTCGTTTGTTGTCGGGCCCGCGAGGTGGCCAAGAGCGTGGGATCCTCAAGTGTTCAATTTTCATATCGTTTTCCAGGATAGAACTTGCAAGCGTCACCGGAGCCCACGGTGATTACTATTTTTGGAAACTCCACTGTTTCATCGACAAGGGGTTTGGGTTGTGCGTCACTTTTGTCGATTCCCTTTTCGAGCATCGCGGCGACCTCTGTCGGGTTAATCATGTCAGCTGGGAATGAGCCGGAATATTTCGTACGCTAACTTTTTCGTAAATCCTGAACACTCGTAATTTTGCAACACTGCAGGCAGGTCATTTCGTCCGACTCCACCCAGGGGTCGATCGAATTGGTACATCAAGGTATGGAGTTCAATTACCACGGCACTACTGGCAAGCATGTGCTCGACAAGACGGATACGTGCGTTACGCGCGACTTGCCTCGGGCAGGACGCCGCCGCTGTGCGAAAAGAATGCGGCGGGTTGATGACGAATCACATGAATACCCAGCGCGGATTGACGTCGTCCTCACCGTAGCCATCGGGGACCCACCCGAGTGACACCGGCACGTCGTAGAGGCGACCAGGGGCGAAACGGTTCCAGAAGTGGCGCAGACCCGGCACGACAGTGCGCACCACGGGAAGGCCGATGTCACGTCGGGTGAGGTCCATCCACCAAGCCTCAAGACCCGCCTTTGAAAGTGCGACCAACACGGCATCAAGAGACTCATGAAGGTTAAGCGTGCTCGCACGGGCAAGCGGAACTGACCCGTGGGGTGCCAACCAAGGATCGGTGGCGGTAGTCACCGCCGCGAGCCACTCACGCTCAATCTCGGGCACACCCTTGAACACACCCTCGGGCTTATTCTCCGCCTTCCAATCCGAGATCCCCGACTCACATTGACAGACCTCGGTTAGTGCGCGCACAACGGCGATGACCGGGTCGACATGTGCACCGAATCCCATGAGCACCCGTCCCCCTTCGGGAGTGGCAGTAAGAGCAGCCATTGCGGGGATGCCGAGGTCGGAGGTGATGTCGAGTACCCACACGTCGCGACCTCGGGCACGCAGGGGCGCTAGGGCAGCTCGCACGCGGGGATCATCGGTAGCGTCGAGGTCGATGCCCGGCCGGTGCGCGCGTGAATACCACCACAGGGCGACCGAGTCCCTTTCCACGAGCTCGAGGAGCCCCTGTAGGAGTGCCTCGTCGACCGAATTCCCTGCGGCCACACCATTGCTGCACCCGCGCAGCGATCCAGGACCGGTCTGCGGGACACCTAGGTACGCAATAGCTGAAGGGATCCAGGCTCGCCGATCATCGGCGATGCTCCGCACCTGCGACCAGGCGTGTTCTTGATCCACCTGGAAGATCTGCGGCACGTAGTGGAAGCGATGAGTGGGCGAACCGTCCAGCTTTGCGGCAGCAATCTGTACAGCGCTATACAGCTGAATGTCGTTGGGATGAATCGCACGTTCGAGGTCATCCATGCGTGCAATCCGCGCGCTCTCATCTCCCTGCCAAATCATCGATTGGCGCTCGAGCGCTTCCGCGAGGGCACCGGCCTGCGAACTCGCGATCGTGAGCCCTTTGCCCATGGCACTTTGCCGCAGGGAGGCGCGTAGCCCGTCAAGGTCTTGTCGATCACTCCAGACAGGATTCAGACCGGCGCGGTGGACGCGTAGTGAGGGATCCCCGAGGATGCTCACCTCCGGCACGATTCCGAGCACGTCGCTCACGAGGTGCTCGTACGTCTGCCAGGTCGTCTCAGGTTCGACGGTGCGCAACCCTCCACCGTCGTTGGATGAGATCATCTGCCTATCAAGATCACGTTCAAGGTTGACGGTGGAGTTCCCTCCTGGATCGCAGGTGACGCAGCCCGGCACCGGCACGAGTGCATGCCGGCGCGATTCCAAACTGACCGGGTTGATGCTGCGGCCGTCATCTTCTGCGGTAGAAGTCCCCCCAAGTCGTCGCCCCTCCGCTACCGAGATGATCATGCCTGCGGCGAGGGCGGGCGCTGCCGGGTGGAGGTTCGGTGATATCGGTGGTCGATCGAGGCCGGCGAGACGAGCACTCATCAGGTCTACAGAACGTCGGCTTTCATGCCGGGCAACGAAGCAGGCTGCGCATCCGAAGCCCGGGCCCAGCATCGGTCCGACGAGCACTTCATCACCGCGCATCCGCACAGGGAGCCAGTGCCCCTGATCCACATACTCAGCCACGTTCAGGAGATCATCAAGGACGACCACCGTCAGATCCGCGTTGTTGCGGACCACCTCTGTTCCGGTCGCCTCCAGGGTCTGTTGCAAGGCCTTTACTTGAGATTCGTCATCGCCCTGCAACCGGATCCGAGCGGGCCCCAGTGGTTGGGAACGGGTGACAACATGTCCGGCAGCGAGCCACTGGAAGAGGACTGCGTTAGCCTGACGGGCCGTGAGCAGACCGCTGGTCGCGGCAAACTCGGCTACCTGGATCATCGTCCGTTCACCATCGATCGCTTGCGCCACCGGTGCGGCGAACCTACCGGTCAACCGAATCGGATGGGGACCGCCGAACAGCCACACATCGCCCGAATCGTTTCGACAATTCGCCACGCGATCGGGCCGCCACATGAGCGGGGATAAGTTAGACATTCATCACAGTGTAAATCGAACTCGACGGCACCTGTTGAGATTGGTCGCAGATCCCATCACGTCGGACAACGAACCCCGTGCCGCAGGTGTTCCATGGCCATAACCAGTCACGGAATTGCTATCGAAGGCGCCCACAAAACTCCTCGACTTCCTCAAGCATCTGGCACCTGCGCTCACCGCCGTCAGTGGTGTTGCGAACACCGCCGAGCTAATGTGCACCAATGAGCGGCACGCGCGCGCGGGTGAACCCGGAACCGACTGTCGGCGACCTTTGGCCTCCGCTGGTCAACCTGACGCCGTCAGAAGTCATTGCACCCGCGACGTGGCAAGCACTGGCGCCACTTGTGCCGGCACTACCTGGTCCTGTCGTCGGCTTCGAGCGACCGGTGAACGATCCCCGGCCCGGGGAGTGGGGATTCCCGCTACCCCGCTGGCAGCGCACAGCCGCACTGGCCATCGATCATCCGAATGCATCGCATGTCGCTCCGCTGGTGCGCGCGTGGATGGATCATCCCGGACTGGATGCACTCTGCGACCTGCAGATGCACACCTGGGACATCGTCGACGGCAGGAGTGCGACTCCGTGCGTATTCCTCCGCGTCGATCGGCGCGGTGACTGGAAGTCGATGGTGCGTGGTTACGCGTCCGCCCTGCGCACTCAAGGCAATGTCACTGCCGACCTTACGTGGAGTGATGTGGCCGACCGACTCGAGGAGACGGCCTCGACGACACCGATCCGCCATGTCTCATCTATCGGCGTCTATCTCGGCCGCCCGAACTGCCCTATCCGGCTTACCGTCCACGCGAGCCTGCGTCCCCATTCTGATCACCCCACCTGGGCTCACGTCGACGAGGTCGTGGCGGCCGCCGAGTGGAAGCCTGAGCAGGTGATCGTGGCTTTCGCACCCGGCGCGGATCCGGGTGACACCTGGCATGTCCCGCTACTCGTCGACCGGCGCCCGCGACCCTCCGAAGCCCTGGCCTCGCTGCTTGCCGCGCTCGTCGACCGGGGGCTTGCTACAACCAACGATGCCCTCGTGCTCGCGTCGTTTGACTTACGCTGCCCACTCCCGCTCACCTTCCCGACCCTGGATGGGGTGCCGGCGACAGCCACTCTGTGGGTGGCACCGGAGCGGATCAAGGTGGTGGTGGATTCAACCGGCTGGCGCAGCGCCAAGGTTGATTTCCTGGCCCGCGTGATCTGGCGAAGCATGACCGGTCGGGTGCTTGTCGACCACTGACACTGTGAACGCCTAACCGAGTGATGGGCTGATTCTTCTCCTTCATTGTTTGTTGCGGTGTATCGTTTCGGCAACTATCTACCGTTGTGGAGGATGTATGGATGCTCAAGGTTTTTTGGCAGCGCTTGCCCCGGCGGTGACTGATGCGGATGCGCGGGAACGTTTCCTTGCTGACCCCAAAGTAGTACTAGCGGCTGCGGGTCTGGATCTGCCGGAGTGGTTCACGGTGACTGCACGTGAAGGTGATGCGGCTGAACTGATCATCACCGTGCCCGGCCTACGCGACCTTGATGGTGACCTCAGCGACGACGTTCTCGAAGGCGTCGCTGGGGGTTTGGCGTCAAACGGCTACCCCAGCTCTTTGTCGTCCGCGTGTCTGTGTTTAGATAGTCCGTGAGTGGGCGTGGTTGGCTAACCCTCCCGTCATGGTGGTGTGTGGGCGGGGGGTTTACGCAGGTAGGTGCACTGGTAGGTCAAGACCGCAGTGTTCGATGACGAGTTGCCAGTATCTGGTTTCGTGTGTTGTTGGGTCCGCGAGGTGGCCAAGGCCGCTGGTGAACCACAGGTGCCAGTGGTGAACGTATCGTCGGAGCCGTTGGTGGTCGGCTCCGTGCTCATGAAGCCGACGGGCACGTTCACATAGGCGCTGGATGCTCACCGGTGAAGGCTCAAGGTGGCGGTGCGGGTGCAGCACAAATCCCAGAAAATCACACCCCCTTTCTGCCCGTCCAATGAATCTTTTGTCGGGATGAACCTGTAACCGAAGGTCGGTGAGGACCTGGTGCATGCGCGCGATCGCCCGTCGAAGTAGGAATCGGGTTCGCGCCATGATGATGAAGTCGTCGGCGTAACGGATGTAGTCGACATCGCAATGCTCACGTAGGTCTTCGATGGCTGTATCCAGTGGGCTGAGATAGATGGCACCCAAGAGTGGAGACAGGCTGCCGCCGGCGACCATGCCGCGACCAGTGGAGCGCACATCCGGTACCGCGAGGTATTCCTGCACAACCGAGACAAGTTTCGGCGGCACTAGTGCATCTGTGATGATCCGATTCAGGACCGAGTGATCCATCGTTTCGTAGTACGAGCGGATATCAAATCGGGCGATGAAAGGTAAAGCCCGCAAGCGGGCGTGCACGAACACGACACTGCGCTTGACACCACCGTGGCCGCGCACATTGGTGCAGGAGCGAGAGATCCGAGGTACTCGCGCAACCTCCAGGGCCTGCTTGGTGCCCTTAATCACGTCAATACTCGGCGCGGCCCACGACACGAACCGGTGCCCATCAGCCCACCACATGCCCGCATAGGTGAGCACGGTCACCCCCAGCCCGGTCAGCGGTCCGATGGATACGCCAGCACCATCTTCGACGCAATTTCGGTCGAGCGATAGCGCTCGGGCTGATGGGCTGCTCAATGCAGCGCCCCGAGTGGGTTGCTACCGCCAACGACCTCGTGGCCTCGATCCAGGCACGCGCGGTGCAGGACTTTGGGACTGCCCCGAGTTTGCTTCTCTCATTGTGTGTTGCGGGGTACCGTGTCGGCAACTACCTACCGTTGTGGAGGATGTATGGATGCTCAAGGTTTTTTGGCAGCGCTTGCCCCGGCGGTGACGGATGCGGATGCGCGGGAGCGTTTCCTTGCCGACCCCAAAGCGGTACTAGCAGCTGCGGGGCTGGATCTACCGGAGTGGTTCACGGTGACTGCACGTGAAGGTGATGCCGCTGAACTGATCATCACCGTGCCCGCCCTACGCGACCCGGATGCTGACCTCAGCGACGAACAACTTGAAGAAGTCGCCGGTGGAGAGTGGTCAGGGATGTTGTGTGCTTTTACGAGAGATGGTTCGGCGATTTGTGGGTAGTAGTTAGGTGAATGGGCGTGGTTGGCTAACCCACCCGCCTTGGTGCTGGGGTGTGAGCGCGTGTAGGCGGGCGTTCACTAAGTGATAGGCAGATTCCTTCCCCCCAATCGCTGCATGCGTTATATCGTTTGGCTAAGTACTTAGCGATGCGGAGAAATTATGGATGCTCAGGTTTTTTTAGCGGCTCTAACCCCAGCGGTGACTGATGCGGATGCGCGTGAACGCTTCCTTGCTGACCCCAAAGCAGTACTAGCAGCTGCGGGTTTGGATCTGCCGGAGTCGTTCAAGGTCAGTGCACGTGAAGGTGATGCAGCCGAACTCACCATCACCCTGCCGGCCTTACTTGACCCTAATTCTGACCTCAGCGACGCAATTCTCGAAGGCGTAGCGGGTGGGGATAATTGGATGGCTTTCATTACTTATGTGGGTCCGTGTAGGCAGTAACTGATGCAGATGCGCGTGAACGTTTCCTTGCTGACCCCAAAGCGGTACTAGCAGCCGCGGGGTTGGACCTGACGGAATGTTAGGTCAGTGCACGTGAAGGTGATGCCGCCGAGCTCACCGTAACCCTATCGGGACTACGCGACCCTGATGTCGACCTCAGCGACGAACAAATCGTAGGTGTTTCCGCTGGAAGGTCTACGGAAGTGGTGTCGGTGTTTGCTGGTTGTCCGTCGTGTAGATAGTTGGTGAGTGGGCGTGGTTGGCTAACCCTCCCGTCATGGTGGTGTGCACGGTGTGAGATGCGGTCTCCGGTGAAGAGGAATCGACCTTGGAGTTCCTTGGCGGGGTCTTAGACTGCGTCAATGCTTGATGGCCCCGAATTCGCTTCGGATGATCTGGTTCCAGCGGATCTCGATGAACTGCTGAAGTTACATGGATTGCCGTGGGGCGAGCGGTTGCGGGCGTCTGCGGGTCAGCGGCCGGTGGATCGCGACGGTGGCGGTGACGGTGGCGGTGACGATTGGCAGGTGCTGCAGACATGGCAGGAACTTATTGATCGCACGGGGCGGGGTGCTTTTGCTAAGCGGTTGGATTGGGACGGTCTAGGACTTGATGGTGCTCGTCACTTGGTGGAATGTCATTCGCGGACGGGTGATAATCCTGTGTGGCTTGGCGAGCTTCACACCATGATGACTGCGGTGGCGCAGTCGGCCCTGTCCGACGAGGAATCTGATGAATTAGCGTGGTGGGACGCTATCGATCGGAAAGCTGAAGATGCTCTGCGGGAAAATGACAAGCCGATTCCCTACGTTCACGCTGTGTGGCCCATCGTCGAGTGTGAGTTGCGGCGGTTGCAGGTGGAGGTGGGCGATCACTGCAACGTTGAGCAGTCGGCCTGGATGGACATGGCCTGTGCACTGGCACGGCAGTTATCCAACTTGTTGAGGTCCTCGCTCAACGAACAGCGGGCCGGGACGCCCTATCGCACGTACTGCCGTCAATTTGTCTCATCGGGTCTGGTTTCATTCTTGAGAGAGTTTCCCGTTGCCGGGCGGGCAATCGCGACTATCTGCGAGTACTGGCGGCACAATGCTTCGCTGCTCGTGCGCCGTATCGAAGGTGATCGGTCTGTTCTGGCTCGTGAGTTCGGTGTTGATCCGACTTCGCCTTTGATCGGCGTCGAGTGGGGACTCAGCGATCCGCACCGAGGGCGTGCGAGCGTGGCCATCCTGACCTTCGGTAGCAACGCCCCACGTGTTGTTTACAAGCCCAAGGATCTGCGGCTGGAACAGGAGTACGAGACATTTCGCCGTACCGTAATGACGGCTTTCGATCGGGATGGAATCAATCCTCGTGACACAGATACCGTCATAGACGGTCCGTCCGATGAAGTCAGCCATGTAGTCGCCGTGGGGGATCAGTACGGCTATTCCCGACTCGTTGAACATGTACCCTGCGACCCGGAACGGCTACCGGAGTTCTATCGCAAAGCCGGTCGACTGATGGCGATGCTCTACCTGCTCGGAGCCAGCGACTGTCACTGCGAAAACCTGATCGCACACAGCGAACACTTGGTGCTCATTGATGCGGAGACGTTGTTTGAAGTTCGCCCTCAGACAGATGTCGAGCAGGTACGTGACCATCTCCCGGAGGGGATGGAAGACTGGATTCTCAAGTTGGGCATGCTCCCAGCCCCGCAAGCCTTCGCTGCCGGTCAAGCCGCCGTGGATATTAGTGCATTGGGAGTCGCGTCGGCAACGGGAACGGCGGACACCAGAGTCCGTACATGGCCCGCGGTGAATTCCGACGATATGGACCGCAGGACAGTGCTCGAAGTGAGGCCGCAACCGCACAGTCTGCCGGTGCCGGTGGGCGTGCCCAACCCGTTGACGATGCATGCGGACGATCTGATCGAAGGATTCGGCGAGATGTATCGCTGGTTCATGAAGGTGGAGCATCGGGCTGATCTGACTCGCGCGCTGCGCAGGTTCACCGGCTTGCGCAAACGCGCGGTCCTGCGCGGCACGAGTGTGTACGCGATCTTGCAGAACCGCGCCAGCAGCCCGCAGAGCCTTCGCTCGTGCCTTGCCCGCGGCTTTGAACTGGATCGGCTTTCCCGATCGAGTTTGGTTCATGAACAGCGAACGACCACGTGGGATGTCTTTCACGCTGAAGTCGATGCCATGGAGAGATGGGATATTCCCTACTTCGACATCGTGCTGGGTGATACCAATCTGGTCGAAACGAATGTGTCCATCGCAGGGCTTATCGACTGTGACGGAATCGCCGAGGCGCTCGACCGACTCTCGCGCATGTCTGAGCAGGACCTCGCGTGGCAGTCCTCACTGATTCGTTCTGCTGTTTCGTTGAGCGACGGCCCCTCACCGGTCAGCACTTCACACGAGCCACCGGTGGTGGAGGCCGCGGAAATTGTGACGGCGCTTCGCCAGACATCGCTAACTGATCGGGTGGGTGCACCCACCTGGCTGGTGCTCGGCGTTGCATCCCGTTCGGGGCAGATGTCCCTTGAACTTGCTGCCCCGGACTTGTACGGAGGACAGGCGGGCATCGCAGCGACACTGTTCGCCCAGGCGTTCGTGAGTGACAACGATGACGACCGAGCTTTCGCTGAGAGGGCAATGCAACCGTTGATCACAATGCTGGGCGACAACGGGATGCGGTTTCGCACCCAGCGCGACCTTGGGCTGGGGTTCGCCGGTTACGGCGGCGTACTCAGATTGCTGGCGATGTTGGACCAAGAGGGTTGGTACCCACCGGCGGCTGATCTGCTGGCCGCTGCGGTGGGTCACATTGACCCAGACCTGATCGCTGGTGATAAAAGCCTGGACGTGATCGGCGGGGTTGCTGGCTCGCTGAGCGTTGTCGCGAGTTTCGCGAGCCGTTATGGCACGGGTAAAGACCTCACGGCCGCCATGGCTAGTCGGCTGATGCAAGCGCAGGACGCCAGCGGTGGGTGGAAACTCTTGGGAGTAGGTGCCGGGTGCGCGGGCAGACCGCTGACCGGACTGGGGCATGGAGCTAGCGGCATGGGACTCGCTCTCCTTGAGGCAGGTGTGGCTCTTGAAAACGAGGCCATGGTGGCAGCGGGCGCGAAAGCTTTCGCGTATGAGGACTCCGTGTTTGATACGGATGAAGGCAATTGGCCGGACTTCCGGCTACCGGGTGATGAGCAAAGTTTCATGCTGGGGTGGTGCGCGGGGGCACCCGGTATCGGTCTGGCTCGGATGCGAGCCTTGGAACTGCTGCCCGAGCACCCTGATGCATTGCACTGGCGGCGTGCCCTAGAACTCAGTGCCGAAGCGATGACTTCGTTGGAGCTGCAGCGAAGGGATCACGTGTGTTGCGGCAACTTCGGTCGAGCGATAGCCCTAGGGCTCATGGGTCACTCGATGCAACGCCCCGATTGGGTTGCTACCGCGGGCGACCTCGTGGCCTTGATCCAGGCACGCGCGGTGCAGGACTTTGGTTTCGCCTTGGGTCCAGGTGGAACTGTGCGGGCCGGATATGAAACACCGCATTTGATGCCCACGTTCATGCAAGGACTCTCCGGGATTGCTTTTGCATCCCTGGTTGGACCGTCGAGCACCGCGCTCGTACCGCTTCTGGTGGGTGGGACCAACCAACAGTGATGGGCACTGTTCTTTTTCATCATCTTGTGTCGTGGGGACTTTTCTGCGACCCCGTCACTACTGTGTCTTCACGATAGTCGAGCCACATTTAGCTGATATAGGCTAGGGTCACGTCTAATCAATTGGAGGATGTATGGATGCTCAAGGTTTTTTATGAGCTCTTGCCCCGGCGGTGACTGATGCGGATGCGCGGGAACGTTTCCTTGCTGACCCCAGGGCGGTACTAGCAGTTGCGGGGTTGGATCTACCGGAATGGTTCACAGTGACTGCACGTGAAGGTGATGCAGCTGAACTCACCATCACCTTGCCGGCCCTACTCGACCCTGAAGCCGACCTCAGTGACCAACAACTTGATGCGGTCTCTGGTGGCGGCTATGCTGTGGTCAGTGATTTTTTTGTTTGTGCAACTGAGCGTGACTTTTGGTGTTAGCGGATAGGTGAGTGGGCGTGGTTGGCTGGCCCACCCGCCTTGGTGGCGGTGCGCGGTGTGGACGGGGATGTGCACTGAGTGATATGCAGATTGCTTTCCCCAATTGCTTAATGCGTTGTATCGTTTCGGTAACTACTTAATGTTGTGAAGGATGCATGGATGCTCAAGGTTTTTTAGTAGCGCTCACCCCGGCGGTGACTGATGCGGATGCGCGGGAACGTTTCCTTGCCGACCCCAAAGCGGTGCTGGCAGCTGCGGGGCTGGATCTACCGGAGTGGTTCACGGTGACTGCACGTGAAGGTGATGCCGCTGAACTCACTATCACCGTGCCGGCCCTACTTGACCCGGATGCTGACCTCAGCGAGGAACAACTAGCGGCGGTAGGCGGGGGTTCGGAACGATGGATTGGGGGTGGCACGTGAATCTGATAGTTGCCGAGAACGCGCGAAATATTGAGCGCATGAAACGCGCAGCAGCGCCCCCGGGTGCAATCGCCGCATAAAGCGGCTCACACCTTCACTTCACTCAATACCTTCTCTCGCGTAAGCCTGCCTCGATTCACCTATACATTGGTGGTTCTACCTTTTGTAAGTGAAGTCTTGACTTAATGGCCTCGAGACAGGCCCCTTTGCAGTCAGCACTCCTCACAGATAACCTTGCTCAGGCGATTGGTTCAATTTCAGACCGAATTTCGGTCCAAATAACCACCAGTCCCGTCGTTAGAGTAATGTCATGGATCCTGAAGAGATGGAGGCAAAGGACGTACCCGACGTCACCGGCTAAGAACTGATCGGTGTTGTTGGCGGGACTGATCACAACCCTGGGAAATCTAGGGTTCGACCCGCAGGTCGCACTAGGGCAATCTCCACTACCTCACAAGAACCACAATCCGCTGAAAGTAGGCTAACGCTCGTGAGCACTCCCGGATCCCCACCTGACAGTGGTCGACGACGATCCGATGTTCTCGATGCTATTTTCGAAGCGGTTGAGGAAAAGCCGGCAGAAGCATCAACACCTTCATCGCACCTATTTCGCGCCAAGGCACTCGCTCAGGTAGACATCCCGAAACAAATCGACAACCTACTTCCCATAACCTCACCGAAAATCTGGATAGCGATTGCCGGTGTCGCAGGCGTATTGATCGCCGTAATTATTTATGCGGCTGGCACGCCCCAGGTCACCTCTGTGACGGCAACGGGTCGTGCTGTGGCCGAGTCGGGTGTGGTGACGGTGGGGACCATTGATGAATTCACACTCACTGACATGCAAGTCTCTGAAGGAGAGAGCGTGCGGGAGGGAGAGTTCTTGGCCGAGGGAACTGGCGCCGAAGGCGCGACAGTCGTCCTCACCGCACCAGCCGAGGGAACCATCTGGCAAATCCTTGCTTCCCAAGGGCAAGTGCTCGCCAGTGGTTCGGCGGTGCTCACAATCCTTCCACCGGGCAGCGACACTCACGTCTTTGTTCCCGTGCCACAAGCTGCATCAAGTAGTGTGCAGGTTGGCCAAAGTGCAAAGGTTTTTGGTGCTGACTTCGCGGCGAGTGGCACCGTGTCGGCTATATCTGAAACACCACTACCCTCGGATCGAACAGCCGTCCTCACGAGTCTGACTCTGAACCCTGCGGACACCTATATATATGTATCCATTTCAACCGATGAAGTGATAACTCCCGGGGCGCAAGTCACCGTAGAGATCATTGAGTCTGAATCCACAGTCCTGCGCGAACTCGTCAACGTCGGTTAACCCTGGCATGTCAACCACGATTGCACCCGCAGCAGCGGAACAAAAACCCCGCTCGCGCCACCGCGTCAAGGTGCCCTCAATCCTGCAGATGGAAGCAACTGAATGCGGAGCCGCAAGCTTGGGCATGGTCTTAGCTCGACACGGCAGGTATGTGGACCTTGACGAATTACGCGCAGCCTGCGGCGTCTCACGTGACGGCGCAACCGCTAGAAATATTTTGGTGGCGGCCCGCAATTACGGTTTGAAAACCCGGGCGATAAAACGTGAACCCGAAGACCTCAAAACCCTCACCTTTCCTTTAGTGATCCACTGGAAGTTCTACCACTACCTAGTGGTGGAGGGTTGGTACCCGGGAGGTTGGTATCTCAATGACCCCGGCGGCGGCCCCCGCAAGTGTCCCGACGAAGAATTCGATACCTCTTTCACCGGTGTTGTCCTGTCGTTGCAACCGGGGGAGGAATTCGAGCCGGGCGGGAAACGCGCTGGCGTTCTAGGTCGACTCTTCGCCTCAGCCGGCACAGTCGGTTCCGCCATGTTGGCCGCAGCAATTGTTGGGCTCCTTCTCTTGGTTCCAACCCTGCTGACGCCAGCGCTCATGACCCTGTTTGGTAACGGCTTAAACAATCTCGCCGGGCTGGCAGCCGCGGCCACCGTCACGGGATTAATCGTGGCCTTTGGGGTGCAAACCGTGTTGTACATAATCCAAGGTATTTTGAGTATTCGACTTTCAACGCGAATCACCGTGCGCATGACCGCGAGTGTTGTGGACCGATTACTCAGACTCCCCGCAGCATTTCACGCCCAACGCGGTGCAGCATCCATTGCTCAACGCGCTCTGATCATTGATGCCCTGAGTGTGAGTGTCTCGACACTCGCTTTAAATGTTGGTGTCGCAGCGATTACGGGTATCGTCGCAGCGATTGCTTTAGTCATTATTGATCCACTGATTGGTCTCACCGCCATTGTCATTGTCATTCTTACCGGCATTGCACTTCACATCTCCCTCCTCAAGGCTAAGGACGAAGCTGCGAAAGTTCTGGTAGACACGATTGAGGCTGGCTCCACCATGGCATCAGCATTGTCACAGATTGAATCCGTTAAGGCAGCTGGCTCTGAAGATGCGATCATTGCGCGAGGTGTTGCCGCGATCAACAGGCAAGTGGAATCAGAGCAGCGCGTCGCGTTACGAATGCTCGTTGTCGACGCCATTCCAACATTTCTCACCGGCTTTGCCACCATCGCAATTACCGGGATGGCGCTGTTACAGATTGTTAATGATCGGATCGAACCAGGATCACTTCTTGCAGTGTTGGCAATCGCCGGTGTCATGATCGGCCCGCTCGCCCAACTCACCGGGCTTATGGGACAAGTTCAACTCCTGCGGCCAACACTTGATCAAATTGATGACATTCTGCAAGCGCCCCTTGATGACGGTGAGCCATCTGACGTTGACAACGATCGCGAGTCAAATACTGGAGTTGATGCACCTGGTGCTCTGATCGGGGAAATTCGTGCCAGCAATGTCACCTTCGGCTACAGCCGTCTCGCTCCGCCGATCCTCACCGATCTGGATCTGCACCTTCCACCGGGTGGACGCGTTGCTCTGGTAGGTCCATCCGGCTGCGGGAAGTCGACCATCTCTCGATTGGTCACCGGCTTGTATCAACCATGGGGAGGCGAGATCCTCGTGGACGGACTCCCCCGGCGCAAACATGCACGCGTGGTGCTGACCGATGGAATCGCGCTCGTTGACCAAGATGTCACCATTTTTTCAGGTTCAATAAGAGACAACGTCACACTCTGGGATCCAAATATTCGTGACACCGATGTACACAAGGCACTCGAGGACGCCCAGTTAGCTAAAGATGTCGCAGCGAGACCGGGTGGATTGGAAGCTGTGCTCTCTGAGGGTGGATCGGATCTGTCCGGTGGCCAGCGCCAACGGCTGGAAATTGCGCGCGCATTGGCCCGCAATCCAAGAATTCTTGTCCTCGATGAAGCAACGAGTGCACTCGACCCACCAACCGAGGCACTCATTGATCAAGCTATTCGGCGCCGCGGAATCACCTGCCTGGTGATCGCGCATCGATTGTCCACTATTCGTGACAGCGATGAAATTGTGGTGCTCGAGCGCGGAGTTGTCGTCGAGCGCGGAACCCATGAATCTCTGGTGGCCGAGCAGGGAGCCTATTCCCGGTTGGTGAATGCCGGATGATCTCCCCAACCCAAATCCAAGAGTTCACCGGTGCCACAGCAATCTATCCGGCCGCTGGAAAAACCTTTGAAGTACTCACCGGTGAGTTACTCGTGTTTGCCGAACTGGCCGACGGACGTCGACTTCCCATCACCACTCTGCGAAGTGGTGCCATCATGGCCGGGTGCGCAATAACCGATTCCCGGACGCGTCTACTCGTCACAGCGCAACAGGGCACCAGCCTTCGGGAGTCAACGATCGCGGAAATGCTCGATGCACAGCTACTCAATGCACAGGAACTCGATACACAGGTGCCACAACCTGATGCGACTTCCGATACCGATCAGCACTTCGCTATCCGTCTCTTTGATCACTGGATCTATGCACTGAGTCAGGCCGCCCTCAATGGACGTTGGGCCACCAAGGTAGTCGCACCGGAGGCGCTCGGATCACTTCGTTTGGCACCCGGTGAAGCTGTCGTGCCAATTGCAGCGCCCGTCCCCCCATCCAATCATTCAGTGCTGGGTTGGCTCAAGGTGACATCTGGCTCAGCCGCAATGTGCGGGTGGCGTGATGCGCAGGTGGGTGTGCTGGATGCTCCTGTTCCTATTACCCGTGGCGTGTGGCTAACCAGTGGACTTCGGTGCCAGATTGGACGCGCACGAGAACCCGTAGATTCACAAGGATGGTCACAAGCACTTGACCTCATGGCTCGCCTTACCTTGGAGGCGGTTCGGACAATTGATGCGGATCAGAATCTTTCCTCGATCGAGCGACGGGTCGTGGCAGAGGAACTCGCGCAAACCGAAACCCTTCAAGGAATTGACCTTCTCGCAGGTGCGGTAGTCGGTCCAATTGCTCGGCCTCGGGTGCTGCGCAATACGAGTTCTGCAGCGCTGGCTGCAGCATTCACCACGGTGGAGTCGTCGGGGTTCGCAATCGATGAAACCGACCGTGATCGGGCACAAGCCCAGGTCTTCATTGGACGTGAACCATTTACAGCGGCGGGTGCTGCGTGCGGTGCTCGCACTCGCGCAATTGACCTAGCCCCATTGTGGTTCACGCAAGAAGGCCCATCACTCGTCGCCGCGACTCGCGACGACCACTTCGTTTCCCTCACTTGGCAAGGTCACAGTTGGACCGTGACCGATCCACAACTCCCGGGAGTTCAGCAACCCCTGGATCAGGAGTGGCAAGAGCGACTGACCGGAAAAGCGTGGGAATTTGTTCCGGTCCTGTCTCCCACTTCACTCGGTTTGAGTTCACTTGCTCGACTTGGTTTTAGGCGCTCTGGTCGGGAACTCTCGCTGATCGCGATCCTCACGGCGGGTCTCGCGGCGCTCGCCTTTTTCACCCCGTTCATTCTGGGCAAGGTTGCCGGTGCGGCTACGAACACTGACATCCGCTCTGTACTCATTGCTTTACTCACCCTGTTCATCCTTTTGCTTGTAAGTATTTCTTGGCAATACGTGCGAAGCGTCGCGCTACTCCGAATTCGCGTCCGAGGCACCGCACTCACCAGCGGTGCTGTTTGGGATCGAATTATGCGATTGCGCACCACGTGGCATGACAAGTACTCAATGGGTGAACGCATGACGCAATCCTCCGCCGTCTCGATGGCTTCGACCGCTGTTCCCGATGCAATTATTGTCGGGCTTCTTGACACCGTTGCGATTATTGGTGGGCTTGCGGCCATTGCCACCACCAGCACGCCGCTTCTGATCGCCGCCATCCTCTTGCTGTCCATTCAATTGCTTGTCAATCTCTGGCTCACCCGCGAGAGTGCCCGCCGGACCCTCGCTCGAGTTACCGCTCAGTCGGCAGCTCAGGGGCGCCTATTGGAAACCCTGCAAGCGGTCAATCGACTTCGGGTATCAGGTGCGGAGTCGCGGGCTTTCAAGCGTTGGGCGGTCCTACAGGCAAAACTCACTCGCGCTGATCTTTCGGTTCGTCAGATTGCCATGGTGCAAGTGGTGATCATTAGTGCCTGGCCCGTTCTCGGACTTATTGTGATCGTGTCTGTCACCGGTGCAACCGGTGCAACATTCGGTGACTTCGTCACAGCACAGGCAGCCCTCGCCATTGCAACAACCACCTTGGCCGTCACAGCTTTCTCCGCAAGTGCCCTGTTCACTGGCCGTGCCGTGATCAGCAAGGTTGTGCCCGTACTTGCAGCAATTCCCGAAGGTGGAGGTGACGGTGTTGACCCGGGCCGGATCAGTGGCGGCGTAACTTTCAACGACATTGTTTTCCGTTACGAACCAGGTTCACGGCCGGTCCTTGACGGTGTGAGTTTCAGTATTAGCCCGGGTGAGCAAGTCGCGATTGTTGGCCCATCCGGCTGCGGCAAGACCACTCTCATGCGGATCCTGCTGGGCCTGGAAGAACCAGAGTCCGGGGTCGTCACGGTTGATGGCCAGGATCTGGCCGTCCTTGATCTCCCTTCCTTCCGGCGACAAGTGGGAAGTGTTCTTCAATCCTCAACACTTCTCCCAGGCCCCATTCGCGACAATGTCGACATGGGTCGGGGCCTCACCAGCAAGGAGATTTGGCAGGCGCTCGAGTGGGCATGTGTCGCAGATGAAGTGCGCGCCATGGGTATGGGACTGGACACACCGGTGGTTGATGGTGGCGGCACCGTCTCTGGTGGTCAACGCCAACGGATCCTTCTTGCCCGGGCACTCGCAAGCAACCCGCGCATGCTAATTCTCGATGAAGCCACTAGCGCCCTCGACAACATCACCCAAGGATCAATCGTTGAACATCTTGAAAACCTGCGCTTGACCCGAATATTGATCGCCCACCGACTCACAACTATCCAAGGCGCCGACCGAATCATCGTGATCGCAGGTGGCAGAGTCGCCCAACAAGGAACTTTTGAAGAACTCGTGTCACAACCAGGTCACTTCGCAGATCTGGTTCAGCGCCAAGTGATCTAAGCACGATTGGCTTATCGCCTCACTCAAAGATGCACTATCAACAAAGCGACTTTCCGCCCCCTGAATCCGTGCTGCTTTCAGGCAAACCACCCGACACCAGTTCCAAGTACTCCTCGGGGATGTCCTCATTGCCCAGTTCCACCCGAACCGTGCCATCAGATGCTTCACTGGCCATTATTTCCCAGTCATCAGGAATAGTCAGCCCGGTCTCGGAAGCCAACGTGCCAGAGGGATCAGCCAACAGGCGCGCCTTCAAGCCCGCATCACTAGCCGCCCGCGCACACACACCATTAACAAGATCCATCGGATCCTTCATCTCACCCTGTGACATGTTCATTCTCCTCTGAATTGATTGCATCACCTATGTCGTGACGGCTAATTAATTTCCCATTGTATAGTAATTGAACTCAGCCCAAAACCGTGTTTCCACGGTAGGCGACCACTGCTAGGCCATGCAAGATTTGGGTCGTCAATAGGTAGACGGCTAGGAGACTGGACCAGATGACGGAAGTGCCCAACATCGCCACCGGAAATGGCCTGAGTTCACTCGTGTTAACTACCCGGGGCCGAGCCACAGACCGCGACTTTGTTATCGCGACTCTCACTGCTCGCATGCAACTATTGGCAGGCTTCTCCTCCCCTGAACTCTTCGTGCACGTCGCCGGAGGCAGTGCACCTGAGCAGACTCTGGCGCAATTGACAGGCACCGCCGGTGCGCCACTGGGGTGGGAGGGAACAGTTTTCCCTACAAACACTCGGCGCCGCCACATTACGCTTCCCCGAGGTGCACACTTGACCCGCGGACTGACTGAATTGCACTCTGACGATTTACACAATCTTGATCCACGAGTGCTTGCGGCATTAAATAATCCGCAGATTGACGCAGCGGATTCGTTTATTCTTCACGTCGACAATCAACTACGCGGCTGCATCCCTGTTCTGCGGCTAAGTCCGACCACGGTCTCGTTCTGTGCAGTAGTCCACGACAAAGCGTTGCACGCAGACGACCTCCGCAGACGGTCGCTTCTTCGCCTCGCAGCATGGTCAACGGCCAGTGACATTCACCTAGGTGAAGGCTCGACGATCATTACCTGGATGCCTGACGACGGTGATCCAATTAACAAATACAAACTTGAGGTCGCCGCACCTGACTGGCTTACCCATTGGGTCACCTACCGGGTTCTCCCCCACCACCTGAGCGCGTACCACTGAGTAAAATCCTGGCCCGAACATTTGCCGGCGGCCAATTCTTGGCACGGTCCGCTACGGTGCGCGAAGTGCCATAACCGGATATCGATAATTAATTCCACATGTAAGGATCCTGATAGGAGCATCTCAGTTGGAGACACACTGCCCGAGGTAGAACTTCGAATGATGATCGATGGCCAAGGGCTCCCCGGATCGCAACTCCCCTACCAACACCCGCTCGCATCCCGCCTACCCACCCTGATTCCACGGTGGTCAAGCACGGCAGCAATGTCCTAGAATTGGCAGAACACCAATCCTGAAGGGCACGCGAATGGCTGATCAAGCAGTTATGACTTTCTATATTCTCAGCTGACAGCTACACGCACCAGTCGATCGACGATCTGCGGGAAACTCACCCCGGCTTGCCCCCACATTCGAGCAAACATGGATATCGGAGTGAATCCAGGGATGGTATTTATCTCATTGAAAACAATTCGATCGCCATCGAGGAAGAAGTCAACCCGCGCATAGCCCGCGCATCCCAACAACGTAAAAACATGAACTGCAAGACGTTGAATTTCACGCATCAACTCTGGGTCGAGCTCAGCTGGAACGATCAATTCCGCGCCATCGCTAATATATTTTGCTTCAAAGTCGTAGAAATCAAATTGATCTTTCACTTTAATCTCACCAACTGGACTCGCTTCAACGCCAGATTCACCCACCAGCACGCCCACTTCCAATTCCCGTGGGTTGACTAAACCCTGTTCGACAATCACGTCAGGAGACGTGTGGAAAGCGTCCTCGCATGCCTGCTCGTAATCTTGCAGTTGACTCACCACAGAAATACCAATAGATGAACCACCGGAGACCGGCTTAACAAACCAAGGGAAAGGAAATGCATCTGTCGGCGGCGCTACCGTCATTGCCGTAGAGCTCTGGGCAAACCAGTTGCCGGCATCAACACCAGCTGCGCGGACTAACTCTTTAGTTGTTAACTTATTCATGCAGATTGCTGACGCCTCCACACCTGAACCCACTACCGGGATTCCCATGCTGTGACACACACCTTGGATCGCGCCATCTTCCCCACCAATGCCATGTAGAACCGGGAAGAGTACCGAAATGGGACGAAATTCACCGTCGATTTCGATCCCGGGTGCATGTGCATTCATGACAAGGCGAATAACCCGATCACTCTTGGCTACCTCAGGGTGATGGCTGGCAGTGATTTCATAGGACTCAACTTCAGCAGAAGCAACCTCGACCCAGGTGCCATCTCGAGTAATGCCAATACACGCAATCTCGTAGCCCAATTCGAGAAGGGCGCCAAGTACCGACTTCGCACTCAGACATGAAATTGAATGCTCCGGGCTCCGCCCGCCAAAGACAAGAGCGACCATCCCGGCAGAGGAACTCACAGACTCAGACGTTAACTGCATGCCCTCACCGTACCGGAATGCATTTGCCCCATCTGGGAGCCCAATCTGTGCGGTGCCCCCAATAGGGTGTGACCGTGGATGCCAAGGACCTGGACCCCAGCACGCGGGTTGTGAGCTCGGGACGGCCCGAGGCGCGGCCCGACAATCCTGTAAATGCACCGATCGTGCCCGCCTCAACTTTTCATGCCGGTGGTCGATTGGAATATGGGCGGGAAAATAACCCGACCGCCGCGGCGCTTGAAGTGGCACTGGGCGAATTGGACGGTGGCGAAGCTATTGTTTTCTCGTCGGGCATGGCCGCCGCGAATGCATTGATGGACCTATGGCCAGTGGGAACTTGTGTAATCGCCCCCAATACGGCCTACACGGGTGTAGCAGTCCGACTGCGTGAACTACACGAACGCGGTCACATAGAGCTGACCCACTGCAAAATCACCGACACCGAGTTGATCCTAAGTCTGCTCCCCCAGTCCCAGGTCCTCTGGATTGAATCGCCCACCAATCCACTCCTTGAAGTCGCCGAACTTGAGGTGCTCATAAGCCACGCAGGCACTCATGGAGTCACCACAATTGTGGACAACACATTTGCCAGCCCAGTGCGTCAAAAGCCAATCGCTATGGGGGCGGATTTCGTTTTGCATAGCGTGACCAAGATTCTCAGTGGCCACTCAGACCTGCTCATGGGAGCTGTTATTGCACGCCAACACGTCGACTGGGAAAAACTCCAAGTCCGTCGCGTATTGCTTGGCGCGATGCCAAGCGCGTTTGATTGCTACCTGGCTCTGCGAGGTCTGCGGACACTTTTTGTGCGCTACGAAAAATCGGAAGCCAACGCGATAGCGATAGCCGCCACGCTTGCAGCGCATCCGGGCGTATCTAGGTGCAGGTATCCAGGTTGGGGCACTATTGCGTCCATCGAGATTGATGGTAACGCCGATCGAGTGTGTGAATCAACTCGTCTGTGGACCTATGCAACGAGTCTGGGTGGAGTTGAGTCGCTCCTTGAACGACGGCGTAGGTGGCCACGCGAGAGTGACACGGTTCCAGAGAATTTAATTCGACTTTCATTTGGAATTGAGAATCCCGATGATCTTTGGGCAGACTTAGATCAAGCGCTTTCGCACAGGTAATGACTGCAGATCGCGAATGCTAAAACTTCAAGTGCTACAACTCTGACTTTGTGTCACGCGCCATAAAAGAACTCAATAGTTCCCGCGGCGGCTTGTCGAAATGCAAGACCTCAACAACCTCTGCCGTTATCGGCATTTCAACACCGAGTTTCTGCGCCAACTCCAAAATCGGCTGACAACTCTTATATGCCTCGCAGGTTTGGTTAGTTACTGCGATTGTTTCTTCGACGGAGAGACCTTTGCCGAGGTTCTCGCCAAATGTGCGATTTCGGGAGAGCGGTGATTGGCACGTGGCAACCAGGTCGCCCACCCCGGCCAGCCCCAGAAATGTCAACGGGTCCGCTCCGAGCGCCACCCCTAATCTGCCAATTTCTGCCAGTCCGCGAGTGATCAAGGAAGATTGCGAATTCTCACCCAGACCCATGCCTACCGCAATTCCGTTAGCCACCGCAATCACATTTTTTACCGCGCCACCAATCTCCGTACCGATTACGTCAGTTGTCCAATAGGGGCGGAAGTAGTCGGTTGTGCAGGCTTGTTGAATTGCAATTGCGCTCGCTTGCGTCGAGGCCGCAACGGTTGTTGCGGTAGGTTGACGGGCAATTATTTCCTTCGCCAAATTTGGACCGGAAACAACCGCAATTCGCGCAGGATCAGCCCCTGTTGCTTCGGCTATCACCTCACTCATGCGCATCGACGTCCCTAATTCAATGCCCTTCATCAGGCTCACAAACACGGCTTCGTCACTTATCCATTGCGCCCAATCCTTTAAGTTGGCTCGCAATGATTGCGCCGGCACTGCCAACACCACAATCTCAGCGCTCTGTAATGCCTCTTGTGGATCCGTAGTGGCAATAATCGAATCTGGTAAGTCGACATCCGGGTGATAGCGACTATTTCTGTGAAATTGGTTGATATCGGCGGCCATTTCGTCACCACGCGTCCACAGGGTCACTTGGGAACCCGCATCAGCCAACACGACGGCAAACGCCGTACCCCAAGAGCCGCCACCCATCATTGCCACGCGCGTCACTCTTCACTCCCTTGATCCACACTATGACGATAGAGCACTGCCGGTGGGGCTTCTCCTCTGATCTCCCCTTCCATGCGTGCCAAGGTGCCCATCAATTGATCGGTGGCCTCGTGGAGTAACTCCGGAGTCCATTTTTGGCCGCGATACTGGGATAGGTTCATGGGTTCGCCCAACCACACATGCATTGTTTTTCGGGGCAGCAAACGCAACTGTCTCTTGTAGGGTCCGATCACATCTTGGGATCCCCACTGCACCATGGGATACAGCGGGCAACCAGACTCCAGAGCGATTCGGACCGCGCCGGTTTTCCCCTGCATCGGCCATAAATTGGGGTCGCGCGTAATGGTGCCTTCAGGATAAACAACCACGCATTCACCCGATTGCGCTGCAGCCGCCGCATCGCGGAACGCGGACACCGCCTCACTGGATTCACGGTAGACTCGAATTTGACCGGCACTGGAAATTATCCAGCCGAAAATTGGCACTCGAAAAACAGATTCTTTGCCCAGAAATCGAGGGGGCCGATCATGTGCCCAGAGCGGATGAGCCACCGCCAGAGGATCAAACCATGAGGTGTGATTTGTTGCCACGACAATTCCACCGTCTTGGTCCCTGAGTTGATCAAATCCACGCCAGTCTCTTTTAGTGAACACCATAAGGAACGGCCAGCCGATTACTACCGCGATCCGGAACCCAGTGCCAATCCTTGATTTGCGTGTCGTATAACTGGGCATCGCATCAGCGTACCTCGCAACCCTGTTAAATGGGTCTATGTTCACTCACTCTGGGCCGGGTGAAATCAGTTGGCACGCGCTCGTTCCCGCGAAGGCGATGCATGCCGCTAAGTCCCGCCTCAATCGCGATGAATTGGTCGCCGCCTTCTTGACCGACACGGTGACCGCGCTCATTGGATCTCCTCGAGTCGGGTGCGTCAGTGTGATTACCTCTGACCGTGAACTGGAGGCTCTGGCTAAGGGCCTTGGGGCGCAGACCGTCCTTGAGCCCACGCCATCTGGACTCTTGAACGCCCTGGAATTGGGCATGTACACGATCCAACCCAGCATGGGAACCGTGATTGCACTCGGTGATCTGCCCTGTTTAACTCCAGCCGATGTCAATGCGTTCCTAGAAAGTGCCGATCTCCACGACAGTTCGTTCTTATGTGATTCAGAAGGCACGGGAAGCACGATGTGGGCCCGCCGCCCCGGGAGCACCGCACTTCCGCACTTCGGTATCCGATCACGTGCAGCTCACCGGGAGAGCGGGTCGATCGAGATTCCCGGTTCGCCGCGTGCACATCGAGATGTTGACACACCAACAGCATTGTGGGACGCGATTCGAATTGGGGTTGGGCCTGCGACCATGAGGGCACTGGATGAGACAGCACCGATTTTAGCGACAATTTCCGGGCTGGATCCGATCAAAGCAGTCGACGAATCCGGACATCAGCGCGCCTACCCCGACTACACCCTCATAGAAATCTTGGCGCCCAAGATTGGCCAACGCGTCCAAATCGACCCAGCAAACAAGAACATAACTCTTGCACAATAAATAGATGGCCGCATCCACAGGATGCGGCCATCTATTTGATCGAAACTACTTGCGACGAGCAGGAGCTTTCTTAGCCGCTTTCTTAGGAGCCGCTTTCTTAGCCGCTGCCTTTTTAGGGGCTGCTTTTTTAGGGGCTGCTGTTGAGATCTTCTTTGCACCCGAGACGACCGCTTTGAATTCTGCACCTGGGCGGAACTTGGGAAGCTTGGTTGCCTTAATTTTCACGGTTTCGCCAGTGCGAGGATTGCGACCAAGACGGGCCTTACGGGCCTGCGCTTCGAAGATTCCAAATCCACTAATGGCAACTTTGTCGCCACGAACCACGGCCTTCTTGATTTCTTCGACGAATGCGTCAACGATCTCGGTGACTTCGCGCTTACTAACGTCGCCACGGCTCGCTACTGCATCAATGAGTTCTGCTTTGTTCACGATTGAACCCCTCCGGAGGGTGATTAGGTTGATCTTGTGACCAACACCTAAATGTAACTCTAAAGTAGGAAAATATTGTTTTAGCCACGCCGAAAGGCGTTGCTGCGCAACGCCTTTTCTGATCCAGGTGCTCTGTCACTTGTGACATTGTGACGCAACCCACATTAGCCCAGGCGGGGCAAAAAATCCGGCCGCCTTTTTTCAAACTCGCTGATTAAATCAGAGTGTTCAAGTGTGATTCCAATGTCGTCAAGCCCTTCTAGTAGACGCCAGCGGACATAGTCATCCACCTCAAAATCACACGTGAATTCCCCTGCGTTGACCTTTCGTTCCTGCAGGTCGACCGTAATCAAGATTGCCGGGTCAGCTTCCACGATTTCCCACAGCTCCTCAATTGCGACCTGAGGAATCACGGCGGCAAGAAGTCCGCCTTTCCCAGAATTTCCCCGGAAGATGTCGGCGAAGCGCGAACACAGAACCACCCTGAAACCAAAGTCTTGTAGGGCCCACACCGCATGCTCGCGCGAAGAACCCGTCCCAAAATCTGGTCCCGCGACCAAAATCGACACACCTTGATATTCCGGACGATTGAGTACAAAATCTGGGTCTTTACGCCAACTGGCAAATAGTGCGTCTTCGAATCCGTGGCGAGTGATTCGCTTGAGGTACTCGGCAGGGATTATTTGATCTGTGTCAACATTACTGCGATGCAGTGGCGCCCCTGTTCCGGTGTGAATGGTGAATGCATCCATGACTAAACCTCCGGTAAATCTGTTGGCGCGCTCAAAGTTCCTCGGACGGCAGTTGCCGCAGCGACCTCGGGCGAAACCAAGTGAGTGCGGCCACCGGGACCTTGACGTCCTTCAAAGTTGCGATTTGATGTCGATGCGCTGCGTTCACCTGGGGACAATTTATCCGGGTTCATGGCCAAACACATTGAGCAACCCGCTCCACGCCACTCGGCTCCCGCATCAAGGAATACTTGGTCAAGGCCTTCCGCTTCGGCCTCAATGCGCACACGGGTTGACCCCGGTACTACTAATAGGCGCACACCGTCAGCCACTTTCCGGTTCTTGATTACTTGTGCTGCTGCCCGCAAGTCTTCGATCCGCCCATTTGTGCACGAACCAAGAAATACGGTGTCAACAGCGATTTCCTTGAGCGGCTGACCCGGGCGCAGGTCCATGTACGCTAACGCGTTTTCGATAGCCGCTCGTTCTACCGGGTCCGAGACCTCTTTCGGGTCGGGCACTACTTGATCTAGGGGCAACCCTTGTCCCGGGTTGGTTCCCCAGGTGACAAAGGGTCGCAATGTAGACGCGTCAATTGTGATCTCTCGATCAAACTGTGCATCCGGATCGGTGTTGAGAGTTGCCCAGTAGGAAACGGCGGACTCCCAGTCTTTGCCGTACGGCGCGTGTGGCTTCCCCTTGATGTAATCAAAAGTCGTACTGTCCGGGGCAATCATTCCGGCGCGGGCACCGGCCTCAATCGACATGTTGCAGACGGTCATGCGGCCTTCCATCGAGAGTGCCTTGATCGCTGAACCCCTATATTCTACAACGTAGCCTTGGCCTCCGCTAGTACCAATTTGCGCGATCACAGCAAGGATGATGTCTTTTGCGGTAACTCCCTCGGGGAGCGCACCTTCAACATTGATCGCCATAGTCTTAAATGGCTTCAACGGCAGCGCCTGAGTCGCCATTACATGCTCGACTTCGCTCGTCCCGATTCCAAAAGCCAGCGCACCAAATGCGCCATGGGTACTTGTATGAGAATCTCCGCAGACAATCGTCATGCCCGGCTGGGTCAATCCCATCTGTGGCCCAACAACGTGCACAATTCCTTGCTCGACGTCGCCGAGTGGGAATAGCGTGACCCCGAATTCCTTGCAGTTCTTGCGAAGTGTCTCTACTTGGATCCGGGAAACTGGATCCGCAATCGGTTTATCAACATCAAAGGTAGGGATATTGTGGTCTTCGGTTGCGACCGTCAGATCAGGCCTGCGCAACGGCCTACCCGCTGCCCGTAAACCGTCAAATGCCTGCGGGCTGGTGACTTCGTGGATGAGGTGCAGATCGATGTAGAGCAGATCGGGTAAGCCTTCACCTTCGTGAATGATGTGGTTTGACCACACCTTTTCTGCCAACGTACGACTCATGCCACGCTCCCATCCTCACAACGATCTACTTATTACCCACGCAGCGGGGGAATCCACTTGGACTCCCCCACCGTTGTAGCCCCGACGGGATTCGAACCCGCGCTACCGCCTTGAGAGGGCGGCGTGCTAGGCCACTACACAACGGGGCCATGAAAAAAATCGCGTCTGCACGCGATTCGCTGGGGTACCAGGACTCGAACCTAGACTAACTGAATCAGAATCAGTTGGGCTGCCAATTACCCCATACCCCACGGGTGCCGCCATAGTCTATCGCTGACGCGAAATCACTCGCTCAAAGGTCCGCCCACAGCCTGCGCCGTGGCATTTTCAATTCGCAGCAGCGACTCTGCTTTACCCAAGATTTCCATTGATTCAAAGAGAGGCGGCGAAATTTTTCGCCCGCAAATTGCCGTGCGAACCGGCCCAAATGCCAGCTTGGGCTTGAGTGAGAGTCCTTCCACCAGCGACTCCCTCAGAGCGCCCTGGATCGCATCGGCATTCCAATCTGGCAGTTTCTCAAGTATCGTTCCGGCCATACGAAGGACCTGAGCCGATTCAGATGTCCACAAATCGGGATCAATTTCAATTTGGGCAGCGGTCGTGAACAGAAACGCGATTAATTCCGGGGCTGCGCCTAAAGTATCCAGTCTTTCTTGAATTAGCGGGATCACCTGCACCAATCGATCTCGTTCTTCTGATCTGATCGGCCTTGAACTTACCCCAGTTGACTCTAAAAATGGAACTAGTCGCTCGAGTAGATCGGTCGGCTCTAAATGACGGATCCAGTCCCCGTTGATTGAGGTGCACTTTTTAAGATCAAATCGCGCAGGGTTCGGGTTCACACGTTCCACAGTAAACGCTCGGGTCAATTCCTCGGGAGAAAAAAACTCGACATCATTGCCCATGGACCAACCAAGAAGTGCTAAGTAATTGAGCAGCGCCTCGGGGAGGTAACCCTTTTCCCGGTACATGGCAAGCGATGATTCCGGATCACGCTTTGACAGCTTCTTATTTCCTTCACCCATCACGTAGGGCAAATGCCCGTATGCCGGGGTTTCTTCGGCGACACCGAGTGCCTTGAGCCCCTCGAATAAAGCCAGCTGCCGTGGAGTCGACGAAAGCAGGTCTTCTCCTCGCAGGACATGTGTGATTCCCATCAACGCGTCGTCGACCGGATTCACCAAGGTGTAGAGCGGATCTCCATTTGCCCTGACCAAAACAAAATCGGGCACGTGCTCAGCTTGGAAAGTCAATTCACCGCGGACTAAGTCATTCCACGTAAAGTCAGTGCCCGGCATTCGATAGCGGACTACGGGCTGGCGGCCTTCCGCCACAAAAATTTCAACTTGTTCTCGGCTCAACTCTCGACAAGTGCCGTCGTAACCTGGGGTGCGTTTCTGCGCCGCTGCGATTTCACGCTTGGCCTCAAGTTCGCCGGCACTGCAGTAGCACCGATAGGCAAACCCAGATTCAATCAGCCTGTTAACAACATCGGCGTAAATGTCCATCCGTTCGGATTGGCGATACGGTCCATGATCGCCCCCGACCTCGGGCCCCTCGTCCCAATCCAATCCCAACCAGCGCATGCTCTCCACCAGCGCTTCATAGGAGTCTTGAGAGTCACGCGCGGCATCCGTATCTTCGATTCGAAAAACGAAAGTACCCCCCACATGACGAGCGAATGCCCAATTAAATAGTGCGGTTCTGATCATGCCAACGTGCGGATTTCCCGTAGGCGACGGGCAAAAACGAACTCGAATGTCATTCATTTAGCACGCTCCACTGTGTTGACCAAACTCCCAATACCCTCAATTGCAACTTCGACTTCATCTCCGGAAACAATCGGCCCTACACCGGCCGGGGTTCCGGTCAGGATTACATCTCCCGGCAGCAGTGTCATTTGGTGACTGACATAACTCACAAGATCAACAACCGAAAAAATCAGGTTCTTCGTGCTGCCCGACTGACGTAGTTCATCACCAACATAGGCCGTGACGGCGAGGTCGCTGGGATCAAGATCGGTTTCAATCCAAGGACCTAGTGGACAAAATGTGTCAAACCCTTTCGCCCTGCTCCATTGACCATCCGAGCCTTGCACGTCACGGGCGCTTACGTCATTTGCACAGGTGAAACCCAAGATTACTTCCGCGACCCGCTCACGGGGCACGTCCTTACAAAACCTCCCGATCACCACCGCAAGCTCCGCTTCGTGGTGAACCATGGACGACTGATTCGGAAGAGTGATTACTTGCCCTGGACCAATTACAGACGTACTTGGCTTAAGGAACATAAGTGGCTCAGCAGGCAGTTCACTGTTCATTTCAGCCGCATGATCCGCGTAATTCCGACCTATACCGATAATTTTGCTGGGAAGGATCGGGGCTAACAGCTTTACCGCTGACGCGGCAATCACGCGACCGTCAGGATCAGGCTCGCCGAAGGGGTGGCCCTTAAGAATTGCAATAATTGAATTGTCTGTGAGTTCTCCTTGATCATCAAGGTTGTCAAGGACCCCAAAACTTACTTCTTCACCATGAGTGAATCGACAAATACGCACACGCAAACACTACCGGCTCTTACCAGTTGCATCTCACGCACTGCCTCGCAATAGTCCGTAATGAACGGCGTCGTCGAGTGCCTGCCAAGATGCCGCGATGACATTCTCATGGACACCGATGGTGGTCCACTCGCGCTCACCGTCGGTCGTTTCAAGCAGAACACGCGTAATGGCGCCGGTTCCCTTGACTCCTTCAAGAATTCGAACCTTGTAGTCGGTTAGCTCAAGTCTGCCCAATTCAGGAAACAATTGTGAAATAGCATTGCGCAGGGCATTGTCCAGTGCGTTTACCGGGCCCTTCCCTTCGCCGGTAGACACTAGCCGTTCGCCATTTGCATTCACTTTGACCGTGGCTTCGCTGACAACTTTTCCGTCCTCTCGCTGCTCGACAATTGTCCGCCATGACTCCACTGCAAATTTGCGTTCGGCCCCCTGCTGTTCACGTACGAGTAACTCGAATGAAGCGTCGGCCGCCTCGAAGGACCAGCCCTGTGCTTCCAAATCTTTCACTCGCTTAACAACTGCTGATACCACTTCAGGAGTTCCGCCCAGATCGAGCCCCAGCTCCTTTCCCTTTAGCTCCACCGATGCCCGACCGGCCATCTCAGTGACCAGCACTCGTTGAATATTGCCAACGATCACGGGATCAATATGGTTGTACAAATCGGCATTAATTTTTAGTGCACTGGCATGCAGTCCAGCCTTGTGCGCAAATGAGGAAACTCCCGCATATGCCTGGTGCGTGTCTGGTGCGATATTTGCGATCTCTGCGATCGCATGCGACACCCGATATGTCTCAGACAATGACTCAGCCGGAATGCAATCGATGCCCATCTTTAACTGCAGATTGGCTACCACTGCGAACAGGTCGGCATTTCCCGTCCGTTCTCCATAACCATTCGCAGTGCACTGCACATGTGTTACTCCTGCCTCAACTGCCGCCAACGTATTGGCAACCGCGCACGCAGTGTCGTCTTGACAATGTATCCCAAGTCTCGCACCCGAACGCTGACCAACTTCACCAACGATTCGTTCAATTCCAGTGGGCAACATTCCACCGTTGGTGTCACACAGCACTGTCACAGATGCGCCTGCTTCATAAGCTGCATTAACTACTGAAACTGCGTAGTCGGGATCCGCTTTATAGCCGTCAAAGAAATGCTCCAAGTCCACAAAGACCCGTCGGCCCTGTGACACTAAATAACGGACCGTGTCTGTCACCATGGCCAAGTTTTCCGCCCCCGTTGTCTTCAACGCCTGTTTGACATGACGAAGATCAGATTTTGCTACCAACGTGATGACGGGCGCTTCACTGTCAACAAGCGCCTGAACCTGCGCGTCTTGTTCTACTTTCACTCCCGCTTTGCGCGTCGCACCGAATGCGACAAGTTGGGCATTATGAAATGGCGTAGCCCGAACCTTTTCAAAGAATTCAGTGTCTTTAGGCATCGCTCCTGGCCAGCCACCTTCAATGAAATCGACACCGTATTCATCGAGTAAACGAGCGACGGCAAGCTTGTCATTGACTGAATAGGAGATTCCTTCCCTCTGAGCCCCGTCGCGCAGGGTGGTGTCGTAGACGTGGAAGGCATCGCTCTTCGTCATTTCTTAACTCCATTCCGGGCATGAAAAAACCCTCCGCAAGGCGAAGGGCAGCGCGTCACATTGACGCGCTATCTAATCTTGATTCCGGTTCTGATCACGACCCTATCCTGCCACACTTGTTCTCACCTTTCCCACACTTACTCAAAATACCCGCACAAGCCGTGTTCTAGTCAACGAGAGCGTGCATCCAGTTGTGCCGATCGGGGACTTTGCCCGACTGAATATCAAGTAGGGCATCGCGTAATGCCAGGGTAATCTCCCCAGTCGTGCCGCCATCCACCTCAAATGAACCATTGAGTCGACTTTTTACGTGACCTACCGGTGTGATGACCGCTGCCGTTCCACAAGCGAAGACTTCCGTGATCTCACCGCTTTCACAACCTGCCCTGAGCTCTGCCACGGTGATTTCACCTTCGTCCACCCCTATACCAAGGTCCTGGGCAACTGTCAGTAGAGATTCGCGCGTGATGCCGGGAAGCAGCGTCCCGGTCAACTTAGGCGTCATGACTCGAGCGCTATCCCCCGAACCGTAGACGAAGTAGAGATTCATGCCGCCCATTTCTTCAATCTTCTCGCGGGTAATGGCGTCAAGCCACACCACTTGGTCACATCCGTGCGCAGCCGCCTCGGCTTGAGCAAGTAGCGACCCTGCATAATTCCCGGCGCACTTCGCTTCGCCCGTTCCACCGGGTGCGGTACGCACATAATCGTCAGAGATCCACACAGAAACAGGGCTAATGCCCCCAGCAAAATATGCGCCCGCCGGAGATGCGATCAGGAGGTATTTATAGGAATCTGCCGGCCGAACACCGAGTCCAATTTCGGTCGAGATGAGAAATGGGCGCAGATACAATGATCGCTCGCGACCTCCGGGCACCCAGTCTTGGTCCTGTTCAACGAGCGCCTCGATACTTGCAACAAAAAGCTCTTCGGGAACTTCGGCCATAGCCAGGCGGCGAGCCGATCGCCCGAAACGCCTCGCGTTCTCAAATGGTCTAAAAGTTTTGATGCTTTCGTCTTCGTGGCGATACGCCTTTAGCCCTTCAAAAATCGCCTGACCATAATGCATGAAGTTTGTTGCCGGGTCCAAACTTAATGGACCATAGGGGATCAATTGCGCATCGTGCCAGCCTTTGTCAGCTGTCCAATCCGCAGTCACCATGGAGTCGGTAAAGAACTTGCCAAATCCTGGATTCGCCAGAATTTCCTCTCGCTCGGCCCGTATCCGACGTGTCGCTCCTGCAGTCCTATTTTCGATCTCCCATAAACCAGACACGCTATTTACCCTCCGCCACTTTCACGCTCGCATTGACGAGGGCTGCACCTATTTGCGATGTAGAACGCGCTGAAGCACCTCGCTGGGCAAGATCTAAGGCGACGGCTTCTTCAACCCAGTGCGATGCCTGGGATTCGCCGATGTGATCAAGCAACATGGCCACAGATAGGACGGTTGCCGTGGGGTCTGCTTTTCCTTGACCTGCAATATCGGGAGCGGATCCATGAACCGGCTCAAACATGCTGGGGTTATTGCGACTGGGATCAATATTTCCACTTGCAGCCAAACCAATTCCGCCGCAGATTGCTGCGCCAATATCAGTGAGAATGTCCCCAAAGAGGTTGTCAGTGACGACAACATCAAAACGCTCGGGGTTGGTTAAGAAGAACATGGCAGCGGCATCAACATGCAAGTATTCCGTTTCAATATCTGCGAACTCCGCGGCAATCCGATCAAAGGTACGTTGCCACAAACTACCGGCAAACACCAAGACATTGGTTTTGTGCACGAGCGTTACTTTTTTGCGAGGTCGTCTTGATGCTCGATCAAATGCGTCGCGCACAATTCGCTCCACACCAAAGGCCGTGTTCAGGCTCTCCTCCGTGGCAACTTCCTGTGCAGTTCCACGCCGAAGGACGCCCCCCGACCCGACATAAGGGCCTTCTGTACCTTCTCGGCACACAATAAAATCAATGTCCTTCGAGCCTTTGCCGGCTAAAGGACCCACCACTCCCGGATAGAGTTTGACCGGACGAAGGTTCACGTGGTGGTCCAAGATGAACCGCAAAGGAAGCAATACCCCTCGCTCAAGGACCCCCGATGGGACACTCGGATCGCCGATAGCACCCAATAAAATGGCGTCGGCTCCCCTCAGCTCTTCGACGGTGTAGTCGGGCAGTAGCTCACCCGTGGCAATGTAGCGTCGAGCCCCCAAGTCGTATTCGGTGGTTTCGAAGGTGAATCCGGCGACAGGGGCGACTGCGGAGAGCACCTTAACTGCCTCAGCGACCACCTCGGTTCCGATCCCGTCCCCAGGAATAAGCGCGATGCAATAGTTGCCGGTCATGGGGGAACTTTAGTGGGTGCTCGCCAACAGGACCATCGGTGCTAGGCTAGGCGGACTATGAAGGCCACGTCCGGACCAGATTCGTCACACGTGAATCCGTTGCGCCTACTTCTCCCCTTACTTCGCTGCCGCGCCGAGGCATAACAACCGGATCCTCGTCGCGGGTGCTCAACCCTGGTGCAATCCCAAGATCTGCATCAGCCGGTTACCTCAATCAGCCGAAAGCAACGAGCCGCGGAGACAGACATGAACACACCTCACACATACGAAACTCGTAACAGCCAGAAACCATCCGGTATGCCATTTGAGCGCTACCAGCCTTTCGCGCCCATTGATCTTCCTGATCGCACTTGGCCAACCAAAACCATGACTTCGGCGCCTCGTTGGTGCGCTGTGGACTTACGAGATGGCAATCAAGCACTTATTGATCCCATGACACCTTCGCGCAAGATGGCAATGTTCGAATTGCTTGTATCCATGGGGTACAAGGAAATTGAAGTCGGTTTTCCATCCGCTTCCCAGGCAGATTTTGATTTTGTTCGCCAAATAATCGAAGAGGACAAAATCCCAGATGACGTCGTGATCCAGGTGCTTACCCAATCACGTGAACATCTGATTGAACGCACATTTGAGTCGCTGGTAGGTGCCAAGCAGGCCATTGTGCACCTGTACAACTCGACCTCGACGCTCCAGCGGCGGGTCGTATTCGGCCTGGACGAGGCGGGAATTACTGACATTGCCGTGCATGGCGCGCAAGTGTGCAAGAAATATGCGGAGGAAGTCACACCAGACACGGACATCTACTTCGAGTACTCCCCGGAGTCCTACACGGGAACGGAACTCGAATTCGCACTTAAGATTTGTAATGCCGTGACAGATGTATGGCAGCCAACTCCCGACCACAAAGTGATTTTGAATCTTCCAGCTACGGTTGAAATGGCCACACCTAATGTGTACGCCGACTCAATTGAGTGGATGAATCGCCATCTCGATCGTCGCGAATCGATTGTCCTTTCACTTCACCCGCACAATGACCGCGGGACAGGAGTCGCCGCGGCAGAATTGGGCTACTTAGCTGGCGCCGATCGCATTGAAGGGTGCCTATTTGGAAACGGTGAACGCACCGGCAATGTGTGCCTGGTAACACTTGGAATGAATCTCTTTAGCCAAGGGATTGACCCACAAATTAATTTCTCCGGTATTGATGAAATCAGACGCACCGTCGAATATTGCAATCAAATTCCGGTACCTGAGCGCCACCCCTACGGTGGAGATCTGGTATTCACTGCCTTCTCCGGATCCCACCAGGATGCAATCAATAAGGGCCTCAACGCGATGAAAGCCGATTCCGAGGCCGCCGGCGTGGACATCAACTCTTTCCGCTGGGAAGTCCCCTATCTCCCCATAGACCCACAGGATGTGGGCCGCACCTACGAAGCTGTTATTCGGGTTAATTCTCAGTCGGGGAAGGGCGGGGTTGCATACATCATGCGCACCGAGCACCGGCTCGAACTTCCACGTCGGCTCCAAATCGAATTCTCCCAAGTAATTCAGAAAGTCACCGACTCCGAAGGCGGGGAAATTAGCCCTAGTGCAATGTGGGATGCCTTCTCCTCTGAGTACTTGCCGGACTCCCAGGCACCCTGGGGCCGCTTCTCGTTGCGCTCGGTTAAGCAAGACTCCGACGTGGATGGTCACACGACTATTGAAGCAAATATGACAGACGGTGCCGACCAAGTGACATTGATTGGATCTGGCAATGGTCCGATTGCAGCCTTTTGCTCGGCAATGGGCGAATACGGAGTCGATGTTCGCGTCTTGGACTACACCGAGCACGCGCTCAGCGCTGGTGGAGATGCAACAGCAGCTTCATATCTTGAATGCGCTGTCGACGGTCAGGTGCTGTGGGGCGTTGGCATCGATCCGTCAACCACGACTTCGTCACTTAAAGGGATTATCAGTGCCATGAATCGGGCTAAGCGAATTTAGAGTGTGACCGCTTTGCCCGTATGTGCTCCAATATCCGTAGTGATTTGATCCATAAGTTCGTGGGTGAGCAAAGAATCAACTGTAAGCACCATCAGCGCGTGTCCTTCATCATCTCGGCTGACTTGCATCCCTGCGATATTGATACCTGAATTACCCAACAGATTTCCGACCTGACCGACTATTCCAGGTCGGTCGTGATACCGAAAGAACGCCATGTGTGTACTCACTGGGACATCAATGTCAAAACCATTGAGTTCGACAACTTTGGCCACATGCGCACTCCCTGCGACCGTTCCAGAAATGCTGACAGTGACACCATCTGTTTGAGTAATAGAGACCGTGAGCAAGTTCTTGTGATCCTCACTAAATGAATCGGTCTTCAGCGAGATTTCTACTCCCCGCTGTTCAGCCAGTACCGGTGCATTGACAAATGAGACTGGATCATGGACCAGCGTCTGAAAGACTCCCTTGGTTGTGCTCAATTCAAGAACCCTGACGTCGTGCTCAACAACTGCACCCCGAACTTCAACTTCAACGCTAACAATTGCCGCATCGGCGAGAGCGCACGCAATCGCTCCTAGCTTTTCAGCGAGTGGGATCAACGGCTTGATATCTTCATGGAGGTTACCCCCCTGAACGTTGACTGCGTCAGGGACTAGCTCACCGGCAAGGGCTAATCGCACTGAGCGAGCCACAGAAATACCGGCCTTCTCCTGAGCCTCATCGGTAGAAGCACCAAGGTGCGGTGTTGCAACAACCGTCTCAAGTGTGAAAAGTGGGGAGTCCGTGCAGGGCTCTTTTGCGTACACATCTAGTCCCGCACCAGCAACCCGCCCGTCAACGATCGCGTTGTACAGGGCCGTTTCGTCGATTATTCCACCACGCGCCGCGTTAACGATATGCACGGTCGGTTTGGTTTTGCGCAATTCAGCTTCACCGATGAGACCGACGGTTTCAGGCGTCTTGGGTAAGTGAATTGTGATGAAATCACTCTCGGCAAGCAATTCGTCCAAAGTCACCATTCGGACCCCAAGCTGCGCCGCACGAGCCGGTTGCACGTAGGGGTCGTATGCGATCAGACGCACACCAAATGCGCTCAATCTTTGCGCAACCAGAACGCCAATACGTCCAAGTCCCACTATTCCAATGACTTTGTCAGCGACTTCCACGCCGGTGTACTTGCTGCGTTTCCATTCGCCGTTATGCAAGGCCTCATTGGCTGGAGCAATGTTACGGGCGCTGGCCAGGAGCAACCCGACGGCTAACTCAGCGGCACTGACGATATTCGAGGTGGGCGCATTGACAACCATAACGCCAGCTTGAGTTGCCGCTTTCACATCAACGTTATCGAGTCCCACACCAGCACGCGCGACTACTTTGAGTTTCTTAGCCGCTGCGAGTGCCTCCTCATCCACCATTGTGGCAGAACGAACCAGAATCGCGTCCACGTCAACGATCGCAGAGAGCAACTCGGCTCGGTTCGCGCCGTCACAGGTGATGATCTCAAAATCTGGACCCAGTGCCTCGACTGTTGCGGGTGAAAGTTCTTCGGCAATGAGTACGCGTGGTTTAGTCACAGCCCAATCTTAACGACCGAGCAATCACGATCCTCTTGAGCCTTTACCCAAGGAACACTTACCTCTGGGCGGAACCTTCCACATAGTCTGTGTCATCGCCCGAGACCCACGCCATCATGGACCGCAGAGTGCGACCGACCGCCTCAATTGGGTGTTTTTCACCTTTTGCGCGAAGTTCAAGGAACTCGGTGCTACCACTGTTGTAATCGTTCACAAAGCGTTCCGCAAAACTGCCGTTTTGAATGTCGACTAGGACCGCCTGCATGTTTTCCTTGACTTTTGCATCAATCACACGGGGACCAGAAACATAATCACCGAATTCGGCAGTGTCGGAGACGCTCCAGCGCTGCTTAGCGATTCCGCCTTCATACATCAGATCAACGATCAGTTTCAGTTCATGAAGGCACTCGAAGTATGCGACCTCAGGTTGGTAGCCAGCCTCAATCAGAGTTTCAAAGCCATACATGACCAGTTGAGACGCCCCGCCACAGAGCACGGCCTGCTCACCAAAAAGATCAGTCTCTGTTTCCTCGGTGAAGGTGGTCTTGATTGCGCCGGCCTTGAGGCCACCGATTGCCGCGGCATAACTCAGAACCAACGGCCACGCGTTGCCACTGGCATCCTGCTCAACTGCGACCAATACGGGAACCCCGCGTCCAGCTGAGTACTCACGACGGACCAGGTGGCCTGGACCCTTTGGAGCAACCATGGCGACGTCAACAAATGCCGGCGGCTTAATGTATTCGAAACGGATATTGAATCCATGTGCGAAGAAGAGCGCATCCCCTTCCTTAAGATTCGGTTCAATCGAGTCCTCGAAAACCTTCTTTTGGACCGGGTCAGGAACCAAAATCATGATCAGATCGGCTTCGGTGGCCGCTGTTGCCGGATCAACTACTCGCAATCCATCGGCCTCGGCCTTGGCTCGACTCTTTGACCCTTCGGCCAGCCCCACGCGCACATCGACCCCCGAATCCCTGAGGGAGAGTGCATGGGCATGTCCTTGGCTGCCGTAGCCAATTACCGCAACTTTGCGACCCTTGATCACATCAAGATCAGCATCAACTTCGTAGAACAATTCGGCCACGGGGGCTCTCCTTCTGATTGGGTTTCCTACTTTTTGTGTATTGGATTTATTGGTCTTGTTATGTAGTTTTTTCGGATGGACGCCCGCTGCGATCGCTTATGGAACGTGAACCACGCCCCATTGCGACCATACCTGACTGCACCAATTCCCGAATTCCGAAAGGCTCAAGAACTTTGAGCAGAGCCTCTAATTTATCGTGCGCGCCCGTTGCTTCAATCGTGACGGCATCTTGTGCGACATCGACCACCTTTGCCCGAAAAAGCTGCACTGTTTCCAGAATATGGCTGCGCGACTCGAGGTCCGCGTTCACTTTGACCAAGAGAATCTCGCGCTGAACGGATGCTTGTGCATCAAGTTCAACAATTTTGAGCACATTGACCAATTTATTCAGTTGCTTAGTGACTTGCTCGAGTGGCAGATCCTCCACATTCACCACAATTGTCATGCGGGATACCTCAGGCAGCTCCGTTGGTCCCACGGCAAGTGACTCAATGTTGAAGCCCCTGCGCGAGAACAGGCTGGACACTCGGGCCAAAACGCCCGGCTGATCTTCAACGAGGACGGACAGTGTGTGTCGAGACATCAGTCGTCACTCCCCCAATCTGGCGCGAGTGAGCGAGCATAAAGGATTTCGTCATTTCCGGTACCCGCAGCAACCATGGGCCACACCATTGCATCTCGGTGGACCACGAAGTCAATTACCACTGGGGCATCGTTGAGACTTAGTGCCTTTTCAATGGTCGCGTCAACCGATTCGTGGTTGTCACACTGAAGTCCATATGCACCATACGCCTCCGCTAACTTCACGAAATCGGGGAATCGGTGCGATTCGAGATCCGTATTTGAGTAGCGCTCGTTGTAGAAAAGCGTTTGCCATTGCCGAACCATGCCAAGGCTTGAATTGTTAATCAGCGCAACTTTGATCGGAATGTCGTTGATAGTGCAGGTGGCAAGTTCCTGATTTGTCATTTGGAAGCAACCATCACCGTCGATCGCCCACACGGTTTTGTCAGGGCAACCCACTTTCGCGCCCATCGCTGCGGGTACCGAGTAGCCCATGGTTCCGGCCCCACCCGAGTTCAACCATGTACCGGGGTATTCGTAACCGATAAATTGAGCAGCCCACATTTGGTGCTGCCCCACGCCCGCCGCATAGATCGATTCGGGGCCGGAAATTATGCCGAGGCGCTCAATTACGTATTGGGGAGAAAGGGTCCCATCAGTGGGCAGGTCGTACCCCAATGGGTATGTCTCCCGCAACCGATTGAGCTGCAACCACCAACCCGCATAGTCTCCGATATTTCCAAGTTCAATTTCGGCGTTGATTGCAGCTATGAGTTCCGCAATGACTTCAGCCGCATCTCCCACAATTGGAATATCGGCTTCGCGATTCTTACCAATCTCAGCCGGGTCAATGTCCGCATGAATGATTGCAGCGTTGGGCGCAAAAGAAGAAAGCTTTCCTGTCACTCGGTCATCAAAGCGAGCACCCAAAGTAATTAGCAGGTCAGCTTTTTGCAATGCGCCGACCGCCGCGACCGTTCCGTGCATACCGGGCATGCCCAAATGTTGAGTATGAGAATCTGGGAAAGCTCCTCGAGCCATCAATGTTGTTACCACGGGAATTCCAGTTAATTCTGCCAAGACCCGAAGGGAAGCCGAAGCATTCGCTCGAATAACCCCGCCACCTACGTAGAGCACCGGTTGCCGACTGGAAAGAATTAACTTCGCGGCCTCGCGGATTTGTTTGGAGTGTGGTCGGGTGCGAGGGTTGTAGCCGGGAAGGTCAATCGACTCTGGCCAAATAAATGTTGTCTGGGCTTGCAGGGCGTCTTTAGCGATGTCAACGAGCACTGGACCTGGCCGACCCGTTGATGCCAAATGAAATGCCTCGGCGATCGCCTTCGGGATCTGGGCAGGGTCAGTGATTAGAAAACTATGTTTGGTAATCGGCATCGTGATGCCCCGGATATCGGCTTCTTGGAATGCGTCGGTGCCAATTGAAGCACTGGGGACCTGCCCGGTGATTGCGACCATGGGGACGGAGTCCATGTATGCGTCAGCGATCGGGGTGACCAAGTTGGTTGCACCTGGACCACTTGTAGCCATGCACACTCCCACCCGACCGGTCGCACTTGCATACCCTTCAGCAGCGTGTCCGGCACCCTGTTCGTGGCGCACCAAAATGTGTCGGACCTTAGATGAGTCCATCAGGGGGTCATAGGCCGGCAGAATCGCTCCCCCGGGGATGCCGAAAACAACATCGACGTCGGCGGCCTCCAATGATGCGATCAAAGCCTGGGCTCCCGTCATGTGGACCGGCTCCGGGCTCACATCACGGCTCGCCGAATGCGAAGTACTCACGATCGCCGCGCCTCCTCTCCTGGTTCGATAATAAAAAACCCCCCGACCCCTAAGGGCTGCGGAGGGCTGCGCACGGATTCTGGCTGCTGCTTAGCCCGTGCGCCTAATAACTACGAGTGGCCTGTGTAACACGTGAGAACCATAACGCGTTAGTCCTCGCTTGTCACCTGCGACCTTGGGAGCAACCGTCTAGTTCACCTGTCCGCGCCTAATCGAGAACCGCCCCCCGTGACGCTGACCCCACCAATTTCGCGTATTTGGCCAGTACTCCACGCGTATATCTGTTGGGTAATGGTGTAAATGCCGCCCTTCGCCGCTCAAGCTCAGCTGAATCCACGTGAAGCTCAAGATTGCGGGCCACCAAATCGATGGAAATCCGATCCCCCTCAACCACTAATCCGATTGGGCCGCCGTCCGCCGCCTCAGGAGCGACGTGACCTACGCACAGCCCGGTCGTCCCGCCAGAGAATCGACCATCAGTGATCAGGAGTACCTCTTTACCTAGCCCGGCCCCCTTGATTGCACCCGTGATCATCAGCATTTCGCGCATACCAGGACCACCCTTGGGTCCTTCATAGCGAATCACCACTACATCGCCAGCCTTTATGGTGCCGTCCTCAAGAGCCGCCATGGCCGACTGTTCTCTCTCGAAAACTCGAGCTATCCCTTCAAACTTGTCAACAGGTACTCCGGCATTTTTGACCACAGCACCTTCTGGAGCGAGCGAGCCACCCAAGATCGTGATTCCGCCACTCGTGGCTATTGCGTTCTTGGAGGCATGCAAAATATCCCCATCAGGATCCGGCGGGTTGATATCGCTGAGGTTCTCGGCCATGGTTTTACCTGTAACTGTGAGCGCGTCTCCATGAATTAACCCAGCATCAAGGAGGGCACGCAAGATCACCGGGACGCCGCCCACACGATCGACGTCGCTCATGACGTACCTGCCAAATGGCTTTACGTCCGCGAGCAGTGGCACTTTGGAGCCGATTCGATGAAAATCTTCCAGGTGCAACTCAACTTCAGCCTCGTGAGCGATTGCCAAAAGATGCAGTACCGCATTTGTCGACCCACCGAATGCCATGACAACAGCAATCGCATTTTCCAAAGATTGCCGGGTAATGATGTCCCGGGTAGTGATTCCCTGTCGGATTAATTCAACAACAGCCTCACCGGAACGACGAGCAAATCCATCACGACGGCGATCAACGGCGGGTGGCGCAGCCGAACCTGGTAGTGACATGCCCATTGCCTCGGCAGCACTCGCCATTGTGTTGGCCGTAAACATACCGCCGCACGCCCCTTCACCCGGGCAAATTGCACGTTCAATTCGATCAACATCTTCGCGCGACATCAGCCCACGTGCGCACGCACCAACGGCTTCGAATGCATCAATGATGGTGACGTCTTTCTCGGTGCCATCGGAAAGTTTCACGTGTCCGGGCAAAATTGATCCGGCGTATACGAAAACCGAGGCCACGTCAATCCGAGCAGACGCCATCAGCATTCCGGGTAGCGACTTATCACAGCCAGCAAAGGTGACCATTCCGTCAAGACGCTCGGCTTGCATTACCGCCTCAACCGAATCCGCGATAATTTCTCGACTTGGGAGTGAAAAGTGCATACCTTCGTGACCCATTGAGATGCCGTCTGACACTGAAATCGTGCCGAATTGCATGGGGAATCCGCCGCCAGCGTGTACACCCTCTTTGGCCGCTAGCGATAAGCGATCCAAGGACAGGTTGCACGGAGTGATCTCATTCCAACTCGATGCAATTCCGATCTGCGGTTTCGGGAAGTCTTGATCTGACATGCCAACGGCTCGCAGCATGCCGCGGGCCGCAGCACGCTCTAGTCCGTCGGTTACTTCGCTGCTGCGAGGCTTCATATTTACCATGTGAGGATGTTATTCCTTTACTCCGAGTTGTTCCAATAGCAACGTGCGAACCTTCGCCGCATCTGCCTGACCTTTCGTAGCTTTCATAACCGCACCAACTATTGCACCGGCAGCAGCCACTTTGCCGCTTTTGATCTTTTCCGCGATATCGGGAGATTCGCTCAAAGCCTGATTTATTGCCTCCACAAGCAAATTGTCGTCACTCACCACGACAAGGCCACGCCCACTAATGACTTCGGTGACATTTCCTTCACCCTCAAGTAAACCCTCAAATACGGAGCGGGCCATTTTGTCGGTGAGGACACCTTCAGAAATTAGACCTTCGATTTGGGCAATATCGGCAGGGGTGACCGTAAGTTCTTCCAGTTCGCAATCGCGCTCATTTGCAACCCGAGTGAGCTCTCCGGTCCACCATTTTCGAGCGGCGGAAGGCTGCACCCCGGCGTCAATTGAAGCGACAATCAACTCTAGTGCGCCAGCATTGACCAGGCTCTGCATGTCAAACTCGCTAATTCCCCAATCATTTTGCAAACGCGCACGTCTCACCGATGGAACCTCAGGCAAAGTCCCACGCAGTTGTTCAATCCACGATTCACTCGGCGCCACGGGCACGAGATCCGGCTCTGGAAAATACCGGTAATCCTCGGCTTCTTCCTTTGAACGCCCCGAAGTGGTGTCTCCGGTCTCTTCATTGAAGTGCCGGGTTTCCAAGATGATCCGCTGGTCGGCTCGCAGTTGATCCGCTTGGCGCAACATTTCAGTGCGCACAGCGCGCTCCACAGACCGTAGTGAGTTGACGTTTTTCGTTTCGGTTCGAGTGCCCCACTCTTCGCCTGGCCGACTCAACGACACGTTGACATCGCATCGCAGGGACCCTTCCTCCATTCGTACATCCGATACACCAAGCGCCCGCATGAGATCCCGCAGTTCTGATACGTACGCCTTAGCAATTTCTGGGGCCAACTCTCCTGTTCCTAAAATTGGCTTAGTGACAACCTCGATCAAGGGAATACCTGCACGGTTGTAGTCGACGAGAGAATGCGTTGCACCATGAATTCGACCCGCCCCACCGGCATGTAAGAGTTTGCCGGTGTCCTCTTCCATGTGAACGCGTTCGATCTCGACTCGAAACACTTGAGGGCCGTTCTCGGTGGGAACAGTGACATCAAGATAACCGTCACTGCAGAGGGGCTCGTCGTATTGAGAGATTTGATAGTTTTTTGGCATGTCAGGATAGAAATAGTTCTTTCGCGCGAATCGACACCACGGCGCGATCGAGCAATTCAAGGCCAAGCCCATCCGGATCGTTGATTCAACGGCAGCCCGGTTCACAACCGGCATGCTGCCTGGCAACCCAAGACATACTGGACACACGTGGGTGTTGGGATCGCCACCGAATTGCGCAGAACACGAGCAAAACATTTTGGAGTTGGTTCCCAACTCAATATGCGTTTCGAGCCCGATAATCGGCTCAAATTCAGCAATTACAGCTTGATATTCCGATGTCATAGTGTCGGAGCCTCCGAGATCAAGAGCCCACCCCAGCGATCGGCCAGTGCGCTTTCCAGTGCGGACCCAACTTGGTACAACAAATGATCTGCCATAGGAGGAGCGATTATCTGCAACCCAACCGGTAGCCCGTCTTCTGGGGCACGACCAATAGGAAGTGACATGGCGCAATTTCCCGCCAAGTTCACCGGGATGGTTGCTATATCGTTGAGATACATGGCAAGTGGGTCGTCAAGTTTTTCACCAATCTTAAAGGCTGTGGTTGGTGCAGTCGGTGAAACCAAGACGTCAACATGGGAAAATGCATCGGCAAAATCACGAGTGATTAATGTGCGAATCCGTTGCGCTTGGCCGTAATAAGCGTCGTAGTATCCACTGGATAGGGCGTAAGTACCTAGCATGATACGTCGCTTTACCTCGGCGCCGAACCCTTTTTCGCGGGTTGCGCTCATCACTTCTTCTACGCTGCGATCCTTGCCGTCGTCTTCGCGAATTCCGAACCGCATACCGTCAAAACGCGCAAGGTTGCTGGAAGCTTCCGAGGGAAGGATCAAGTAGTAAGCGCCAAGCGCATACTCGAAATGGGGACAGGACACTTCAATGACTTCCGCGCCTAACTCAGTCAAAATCTCAAGTGACTGATTAAAACGCTCAAGCACCCCCGCTTGGAAACCCTCACCTTTGAGTTCCTTAATTACTCCAATTTTCATGCCACGCACATCAGCCTTCAATGCCGCCGCTACGACATCAGGAACGGGCTCATTAATTGACGTTGAGTCGCGGGGATCATGGCCCGCGATGACAGCGTGCAACAAAGCCGTGTCCATTACGTCGCGCGCACATGGGCCTGCCTGATCCAACGAGGAAGCCAAAGCCACGATTCCGTACCTAGAGACACCCCCGTAAGTGGGCTTCACCCCCACAGTTCCCGTAAGCGCCGCTGGCTGCCGAATAGAGCCACCGGTGTCAGTTCCAATCGCCATTGGTGATTCGAAGCTGGCAACCGCCGCTGCGGAGCCCCCTCCAGATCCGCCCGGAATTCGCGTAAGGTCCCATGGATTATGTGTGGGGCCGTAGCCACTGTGCTCTGTTGACGAGCCCATGGCGAACTCATCCATGTTCGTTTTGCCCAAAGATACAACGCCAGCGGCATTGAGCTTGTCCACAATTGTTGCGTTATATGGGGGTCGCCAACCCTCGAGAATGCGCGAGCCGCAGGTTGTGGGAACACCCTTCGTGGCGAGTAGGTCTTTCAGAGCGATCGGGACACCTGCTAGCGGGGACGACAACTCTCCCTTGGCCAACTGCTGATCAACTTCGCGAGCTCGCGCGATTGATGATTCACGATCAACGTGAAGAAATGCGTGAACGCGCCAGTCAACCTGGGAAATCCGATCAAGATGCGCCCTGGTCACTTCTTCACTCGACACCTCTTTGCGGGCAATTGCCGAAGCCAATGTTGCCGCGCTTTGGCGCGTCAAATCACTCATCCGGGTTCACCCAAAATCCTTGGGACCCTGAAGCGATCATCTTCAAAGGACGGGGCTCCGCTAGCAAAGTCACCAATTTCAAGTCCCCGAACGGCGATGTCTTCCCGGTACACATTTTCCATCGGGATCGGGTGAGACGTGGGCGGAATATGGTCAGCGGCAACGACACTAATTGAGGTGATCGCACCCAAAATTTGCTCAAGTTGCAGTGTGTAATGCTCGACTTCTTCTGAGGAAAGCTCTAACCGAGCCAACTTCCCTAAATGCTTCACTTGCTCAGCATCAATTCCACCTTGGCCCATGTCCTGAGTCTATTGGGGCGTCCCACCTACAAATTAGGTAGCACACTTTGGTGGTCACCATTGAGCAACTTGTGAAAACCAGCTGCATCTGTAATCGCAACACCCAGCTTTTGAGCCTTCTCTGCCTTTGACCCCGCTTTGTCTCCCACCACTACCAAATCTGTCTTCGGAGAGACTGAGCCGGACACGGTTGCACCCAGGGCTGCGATGGCGTCTTGGGCACCGTCGCGAGTGAAACCCGGGATAGATCCGGTGATCACAATTGTCATGCCCGCCAGTGGACCCAAAAGTACATCTATGTCTTTGCGTGCATCCGCAAAACTCACCCCCGCCCGGCGCCACCTGGAGATAATGTCCAAGCGCCAGTCGGTGTCAAAAAAATCAACGATACTTTCTGCGATCCGTTCACCCACTCCGTCAACATTGGACAATTGCTCCAGGGTCGCCTCTTGCAAACATTCAACTGAACCGAATGCGTGCGAAATCTTCTTTGCCGCCGTTGGACCAACATGGCGAATGCTCAATGCAACCAGGAACCTCCATAGAGGTTGTTCCTTTGCTTGATCCAGTTGCGCCAATAAGACCTCACCGGCCTTATTAATACTGGCACTTTCGTGCTCTTGATGCGCATTCACGAAGAATTCACAATCCAGCAACTTGTCGGCGGTCAAATCAAACAAATCGGCCTCGTTGGCGAGAACCCCACTGACCAAAAGTGCCTGCGCCGCCTTTTCACCCAGTCCCTCAATATCGAGTGCTCCGCGTGAGCCAATATGAAACAGTCTCTCGCGCAACTGGGCGGGGCAGCCTTGGACATTAGGGCAACGAATGTCTTTGTCTCCTTCACTCTCAGGAGCGAGTGCGCTGCCACATTCAGGACAAAACACTGGCATGACAAATGGGATCTCATTACCGGTGCGCTCTTCCACTACCGGTCCAAGGACTTCAGGGATAATCTCCCCCGCCTTGCGGAGATAGATCGTGTCGCCAATCAATACTCCCTTCCGCGACACTTCAAATGGGTTGTGAAGTGTCGCCATTGAGACAGTAGTTCCGGCAACCCGCACCGGCTCCATGACTGCGTAGGGAGTTACTCGGCCGGTACGCCCAACACTGACTTGAATGTCAATCAACCTGGTCCGGACGATTTCGGGTGGATACTTGAACGCGATTGCCCATCGGGGCGCTCGCGACGTAAATCCCAATTCCACCTGATTAGCTAGGTCATTTACTTTGACCACCACTCCGTCAATATCAAATACGACCTCAACGCGATGCTCATTGAAGTAATCAATGAACTCGATCACCTTGGCAAAACTTGCGTGTACCTTTGCGTGGCTAGTAACTGGGAGGCCCCACTCAGCCAACCGCTCGTAGACTTCACTGTGGGAACGGGCCTTCGTCAGCACTGTTGAATCGTGTGCCCCAAACCCATGAACCGTGAATTCTAACCCTGACAGTCGAAGAACTGCGGCCTCCAAGTCTTGAGCAACTTTTGCCTCCCGTTTGGATCCCTGCGCTTGCTCTAACTCACGCTCACGCTTATCAACCCTTTGGCGAAGCGCACCTGCCGCGGCATTTCGTGGGTTCGCGAATAGCGGTTTGCCCATTTTTGTTTGTTCAGCGTTAATCGCATCAAATACGGCAAGCGGGTAAAACACCTCCCCTCGGACCTCCAGGAGCTCAGGAACGTTAGTTCCCTTAAGTTTCTTTGGGACTGACGCGATGAGAATGGCGTTCAGGGTTACGTCTTCACCGGTTGCGCCGTCGCCCCGCGTGGCCAATGTTTCCAACTTCCCATCACGGTAGACAGCGTCAACTGCTAATCCATCAATTTTCAGTTCACACAGATACTGCGGCTCTTGCTCCAAAGATGCGCTGATGCGTTCACTCCAAGCCTTCAGTTCACTTTCACTAAACGCGTTGTCGAGTGAATACATTGGTTCAAGGTGGGCTACCGGTTCAAATAATTCTGAGCGATGCCCTCCCACTGACTGTGTCGGCGAGTCGCCGGTCACCAAGATTGGGTACTGATCTTCTAACTCGAGCAGCTCGCGGAAAAGCGCGTCGTAGTCTGCGTCAGAGAGTGTCTGGCTATCTTGTAATGCGTACTGCATCCGGGCCCGATTGATGTGATCAACGAGCTCTTGCCAACGCTGCGAAATTGAGTTCGGCGGGGTGCTATCACGTGGGGTCGCTATCACGGTCACTCTCCCAGTAGCCGATCCTCGTCATTCAGTAAATCTACAACTTCCCGCACCGCCGTGATGGCAGGCCTCGCCACGACCCAAGAATCTGACACCGACGCGGGAGTAGGCACAACGACGAGCGAGCCTGTCGCTGCGCTTAACTCAAACCCGAGACTTGTGATTCGCTGGGCAATATCTCGGGCATTTTTTCGTGGTGACCATCCGGGTTGCACCTGCCAATAGATCGCGTTGTGAGCCTCTAATTGCTCCCCCAGAAATCTACTCGACCCGGCGGGGAAAAAGGTTTTCGCGCCGGCGACCATAAGGGATTGTGTAAAGAGTTCATCTGAGTCGGCCAGCGAGACCCCAAAACTTGCCCCGCATGCACCAGCCATGGCAATCAGGGGTTCCCACGACCCTAGAATTCGTGCTCGATCCACATTGACATAAGTGTTGAGTCCACTCGCCGTTGGTATGGCGCCCGAGCAGGCGGCCACCGCGTGGGGTTCTTCCAGCACCACTGCCAACTCTGCGCGCGGAAAGATTCTCGCGATTGAGGCGATATGCCCCCGTAGTCCTTCGGTGAGAACGTCCGCGACTTCAGACACTGCCCCCCGGTCTCGGATAAGTTTTTCACCCGATGCTGCTTCAACGCTCGCGCACCAACTGATCGGACCCACCACCGAACAGGTAAAGAGCCCGGCGAAGTCCTGGGCATGTTCTTCCATGGCATCTTGGTCCTGGCGCAGAAAATTCTTGGCCCGTTGCATATCAAGGCCGGGCGTGCGAGAAATCTGCCAACCGGAAGGCACCACGCTCGTGGAGAAGTCACTACTCACGGAACTAAGTAGTGCTGCAGTGCGCCCAACCGGGTCAGCACCCGGTCCTCTCTTAGGCAAGATGGGAAGGAAAAGGGCGTCTGGGAATTCACCGGCTGCGACCTGTGCCGCCTCTTGAGCTGACATTCCCGGCAATACCCCGAGCGCGGACGCACGGGCGTTAACCAAAATTACACACCAGTCTTGGAGGCATGCTGCCCCACGCGGTTTGTGCTGGCAACGGTGGCCGAGCCCAAGACTTTCGTTCCCACATAGATGACTGCTGCTTGACCGGGGGCCAGCCCTCGAATGGGCTCATACAAATCAATGTGAAGTTCACCGCCAACGACGCGAGCACTCGCCGGAACCGGCTCAGCATGTGCACGAACTTGCGCACTCACTTCAATTGGCTCAACTCCGAGTGGAGCTCCAGCCCAAATTGGATTGATGGCGCAAATGAAGTCGACGTCAAGTAACTCAGGCGCCCCCACCATGACGGTGCCACTCTCTCGATCAATGTCAACAACGTACCGCGGGGCTCCGTCTTCAGCGGGTACAGTCAAATTGAGTCCGCGCCGTTGTCCAATGGTCACCGTGAACGTGCCACTGTGTTGGCCCAACACCTCACCCGTTGTTGCATCGGTTATGTCACCAGGCTGCTCACCAAGCTTGCGCACCAGGTACCCGGCCGTATCGCCATCAGGGATAAAGCAAATATCGTGGCTATCTGGCTTTTTGGCGGTGATAAGATCGCGTTCGAGGGCTTCTTCCCTGATCTGAACTTTCGTTTCTCCCCCGAGAGGAAAAAGCGAATGCGCGAGTTGCTCCTGCGTCAAAACTCCCAGCACATAAGACTGATCTTTGAGCGGATCAATCGCGCGATGCAGTTCGACTCCACCCGGTCCATGCTCGATCTGGGCGTAGTGCCCGGTCGCGACTGCATCGAAACCTAAGGCGAGGGCGCGATCAAGGACGGCGCTAAATTTGATTTTTTCGTTACAGCGCAGACATGGGTTAGGAGTTCTTCCTTGCTCATATTCAGAGTGAAAGTTATCCATCACGCTTTCGGCGAATTCCGTGGAGAAGTCCCAGACATAAAATGGGATTCCGAGCTTGTCTGCAACCCGTCGAGCATCTCGAGCGTCATCGAGGGTGCAGCACCCACGACCTTTCCCGTTCGAGTCCGTTCGAGACAATGCAAGGTGGATTCCCACAACTTCATGGCCTTGATCAATCATCCGCGCCGTTGCCACAGAAGAGTCGACGCCGCCACTCATTGCTGATATCACTCGAAGCCTGCTCATGTGGACACCGATCCTGCTCTCTTTGCGCGCTCAACAACACCTGGCAGCGCCTTCGCCAGATGGTCAATACCCTCTTTCGAGCTATCGCGACCCAAACTAAAGCGAAGCGACGCTCGGGCAGTTTTTTCTGGAACCCCCATTGACAGTAAAACATGACTTGGCTCGGGGATACCCGCCGTACAAGCAGAACCCGTCGAGCAGTCGACACCGGCAGCATCAAGGAGCATCAGTAATGAGTCACCCTCGCAGCCAGGAAACGAAAAATGCGTGTTGTTGGGCAATCGCATTTCTCCGGGCGGTGGCCCGTTAAAGATCGCATCCGGTACCGCGCTAGTCACGGCGGACACGAGGTACTCCTGCAAGTCGCGCATCGCGGTCGCATGTTCATCCAACCGGGAAACCGAGTATTGCACGGCTACAGCAAAAGCTGCGATTGACGCGGGATCCAACGTTCCCGAACGAATTTCTCGCTCCTGCCCGCCGCCGTGTTGAATGGGTGTGAATTTGACGGCGGGGTCAACAATGAGAGCCCCTACCCCCACCGGTCCACCAATTTTATGACTACTAATTGTTACTGCAGCGGCATTGAGGGCACCCAAATCTAGTGGCAGTTGCCCAAGTGCCTGCACAGCATCGGTATGAAATGGTACGTCATATTTCCTACAGATACGGGCAAGCTCCTGAACGGGCTGAACTGCACCGATTTCATTATTCGCCCACATGATGGAGACCAGTGCAACACCACCAGCCGCAAGTGCACTCTCTACATCTTCTGGGTTAACCCGCCCTTGTGCATCTGTGTTCAACAATCTCACGTCCGCGTCCTCATGTGCACCCAGCCACACCACGGGATCAAGAACCGCGTGGTGTTCGATGCCACTAGTAACAACCGTCAGTGACTGCTTCTCTAATTGTGCGCGGCGAGCCCAATACAAACCCTTGACAGCGAGGTTGTCCGACTCGGTGCCACCCCCTGTAAAAATTACAGCGGACGGCCGAGTGCCCAGATCCCCAGCAATTGACTCTCGAGATGATTCCACTACCTGCCGAGCTGCTCGCCCAGATGCGTGCAGACTTGACGCATTTCCCACCTGCTCAGAAACTTCTAGCCAGGCTGCTCGTGCCTGCGGCAACATCGAAGTAGTCGCTGCATGATCCAAATAGACGCGTTGCACAGTCACGAACACTACCTAACGCACCCAGCGGTGCAATATCGGTTATTTGCGTGAGGTGATTTCCTCGGTCAACTGGGGCACGACCGTGAAGAGATCCCCCACGACGCCGTAGTCTGCCAGTTCGAAAATTGGCGCCTCAGGATCCTTATTTACCACGATTACTACCTTGGAGGTCTGCATACCGGCCCGATGTTGAATTGCGCCAGAGATTCCATTTGCAATGTACAGGGAAGGCGAAACGGTTTTGCCCGTCTGGCCTACTTGGAATTGATGTGGATACCAGCCTGCATCTGTGGCGGCGCGCGAGGCACCCACTGCTGCGCTGAGACTGTCCGCCAACGCTTCAATCACTGTGAAACCCTCTGCTCCGCCAACTCCTCGGCCACCGCTGACGACAATGTCTGCTTCTGCCAACTCGGGGCGGGCCCCTTTTTCTACCACACTTCGGGTCGTGACCGAAACTCGTTTCGCCGACTCGGAGATATCCATTGAAACCTCCTCAATCACTACGCTTGCCGCAGATTCGCTTGCTGCAATCGAATTCGGTCGCACCGTAATGATCGGTGTCCCATGCGTTACCCTCGAATGCACAATTGTACTGCCGCCGAACACACTTTGAGTAGCTGTAGCGTCGGCTGCGATCTCTACCGCATCGGTAATGATTCCGCATCCAGACTTGATCGCGGCGCGGGCAGCTATTTCTTTTCCATCGGCGCTGGATGCCACCAAAACTGCTACAGGTTTCAGGGATTCAATGAGACTTGCCACGATTTCGGCGCCGGGTGCAACCGGGTGATCGATCACATCAGCGGAATCAGCCAGCAGGATTTTGGTGGCACCAAAGCTAGCCAGGGCCGCACTCGCAGTGTCACCAAGGCCGGGTCCCAGCCAAAGCACGACCGGTGACCCAAGCCCCCGAGCTGCAGTAATCAACTCAAAAGTTACTTTGCGAATCTCTGATTCATGGTGCTCGGCTAGTACTAGTACATCTGCCACGTCGCTCTCCTTAACGGTCTTGGCTAAATATTTTTAGATGAATTTGGAAGAAGTCAGGTAGTCGGCGATAGCGGTTCCGCCTGCGCCATCGTCGGTAACAACCACACCAGCTGCTTTTGGTGGTCGGTCCGCAAAGTCAGCAACAACGGACCAGGCAGCACCTGCACCCACCACTGCATTTTCTAGTCCCAGATCGGTCACCGACAAAATATCGACCGGTTTTTTCTTGGCCGCCATGATTCCCTTAAATGAGGGGTAGCGCGGTTCGTTGATTTTCTCAACCACGCTTACCACTGCCGGCAATGAAGCGGATAGCGTGTCAAAACCGTAGTCTGTCACGCGCTGCGCGGTCAGCGTTGTTCCAACTACTTCCACTTTCTGGGCGAAAGTGACTTGGGCCAAATCTAAGCGTTCAGCGACCATAGCCGGGATAACTGACATGCGGGCATCAGTTGACTCTGACCCAAAGAGAATCAAATCGAAGTCGCGTCCGGTGAGTGCCTTAGCCAACGCGGCCGAAGTCGCAACGGCGTCAGAGCCGGCTAGGTTTTCGTCGATAATGTGGATGCCTGCGTCCGCACCCATGCTGATCGCCTTTCGAAGGGTCTCAGAGGCGCGCTCTGGGCCCATGGTCACGATCACAACCTCGCCGCCTTGTGCTTCAACAAGTTGCAAAGCCTGCTCAACCGCGTACTCATCAAGTTCATTGAGCACGCCGTCGGCACTCTCACGATCCAAAGTGGATGTATCGACTCTCAGTTTCTTTTCCGCCCACGTATCGGGGACCTGCTTGACACAGACAGCGATCTTCACGGGTACGACTCCTTTGTCAGAAACATGCGCACGAAAATTAGGGTAATGGCGTGACTCGACACTATGTTACCTGCGAGTAACAAAACCGGCCACTCACGCTACCGGACGATCATGACACTCTAGGGTCAGGTCGTGGGAGCGCATCAGCACATTGTGGCCAATCCCACAGGTAATGATGGCCCCGAACCACGAGGCACGGTCGCTTTCGTTCTACACAGCCATCTGCCCTGGGTCCTGGGCCACGGTGGTTGGCCAGTTGGCGAAGAGTGGCTCTATCAGGGGTACGCGCACTCCTATCTCCCACTTTTTGATGCCCTTGCACGCTTAGGCGCCCAGGGCTTTCGCAATATTGCCAGCCTTGGGATCACTCCGATCCTGGCCGCTCAATTAGACGACCCAAGGACTCTGGCAGGGCTGGAATCTTGGCTGCACAATTGGCAACTTCGAGCCGGAAGCCTGCCAAATAATCACCGGGTCCGCGACTACGAGTTGGGTAAGGCCCAGTCCACTTTGGCGATATTTCGGAGTCACTATTCCCGCGGAGCTGCCCCACGGATCCGGTCCATGATCGATGATCAGGTGGTCCAATTCCTAAGTGGCCCGGCAACCCACCCGTTCACGCCCGGGCTGGATGAACGCATCCACGAAATAGCCATCCGTGCCGGGCTTGAGGATTCCGCCCGGCGCTATGGCACCTCACCGACGGGAATCTGGGTGCCCGAGTGTGCCTACCGGCCTGGCCAGGAAAGTGTGTATCAAAAATTAGGGGTCACACACTTCATGGTCGATGAGCCAGCAGTTGTAGCGGCCGGCGGCAACGCTTGCGTTGCGTACCGACTGGGTGAATCGAAGGTGAAAGTTGTGTCCCGCAATGCACAGATCAGTGACCTGTTGTGGTCACATGAGCGAGGCTATGCCGGGGCTGCCCCCTATCGCGATTTTCATGCAGTAGATCATGCACACGGACTCAAACTCAGTGCTGTCGGTGAGAAATCACAGCAAGAAAAACCTTTGTACGATCCTCAATCGGCACAGATCCAAGTAGAAGTTGATGCTCGAAATTTCGTGCGTGAACTCAAAACATCCTTTGAGGCACAACGTAAGCGGGGCGCGGAATCTCCCACCGTCGTGATCGGAATTGATACCGAGCTCCTGGGACACTGGTGGCATGAGGGCGTCACCTGGTTTGAACGCGTAATTGAGCTCCTCCCCGAATCAAGGATCAGTACATCAACTTTGGAACAGGTGACTTCAGCGGCACACACATCAATCCAGCTGCCAGCGTCTTCCTGGGGAAGTGGCAAAGACTGGTCCGTGTGGACCGGAGATCCGGTTCGCGACATTGCCATGATGAATAGCCAAAGCCAAGATTACGTGCTCGATTTGATCGAACGAAACGCATGTACATCAGCTCATCTAAATCAATTGATGCTTCAGCTATCAAGTGACTGGGCGTTCATGGTCACCCGCGAAACAGCCGCGCAGTATGCCCATGATCGCGTGCTTGCCCACATGAATCAGGTTGAATCGGGGGTCGACCCAGATGCACCTTTTCCACTCATTTCATTTAGTGCATCCCGTGTGCGCACTCGCACAGACTCAGCATGACGCTGCACCTGCAATTGTTTCTCATCAACGTCGAGTCTGGATTTCACAACTCTGGCAGGGATCCCCGCTGCAACTGACATGGGGGCGACCACGCCTCGCACGACCGAGTTGGCCCCGATCACACTGCCGGTGCCCACTTCGGAGCCCTTCAGCACGCTGGCCTTGGTACCGATCCAGACATTGGCCCCAATCCGAACCGGAGATTTCGTGATTCCTTGCAGGCGGATTGGCGTGTGAAGATCAGAGAACCGATGGTCAAAATCACACATATAAATTGAGTCGGAAATCACGCACTCATCACCAATCGTGATATCTAAATAGGCATTGATGGTGTTGTCACGACCCATCACGGTTTTTGATCCGATCCGGATACTGCCTTCATGTGCGCGAATCCGGCATTCGTCGCCAAGATGCACCCAACTTCCCAGCACAATTCTTCCGTACCCTTTTCGCGCGCTGAGTTCAACACCTTTGCCCAAGAACACAAAGCCAGTACATCGCACCGAGCGGGAGCCAAAATGATGCAGTCTCAAAAACCGTAGATACCGCACAAGGTAGTACCAATTCCAGGCTCGATTACGAATTATCCAATTCAGATTGGATAAGCGCCAGGGATTAAACCGCTTCATGCGCGTACCTTTTCATGGGCGTCTGTATAGGCTTGTTCATAGGTATTGTCGGTCAAGTTGCATACGTGTCCCCAAGTGAACTCAGTGGCAATTCGTTCGCGTAGGCGATCGGCCCGCGCACGTGCTTGCTCACGATCGCTTTTAATGGACAAAATCGCCTGCGCGATGGCAGCACCAGTGATTTCATGCAGCGGATATCCGAACTCCTCGGTGGAGATTATGTCCGCTAACCCACCCACCTTCGAAGCAACGATGGGAATTGCACGTTGCCCAAGTTCCAGGGCCACAATTCCAAACGGTTCATAGCTTGAGGGAATAATCGCAACATCCCAAGAATCCAAGATTGCATTCTTACCCTCGTCGGCGACATGTCCTAGGAACTGAATGCGCTCACTCACACCTTTCCTAGCTACCTTCGCCTGAAGACTTTCCCATTGACTTCCAGTGCCGACGATTTCCAACTTCACGCTGAGATCATCTATTAATCCAATGGCATCGATAATGTGATGGATACCTTTTTCCCACTCCAGCCGACCGATAAAACCCACAACGGTTCCCTGGTCGGTCTCTTTACGCGTTACGGCCGATGTCTCCTGCTGGGTGTCACTTGGGCTGATCGCGTTGGGGATAACGTCGAGCGCTTTTGGTTGCAACCCGTAACCCGTTCGAATTTCATTGCGCATGGACTCGCTGCACACAATTACCGAATTGGCCAGCCCCATAGATCTGTGTTCACTGGAGTAGACAATTCGAGATAGCTTCGAGGTGAGCCACCCGTTATGCCGACCAAATTCAGTCGCGTGCACTGTGAGAACGCTCGGGACCGAAAACTCTCGCGAGGAAGCAAAGAGTTGATCGCAGGCAAGCCAATCGTGCCCGTGAACAATTTCAGGCGCGGCATCTAGTTGTTCAACGGCACTCAGACTTGCTAGAGCAAACCCGTGCACCCAATAGTCAAAATTCTCCTGACCAAGCCGAGCATCTGGATAATGATTCGCCACCCGGATAACCCGAACATCATTTAAGTACTCGGGTACTGCGGGCTCTCCAATCGGGGCTTGAGTTATCACGGTCACTTCATGACCACGTCGAGCCTGCTCCTGGGTCAGCGCCAAAACATGTGCGCCCAATCCCCCGTACATCAGCGGAGGGTACTCCCACGAAAAGTGCAAAATTCGCATTGGCTCGCCCCGCTAGGGGGCCACCCCGGTGATGCACACGTTGTAGAAATACTGGTCAGGAACAATCTTGGAGAACACCTTGCGATCAAGATTCTCCAGCTTTTTCCAAGTTCCAAATGCGAAATTCGCCCAACCAAAGCCCAACGCACCGGCCTTTACTGAACTTTCAAAAGTACGCACGGGCCAACCAAACCAAGATGCAGTTAACTCTTCGGTCACCGTACTGACATCAACGCAGCCATTACGAAGGGCAACTCGAGCCAATTGGTTCGGATCAAAAGTATGGACATCCACGACAGATTCCAAGGCAGCTTCCCGAGATGATGCAGCGAGCTCATGTGCTGGGCGAGCCCACTTGTCGACTAGCAGAGGTAACTGGGTGACTCTCGTGCTTGTCCACCAGGTCAACCGTGACAACGCCCGGGCAACTAGATCGCCCTTCTGGGTGGGTTCACCGCAAAACACAAAACGCCCACCGGGGCGTAACACACGGTTCACTTCACCGAAAAGTGCATCAAGGTCTGGCACATGGTGTAACACCGCATGGCCCACGACCAGATCCACGCTTGAGTCTGCAAACGGCAGTAGCTCAGCGTCAGCGACGACTCCAGTGACGTTCAGGCCCAAATTGTTGCCGTTGCGAACTGCGACCGAAACCATTCCGGAGCTTAAGTCGGTGACGATGCCGGTGCCTCCTATTCCTGACTGCATGAGATTAAGGAGAAAAAAACCGGTTCCTGAACCCAACTCGACGACTCTTGCACCGGCTAAATCTGATCCTTGGCCCTCACGCGGCACTACATGATCAAAACAATTACGTGCGTAGTCCACGCATCTCTGATCGTAGGAAATACTCCACTTGTCATCATAGGATTCGGATTCCCAATCGTGGTAAACGATATTTGCAAGTTTCGGATCCGCCTTTGCAAGGTCAAATTCCTCCTGCGAGATAGCCACTATCGACCTACAAAAGTTGCTTTGCCTGGACCCTCATTCACAAATGAATTCATGCCATTTTTCTGATCCTCTGTGCCGAAGAGAGCAGCGAACTCAGTGCTCTCGATCGAAAGCCCGGTGCGAAGATCTACATTCGCACCGTTATCGATGGCTCGTTTCGCCGCAGCCAGTGCAATCTTGGGGCCCCCAGAAAATCTACTGGCCCATTTAAGCGCTGCGCCAAGAACCTCCGCCGGCTCAACCACTTGATTGACCAGCCCAATCTCTAGGGCTTGCCCGGCTGAGATCATGTGGCCACCGAAAATGAGCTCCTTCGCCTTAGATCCGCCAATCAGTCGGGGAAGTCGTTGCGTGCCACCTGCTCCAGGGATGATTCCGAGTGTGATCTCCGGCTGACCGAGTTTTGCATTGTCGCCAGCAACACGAAAATCCGCGCACATGGCAAGTTCAAGACCGCCGCCGAGCGCGAAGCCGGTCACGGCGGCGATGGTGGGTTGGGAGATCTTGGCCACCGTGTCAAAGGCGCTTTGTAGGCTATGTGCCGCACTGGACATATCGGAGTAGGTCATATTGGCCATCTCTTTAACGTCTGCTCCCGCGGCAAATACTTTCTCCCCTCCGTAGAGCACAACCGCATCAATGCCGACTCTTCCGGAAACAAATGCTGCTGCTGCTGCGATCTCACGTTGCATTTGCAAATTAAGCGCGTTCATTGGTGGTCTCTGCAAATGAATGATTGCTGTTGATTCCTGTAATTCCACCTGAATGAATTCTGTGACAAGTAGTTCCTGGCCCACCAATTTACGATCTGTTTCTGCGCTCATATAAATGATCTTACCCATTCGGCGGACTGACAATCAGTTGGAATATTTCCAGCCGCGGTAGGTTTGCCCGGTGCGCACCAAGGCAGGACACTGGGATCCATTCGGGGTCACGCTCCTCCCCGATGGCAGCGCCAAAGTCTCCCTCTGGGCGCCCCACGCCGATCAGGTCGAATTTTGCGTGGTCACCGGTGACAAAATTGAGGGGTTTACCGAGTCCCGGCACGAACTAGAGCACCGCGTCCAGAACGTCCATTACTCAATTGTTCCCAATATTGGACCAAATACCCGGTACGGCTTTCGGGTCCACGGACCATGGGATCCCGGCAACGGGATGCGGTTTAATCCCCACAAATTCCTGCTCGATCCGTACGCTCGCGCCATCACTGGCCAATTACACAATCACCCCGCCATCTTCGATTACCAGGTCGACGACCCGGCAAGCATGTCCACCCTGGACAGTCGAGATTTTGTCCCCCACGGACTCACCGTGCATTCGGAGTTCGACTGGGATGGGGATGAACCATTAGAGCGTCCGTGGAATGAAACCGTTATCTATGAAGCCCACGTGAAGGGCCTCACTTACCTGCATCCGTCAGTGCCCGAAAATGAACGAGGAACCTTTAGAGGAATTGCTCGAAAAGAAGTCATTGACCATCTCGTACACATCGGGGTGAGTGCAATTGAGCTACTGCCCGTGCAGCACTTTGTCAATGAAACTCACTTGATGGATACCGGACTTTCCAACTATTGGGGATACAACACCCTGGGGTTTTTTGCTCCACATGCCGACTATGCCAGTACCCCCGGAAATCAGATTGACGACTTTAAGTTCATGGTAAAGGGCTTACACGGCGCCGGTATTGAAGTGATTCTTGATGTCGTCTACAACCACACCGCCGAGGGCGGGGCTCTCGGCCCGAGCCTGTCCTTCAAGGGGATCAACAACAAAGATTTTTACCGTCTCACCGACACCGGAGACTATATGAATTTCGCCGGTTGCGGGAACTCGATTAATGCTGCACAACCACAGGCGCTCCAACTCATCATGGATTCCTTGCGGTATTGGGTGACTGAAATGCACGTGGACGGTTTCCGATTCGATCTTGCCTCAACCTTGACTCGGTCTTTTCACGAAGTTGACATGCTCGGAAATTTCCTGACCACGATTTCCCAGGACCCGATTTTGCGTCGATCAAAATTGATTGCTGAACCCTGGGACGTTGGCCCGGGCGGCTATCAGCTGGGGTCGTTCCCCCCACTGTGGAGTGAATGGAATGACAGATACCGGGATGGCGTTCGAGATTTTTGGCGCGGGGAAAGTGGCATTGCCGCAATCGCGTGGCGCCTTTCAGGATCACAGGACCTTTATGGTGGCGAGGGGGCTGATCCCCATTCCTCGCTCAATTTTATTACCGCCCATGACGGTTTCACCATGCTGGACCTCGTCAGCTTCAATCACAAACACAATGAAGCAAACCGTGAAGACAATCGCGACGGTACCGACAACAACCGTTCATACAATTTTGGAGCCGAAGGCCCCATCCAAGACTCGGGTATCCGAGAAATTCGGGCACGAATGGTGCGAAATTTCTTGGCAACCCTATTCCTTTCTGGCGGTGTCCCCATGATCGCATCCGGAGATGAACTACACAAAACGCAACGCGGAAACAACAATGTCTACTGTCAAGACAATGACTTCTCCTGGCTGAACTGGGACCTAGAGCAACATGACTGGGACCTCATTGACTTTGTTGCCACCATGGCACACATCCGTCGCTCATACCCCATGCTTCGCCCACTTGATTTTTACTCGGGCGAACCACTCCACGAAAATGGCCCAAAAGATCTGGCTTGGTTTGCCCCTGATGCGCAGGAAATCTCCGACTGGCATCACAGTGAGCACACATCAATCGGAATGTTTCTCACACCCTTTCAAAGTGGAGAGGAAAGTATCTTCGCCATTTTTCACGCCGGAAGCGAACCAGTGAACTTCGCCCTCCCCGCACTTCCGTACGCACAGTCTTATGTCGCGATTCTCGATACGCATGCAACGAATGGGCAACCCAGTGAACGCGCTCATGGAGCCGGTGGGATCTTCTTGTGCCAACCACGATCAACGTACGTATTCACCGCCCAGAGGTAAGGGGCGAATAGCAACGCGCATTTAACGCAACGAAAAATCTCGGGCAGTGCTCCAGTAGCCTTAGATAATGGCGTCCAGAATTCCCTTGGTGCCGGGTGCCCCCCGGTACACGCTCTTCGACGCGTCACCCGTCGTGGAAGGTGGAACTTATCCGGCAAAAGCAGTCGTTGGAGAGATCATTCCCATCGCCGCGACCACATTTCGAGAGGGACACGATTGCCTCGGCGTTGAACTTACGTTCACCGATCCACATGGTCGCACAGTTGGCCCATTCCCCATGTCAACGCAGGAGAACACCGATAGGTACCAAGCAAATTTCGTTGCAACCTCACAGGGAAAGTGGAGCTTTAGCATCTCAACGTGGGGCGACCCAATCACCACCTGGCGTCGCAGGGCGGAAATAAAGATCCCCGCGGGGCTTGACGCTGATCTAGAACTTCGTGAGGGCGCTTCCCTGATTGAACGGGTTGCCAGTGGCGTGAGTCAGCAGTTTCGCACAACACTGGAAAACGCGCTAGCAATTATTGGAAACACCGCGTTAACAGAACGCGCCAGATACGCTGCGGCAACAGATTCAGCGGTCACCCAAATTCTAGAGTCACATCCACTCCGTGAAAATGATGTCGTTCACGGACCATGGCCGCTTCTGGTCGAACGGCGCCGAGCCCTGGTTGGATCATGGTATGAATTCTTTCCACGCAGTGAAGGCGCAACTCTTGAGCCCATAAAGTCTGGGTCTTTTGCCAGCGCATCCAAGTCCCTTACTCGGATCGCGGAGATGGGATTTGACGTCGTCTACCTCCCACCAATCCACCCAATCGGCGAGGTGAACCGCAAAGGACCCAACAACACACTACCTGCGAGCCCACACGATCCTGGTTCTCCATGGGCAATTGGTTCGGCACTCGGTGGCCATGACAGCGTGCACCCAGACTTGGGAACGATCGAAGATTTCGCAGATTTTGTTGCAACTGCTGAAAAGTTGAATCTGGAAATTGCCTTGGACTTGGCCCTCCAATGCGCCCCTGACCACCCGTGGGTAAAAAGCAATCCCCAATGGTTCGCCCATCGTGGTGACGGCAGTATCGCCTACGCCGAAAATCCGCCAAAGAAATATGAAGATATTTACCCGTTAAATTTTGATAATGATCCAGACGGTCTATACGAAGAAATTGAGCGTATCGTTATTTTTTGGATCAAGACTGGTGTACAAATCTTTCGAGTCGATAACCCACACACGAAACCTGTCTGGTTTTGGCACCGGCTCATTACTACGATCAACGAGGCTCACCCCGACGTTATTTTCCTTGCCGAAGCATTTACTCGGGAACCCATGATGCGCGCTCTTGCCGAAGTGGGGTTCCAGCAGTCCTACACATACTTCACTTGGAAAAACTCGAAGTCTGAACTTGAAGAGTATTTTCAGCAACTTTCCGGGTCGAATGCCGCCTTCATGCGACCTAACGTTTTCACGAACACCCCAGATATTTTGAGCACCTACTTGCAAACCGGAACGCCAAGCGCTTTCGCAATACGAGCAACACTCGCGGCAACTTTGTCACCCACGTATGGGATTTATAGCGGGTACGAACTCTATGAGCATGCTCGCCTTCGTCCCGACAGTGAGGAATACCTCGATACCGAAAAATTCCAATTGCGTCCGCGTGATTGGAATCTTGGAGAAGAGCAAGGTCGCTCACTTGCTCCCTACCTCACCTTGCTCAATGAAATTCGCCGAAATAATCCCGCGCTACAGGAACTACGCACACTTCGTTTTCACCCCAGTGACTCTCCGGACATAATCGCTTTCTCAAAACGGGGCGGAGAAAATGGTGAGGACGTGATCCTGGTTGTATGCAATACAGATCCGCATAACGATCACTCAACCACCATTCACTGGAATCTGCCAGAATTAGGGGTTTCACGGGGGGACCAATTTGCCGTCACGGACCTGATTAGTGGCTCGACCTGGCGTTGGGATGAACACACTTTTGCTCGATTGAGCCCGCATGGAGACGTGGCGCATATCGCGAAAATCATTTCACCGGTGAGGCCGCTCACGATTTATTCGGAGCCGGGCGCCATCGACCAACAGGTCTCCAAGTCGTGAGTGCACCGCACCCTGAACTCGGGCGACTTCTGTCCGGGTCTCACTGTGACCCCCATGCGCTGCTCGGGAGACACCGCATTGGCGATGAAATAATTATCCGAACGCTTAAACCACATGCACTCTCAGTCGATGTGCAGATTGGCGAGTTGAAATTTGCCATGACACCGGAAACCCCTGGCGTGTGGATTCTGTCGTTGTCAGAAAAGGAAGTTGATACATCCGCCTATCTCTTTGATACACGCTACGAGAGCGGAAATTTTCACTCACATGATCCATTTGTTTTTCCCTCCACTTTGGGGGACGTGGATTTGCACTTGATCGGTGAAGGCAGACACGAACAGCTCTGGCAAGTACTTGGCGCCCACCCTCGAACCATGTATCACGGACAAAAGGCTGTCTCGGGAACTGCTTTCTCAGTGTGGGCTCCAAATGCTCACGGCGTTCGAGTGATCGGTGACTTCAATTATTGGGACGGTACGGCACATCCAATGCGCTCACTGGGGTCAACCGGCGTATGGGAACTTTTTATCCCCGACGTGGGCCCGGGGAGTACCTATAAATTCAATATTTTGGACTCCCAGGGAACTTGGTTAATGAAGGCAGATCCCATGGCTTTTGCAACGGAAGTGCCACCGGCGAATGCGTCCATAGTTTTCGAATCCAAATACGTGTGGGGCGACAATGCCTGGCTCCATAACCGGGCCGGTCGAGATCCGCACCTCATGCCTATGACCACCTATGAAGTGCACTTGGGCTCATGGCGCTTGGGTCTGGATTACCTCGGCATGGCACGCGAGCTAGTGGAATATGTAAAGGCTGCGGGATTCACCCACGTGGAGTTCCTCCCCGTCGCGGAGCATCCCTATGGACCCTCCTGGGGGTATCAAGTCACTTCTTATTACGCACCCACTTCCCGGTTTGGAACACCCGATCAATTCCGATATCTCGTTGACACGTTGCATCAGGAGGGTATTGGCATAATCCTTGACTGGGTTCCCGCTCATTTTCCCAAGGATTCCTGGGCGCTAGCCAATTTCGATGGGACACACCTGTATGAACACCAGGACCCGCGCCGAGGCGAGCACCCTGACTGGGGAACATTGATCTTTGATTTCGGGCGCAATGAAGTACGTAATTTTCTCGTCGCCAATGCGTTGTATTGGCTTGAGGAGTTTCACATTGATGGGCTCAGGGTTGACGCCGTTGCTTCAATGCTCTACCTCGACTATTCCCGCGAAGAAGGTCAATGGCTGCCCAATCAACATGGCGGTCGGGAAAACCTGGATGCGGTAGCTTTCCTGCAGGAATTGAACGCAACCGTCTACAAACGGGTCCCCGGTGTCGTCACAATCGCCGAAGAGTCCACAACGTGGCCCGGCGTTACGCGACCAACAGATCTCGGTGGACTTGGTTTTGGATTCAAATGGAATATGGGCTGGATGCATGACTCACTTGGATACGTTCAACAACAAAGCATCCACCGCAAGTTCCACCATAGCGAGATGACTTTCTCTTTAATGTATTCCTTCAGTGAGAATTTCGTTCTGCCCTTCTCACATGATGAAGTTGTTCATGGAAAAGGTTCACTCAGCTCTCGAATGCCCGGGGACCGCTGGCAGCAATTAGCGAACTTACGCGCCTACCTCGCCTTCATGTGGGCACATCCGGGTAAAAAACTCCTGTTCATGGGTTCTGAATTCGCCCAGTCCAGCGAATGGTCAAGTGAGCGGGGCTTGGACTGGGACGCCCTTGCTTCCACAGAGCACCAAGGGATCCTTAACGTGGTCACCGATCTCAATCATCTATATGCCAACAATCGAGCATTGTGGGAGCGCGACTGTGATCCGCGTGGATTTGAATGGATTGACGGCGAAGCCGCTGACACCAGTATTTTCAGTTGGATCCGGTGGTCTGACCACGGTGAATGTGTTGCGTTCATAGCAAATTTCTCACCCGAGGTTCGCTACGACTTTCCCTTCGCTCTTCCGCAACCAGGAAAATGGACTGAGATTCTGAATACCGATTCGCCCCACTACGGTGGAAGCGGCGTTGGCAATCTCGGGCAGATCTTGGCGCAACCCCACGAGTGGTCCGGGAAACCGGCCATGGCCCGGATAACGGTTCCACCATTAGCGGCCGTTTTTTTTGAATTTAAGGGTTAGAAAAGAGCATTAGCCAGAGCGATCCGCGCCCCGGGAACACTGGGGTCTTCCCCTGCAAGCACGAAGTATTCGACAAGTCGTGTGCGGGCCAGCTCACGTTCGGGTCCAGCTGAGGCTTGAACAGCCTTCACCACTGCCGCAAAAGCGTGCTCCCACTCACCGCGAGCCGCCGATAAGTCAGCTTTTATCAGCAACTCCTCAAATGAATCACCGAGCGGTGACCTCACACCATCAGTTCGCTCAAATATTCCGGCCATGATCAAGCCACCTTGTGCATCCAGATCACTCGGGTCAGTGTCAAGAATTCCTTGATAAGCCTTCTTAGCGACATCCCAATCCCCCGCATTGACTGCATCGACCGCGTCGTCAAATCGCGGATCAGCCGGTTCCTCAACTTCCACTTCTGCCGGCTCCTGGCCAGGCTCCGGCGGTGTTGGACCGACTCCCTGCTGGGCCGCAAGTTCTAATAGTTTGTCGAATATTTGTTTCACTTGGTCTTTTGGGTACGCGCCCTGGAACAGTGGAATTAATTGCCCCTTGATAACCGCGAAAACAGATGGAATTGACTGGACCTCCAGCGCCTGGGATATTGATGGTTCTGCATCTGCATCTACCTTGGCAACGAGCAGTTGTCCCGCGTAATCACGGGCAAGCTCTTCAAGGATTGGTGATAGTTGTTTACACGGCTCGCACCAAGTCGCCCACACATCAAGAATGACCGGAATGTTTTCCGAGGCCTTCATGACCAGCGACTCAAACTGATCAGCGGTGACATTGATTACGGGTGAATCCCCCGTTGGTGCCGGTGCTTTCTTGGCGCCCAATGAAGAAAGATCAACTGCTCCGGCAAATGAAGGGGTACTCATTGCCCTATTGTGACTCATCGAGGTACATCGATGCCATTGCGGATCAGGTCACACGCTTGATCTTCGCTCAAATCGCCCGAAGCGCACCGAGCTGCCAAGCCCGCACTGGCCTCAACCGCTATCGCCTGCTGCGCCAGGCTATTAATTATACGAGCCAACAGGGACTCCCGAATTCGACCGATTCGCTTGAGCTCAAGCAATCCGTTGTCGACCAAAAAGGCGTAATGCGCAGAAATTGCATCTGCCAATTCCGTAAATCCCGACCCGTCGATTGCGATGGTGGGAATCACAGGTGGCACCCAGCCCGGCTCATTGGCGGCCATAGCCAACATGGCACGCAGCTCGCGCACCGTTGAATCAACGCCCGGGCGATCTGCCTTATTCACGGCAAAAATATCTGCGATCTCCAAAATTCCAGCCTTGGCGGCTTGGATTCCATCGCCCGCCCCCGGTGCTGCCATGACAATAGAGGTGTCAGCCATTTTTGCAATTTCAATCTCAGATTGGCCGACCCCGACAGTTTCAATAATTATTACGTCGAATCCAGCAGCGGAGATTACTTTCAGGACGCTGTAGATACTTTCGCTGAGCCCTCCGAGATGCCCGCGCGTGGCGAGGGACCTAATGAAGACACCGGGGTCTCGCGCGTGTTCTTGCATGCGAATTCGATCACCCAGTAATGCGCCCTTGCTAAAAGTCGATGAAGGATCGACCGCGAGCACCGCAACGCTCTCGCCGTTAGCTCGGAATTGGGAGATCAGCGCTGATGTTGACGTTGATTTCCCCACCCCGGGCGGGCCGGTAAGGCCCACGATGTGGGCCGTTGGGGTTGGGATTGATCCCAGTAGCTCGGCGGCCCCCGCACCCGCATTTTCTACGAGAGTAACCCGTTGGGCCAACTCTCGTATGTGTGAGCTATCCGGTTCGCCCGAGTCCATGCCACCAGATTATTCCCATGGCGTCCCCGCACTTCACCGGACACCGATGAGCAGTGCATCTCCTTGGCCACCGCCCCCGCACAGGGCGGCGGCTCCGATGCCTCCACCACGTCGTCGCAATTCATAGGCCAGGTGCAAAACAAGCCGGGCACCGGAAGCACCTATCGGATGACCAAGAGCAATCGCGCCCCCATTTACATTCACGTGCTCTCGGTCAGCTCGAGCACCTTCCGCCGTCAAAATCCGACCGGAAACAACCGAAACCGCCGCGAAAGCTTCGTTTATCTCGAATAAGTCGATATCGGCCGGATCCAGACGTGCCCGAGCGCACGCAGCCAAGATCGCTCTCGCGGGTTGTTCGTGCAGGCTGGCATCCGGCCCGGCTACGTTGCCGTGCGCCCCGATCTCTGCCATCCATGTAAGCCCCAATTCAGTAGCTTTGCGTTTGCTCATCACGACAACAGCAGCCGCACCATCTGAAATTTGTGAAGCGTTTCCTGCGGTAACAGTCCCTTCTTTGTTGAAAGCTGGGCGAAGCGCGGCCAAACTTTGTGCGGTGGTTTCGCCACGAATTCCCTCGTCGAACTTGACAACGATTGGATCTCCCTTGCGCACGGGAACGTGCACGGGGACTATTTCGCTTTCAAAAAGTTCGCGCGCCGCCCATGCGCGCTGATGGGACAGAGCCGCGACTTCGTCCTGCTCCACTCGAGTGAGGCTGTAACGCTCGTTGAAGCGATCGGTGGCCGCTCCCATGGCCTCCTGATCGAAAGCGCATGTGAGACCGTCAAAGGCCATGGAGTCGATCAAATTCCATTCGCCAAATTTAACGCCGTCCCGTGAGCCTGTGAGCAAATGAGGGGCTTGGCTCATTGACTCCATTCCCCCGGCGACAATGCACTCGGCCTCACCGGCCCGGATCAGTTGGTCCGCCAATGCGATTGCGTCAAGTCCAGACAGACACACCTTGTTAATTGTGATTGCCGGGACATCCATACTCACGCCCCCTAGCACCGCCGCCTGTCGTGCTGCGATTTGTCCGGCGCCGGCCTGCAACACCTGGCCCATGACCACGTAATCAACTTCCGATGCGGGAACACCTGAACGCTCAAGCGCTCCGGCAATTGCGATTCCACCAAGCTGAGCGCCGGAAAATGACTTGAGTGCGCCCTGTAACCGACCAACCGGGGTTCGAGCCCCTTCGACAATCACGCTGGGCTCAAAATCACCAATAGTTATGTGTGGCTGCGACATACAGACTCCTTGGCTCTCTCGCTTATAAGATATGTCTTCGATAGATTACTTCCATGGCCAACGAAACCGGACCCGAATGGAAAAATTTAATACTTGGGATTGATCACGTGGGCATAGCTGTCCCTGACCTTGATACTGGTAGAAATCTTTTTGAAGGGGTCCTCGGTCTGCATCAGCACCATGCAGAAATTAATGAAACCCAAGGTGTCAGTGAGTCAATGATCGCCTTTCCTGACCAGGGCGCGGAGATTCAACTCCTAGCCCCCCTCGGCCCAGATACGACAATTGGGAAATTCCTGGCCACCCGTGGGCCCGGGATTCAACAACTCGCCCTGAGGGTGAGTGACGTCGAACTTGTGGCCGACCAGATTCGGGCCCAAGGAATTCGCATGCTCTACGACACTGCGCGAGTGGGCACTGCGGGCAGTTTGGTCAATTTTGCGCACCCGGCAGATTGCGGTGGAGTGTTGATCGAGTTTGTCCAGCATGGCTGATCCGGACATTCTCAGCAATCCGGGCGCCGCCCTGGCAATTGGGGCATTTGTCGCGCTCATGCTGATTGGCCTATTTCGCAAGGCGCGCAAGCTCTTCATTATCAGTGTGCTGGGTATCACAATCACCGTAGGGTTTTTTGTAGTCAAAATGGGTTCCTAGAAACGCTTTATTGGGTTTAATGAGTACATGCGAGAGATTCTTAATGCCATTGAGTCCAGAGGCGACCGGGCAGTGTTTGAGTCGCTGAGCGTCCCGGCGACTTACCGCGCCGCTCTTATTCGCAAAGAGGATGTCGAGATGTTTGCCGGCATGGCGTCCAAGGAAAAAGATCCGCGCCTCAGCATTAAAATCGATCAGGTGCCCGTCCCCGAACTTGCACCCGGTGAAGCACTCATCGCGGTGATGGCCTCGAGCATCAACTACAACACAGTGTGGACCAGCATCTTTGAACCCGTATCGACCTTTGGATTTCTCGCGCGGTATGCCAAGGCGCACCCCGATGGAGTGCGACACGATCTCCCGTACCACGTGATCGGTTCTGACGCCTCCGGTGTGGTTCTGCGAGTCGGTGCGGGAGTCAATGCCTACGCACCTGGCGACCGCGTTGTCGCTCATTGCCTCAGTGTTGAACTCGAGTCACCCGCCGGTCACAACGACACCATGATGGATCCGGAACAACGAATCTGGGGGTTTGAAACAAACTTTGGAGGTCTGGCTGAACTTGCAATCGTGAAAGCTAACCAGCTCATGCCCAAACCCGAGCATTTAACGTGGGAGGAGGCGGCCGTCCCCGGGCTGGTTAATTCGACCGCCTACCGTCAATTGGTTTCCCGTAACGGTGCTGACATGAAACAGGGGGATATCGTCCTGATTTGGGGGGCTTCGGGTGGACTTGGCTCCTACGCGACCCAATATGCACTCAACGGCGGCGCAATTCCCGTGTGTGTTGTGTCCAGTCCCGAAAAAGCCAGAATAGTGCGAGCCATGGGCGCGGAATTAGTGATCGACCGTAGCTCCGAAAACTACAAGTTTTGGAAAGATCCCACGACCCAAGACCCCAAAGAGTGGCAGCGACTTGGCAAGAAGATTCGCGAACTTACCGGAGGTGAAGATCCCGACATCGTATTCGAGCATCCGGGGCGTGAAACATTTGGTGCCAGCGTCTACGTCACCCGACGTGGTGGAACCATTGTGACTTGCGCATCCACATCTGGATTCATGCATGAATACGACAACAGATATTTATGGATGAACCTGAAAAGAATCGTGGGAACCCACTTTGCCAACTACCGCGAGGCATTCGAAGCCAACCGCCTGATTGCAAAGGGGGTCATACATCCGACGCTCTCCAAAGTTTTCCCACTGGATCAAACGGGGGAGGCTGCCTACGAAGTCCATAATAATTTGCATCAAGGAAAAGTTGGCGTGTTAACCATGGCTCCGGCAGCAGGACTGGGCGTGACCAACCACGAACTGAGAGCGAAAGTTCTATCAAAACTCAATCGTTTTGAGTCGCAATAGTTTCACGCTAAGTCGCTCCACCGTTCGCTGGGACCATCCCACCCAAGGGGCAGCGGCGCATGACGCGGAGCAATCAATTCGGTGATTCGATTGAGCACCAAGTGCACAAACTTCTCCCCCACCCACAGATGTTTCGCCTCCGGCACGGGCTCTAGGACAATGTCGCCGGCACCCGCAAATTTCTTGGAAGCCTCTTCTGGCCGAAGGTAGTCGTCCAGCTCGGGGATGAGCGCATGTACCGGCACTCCTGTCCCATTCCACTGCTCAAGTTCAGCCTCTGTGGTGTAGCGAAGAGGTGGCGAGAGCAGGATCACCCCCGCTATCCCCGCTGGGTCAAGATTTCGCAGAATCACATCGGTGCCAAATGACCAACCCAGCACCCAAATATTGGGGAGTTTTCGTTCCCGCGCGAATTCAACTGCGGCGGCAAGATCTGCACCTTCGCCCACGGAAGCATCGAATGCACCTTCGCTGGTACCGAGTGCGCTACTTGTGCCGCGGGTGTTGAATCGCAACACGGCAACATTGGCCATTGCCGGCAGGCGCCAGGACATTTTGCGCAAAATGTGGCTGTCCATCATTCCGCCATGAGTGGGCAACGGATGAACACAAATAAGCGTTGCGTCGGGGTGCTCGGGTGTTGCCAACTCCCCAATCAATTTAAGTGAATCAATCGTATGCAGATGAATAATTTCACGGGTTGCGGGCAGGACCGTATTGGGTGAAATTGTCGTCACGATCTTCCTCTAGGGCCTCTGGTGCCGCGGTTGTTCCAGCACGGCGTGTGCCAATGGCGACGTTCTTCAGCCCCCTGGGCCGTGTCCGCGGGCCATGCAACAACGTGTGGTGTTGCTGGACGTATTTCATGGTCACAGCCAGGGCAACGGTATGTCTTAGTGGCCGAGGACCCCGTCAATTTACGCACATTCCATTCGCCATCTGGATGGGACTCGGTGGCCGTTGA
>FLOH01000367.1_pt1 | contig 105715 bp, 94 predicted proteins | sample 756751 | NCBI WGS metagenome assembly FLOH01 (sample SAMEA4026879, study PRJEB14308) | marine metagenome | biome: coastal water; material: water | depth 74 m
CCCGTTTCGATTCACCCATCGGGTGTCCCATGCCAGCCGCTCCATCAATGCATCAACATATTGATTCTTATAGCATAATTACCATTATGGGGCAGGGTTTATCGAGTTCATCTGGGGAATGGGGGTTCAAACATGGCCGACAAGTTGAGCGCCATGGCCAGCACGCCGATTCAGCAACTGCTGGGATTGACGCTTTCGTCGCAATTGCAAAAAGTTAAAACATTTAATCCGGCCCCCGGATCATCGACCGGCTACAGCTTGTATGGCTGCTATTCCAGCGCCCAAATGGCCGACCTGAAAAGTGCCGCGCTCAAGGCTGCCGAAAGCTTCAAGGCCGGCGGCGGCGATACCGTCGTCATCCCCCAGGGGCAGCAAGTCGCCATCGTCGTTTCTCGGGGTGTCGCGCCACCCCCCCCACCGCCGCCACCGCCACCACCACCGTGTCCGAACCCGCCGTGCGCTGGGACCGACCCGCCTGAACCCGGCACGGAGACGGTTATCGAAACACCACGGCAAATTCCGCCTCGCCGCGTGATGACCGGGGCCTCTACGCCGGGTGACGGTTATGGTGCCGGTAAATGCGCGGATTGCCGCCGCGAAGCATTCGCCGCCTGCTTCCGCGCGACGGCGAAGCCGATCAGCGAGGATATTCGCGACACCCACAACGCTGCCGGAAGCCTGGTTTCACAGATGAATGGATTGGCGTCCGGTTCGCCATCGGCCTCGCAGTCGGCCGACTGGAACGCCATGAACAGTCAACTCAGCAATCTCGACAGTAAAAAAACTGACCTGCAAGGCGATTATGACGCGGCAGTACAGGCTTGCAGACAGGAAGCCGTCGAGAAATGCAAGGATTGTGGCGGTGGTGGCGGCGATGACGACATCATTGGTTATCCGGGGTCCGAACCGAAGATCATCAACTGCAAGGGGCGTGAAGTTCCGTTTACCAATCCTGCGCGGGACAATGCCGACGAAATCTGGAAAAAGTTGTTCAGGGATGCCGATGGAATTCCCATATACCCGACCAAAGAGACGTTTTTCGCCTGGCAGATCGCCCTGCAAACGGATCCGCGCGAGTTGTTTTCCCGTCGCAGCGGCGTCACAAAAACGCGCGAATTCTGGCCCGGCGCGAAACGCCTGGAAAGGTCTCCCTACCAGACGATGATTACCGCAGGCGAATCCGTTTATGACAATTGCTGTAACTGGTATTCAACTTCGACAGAACTGGTCGAGGAATATACGACCATGAAAGAAGTCATGGTCTTCGACTATGATTTCATCATCAACATGACCGACGTCAAAGGTCTGGGAGACCAGATGTCGATCTACCTCGATGCTGCCGGCGAATTTATTGGTGGCGGTGCGGGATCCAGCGCCGCCAAGCTGATGAAGGACGCCCTGGCTGAGGCGGCGGCGGCGGGATGGCTCGGCAATGGCGATGGTGCCAAATTGGCCAAGGAATTGGCTGGTGACCCCAACAGAGTTGGCGATGCCGGCGATATTGGCGGCGGCATCGGAGATATTGACGCTGGCGGCAAGCTTGGCGGTAAAGTCGGCGCCGCTGGCGACGCGCTCGGCCAAGGCACGGCGGCCGTCAAAGTCGGCGCCGATGCCGTCGAATACCTCGCCCATTCAGCGGAAGGCCTGATCGATTTGCTGGACGGAGAAATCGATGTCGGTGTGCCGCGGATGACCGGCGCCCATCACTGGAGCTTCAGGGTCAAGGGCACGAGTTTCCTGGAACTCGGTTCCTGTGAACAACGCACAAGTGCCTGGATTGAATCCATCGACAGAACCCTGCTTGGCGTCTTCCCTTGTTCGGCGACGACCGGGGACGTGCTTGGCATGTCTCAGGGTCCGGGTAATTCAGGTTCCGGTGGTGGTGACGGGCTGTCTTCGACGACAACCCGCACCCGCGACCAGCAAAACCAGCTCCATAGCCAAGCGCGGCCGCCCAATACCTGTTTCAAGACCGAAGGCGATGCGTTGATTTCAATCCTGTTCTCTTCGAACGTCTCCGGGTTCGACCCGCTTGACGAACACACTGCGGCATCTGCCGCGGGTGATATCGGTTTCCCGGCGCTCTATGATTTTATCAGCAATGATGTGTGGTTTACGGTCAACAGCAGCGGCGAATTGACCCGGCAACCCAGCCAACCAAGTGCCGGCATTGCCTTCTTTATCAGCAGTAACTCTATCAGCGCTTCCAATACGAACGGATGGAGCTCATCGGGCAATGCACTGAATATCGGTTCAACCGGAACCTTTAACTTTACGAGTCCCGAAGGCATCCGGTACCGGGCGAGCGTTACCGCAATGTCGAGCGGTATATCACTTAACTCCTTTGCCAGTTACTAGCCGGTAGGGAGGAGCGAAATATGACGGCAATGAAACATCGAAGAACCTGTCAAAAGCCCCGGTGGATTGTGCTGGTCGCTGGCACGGCATTGCTTGGCCTTGTTCTGGCGGCGGCGGCACCGACCGAAGCCGGCCAGTTCCGTTCGAGCAAGCGGATCGGCGGACCTTCCGCGGGCACCGCCAATAGCGCCGTGAAGAAGGGCGGAGCACCTTCCTTTAAAGTCACCAAACAACAATTTGCCCCGATTGATCGCCGGCAAATCGAAACCATGGTCCGCAAGACCCTGGAAAAATGGAATACCCCGGAATTCCCCGCCACCCTGAATGAGTTATTCCCCGATAAAGATAAAGTCGTCGAGACCCAGAACCAATATATCCCCAAAGACGCCCGGTTGCGGGTTTTGTCCTTTCAAAGTGTGCAAACCCTGTCACAAAATCTGGAAGGCACTCCGGGGGGCGATGGCTTTCTGGTCAGCAAAATTTCCGTCACGGTGAAGACCCAGATGGAATATTCCAGTGCGTCCCTGGGCTTTAAAAAATTCGAGGGCCGGAACGAATTGATCCTGAACGTCCGCCAGAAACTGGCGGGAAGCGGGAGTTGATGGATGAAATTTAGGCTCACCCTTCAAATAACGGTGGCCCTTGCGGTAGGCGGTGCCTGCCTGCCCGTGGCGTCGTTTGCCCAGGACTCGCCGCCGCAGGGATTTTTAGGTACCGGATGGCTGACGACCATTCCCGAAGACTATCCCAATCCCGTCAAGGATTGGCTGAACGCTCCTTCGCTGGCGCCATGGGATATCGAATTCCAAAACAGCCTGCACTGGGAAACCTATCGGATAAATAAAAATCCATCCCTTTCTCCGTACCAGTATCGGGGCCATGAACCGTACGACGACATGAACCTGTTCATGACCCGGCGCTATTCGGAAAACAAAATCATGCGGGTCCAGGCCGATGGCGTCTATTCCCAGTCCAGATATCGAAGTTCTAAAAAAGGCCTGACCCCGGAACGCCTGAACTTCCAGTATGAAAATGGCGAGGGTGACATCCCTTATCGCTATGAGCTTGGTGATTTCTATGCCTCGTTCAGCCCCAGAACGTTACAAACATCGCTGAAAGGTGGCGTGTTGGAATTCCAGCCCACCGCCGAAAAGGGCCCCTTCAAATTCTATTCGGTGCAAATGCTGGCCGGTATTTCAGAAACAAACTGGCTAGAAGCCGAACCGAACGAAAATTCCTACCTGGGATTGTCCGTTCTTGGCGAAGAAAGCCCGCTTGGCACCTGGATATTCAACTTCGTCAACAACCAGTTCGAAAGAGACGTCGCCGCCGGAACGCCCCGCCAAAGCCAGTACGTGGCGAGTATCGCCGGCGAAAAAAACATCAAAATCGGCACCGAAGCCCTGACGTTCGAGACCGAAATGGCGGCCTTCAACGGTGACCATTACGCCAATGCGCTGGATATCAACGACGTAGATATGAACGTAAAGGGATCATCGTTTTTCTATCAGATCAGTGGCCGCAGCGATTACGCGCCTATGGGGTATCGCCTGAAATACGAATTCAACGACGAAGATTTCAGGCCCCGCACGTCGACCGTAACGGCTGACCGTCGCGCCTATGAACAATACCTGACCTGGAATTTCGAAAACCAGATTCAGATCGTCGGGCGTGGCCTGCAATACACCGACGATTACAGTCTGACCGATCACCTGCAAACCAATACCGCCGGTTTCAAGGTCGTCGGGCCGCTCGGCAAGTTATTCCAAAATAATACGATTACCGGAACACTTGATATTTACCGCCAATGGAGCCATTCGACTTCTCGCGGGGTCAACTCCCGGCTGACCAGCTATTCGACCAATCTGAGCGCCCCTTTGCCGCAAGGATGGCTGGGTCATTTGGACCTGTTATCGCAACATAGCGAAAATCACGTCAGCACAGTCTTGAATTCGGTCACCCGTCAGGCTTCTTTTAGTGCCGACAAGGCCGTGAAAATCGGCGGTTGGCAGGGATCGATAACGCCTGGACTTACGGCAAGAACGGTCAAGTCCCAATTATCGGCAACCGAAGATTTCCACCCGACCTTTTCCGTCAATCTGGACAACGGCCCCCATGCTTTTGATGCGACCTTCGGGGTCAGCGTGACCAATTCGATAATCGCCGATGGCGTCAATAATAGTCAAAAGAGCCTGGCCTTCAATTACGCCTACACTGTCGCTGATCATAGCCTGCGCCTTGAAGGCGATCACAATACCCAGGATCTTGACCCAGGAGATTCCGGTGAAGGTTCTCGCATCGCCTTTGTCTGGACCTACAACCTGAACAAACCGGCCCGAGACGTCGAAAAAGATGAAGATGTAGAACGCTTGAAAACGGTGGCACGCCTGCAAGCCATTTCCCCTGACGGGGTCGGCCTCCTAGAAGCCATACCACCCGGCGCGACCGTCGCCGCGGCGGAACAGGTTCTTTTACAGCAACGCCTGTTCAATCCCGCAGTCGTCGATGGCCTTTTGATCTATGAAAACAGGCGAATGGATGACGTCCTGCAGCGCCAGCGCATCGCCCTGTCCATGAGCGCCAATAAAATCAACGAAAGCACGTTGATCGTCGATTTCAGCGATACCGGTGATCTTGGTACGACACAGCAGCTCTACAACAAGGTGCGTGACATTATGATCGCCCGATATGGCTCTCCCGTCACCCATATCGAAAAAGGCGACTTTAGCGGAAATATCGAGGCCAAGATCAAGGCGCAAACCCTGATCAGGGCCCTGGAATGGCGCACCGATGCCGGTATTCTTCGTTTCGGAATACCGCGCAGGCTGGACGGCATCGTTCGCATGGAATTGCGCCACGCCGCAGCGCTGCCAAATATCCGGTCCGGCCTTTGGGGCCTGGAAAGAGTCCGCTAAGCTTCGATTACTTCGGTTGCAGAACCAACGTGCCCATGGCGCCGGGGGTGTAATCCGCCGGGTCCGTGGTTAGGGTCAGGTATTCGGTGTGGGCCCATTTTTCAGCGAAATTAGCATACAGCGACGACAGCGGATTACCCGACTGGCCGGTCGAATAAATAAATTTCGACCGGTTGAGGTTCGACATGTCGTATATCCCCCGCAGGGAAGCGGCATGGACGCTTGCGAAGGGCGCATCTTCGTTCATTAACTTGAAGCGACCGACGTTTACCGTATAGACGCCGCCGACCGACGGCACCTTGATATCGAACAAATCCCGCAACACCGCGACATGGGTGAAGGGATTGTGATCGCTGTGGGCGAAGTGGGCCTCGCCCCAGGTCCAGTCATCCATGTCGTCGCCAAACCTGGACTGCAAATCGGTGATCGCGGCGTCCAGAGATTTTTGCAAAAGCCCGGCGCAGGTTTCCGCCTCGCCTGAGCCTTGATCGTCACACCAGCGCGACATGCCGTCCTTGTTACGCAACACGTTGGCTAGAAAAATCGGGCGGATTTTCCAGTTGGCGGTGAACAGGTCGCCCAGTTCGTCGGCATATACTGCCCGGTTAAATTCCCGTAACCAGGCGGAAAAAATAAGTGGTTCCGCCCCCGCAAGGGACATCCTGCCGTCCCAGTCTTTCAGCTTGGCGACGGCCATTTCGACCATCGGCCCGGACGGTGACAGCCCCAACATCAGGGGCAGCAAATCCAGCGCCATCAGCGACTTGTCATCGGCTTGCATGGCGTGGAAACTGGCCACCGAATGGCTCTTGCGTTCGCCCAGCATCTGATCGATTCGGTCGGCCCGGTAAGGCAGCGTCCAATCCTTGGTGATCAAATAAGGGTAATCGTCGGCGACGATTTTTTGATTGGCCGTACGGATATAGGATCTGGCGGGATTGTATTCATGGGGCAGGTCTTCGAACGGGATAAAGCCATCCCAGTCATACGTCGCGTCCCAGCCGGGAACCGGCACCGTGCCTTGAAATGTGTTGCCGGGTTTTCTGACTGGCACGCGGGCCGGCGCATAATAGCCGATATTGCCCTCAATATCGGCGTACAGCATGTTTTGTTCGGGGCTGTGAAAATTGCGGATAGCATCCTTGAACTGATCCCAGTTACCGGCCCGCATCATGTTCAGGGCGGCATCGCTGGTCAGGTCATCGTCACGCAGGGCGGTCCAGGCGAAGGCCAGGACATAGCCTTTAGGTGTCGATTCCCTGGCCGATGTCAAAACATCGGAAATGATCGGCCCGTGCCGGCCGACACGAGCGGTGAAGGTCACCGGGTCCTGATCCTTGACTTTGATGGTGATCTCGCGGGTTTCAAATTTTTTCGGTCCATCCGGCGTCAAATATTCATTTTCACCGGTCAGTTTTTCGATAAACAGGTCCTGAACATCGGGACCGGTATTGGTGAACCCCCAGGCGATTTTTTGGTTGCGGCCCAAAATAATGGCCGGAACGCCCGGTAGCGTCGCGCCGATTGCATCGAGCCCCGGAGCCTTCAAATGCGCGTAATACCAAAGCGCCGGTGCGGCCAGTCCCAGGTGGGGATCATTGGCCAGGATCGGTTTCCCGGTTTCACTTAAGCTACCGCCGACGACCCAGTTATTAGAGCCCGCCCCTTCGGGAAGTGTTGGTGGCGCGATGGCGGCCAGTTTCGTCACGTCCAGGTCCAACCCGGCGATCATTTGTTTCAGTCCGGCCAGTTCGACCGGTTTTTCACCCCTGTACGGGGGCAGGAATTCTGATACCTGCTGTGGCGAAAGATCTTTCTGGAGCATTTGAAACCGCAGCAATTCCTTGCCCCAGTTGGCACCCAGGTCCCAGGCCATCATCTTGACCCAAACAATGGAATCTGCCGGTTTCCAGGGTTCCGGTTTGGTCCCTAAAATCAAATATTCCGGCGGCAGCGCCCCTTGCCAGCCGCTGATGGCGGCGTTTACGCCGGCGGTATAGGCATCCAGCGCGCTACGGGTTTCCGCCGACAGATTTTTGATGGAACGTTGCGCATGGCCATAGACATCCAGGGTGCGCAAGAATTTATCGGTGCCGATGGTCTTGGCGCCAAACAGTTCAGACAAGCGCCCGGCACCGATGCGACGGTTCATGTCCATCTGCCACAGGCGGTCCTGAACGTGTACGAAACCCAGCCCGAACACGGCGTCATTCAGGCTTTTGCCGGTTATGTGGGGCACGCCGTTTTCATCGCGCACGATGGTGACGTCGTCGCCGATACCCTTGACGGCGACTTCCCCGTCAATTTGCGGTTCGGAAGTTTTAAGGTAGGCGTAACCACCGGCCACAAGCACCACCAAAATGGCGATTAACCCAAGGGTCAATTTTTTCAACATGCGCTAAATCCCCATTCCCTGAAATATTTTAAGAAATCAGTTTACCGGAAGATAACGCCGCCTGTTATGAATTTTTTTCAAAGCACCTCGGCGACCAGGCGGCAGCCCTGATCGAACCAGATTTCTTCGAGATTTTCCCCCGCCCCGCCCCTGTCGACGACCAGGAAATCGCTTTCCTGGTCCAGGGTAAGAAGCGGGTGGTGCCAAATGCCCCGGTGATAATTAACACCCTGGTCGCCGCTGGCAAGAAAGGCGTGAAGATCATCAATCCCGGGCCGCGACGGGGTCGCCGCGACGACCACCAGATAGGGCCGTTGAGACAGCGGAAAAAAGGCCTGACTGCCCAGGGGGTGGCGTTCCATCATGGTGATTTGACAGGGATAGTCGCGTGGCTGGCCGCGAAAAATGTTGATCAGGGGGCGGCCCTCGGTCTCGGCCACATCGACTGCCGCCAGGTCGTGAAAGCGTTCGGTCGTGCCTTCGTTAATCGGATAGCTTTCGGCACCCCGCGTTTCGATAACGTCACCAAAGGGGGCGAAGGCGCGCCGGGTCAACGGCACGGGGCGAAGGTCCGGTGGGCTCATATCCGGGGTTTCCCGAAGACCCGGAAACGACTGACGCCGCCATCGGGATGGATGTTCAGGCGCAAATGGCTGACCGGGCCCAAATCATTGATGGCATCACCGTCGAAGCGATGGATGTGATCGGCGGTCATTTTCATCTCGCCCAGCAGCGGCTCCCAAAACATCGCCTGGGTAATCAGGGACTGATCCGTGGCATCGCTTACCAGCGCCGCCTGAACGGAACACGCGTCGGGAAAATTGCCCTTGAAATGTGCGGTATCGATCTCGATAGCTTCGACCGCGCCGGGCGCGCCAAGGGCGATGATCATCCAGTCGTTGCCGGGTTCGCGTCGGCGGCGGGTTTCCCAGCCATCACCCATATCCTTGCCGCGACCTTCGGCCAGGACCGCCCAGACATTGCCGTAATGGGCATTGTTGTAGGCGACCACCCGGCCGCCGTTACCCAACGCCGACAATTCCAGAACGGCCTTGGGATCGACCGCCGACCAATCCCGGTGCGGCTGGCCGTACACCCGCAGGCGCGCGACGCCGCCATCGGGCAAGATGTTCAGCCGCAGCCAGTTCCACGGCCCGGCCTTGGTGATGCCTGAAAAATGATGGGCGTTGGGGCCAAGGCTCAGGGGGTCGACAATTGTCGTCCACACCGTCGCATCATCGGGGGGGCTATCGGACAGGCAGGCTTCAAGCGATGCCGCCGGCGGATAGTTACCAGTAAAGTGGCGGGTATCGATATCGACACCCTGGATCATTCCGGCGACACCCAGGCGGACCACGCACCAGTCACTGCCACCGCCCCGGCGGCGGCGACTTTCCCAGCCGTCCATCCATTTGCCGTTGTCATCAAATTTATCGTCGATGAACACCGGCTCACTATCTTGCAACATGCGTTCCTTGGCGGCGAAAAAATCGTCGGACGCCAGGACCGCCTCGCTACCCATACGCGGCGAGGCCAAATTGACCGCCGTTCGCGCGTATTCGGGAATATTATCTGCTTGATCCGTCATTCTTCTACTCTCTTTCAGCTAGCGCAATCAGGCGGAACAGGGCGATACGGTGAACCTGATCCAGGGCTTCGCGCATTTCATGGGCGACATCGTTTTCGACGCGCCGTTCGAATATTTCAAGAATTTCATGCCGCCCGTATCCGGCTACGGCCAGGATAAACGGGAAGCCGAATTTGCCGGTGTAGGCGTCGTTCAGGGTTTGGAACCGGGTGAATTCGTCGGGCGTGCATTGATCGAGCCCCGCGCCCGCTTGTTCGAATGTGGATTCCACGGTCAACCTGCCATCGACCGCCAGCTTGCCCGCCAAATCGGGATGAGCGCGCAGCAAATCGAGGTGCTGTTGTTCGCCAGCCGCTTCGACGACCGCCCGAAAGGCCTGGGACAATCCTTCGGCGCTGTCGTGATCGGCCCGCAGGCCACGGCCATGGGCGGCGCTGGCGATCCATGGTGAATGTTCATAAACGCCGCCGTAAAGGGCGACCAGGTCGTCATGGGCCAGCGTCGAGGGTGCATTGGCTGTGAAGGTGTGGCGGGTCATCACGGTGCACTTTCGAAGGGGTGATGCTGACGCCAGTGGCGGGCAATTTCGGACCGCCGGCAAATCCACACCTGGTCATGAGACAACACGTAATCGAGAAATTTCCGCAACGCCCGAAACCGCGCCGGACGACCGATCAGCCGGCAGTGCAAACCGATGGACAGCATTTTCGGGGCGTCGGCGCCTTCTTCATACAGGGTGTCGAAAGCATCTTTCAGATAGGCCAGGAACTGATCACCGCTGTTGAAGCCCTGCGGCGTCGCGAACCGCATGTCGTTGGTATCCAGCGTATAGGGAACAATCAGATGCGGCGTATCGGTGAGGCTGCTCCAAAACGGCAGATCGTCGGAATAATCATCGGCGTCATACAAAAACCCGCCATGTTCGGCGACCAGCTTGCGGGTGTTTTCGCTGGTCCGTCCGGTGTACCAGCCGACCGGCGGGGCACCGCAAATATCGGTCAGGATTTCCATGGCCTGTTCCATGTGTTCGCGTTCCGTCACTTCGGGCAGGCCGTGGTAATTGATCCACCGCAGCCCGTGGCTGGCGATTTCGTGGCCGTCGGTAAGGGCCCGTTCAATCACCGCCGGATTGCGCCTCGCCGCCATGGCGACGGCGAACACGGTCAACGGCACATCGCGTTCGCGGAACAAATCCAGCACCCGCCAGGCCCCGGCGCGGCTGCCGTATTCATAGATCGATTCCATAGACATATGGCGAGCACCGTCAAACGCCGTGGCGCCGACAATTTCCGACAGGAAGACTTCCGAGGCCGCGTCGCCATGCAAAACACAGTTTTCGCCGCCTTCTTCGTAGTTCAGGACAAACTGCACGGCGATGCGCGCCCCGTCGGGCCAGTCGGCCCGGGGCGGGTTTTCACCATAACCGGTCAAATCGCGTGGATAATCCATAATAGCCTCAAATCCTAAGCAACCGTACCATAAGGGGCAACGGTCCCGAAGATTATCAAAAAATAATTGAAGGCAATCCCCCAAAACGAAGACAGCCTTTAAGGCCGTCACGGGGTAGGATCAGGCTTCTGTATATAAAAGACCATGGGCTGTGCGGCCGGGGGGAACGATAAATGGAAATACTTCTGCATGACTGGGCCGGTTTGCTGGTCCGTTGGCTGCATATCATTACGGCGATTGCCTGGATCGGCTCGTCATTTTACTTCATGTGGCTGGATAACAGCCTCAGGGCCTATGGCGACCTGCCCGACGGGGTCCAGGGCGAAAACTGGTCGGTTCACGGCGGCGGCTTTTACCACATTCAAAAATACATGGTCGCCCCGGGGCAAATGCCAGCGGAACTACACTGGTTCAAATGGGAATCCTACGTGACCTGGATTTCCGGTTTCTCGCTAATGGCGATTGTCTATTACTGGGGCGCCGAAAGTTACCTGATCGACCGTTCGGTGCTGGATATAAGCGCACCTATCGCCATTGCCATTTCCATCGCCTCGCTGGCGCTGGGCTGGATTGTCTACGACTTGCTGTGCCGTTCGCCCCTGCGCAATCATACAGCGTTGATGTTCACCGTGCTGTTCGCTTTCATCGTGGCCGCCGCCTACGGCTATGGCCTGGTGTTTTCCGACCGCGCCGCCTTTTTACATATCGGCGCGATGATCGCCACCATGATGTCGGCCAATGTGTTCATGATCATCATCCCCAACCAGAAAAAAGTCGTCGCCGCGCTGAAGGCCGGCGAGACCCCGGACCCAAGCCTGGGCAAGGGTGCCAAGTTGCGGTCGACCCATAACAACTACCTGACGTTGCCGGTGTTGTTCATGATGATTTCCAACCACTACCCCATCGTTTTCGGTCATGACTGGAACTGGCTGGTGGTCGCCTTCGTGCTGGCCCTGGGCGCCGTTATCCGGGATTATTTCAACGCCGACAACGCCGGCAAGAGCGGGTTGGCGACGCGCTGGCAGTGGCCGCTGGCGGCCGTCTTGCTGGTCGGCCTGATTTCCCTGACAGCCTGGAAACCGGGCGGCGAACTTGTCGTCGAAGATGAAATCCTGACGCCCGAGGCCTACGCCATCGTGCTGACCCGCTGCATCGCCTGCCATTCCGCCAAACCGACGGATGAAGATTTTACCGAGGCCCCCGGCGGAGTCATGTTCGACACCCCGGAAATGTTGAAAAAACACGCCGCCAAAGTGCTGGCCCAGGCGGTATTGACCGACGCCATGCCGCTGGCCAACAAGACCGCCATCACCGATGTCGAACGGGCCCGGCTGGGAGCCTGGATCAGGACCGGCATGAAGGACGAATAGCCCCATGGCGACGCTGCTGGCCCGCAACGCCGATGTTCTTGTCACCATGGACGCCACGCGGCGGGAAATCCCCGGCGGCGGATTGTTTGCGCGGGACGGTGTTATCGAAGCCATCGGCCCGACTTCTGAATTGCCGGAAACCGCCGATGAAATTATCGACCTGGGCGGCCATGTCGCCCTACCGGGGTTGATCAACACCCACCACCATTTTTACCAGAACCTGACCCGCGCCGTACCGGCGGCCCAAGACGCCACGTTGTTTGGCTGGCTGCAAACCCTGTACCCGATCTGGGCGCGGATCGGCCCCGACGAGGTCCGCATTTCGGCCCTGGTGGCGCTCGCTGAAATGGCGCTTAGCGGCTGCACCACGTCGTCGGATCATTTGTATATTTTTCCCAACGGCGCCCGGCTCGACGACGAAATTGATGCGGCGACGGAAATTGGCGTGCGCCTGCATGCCAGCCGCGGCGCCATGAGCATCGGCGAGAGTGACGGTGGCCTGCCGCCCGATAGCCTGGTCGAAAAAGAACCCGATATTCTCGCCGATAGCCAACGGCTTATTCAGGCCCATCATGACCCGCGCCCCGGCGCCATGATCCGCATCGCCGTCGCCCCGTGTTCGCCTTTTTCAGTCAGCCGCGACTTGATGCGCGAGGCGGCGTCGCTGGCCCGCGCCCACGGCGTGATGATGCATACGCACCTGGCCGAAAACGACGACGACATCGCCTATTCCCTGGAAAAATTCGGCTGTCGGCCGGGCCAGTACGCCGAGGATCTGGGTTGGACCGGCGACGATGTGTGGCATGCCCATTGTGTCAAATTGAACGCGGGCGAGATTGACCTGTTCGCCAAATCCCATACCGGTGTCGCCCATTGCCCGTGTTCCAACATGCGCCTGGGCAGCGGCATCGCACCGATCCGCGCCCTGCGCGATGCCGGGGTCCGGGTCGGCCTGGGCGTCGATGGGTCGGCATCCAATGATTCAGGTCATCTGTTGAACGAAGCCCGGCAGGCCATGTTGTTGCAGCGGGTGGCGCTCGGCGGCGACGCCATGAGCGCCCGCGAAGCGCTCGAAATCGCCACCATCGGCGGCGCGCAGGTACTGGGACGGTCCGATCTCGGCTCTTTGGAAATTGGCAAACGGGCCGATTTTGCCGCCTTCGACGGCACCGCCATCGACATGGCCGGGGCCTGGGACAATGTCGCCGCCCTGGTCCTGTGTGGCCCTGCGCGAGCCAGCCATACGGTCGTCGAAGGCCGCGCCGTGGTCCGCGATGGCCAGCTGTGCACCATCGACCTGCCCCGCACCATGGAAAGCCATCAGGCCCTGACGAAGAAATTGATGGAAAATTCCTGACGGCGCTTTTCGTCAAAAAAATAATGACATTCCCCGGTATTATCGTGATTATCGCGATAATGATGGTTATTTGGGGACTGCCATGCACGCCGTTGATGATTTGACTGTGTTTACCCGGGTGGTCGATTGCCAGGGTTTTTCCGCCGCCGGGAAAGAGCTGCGCATGACCACGGCGGTGGTTTCCAGCCGCATCGCCAAGCTGGAACAACGCCTGGGCGTGCGCCTGTTGAACCGCACGACCCGGCAGGCCCGGCCGACCGATGAAGGCCTGATCTATTACGACCACTGCATGAAAGTGCTGGCCGAGGTTCAAGAGGTCGAACACCGCCTGGCCGAAATGAAGCGGCGCCCGGCCGGTGCGCTCAGGGTTTCGGTGCCGGTGTCGCTGGGGCGTCACCAGATCGCCCCGCTGATCCCTGATTTTGTCGCAGAAAATCCCGATATCCAGGTTCGCCTGCAAGTCACCGACCGGGTCGTCAATATGCTCGATGAAGACGTCAACATCGCCATTCGCAAAGGCGTGCTACCGGCTTCGGGTGATATCATGCGCCGGCTCGCCGCCGACTTAAGGGTCTGTTGCGCGGCGCCGTCCTATATCGCCGAACACGGGGCCCCCGAAACTCCCGACGACCTTAAAAACCATAACTGCCTGCTGCTGCGGTTTCCCGGGTCGAAGCGTTATACCTGGCAATTCCTGGCCGACGACGGCTCAATATCCAACCTGACCATATCGGGCAACATGGACAGCAATTCATCCGCCGTGCTGATCGACTGGGCCTTGCAGGGCCACGGCGTCATCATGAAATCCATATGGGATATCGCCGAACACTTAGACAGTGGCGCATTGGTGCCGCTGCTGGCCGATAGATGGCCGCGCGACCTGTCGGTCAACGCGCTGATGCCGGCACGCCCGCAGCAACCCGCCAAGACACGGGCCTTTATCGACTATCTGGTCAAACGCATGCGCGAAAATCCCATCGGCAAGATGGCCGAAACCTACGGTTTGTAAACCGCATCAATGGCGGCCAAGTGACGGTCTTTTTCCGCTTGCGGCAGGAACGAGCCGGTAAAGCTGTTGCGCGCCAATGTGGCGAGTTGTCCATCGTCCAGATCCAGCGCCGTGGCGACGGCCTGGAAATTATCGTTGAGGTAGCCGCCGAAATAGGCCGGGTCGTCGGAATTGACGGTCACGGCCATGCCCAAATCGAGCATGGCGCGAACCGGCGAGGTTTCCATGCGGTCGATCACCTTGAGCTTCAGGTTCGATAGCGGGCAATTGGTCAGGGTCATTCCGGTATCGACAATACGTTGCACCAGGCCGGGGTCTTCCATGGCCCGGTTGCCGTGATCGATCCTGTCCACATGCAGGATATCCAGCGCCCCGGTAACAAAATCCGGCGGCCCTTCTTCGCCCGCGTGGGCGCAAAGTTTAAGCCCCATTTCGCCAGCCGCGGCAAATACCCTGGCGAATTTTTCCGGCGGGTGGCCCAATTCCGTTGAATCCAGTCCGACGCCGATAAACGCGTCCAGGTACGCATCGGCTTCCTTCAGGGTGGCAACGGCGTCTTCCTCGCTGAGATGACGCAGGAATGACAAAATCAAAAACGAACTGATGCCCAGAGTTTCCCGGCCCTCTTTGAGTGCGCGGGTAATGCCATCGATGACGGTGCCAAACGGAATACCGCGTGCCGTATGACCTTGCGGGTCGAAGAAAATTTCAACATGGCGGACGTTATCAGCCGCCACCCGGTGCAGATAGGCCAGGGTCAGGTCGTAGAAATCCTGTTCGGTCAAAAGCACGTTCATGCCCTGATAATAAATATCGAGAAAATCCTGCAGTTTGGAAAACTGATAGGCCTCGCGAACCTGGTCCACCGAGGCGAAAGGAAGAGAGATTTTATTTCGTCTGGCCAGGTCGAACAGCATCTGCGGTTCCAGCGAGCCTTCGATATGAAGATGCAGTTCGGCCTTGGGCAAGGCCTGAATAAATTCGGTGCGTGTCAAGTCGGCTCCTTAGTTTCGATTATAAATCGCCCTGCCGCCGGAATAGGTGGCGGTAATGGCACGGTCATCGGCCATGATCATCTGCACGAACAGGGCATCCCAGATATCATCGCTGTGGGCGACCCGGTTGGCGATGATAGGGGTCGAGGCCAGATCGATCACCACCATATCGGCTTCATTGCCCACCGCCAAGTTACCGATGCGATCTTCCAGGCGCAACGCCGCGGCACTGCCGACGGTGGCCAAATACCAGGCCTTGGCCGGGTGCAGGGAATAGCCGCGAAGCTGAGCGATTTCGTAGGCGCCGCGCAGGGTCGCAAACATCGACAGCGACGACCCGCCGGCGATGTCGGTGGCCAGCCCGACGGTCACCGGATCATCACCATCCCGCAGCCCCTGCATATCGAACAGGCCAGACCCGATGAAAGTGTTCGAGGTCGGGCAATGGGCGATGGCCGAACCGGTTTCACGGAACGCGGCGCGTTCACGTTCGCTCAGGTGAATGGCATGGCCGAAAATCGCCCCCGGCCCGGCCAGGCCGAATTTTTCGTAAACGCCGAAGTAATCGGGCGCGTCGGGAAACAGGTCGGCGACCCAAGCGATTTCGTCGGTGCTTTCCGATATATGAGTCTGCATCACGGTGTCGGGGAATTCGGCCCACAGGGTTCCCGCGGCGTGCAGTTGTTCGGGGCTCGAGGTCGGCGCGAACCGGGGCGTGATGGCATAAACGTTGCGCCCGGTGCCGTGCCACTTTTCGATCAGGCGTTTCGATTCGGAATAGCCGCTTTCCGCCGTGTCGAGAAGATTGTCCGGGGCGTTGCGATCCATCAGCACCTTGCCACAGACCATGCGCAAATTACGTTCCGTCGCAACATCAAAAAAGCCATCCACGGATTGTTCATGGACTGTTGCGTAAACGCTTGAAGTGGTGATGCCGTTGCGGGCGCATTCATCGAAAAACAGACCCGCCGCCTGTTTCGAATGGTCCACATCGCCGAAGGCGGCTTCGGTGGGAAATGTGTATTTTTCCAGCCAGTCGAGCAATTGCGCGCCATAGGACGCGATGATTGATATTTGCGGATAATGGGCGTGGCAATCGACGAAACCGGCCATGATCACCGCCTCGCCATGATCGATGATCGGCACATCTTTTGCGGCCTTGCGGATTTCGGCCGCCGGTCCGACCGCCTTGATCAGGCCATCTTCGACCCACACCGCGCCCTTGGTATGATGATCGACAGCCTGTTCGGGACCGACCTTGAAGGGATCGTCCACGAAGCTCAGGGTTTGGCCCAACAAAACGAAACTACTCATTAAAACTCCAGACGCAAAAAAGGCGGTCCGAGACTTTTCCCCAGACCGCCTTTCGCTTGCTTACTTGGGCAGCGAGCCTTCGACGCCTTCGACGTAGAAGCCCATTCCGGCCAGATCGCCATCGTTGGCGGTCTCGCCGGCTTTCAGCCAGACGGAACCGTCCTGCTTGTTGAGGGGGCCAGTGAACGGATGCAATTTACCAGCCGCTATATCGTCACGCGCCTTGATCGCCATGGCCTTCACATCGGCCGGGATGGCGTCTGAGAATTTGGCAAAATCGACCATGCCAGGAGCGATGCCGTCCCAGGTATCGGTACTTTTCCAGGTGCCATCCATGACCGCCTTGACTCTGGCGACATAGTACGGAGCCCAGTTATCGATGATCGCCGTCAGTTGGGCCTTGGGGCCAAACTTGATCATGTCGGATGCCTGACCGAAGGCGTAAATGCCTTTTTCTTCGGCGATTTGCATTGCCGCAGGGGAATCCGTGTGCTGCATGATGACGTCGACGCCTTGGTCGATCAGGGCGTTGGCGGCGTCGGCTTCTTTGCCCGGATCGAACCAGGTGCTGACCCAGATAACCTTGAACTTAACCTTGGGGTTAACGCTCTTGGCGGCCAGATAGGCGGCATTGATGCCACGCACGACTTCCGGAATCGGGAACGAGGCAATATAGCCGATGGTGTTGGTCTTGGTCATCTTGCCGGCGATCAGGCCAATAACATGACGGCCTTCATAGAACCGCGCCGAATAGGTCGACACATTGTCGGCCCGCTTGAAGCCGGTGGCGTGTTCGAATTTCACTTTGGGAAAACGCTTGGCGACTTTCAGTGTCGCATTCATGTAGCCAAAGGACGTCGTAAAGATGAGACCATGACCGCCGCGCGCCAGTTGCTGAACGACCCGTTCGGCGTCCGGTCCTTCGGAAACGTTTTCGACATAGGTGGTTTCAACCTTGTCGCCAAACGCCTTCTCGATCGCCTTGCGACCCAGATCATGGCCATGGCTCCAGCCGAAATCGCCGATGGGTCCGACATAGATGAAACCGACCTTGGTTTTTTCCGCCGCAGATGCAGCGCTGACCGACAAGGCCAAAGCCATGACGGGCAAAAGTGAAACTAGTTTTCGAAATATGTTTCTCATTTTATTCTCCAATTATCTCCCCGGATTAAAAAAACGCACTTTTTCAGACCTGACGAATTATTACGTCAGGTTTTACGACGACGCAAAGAATGGTTTGGCCAAACAGGCCGGAGCGCTGAGTTTTAAACGCGCCTTGTCGCCGGAAATCAGCACCAGCACGACAATGGTGATTAAATAAGGCAGCATTGAGAGGTACTGGGCGCTGATATCGACGCCGAATCCCTGAATATGCAACTGAATGACCGTCACCCCGCCAAACAGATACGCCCCCAGCAAAACCCGCGAGGGCCGCCAGGCCGCAAAAACAACAATCGCCAGCGCAATCCAGCCACGACCGGCGGTCATGCCTTCGACCCACAGCGGTGTCTGAACCGTTGAGAGATAGGCCCCGCCGACACCGGCACAGGCGCCGCCAAACAGCAGCGCCATCATGCGTACCCCGACGACGCTGTAGCCGATAGCGTGGGCAGCGTCATGGTTGTCGCCAACGGCCCGCAAAATCAGGCCCGCGCGGGTCTTGTTCAAGAACCACGAAACGCCGACGACAAGGGCTATGGACAGGTAAACCAACGGATCATGGGCAAACAACAACGGCCCAATGAACGGAATGGCCGACAGCAGCGGGATTTCTATTTTGGCCAGCGCCCCGGTCGATTCACCGGCATAGCCCTGCCCCCACAACGCCGCCACGCCCAGACCGAAGATGGTCAGCGCCAGGCCCGTCGCCACTTGATTGGACATCAGTATCTGAGTCAAAAACCCGAAAAGTGCTGCCGCAATCGCGCCAACAATCGCCGCGGCTATGATGCCCAATAAAAATGATCCGGTTTCCAGCGTCACGGAAAATCCGGCGATGGCGCCCAGGATCATCATGCCTTCGACGCCCAGATTGAGCACGCCCGCCCGTTCGACCACTGCTTCGCCGATAGCCGCAAATACCAGCGGCGTGGCGGCGACGATGATGCCCTGAAGTATCAATACCAGGAGATCCATTAGCTTAGCCCCCCTTTAGAATGTGATTGCCGTGTCGTGAAACGAATTCGATATTTCGCCAGCACATCGATGCCAAGCAGGAAAAACAGGAACATGCCCTGGAACACACCGGTCACCGCACTGGGCAGGTTCAGGGCAATTTGCGCCCCCTCGCCGCCAATGTAGGTCAGCGCCATGACGAAACCGGCGAGTAAAATGCCGACTGGATTGAGCCGCCCAAGGAACGCCACGATGATCGCCGTAAAGCCATAGCCCACCGGCAACGACGGCACCAGTTGACCGACCGGGCCGGCGGCTTCGAACAATCCGGCCAACCCGGCCAGCCCACCCGATATCATCAGGCATATCCAGACCACTTTCTTTTCGCTAAAGCCACCGAATCGTGCGGCCCGGGGCGATTGCCCCATGACCTTGATCTGGTAGCCAATAACATGGCGCGACAGCACCACCCAGGCGATGCCGACGGCGGCGAGTGCCACCAGGAAACCGATATGGGCGCGGGTTCCCTCGATCAGGTTGGGCACCGTGGCAGATTCACTAAACGCCCGGCTTTCGGGAAAATTCATGCCTTCGGGATCGCGAAGCGGTCCATGCACCAGAACGCTCAGCAACAGCACGGCGACATAGGTCAGCATCAGGCTGACGAGAATTTCATTGGCGTTAAAGCGGGTCCTGAGGAACGCCGGAATAGCCGCCCAGGCCATGCCACCGAGGGCGCCTGCGATACACATCAACGGCAGCACCCAAAACCCTTCAACCTGATAAAATAACAGCGCCGTCGCCCCGCCGGACAGCGCGCCGATGGTAAACTGGCCTTCCGCGCCGATATTCCAGACACCGGCCTTAAAGCCGAACGACAGGCCGATGGCGATCAGGATCAGCGGCGTCGCCTTGACGATCATTTCGGCGATCAGGAAGGAATCCGTCAGCGGTTCGACGAAGATGATATAAATCGCCTGCAAAGGCGGCTTGCCCAGAAAAATAAACATCAGTATCCCGGCCAGAATGGTCAGGATAATCGCCATCACCGGCGTCACATACAAAAGCGACTTCGATATTTCCTTACGCGGTTCAAGCTTCATCATGTGCTGGCTCCCGCATCGACGCTGGAATGGACGCCGCCCATAAGCAGGCCAATTTCTTCAATGGATAATGTTCCGGTCTGCTGGGGTTCCGACAGGCGGCCATCGGCGATCACCGCGAAACGAGTCGAAATCGCCATCAGTTCGTCCAGGTCCTGCGAGATCGCCAAAATCGCCGCCCCGCCCCGGGCCAGTTCCTGCAAGGCACGGTGGATATCGGCTGCCGCCGCCGCATCGACCCCCCAGGTCGGCTGCAGGATAACCAGCACGGTCGGGGTCTGTAATATTTCCCGCCCGACAATGAACTTCTGCAAATTGCCGCCCGACAGGCTGCCCGCGTTATGTGTGATGCCGGCGGTTTTGACCTTGAATTTATCGACAATTTCGTCGGCAAAATCGTGGGCAATGGACAAATCAAGGAAACCGTGTTGCATCATTTTCTTGCGAGTTCTGGCCGTAAGTACGGTGTTTTCCCACAGCGACATTTCCGGCACGGCGCCGTGACCCAGGCGTTCTTCGGGAACCGAACACATGCCCTTGTGACGCCGGTACGTCGGCCCCTTGCCGCCGATCGCTTCGCCATCGATTTCGATGACCCCGGCATCATCGCAGGTGCGCTCGCCAATCAGTGCTTCCATCAATTCGACCTGACCGTTGCCGGCGACCCCGGCGATGCCGAGAATTTCGCCTGAATGAACCGTCATGGAAATATCGCGAAGGTCGACGCCAAAGGGATCATCGCTGGCCATGGACAGGTTTTTGACGATCAGTCGGGCGGCGCCCAATTCGGAATCCGTGGGGACGGGCATGGCGAGCGACGTGCCGATCATCATTTCGGCCATGCTTTTCGCGGTCTCCTGCCGGGGATCACAATCGCCGACCACCTTGCCGCCACGCAACACGGTGGCGCGATCACACAACACCCGAATTTCTTCCAGCTTGTGCGAAATATAAAGAATCGAACAGCCTTCAGAAGATAACTTGGACAGGGTTTCGAACAGGATATCGACTTCTTGCGGGGTCAGCACCGATGTCGGTTCGTCCATGATCAAAAGCCGGGGGTTTTGTAACAGGCAGCGGATGATCTCGACCCGTTGGCGTTCGCCCACGGAAAGCGAGCCGATCAACCGGGTCGGGTCCAGCGGCAGGCCGTAGGCTTGTGAAACTTCGATGATTTGTTGGTCCAGGTCCCTGCCGACGGCATCCTTGTTCATGCCAAGGGCGACATTTTCGGCGACGCTCAAGGCTTCGAACAGGGAAAAATGCTGAAACACCATGCCGACGCCGTGGGCGCGAGCTTCCGAAGGTCTGGCTGGCGCGTAGGGCGCGCCGCCGAAATGCATGGTCCCTTCGTCGGGGTGCATGACGCCATAAATCATTTTTACCAACGTCGATTTTCCGGCGCCGTTTTCCCCTAACAGCGCATGGACTTCGCCGGGTGCGATGGTAAAGCCGACACCATCATTGGCGATCACGCCTGGAAACCGTTTGGTAATTCCCGATAGTTCCAGCAACGGTATTTCAGTCATCCTGTTCCCCCCTCGATCACATCAGAATTACCCAATGTCGACCGCGCGCGGTCGGCCAGCCGAACCAGCAAATCCGCCGCCAGTGATATGGCGATAACCGCCGGTTCCTTGCCGTCCAGCCCGGGCATTCCGATGGGGCTGTGCAGGTGGGCATCGCTCAGGCCCACATCGCGCAGGCGCTTGGCAAAGCGGGCGCGTTTTGTTTTCGATCCGATCAGGCCCAGATAGGCGAAATCTCCCCTCGCCAAGACGCCTTGGCAGATGTCGAAATCGATAACATGAGAAAACGTCATGACCACATGAAATGCGCCCGCCCTGGCGCTGCCCGGTATATTCGCCGGGGTATCGCTGACCACGCGGTGGACACCGGCGGGAATGTCATCGGGGAAGCGGCTGGTATCGGTATCGACCCAATGAATATCGAACGGCAGGCCCGTCAAGGCGTGAACGACGGCGCGCCCGACATGCCCGGCACCGTACAGGTACAGCGGTGTCAGTTCGGCGGCCAGGGGCTCGACATACCAATCATCGGCGCACAACATGGCCTGGCTGGGTATCGCGCCGGATAACATATCGCGGACAACCCGCTGCAACGCCAGCGGCCAGTCTTGTGAAACGGTCTTGCGATCTGTGACGATTTGCAAAGCCGGGCCGGAAATCAACGGGCGGACGGCGAGCCCATGTGTCGCATCGTTCAGGGCCTTGATATCTAATTCGCTAACGGCTTCGAACATCAACCGGACATAGCCACCACAGCATTGCGCCAGATCGGGGCCGAGCGGATAATCTTTGACCTGCCGTCGCCAATCTTCCGATGTCTTTTCACCCAGCATGTGCCGGGCGACCACCAGGGCGGCATTTTCCAGGGCGCCGCCGCCGATGGTGCCGGTGAAGGATTTGTCGGTCACGGTCATGAATGTGCCCGCATCCCGTGGTGCCGACCCATCGGCCTGAATGACGCTGACCCGAATGATGGCGGTCATGGCGACACCCGTTTAACTGCGGCGAGGACGCATTCCGGCGTCGCCGGGGCGTCCAGCGACGGATATGTGGTGTAATTTGAAACACTCGCAATGGCGTCCGATAGCGCCATGAAGGCGGAAATCCCCAGCATCAGGGGCGGTTCCCCCACGGCCTTAGATTTGTGGATGGTGTCTTCCCTGTTTTCGCCCGGCTGCCAGATATTGATCCGCATATCCGGGGCGCGGTCACCGCAGGCGGGAATTTTATAGGTCGACGGCGCGTGAGTCTTAAGGATGCCTGCATCATCCCACCACAACTCTTCCGTGGTCAGCCAGCCGGCGCCCTGAACAAAGCCGCCTTCAATCTGGCCCAGGTCGATGGCCGGGTTCAGGGATTTGCCGACATCGTGCAGGATATCGACCCGCAACAGCCGGTTTTCGCCGGTCAGGGTATCGATGGCGACTTCACTGACAGAGGCCCCGTAGGTGAAATAGAAGAACGGCCGACCTTCGGCCTTTTCCTTATCCCAATGAATTTTTGGCGTCGCGTAGAACCCGGTCGCAGATAACGGTATGCGGTTTCGATAGGCCTCGCCGATTAAGTCGGCGAAGGCCATTTCCTCATTCCCGACACGCACCCGACCGGGCAGGAATTCGATATCTTTTTCTTTGACCTGCCAACGTTCCATGGCGAAGGCGACCAGTCGGGCCTTGATCTTGGCACAGGCATCGGCGGCGGCCATGCCGTTCATGTCCGATCCCGATGACGCCGCCGTCGCCGAAGTATTGGGAACTTTGGCGGTGTTGGTGGCGGTGATTTTGACCTTGTCGATATCCACCTGGAAGGATTCGGCGACCACTTGGGCGACCTTAACGAACAAGCCCTGGCCCATTTCCGTGCCGCCATGATTGAGCAGGATGGAGCCATCCGTATAGACATGAACCAGTGCCCCCGCCTGATTAAGGAAGGTCAGGGTAAAGGAAATACCGAATTTCACAGGCGTCAGCGCGATGCCGCGCTTGAGGGTCGCGCTCGATTTGTTCCACTCGCGGATTTCGGCCCGCCGTTTGTCGTAATCCGAACTTGTGCGCAATTCGTCGACCAGGTCGGCGATGATGCAATCTTCGACCGTCATGTTGTAGGGCGTCATCGAACGGTCGCCGAGCGCCCCTTGCGGGTCGTAGTAATTGACGCTGCGAACGTCCAGCGGGTCCTTGCCCAGATGATGGGCGATTTCGTCAATTACCCGTTCGATGCCAACCATGCCCTGCGGCCCGCCGAAACCCCGGAAGGCCGTGTTGGAAACCGTATTGGTCTTGCACCGGTAAGACGTTATGGACACATCGGGCAGGAAATAAGTGTTGTCGGCATGGAACATGGCGCGGTCACAGATGGGCACCGATAAATCGTAGGACATGCCGCAGCGGGCCGCCTGAATGAAAGATATTCCTTCGATGCGGCCGGTGTCGTCGAAGCCGACCTTGTAATCGATCCTGAAATCGTGCCGCTTGCCGGTGATGATCATATCCTGATCCCGGTCGTAACAGACCTTGGCCGGACGTCCGGTCATTTTGGCGATAATCGCCGCCGCCGCCGCCGGTAAATTACCGTTGCTTTCCTTGCCACCGAAACCACCGCCCATGCGCCTGACTTCGACGGTCACCGCATGATTGGCGATGTTCAGGACCTTTGCCACGGTGTGCTGGATTTCGCTGGGGTGTTGGGTCGATGTATGAACGATGACATCTTCGTCTTCGCCGGGTTCGACCAGCGACACCTGACCTTCCAGATAAAAATGTTCCTGACCGCCCATATAAATCCGGCCTTCGAGCACGTTAGCCGATGTGCCGATGGCGGCATCGGCATCGCCGCGCGCCATGACATAGGGGGGCTCTAACAGCGAGTCCGCCGCCATGGCCTGATCGACGGTGACGATGGCGGGCATTTCTTCATAATCGATGATCGCCAGTTCGGCGGCGTCGCGGGCCTGATCCAGGGTATCGGCGGCGACGGCGAACAGCGACTGCCCCGCGTATTCGACCAAATCGTGCGCGAACAATGGATCATCGCCCATGGCCGGACTGATATCGTTGGTGCCGGGAATATCCCCCGCCGCGATCACCGCGACCACGCCGGGGGCTTTTTTGACGGCGCTTAGGTCCAACTTGAGAATTCGGGCATGGGCTTTCTCGCTCATAGCGATATGCACGGCCAGGGTGCCGGCGGGTGTCGGGATGTCGTCGATGAAAATGGCCTCGCCAGCGACATGCTTGTGGCCGCTGTCGTGGCGTTGCGAGGCGTGAACGCCCCCCGTTATGCCACCGGATGGCTCCTTTGCGGCGACGATGGAACTGTCCGTCCGGGTGCCCGCGATTGCCGCACCGCGCCCGACCAGACGGGTTTCGTCAAGCCCGGTCTTGCTTTCGACGTGATATTTCCTGAGCAGGTTTTTTGCCACGTCGATGCGGTAGGCGGCGCTGGCGCGCATATCCTTGATGGGCTTGTAATCTGTATCGAAGCTGGCCACGGCACCCTCGATGGTTTCCGCCGTCCACGGCTTACCGTTCAGGGCGGCCTCGACGGCGAATGCCCGTTTCGGAATGGCCGCCATGCCGCCAAAAGCGATGCGGGCCTGGGCGACGACGCCATCGACAACGGCGATGTCGAAGCAGCCACAGATGGCCGAAATGTCCTGATCGAAACGTTTAGTGATCTTAAAGCACTTAAGACGTTCCGGATTCTGCGAAAGAGGGATTTCAATGGCCTTCAGGAATTCCCCGGGTTTACGGTCCTGTTTGCCATAATCCAGGAAGAAATCTTCGATGGGCAGTCGGCGTTCGAGCCGCCCTTGCTGTAAAATCAGGGTCGCCCCCAGCGCGATCAGGGCCGGCGGCGTATCGCCAATGGGCGAGCCGTTGGCGATGTTACCGCCGATGGTCCCGGCGTTGCGTACTTGCCTGGCCCCGATGCGGCGCATCATTTCGCCAAAATCCGGCCACTGCTTGGCGATCGCTGTGTGGGCGTCGGCGTAGGTCACCCCGGCACCGATGGTCAGCACGCTGTCCGTCTTCTCGATGGTTTTCAGTTCCGCCACCCGGCCAAGGCTGATCACCGTGCCCAGTTTGCGGTGGGCCTTGGTCACCCACAGGGCGACGTCGGTGGCGCCCGATACCAGCACCGCTTCGGGATGTTCCTGATAACTCGATGCGAGGGTCTCGAGGGACCCCGGCGACATGAAATGCTGATCGGCGGTTTTCAAATCAAGGGTTTCGCTGTGTGCCTGTTCCCGCAGCCAGGTTTGTTCTGCCTGCCGCCGCTCCACATCCCACGCTTCTTCGGGATAGCCACCGACGCAGTCGGCGGCGGCGGCGATGATTGGGCCGTAGCCGGTACAGCGGCACAGATTACCGGCCAGCAGGTCCGACGAATGTTCCGGGTCCATGGCCTCGCCCGAAACATAAGCGGCATACAGAGACATGACGAAACCGGGGGTGCAAAATCCGCATTGCGACCCATGTTGATCGACCATCGCCTGCTGGACCGGGTGCAAACGCCCGTCCGGGGCTTTGACGCCTTCGACGGTGGTCACCGATTTACCCTCTAACATGGGCAGGAACAAGATGCAGGAATTGACGGCCTGGTAACGCGCCTGGCCGTTTGTCAGTTCGCCGATAACCACCGTACAGGCGCCGCAGTCGCCTTCGGCGCAACCTTCCTTAGAGCCGCAAAGCCCCAGGTCTTCGCGCAAATAACGCAACAGAGTCCGCGTCGGCGAGACATTTTCGATAGTCCGCGTTTCACCGTTCAAGCGCAGGGTGACAAACTCACGCATTGCTCTAGCTTCCCCGATACGTCGAAAAACTGTACGGCGAGATCAGCAGCGGCACATGATAGTGGCTGTCGGCATCGGAAATCCCGAACCGGATCGGCACCACGTCGAGAAACTTGGGTTCCGGCAGGCTGAACCCCGAACGTGCGAAATACGCCCCGGCATGGAAATGCAGTTCGTACACACCCGGGGCAAAATCATCCCCGTCCAGCAGCGGTGAATCGCACCGGCCATCGGTATTGGTCGATGTTTCACATATTTTTTCCAGGGCCTCGCCATTTAAGCGAAACAGCTCGACACGGATACCATCGCCGGGCTTGCCCAGCGTCGTATCGAGCACGTGCGTGGTTAGTCTCCCCATGACGATCCTCATCCCATTTTCTCGTCAGACCCCGACGAACGACAGGTTATCCTGTTCTTGCGTGGCCTTTAATTTCCCGGTAGGCATAACTACCGAGTACTCATATTAGCGAGGCGAAGCGTCGGCGCTATTTTATATTTTTTGACAATGAATGAAAATATATAGCCTGTTCCCAATGATTTGGAAAAAAGTGAATGGTTGAAAAGACTTACGTGACCCCGCAGAGCCTTCTGGATGATTCATTCCGGCTTGGATTGCAGATTATAGAGGCCGGATTCCACCCCGATTACATCATTGGCGTGTGGCGCGGCGGCACGCCGGTCGGCATCGCGGTCCAGGAACTGCTGCATTATCACGGCTTTCCCGCCGACCATATCGCCATCCGCACGTCGTCTTATGAAGGCATCGAGCAGCAGAACGATGAAATTCGCATTCACGGATTGCATTACATCATCGAAAACGTCAACGCCGGGGATTCCCTGCTGATTGTCGATGATGTCTTCGATACCGGCCGCAGCGTGCAGGCGGTGATTGAACGGATAACGGAATTATCGCGCCGCAATACGCCGGAAACCATCCGCGTCGCCACGGTCTATTACAAGCCGGGAAGACGTAAAGTCGACAGCGTGCCCGACTATTTCGTCCACGAGACCGATGACTGGCTGGTTTTCCCCCATGAATTGCAAGGCCTGACTAAAGCGGAAGTCGCCGCTAACAAGCCAGTGGCACTGGGAAATTTCAAGCAAGATTGACAGACTATGGCGATGATCTGAGATGAGGTCCGCCTAGAGTAGAAAACCTGACACAATTCGAAGGTGTCTGGAACTTCGCTTCATAGCCAAAATCCTGGTTCCGTTAGCGAATTCTTGATAATCAATGGGTTGCCGAAATCGGCTCAATAAGTCTACAGTTTGTCGCGTATCGGTTGATCAACAGGGGCAAGTTACAATGAGCAAAACTTCAGGTGATCGTACGACCAAGAGCGTCGGCAAAAGCGTCGTTGTGATGGAATCATTGCAAAACCTGCAACTCCTGGAGACCATGCTTAGTTCCAGCAACCAGGGATTTGTGGTTTGGGACAACAAGCAAAATCTTGTCGCCTGCAGCAAAAAATGCCCCGATTTTTGGTACGATCCTACGGACATTCTACAGCCCGGTATGCCGATGCTCGAACTCTTGCTTCACATCGCAAAAAAGGGTGGTTTTGGAGCGGGAGACCCTGACAAACTGGCGCAAAAAGAACTTCGGCGGGTGCGCAAGGTTGGCCTGGATTCGAAGGAAGAATTCCAATTGCTTGATGGTCGCATAATTCACGTTCAGCGCCAGTCGATGCAGGGAGGCGGGCACGCCACCACATACACGGACATCACCGTTCGCAAGGATCTCGAAGACAAGATTAGTTACATGGCTACCCACGATACTCTGACCGACATTCCCAATCGTGTTTTATTCAAGGACCGGCTGGAACAGGCAATAGAACGGGCTATTCGCGAGAAAACTAAAGTCGCAATTTTATTTCTCGATCTTGATAATTTCAAGCTGGTCAACGATGTTATGGGACATATGATCGGCGATCAGGTGCTCAAGAAAATGGCCGAAAGAATGACAAATTGTTTGCGCAAAACCGATACTGTGGCGCGATACGGTGGCGATGAGTTTGCCATCGTCATGACCAATATAAAAAATACTAGCGACGTTGCCAATATGGCGAAAAAGTTGAACGAGGTGTTATTGGCACCGATTAACCTGGGCAGAAAGGAAACCTCCCTGGGTGCAAGTATCGGAATTTCGCTCTATCCCGATCATGCTAAAACCTCTGAAACGCTGTTGTCTCTGGCGGACGATGCGATGTATGTGGTCAAGAAAAGCGGCAAGAAAAATCACCACTTTTTTGAGCCGAAGAAATGACCGTTTAGGGTTCAGGTTGTGTAAAAACGTGGACGATTTTACGGGAACGCCAAAGAAATAACTTCGGCCAACAGGGCCGGCCGGTCCTCGCCTTCCAGTTCCATGACGCAATCGGCGACGATCTTGTAGCCACCGTTATCGAGATGTTCGACCGACTTGAAGGTCTTGCGCATGCGCACCTTGGAGCCGACCGGAACCATGTTGGTGAAGCGCACCCGGTCGGAACCGTAATTGAGCGCCTTGGAGAGATTTTCGAAATTGGTGATTTCGGCCGACAGGCGCGGGAACAGCGACAGCACCAGAAAGCCGTGGGCGATGGTCTTGCCGCCCGGCATTTCAGTTTTGGCGCGCGCCGCGTCCACATGAATCCACTGATGATCGCCAGTGGCCTCGGCGAATCCGTCGATCATTGCCTGATCCAGCGTCACCCAGGAACTGGGCTCCAGCTCCTGGCCGATCAGGTCGGCGACATCGGCGGGGTGGGCTATTTTGAGCATATTCGAATCCCTAATCTTTTCGGTTGGCTGAATTGTAGACAATGTGCATCAAATATGAAAACTTACCGCCGATGAACAACAAAATCCCCGAAGGCTTCAAGGCCTTCTCTTCCATCAGCGGTTTTATCGACCTGGTCGGCCCCTATTATTTCGGTGGCCAGGACGGCGACACCTTGCGCTACGGGTATCTGACCAGCGAAGATCACCAGAACACCAACGGCGTCATTCACGGCGGCGCCTTGATGACCTTCGCCGACACGGCCATGGGGTCGTCGGTCTACCGGGCGGTCAAGGGCCCGTGCGCGACGATTTCCATGAACAATGAATTCATCGCCGGGGCCAAACCCGGGGAATGGATAGAGGCCACGGTGGTCATCACCAAAGTCACCCGCACCCTGGCCTTCGTTCGCGCCGAACTGGTATCTGAAGGCAAAACCGTGTTGAACAGTTCCGGCATCTGGAAAGTCTTCTCGCCCAAATCCGTCACCCATCCAGAACCGAGCTTTTAGTGACAAACGCCGCACCCACCAGCCAGGTCCTGCAATCGATCCTTGATAACGCCAGCCGTTACGGCGAGCGAACCGCCTTGGTCCACGGCGATGAACGGGTTTCCTGGCGGGATATGGACGCCAACGCCAACCGGGTCGCCCATCACCTGATAAGTCTGGGTATCGGCCATGGCGACATGGTGTGCATTTTGTCGCCCAATTCCATCGCCTACGTCGAAACTTTCCTGGGCATTTTGAAGATCGGCGCCTGTGTGGTGCCGTTGCCGACCATGGTGACGCCCCAGTCCCTTGAACTAATGATCACGGACAGTGGTGCAAAGGCGCTGTTTCTGGCCGATGCCTATCGCGATTTGGTCGACCCGTTCCTGGATCGCCTGGACAGTTTTGTCGACGGCGGGCTAATCGCCTACGATTTTTCAAGCCCCGATTGGGCCGATTATTCGGCGTCCCTCGCCGCCGCCCCGGATACGGCGCCCCAGGCCCATGTTACGGAATCAGACCTTTTCAATATCATCTACAGTTCCGGGACCACCGGGGTGCCCAAAGGCATCACCCACGACCACGGTTTGCGGTCGTTCCAGGTGGAACGCCTGAAAGCGCTGGGCATCGACGAAACCGCAGTCACCTTGCTGTCGACGCCGCTGTATTCCAACACCACGCTGGTCACCCTGATCCCGACCTTAAGCGCCGGGGGTTGTTGCGTGTTGATGGCGAAATTCGATGTCGCCGGGTATCTGGATTTGTGCCAGCGGGAACGGGTCACCCACACCATGTTGGTGCCGGTGCAGTATCACCGGATCATGTCTTATGAGGATTTCGACAGCTTCGATTTATCATCCATGCGGATTAAACTATCGACCAGCGCGCCCTTGCGAGCGGCTTTAAAGCGCGACATCGCCGCCCGTTTTCCGGGCTTGATGCTTGAAATCTACGGCCTGACCGAAGGCGGCGGCAGTACTATCCTGAGCGTTACCGAATTTCCCGACAAGCTCGATTCTGTCGGTATGCCGGGCATGAGTGTCGAGATAAAAATCATCGGCGAGGACGGTCAGGAATGTACCCAAGGGGTCGCCGGGGAAATCGTCGGCAGGTCGGGCGCCATGATGACCGGCTATCATGGCCGCCAGGACCTGACCGACACCATCCTGTGGCGCGACGCAGCAGGCCAGGTGTTTTTCCGTTCCGGCGACATGGGCTATTTCGATGAAGACGGCTTTTTGTTCTTGTCGGACCGCAAGAAGGACATGATCATTTCCGGCGGCCTGAACATCTATGCCGATGACCTGGAACGGGTCTTGTTGCAAAACGATGCCGTCGACGATGCCGCCGTTATCGCCATCCCCAGCGACGAATGGGGCGAAAGCCCGCTGGGTCTGGTCGTTTTGAAGGAAGGTGCTGACGTCAGCGTCGAAGACATTCGGACCTGGGCCAACGGCCAGCTTGGTAAAAGCCAGCGGCTGGCCCGCGTCGAAGCCCGCACGGAATTACCCCGAAGCCCCATCGGTAAAATTCTCAAACGCGAATTGCGCCTGCCTTACTGGGAAGACGTTAAATAAAATAGGCTCTTTTGCTGGTCGCCTCGATATGGCAATCTTGGCTCAAGAATAAAAGACAACAGGGTATAAAACAGGGAGGATTAAGACATGCTGGGATTAATGCAAGACAGGCCGTTGCTGATTTCGTCCATTTTGACGCATGCGGCAAGCCAACACGGCGAACAGGAAATCGTCTCCAACGCCATCGAAGGCGGCGTTCACCGCTATACCTACACCGACCTGGAAAAGCGCACCAAGCAATTGGCCAACGCGCTGACCAAATTGGGCGTGAAAACCGGTGATCGCATCGGCACGCTGGCCTGGAACGGCTATCGCCATCTGGAAATTTATTACGCCACGTCGGGCATTGGCACAATTTGCCACACCATTAACCCGCGGCTGTTCCCCGAACAGGTCGCCTACATTGCCGGCCACGCCAACGATCAGTACATGTTTGTCGACGTTAACATCTATCCGTTGATCGAAGCCCTGGCTGACCATCTGAAAACCCTCAAGGGTGTGGTGATTATGACCGACGCGGGCCATATGCCGGAAATCAAGATCGCCGACAAAATCCCGGTACATTGCTACGAAACCCTGATCGCGGCGGAATCCGAGGAATTAGACTGGCCGCAGTTCGACGAAAACACCGCCTCCTCGCTGTGCTACACATCGGGCACAACGGGCAATCCCAAGGGCGTTTTGTACAGCCACCGTTCGACCCTGCTGCACGCCCTGACCAATCACATGAAAGACGTGTCCCCCTTGGGTTCCGCCGATTGCGTGTTGCCGGTCGTCCCCATGTTCCACGTTAACGCCTGGGGCGTGCCTTATGGGGCGCTGATGTCGGGCACCAAGATTGTCTTCCCCGGCATATTGATGGATGGCGAAAATCTGGCCAAAACCATGAACGCGGAAAAAGTCACCGTGTCGCTTGGCGTACCGACCATCTGGATGGGCCTGTTGATGTATCTGCGTCAATCGGGCGAAAAACTCGACACCATCCAACGCTTCCTGATCGGTGGCGCCGCCTGTCCGCTGGCCCTGATCGAAGGCTTCGGCAAGGAATACGGTATCGCAATCACCCACGGCTGGGGCATGACCGAACTCAGCCCGGTCGGCACCGTGAACTGCATAAAATCCGGCATGGAAGGTTTGGCCGGCGACGACCTTTACCAGCACCAGTTGATGCAGGGCCGGGCGCTGTTCGGTTTTGAAATGAAGATCCTGGGCGAAGATGGCAAAGATCAACCAAACGACGGTAAATCCTTCGGTCGCCTGATGTCGCGCGGCTATTGGGTGGTGTCGGAATATTTCAACGATCAGGAAAACCCCGACGGTATTCTGGATGCCGACGGCTGGTTCGACACCGGCGACGTCGCCACCATCGATACCCGCGGCTTCATGCAAATCACCGACCGCACCAAGGATGTGATTAAGTCCGGCGGCGAATGGATCAGTTCCATCGATCTGGAAAACATCGCCATCAGCCACCCGGCCATCGCCAACGCCGCGGTGATCGGCGTACCGCATCCGAAATGGGACGAACGGCCCTTGCTAATTGTCGCTAAAGTGCCTGATGCGGAAGTCACCACGGAAGAGCTGCTGGCCTTCTACGATGGTAAAATCGCCGCATGGATGAAGCCCGACGACGTGGTCTACATCGATGAAATCCCGCTTGGAGCGACGGGCAAGATCCTGAAAACCAAGCTGCGGGAACTATACGGCGAGCACAAACTGCCGACGGCCTGAGCGGGCCATCGACATGGCCAGGCTTGAGGGCAAACGCGCCATCGTCACCGGTGCCGCCAGCGGCATCGGGCGCGCCAGCGCCTGCATTTTCGCAGAAGAAGGTGCGCGCATTGTCATCGTCGACCGGGACGCCGATGGCCTTGGGGAAACTGCGGAAATCATCACAAACGCCGGCGGTACGGCAATCGCCGTCACCGCCGATGTTTCTGATGAGTCCGCCGTGGCCGGATTTGTTGAACGCTGCGTCGGCGAATGGGGCGGCATCGATGTGGTGTACGCCAACGCCGGTATTCTCGATGACACCCGGACCCTGTTCGACCTGACCCCGGAAGCCTTTAGAAAAGTTCTCGACGTCAACTTGTTGGGGCCGTTTCTGGCCCTTAAACACGCGGGTCCAGTGATGATGGACCAGGGCGGTGGGTCGATCATCTTTACCGCATCGGTCGCCGGTCTTCGCGCCAACGCCGGGCCAACCGCCTACAGCGCCAGCAAGGCCGGGGTCATCAGTTTAGTGCAAACGGCGGCCCAAGAGCTCAGCGCCAGCGGTGTTCGCATCAATGCCATTTGCCCCGGGCTGATCGAAACGGGCATGACAAGGCCGCTGTTCGACGGGGCTCGGGCAAGGGGCATCGAAGACAAAATCGGCCAGCTCAACCCCCTGAAACGCGGCGGACACCCGGCCGAAATCGCCCATATGGCGTTGTTCCTGGCCAGCGACGAGGCGTCTTACGTCAACGGCCAGGCCATCGCCGTCGACGGCGGCCTATCGAGCACGCATCCGTTTATCTATCGATAAACGGTGATTTTGTTTGCCCCTCAAGCGCCGGGCGGCCCCCTCCGGGGTCCTTGGCTGGGTCTCTGGAAGCTAGACCTTAAGGCCCGACAGGAAACAGGTTTGGCAAGATCGAGCTCCTGTCCGGCCTTAAGGTCTGACTTCCAGAGACCGAGCAAGCGCGAAGAGCGCGCCCGCAGGGGCACGTACCTTAAATGAAAAGCAACAAGACGGGTCTTGCAAGATCGAGCTCCTGTCGCGCCTTAAGGTCTGACTTCCAGAGACCGAGCAAGCGCGAAGAGCGCGCCCGCAGGGGCACATACCTTAAATGAAAAGCAACAAGACGGGTCTTGCAGAATCAGGCTCCGGTCGCGCCTTAAGGTCTGGCTTCCAGAGACCGAGCAAGCGCGAAGAGCGCGCCCGCAGGGGCACGTACCTTAAATGAAAAGCAACAAGACGGGTCTTGCAAGATCGAGCTCCTGTCGCGCCTTAAGGTCTGGCTTCCAGAGACCGAGCAAGCGCGAAGAGCGCGCCCGCAGGGGCACTTACCTTATGAAAGTTAATAGCGCTATCGCGCTATTAACGATCCGCCATCGACCGGAATTACGGTGCCGGTGACAAATGCGCTGGCGCGAGATGACAAATAGATCGCCACCCCGGCCATGTCTTCGGGGGTTCCGACGCGGCCAAGCGGGATGCCTGCCTTGATCTGATCTTCGTGATTTTCCAGCATGTAGCCGGTCATTTCGCTGGGGAAAAGCCCCGGTGCGATGGCGTTGACGGTTATATGGCGCGACGCCAGCCGCTGCGCCAAGACCCGGGTTAAATGAATGATCGCGGCCTTCGACGCGGGATAGGAATAGGTTTCCAGGAACGGCGAGCCGAGGCCGTCGATGGAACCGATATTGATCACCCGGGCCGGGTCTTCAGGGCTGGCTGCGGCTTCCAGTTGTTTAATCAGGGCCTGGGTCAGGAAAAACGGTGATTTGACATTCAGGTCCATGACCTTGTCCCACCCGGCTTCCGGGAAATCATCAAAGGGCGCGCCCCAGGCGGCCCCGGCATTGTTGACCAGGATATTCAGCGCCTTTTCCCGTTCGCCCAATTCGGCGGCCAGGCGTTTGATTTCGTCTTGCGAAGACAGGTCGGCCGGCAGGGAAATGCAGGTTCCGTGTTCGGAAAGTTCGGCGGCCACGGCGTCGCACACATCGGCCTTGCGGGATGAAATATAGGTGCGCACCCCGTTTTCGACGAAGCCGCGGGCGATCATCAGGCCAATTCCCCGCGACCCGCCGGTAACCAGCGCGACTTTACCGTCGATAGAAAACAGATTTTTCAAGAAATTTCCTCCCGTTTACAAGCTGTTAGGCGATTGAACCGAGGCATTTTACAGGCACTTTTGGGTCGTACCAGAAAAAAAATTATACACATCTAGATTTGTTGACTTCCGCTTTGGCCTCCCGCATTCTTGATGCCAAAAAAAGCAATAATGCTTTCAAGCAGGTTTGGCCCCGATTTTGCAATAAATGCGGAACGGGAACAGGAGCTTCAGGGAGGTCAAGAGGCCTGAATGTCGGTGAAAGCCGCCACGCAGGTAAAATCTGGGGAAAGTTTCGGCGTTTTTATGCCGGCGACGACCTTCGGCACCTCTGACTTTTCCTTATAATTTGCGTAATCACAAACGTCCTTTAGAGAGTCAGCATGTTAAAAAAACAATTCAAGTCCGGCCTTTTGAGCCTGGCAATCCTGGGTGCGGTGGCCAATACGGCCAGTGCGGAAACCATCAAAATCGCCCTGATCGAAGGCCTGTCCGGCCCGTTTGCGGCAAACGGCGAAGCCGCCTTGCGTGAATTCGGCTATGCCATCGACCAATACATCAACGGCAAAAATGTCGCCGGCGGCGTCAAGGTCGAATTTTTCGGCCTGGACAACAAAACCAGCCCCAAGGAAACCCTGGTCCAGCTTAAAAACGCCATCGGCCAAGGTGCCACCTATGTCATACAGGGCAACAGTTCCGGCGTCGCTCACGCTTTGAGTGATGCCGTCGCCAAGCATAACGAACGCAATCCCAGCCAGCGCGTCATGTACATCAATTACGCCGCCGTCGATCCTTCATTGACCGAGGACAAATGTAATTTCTGGCACTTCCGCTTCGACGGCAACGCCGACATGAAGATGAGCGCCATTACTGATGTCATCAAAGGCCGCAAAGACATCAAGAAAGTCTACCTGATTGGCCAGAACTATTCGTTCGGCAAGGCCGTCGCCGCTGCCGCCGTCAAATATTTGGGCGAAAAACGCCCCGATATCGAGATCGTCGGCAACGAATTGCACCCCATCGGCAAGGTCAAAGACTTCACCCCCTATGTCACCAAGATCAAGGCATCGGGCGCCGATGCCATCATCACCGGCAACTGGGGCGCCGATATGGTTAACCTGGCCCGTTCGGCCAATGCCGTTGGGATCACGGCAGACTTCTTCACCTTCTACGCCGCCGGCACCGGCATTACCGCTGCCATCGGCAAATCCGGCAAAGGCCGTATCCGCCTGGTTTCGGAAGGTCGGCACAATCCGATCAGGACCGACGCATGGGAAAATTACATGCAGACGTTCATAAACAAGTTCCCGAACAAGGATCTGGTCTATCCGCGCGCCGTGCACACCATCCAGATGTTGGCGAATGCCATGAACAAGGCTGGTTCGGCTGATCCGTTCAAGGTCGCCATGGCCTTGGAAGGCGCAACACTGACAACTCTTGATGGCGACGACATGGTCATGCGGGGCAGTGATCATCAGCTTTTGATGCCGCTGAATATTTCCGTCCACACGGACGAAAACATCAAGCATGACTACGATAAATCAGGTTTCGGAACCTACGTTGAAAGCACAGCATCCCGTGCCGAAACGACGCTTCCGACTTCCTGCAAAATGGTCCGCCCTAAAGCATAGGTCGGTTGCCATAAGATCTGAATCGACCGGGCCGGTTCTTCATGCCGAAGGACCGGCCCGGTTTTTCTAATCCGTTTCCATAATATCTGCGGCCCCCAAAATGCTCGAAATCACCGTCTTTTCCCTTCTCAATGGCACCGTTTACGGATTGCTGCTGTTCATGCTGTCCAGTGGCCTGACGCTGATTTTTTCGATGATGGGAATCCTCAACTTCGCCCACGCAAGCTTCTATGCCCTGGGTGCCTATTTCGCCTTCCAGATTTCAAAGTATATCGGGTTTTGGCCGGGGTTGATCGTCGCCCCCCTTGTCGTTGGTGTTATTGGCGCAATGGTCGAACGCTATGCATTGCGCCACGTCCATAAATTTGGCCATGTTGCGGAACTGGTCTTTACGTTTGGCTTGGCCTTCCTGCTGGAAGAAATCATCCAGTTTATCTGGGGCAATTACCTGAAGCCCTACCGGGGCCCCAATATCCTGGATTTTCCTCTGTTCACCTTATTCGACGCAAATTTCCCGGCCTACAAGGCTTTCATGCTGACAATATCGATCCTTATCTTCATCGGCCTGTTGCTGGTGCTGACGAAAACCCGGATCGGCCTGATTATTCAGGCCGCCATCACCCATCCCAACATGGTCGGCATGTTGGGCCACAACGTGCCGCTGGTGTTCATGCTGACCTTTGGCACCGGCACGGCGCTGGCGGGTCTCGCCGGGGTTATCGCCGGTCCGGTCATGGGGACCTATCCGGGCATGGCGACGGACCTGGGCAGCATCGTCTTCGTCGTCGTCGTCATCGGCGGCCTGGGGTCGCTTGCCGGGGCGCTGGTTGCGTCGTTGTTGATCGGCATTGTCCAGACTTTCGCCGTCGCCATCAACGTATCGGTCAGCGATTTCCTTGATCTGATCGGCGTCAGTTTTGGACCCGACGATATCCTGATCGACCTGTGGACCATGTCGCTGCCTTCATTGGCGCCGCTTGTTCCCTACCTGATGCTGATTTTGATCTTGATATTCCGGCCGACCGGGTTGTTCGGGAACCGTGAATCATGAGCGATCTGGGCACTCTACGCAGGGCCATGAACGCCGATACGAAACGGCGTGAACGCCTGTACTGGATCTCCTTGGCGGCCGTTCTTGCCGCCCTGCCCTGGGTATTTTCATCATCATTCGCCGTTTCGATCATGACCCAGATCGGCATCGCTTCGATCTTCGCCCTGTCTTACAACATGTTGTTGGGTCAGGGCGGCATGTTGTCTTTCGGCCACGCCGTTTATTTTGGCCTGGGCGGATTCCTGGCCATGCATTTCATGAACTACATCGAAGGTGGTTTCCCGCTGCCGATCCCGTTCCTGCCGCTTGTCGGCGGCGTCATCGGGCTTTTGTTCGGGCTGATTTTCGGCAGTTTTTCGACCCGCCGGGCCGGCACGGTGTTCGCCATGATATCCCTTGGCATCGCCGAACTGATCGCCTCGTCGAGCCTGATTTTCGTCAAGTTTTTCGGCGGCGAGGAAGGCATTACCGGCAACCGGACAGCCGGGCCTAACGTATTGGGCATCAACTATGGTGCCGATATTCAGGTCTATTACATCGCCGCTTTTTGGACCTTCGTCGCCATGTTTGCCATGTTCTGGTTTTCGCGCACCCCGGCCGGGCGCATGGCCAACGCGGTCCGGGAAAATCCGGAACGGGCGGAATTTGTTGGCTACAGCCAACGCCGGGTGCGAATGATCAGCTTTTGCACATCAGGATTTTTCGCCGGACTGGCCGGTGGTATTTTCGCCATCGCCTATGAAATCGTGACAGAGGAAACCTTAGGGCTTAACCAATCGGGCAGCGTCTTGCTGATGGCTTACATCGGCGGTATCGGATTCTTTATCGGCCCGGTTTTCGGCGCCATTTTGTTGACATTGCTGCGCACGGTTCTAAGCAACTTCACCGATATCTGGCTGTTGTATCTGGGCCTGATTTTCCTGGCCACCGTGCTGTTCGCCCCGGCCGGGTTAAGCGGCCTGTTGATGATGCACGGCCCGGCATACAAAACCCGGCGATTAGGCATGCTGGTCGTGCCTTACGTGACCATGATGATCCCCATATTGATGATCACCATCGGCCTTACCGGCATTTTAGAACTGGCGCATTTTTCCGGCAGTACGTCGGCCGATGATCGAGTCATGGTGCTATATGGCATACCTTCCAACATCGATAACGTCTTACCGTGGGCGACCCTGATTATGCTGACCATCGTCGGTATTTTTGGCGTGCGGCGCGCCAAGTCTGGCGTGCTGGATGCTTGGGCCCGCGCCAATGCACCGGCTGCCCCCGAACAGATCAAGGATGACGCACAATGAGTGGCGCCATCAACATTGTCGACCTGCACAAAAACTTCGGCCCGGCCGAAATTATCCGGGGCATCAACCTGGAAATCACCCAGGGCGAACGCCATGCCATTATCGGACCGAACGGGGCCGGCAAATCGACCCTGTTCCATCTGATCAGCGGTCGTTATGAGCCAACATCGGGCAGTGTCGCGTTGAACGGCGCCGATATTTCCGGCCTGCCGCCCTACGAGATTTTCAGGAAAGGCCTGTCCCGCAGCTTTCAAGTAACCAATATATTCCCGCGCCTGAGCGTCTATGAAAATGTCCGGTGCGCGGTGCTGTGGGTGGCGGATTACAAATATTCATTCTGGCACCGGGTCGAAAACCTGGACGACGTAAACGAGCAGACCGAGAAAATCCTGGAAAAGATCGGCCTCGCCGCCCGGGCGTTTATTCCGGCGGGCCTGCTCGCGTACGCCGAGCAACGGGCGCTTGAAATCGGCATCGCCATCGCCGGTGGCAACGATGTGGTGCTGCTGGATGAGCCGACCGCCGGCATGAGCCATAGCGAAACGGAACAGGCGGTTGAACTGATTAGAAATGTTACTGAAGGCAAGACCCTGGTCATGGTCGAACACGACATGGGAGTTATCTTCAACCTGGCCGACCGCATATCCGTGCTGGTCTACGGCGAGATCATCGCCACCGACACGCCGGAAAACATCCGCAACAACGCCGCCGTGCAGGAAGCCTATCTGGGGACGGAGGTCAGTGATGACTGATATCCCCATGTTAGAAGTCAAAGATCTGCACGCTTTCTACGGCAAGAGCCATATCCTGCAAGGCGTTACGTTTGACGTTAAAGAAGGCGAAATCGTCAGCCTGTTAGGCCGCAACGGTGTCGGTCGGTCGACCACCGCGTTGGCCATCATGGGCACGGTGGCGTGTCACGGGTCAGTTAAATTCCGGGGCACCGAACTGGTCGGACGCCCGCCCCATGAAATTGCCGCCGCCGGGCTTGGCATCGTGGTCGAAAACCGCGACGTATTCCCGACCCTGACGGTTCGCCAGAACCTGATCTTGGGCCAGAAGGATACCCGCAACACCGGTCGCTGGACCATCGAGGACATGTTCGACATGTTCCCCAACTTGCGCGAACGGGCCGATATCGATGCCGGATACTTAAGCGGTGGCGAGCAACAAATGCTGACCATGTGCCGGACCCTGATGGGCGACCCCGACCTGGTTATCATCGACGAGCCGACCGAAGGACTGGCTCCGAAAATTGTCGCCCAGGTGGCCTCTATGTTGGAGGAAATTTCGAGGCGCGGCGTGTCGATCCTGCTGATCGAACAGAAACTGACCATCGCCTTGAAAATTTCCCAGCGTATCTACGTTATGGGCCATGGCCATGTGGTATTTGAAGGCGTCCCCGAAGACCTGAACCGGGACGACAGCATCCGCAAGGAATGGCTTGAAGTTTAGCCGCAGGAGGCATATGCCTCTGGTCTCACAATTCGTACCCTAAAGAGGAACCCCATGAGCGATTTTGTTTCCTATGAACGGCGTGGCGCCGTCTCCCTGATCACCGTCAACAACCCGCCGGTCAACGCGCTTGGCGCAGGGGTCCGCCAGGGTCTCGTCAGTTGCCTGGAACAAGCCAACGCCGACGCCGAAACGAATGTCGTCGTGTTGTGCGGGGGCGGCCGCACCTTCCCCGCCGGGGCCGACATTACCGAATTTGGCAAACCTATGGCCGACCCCGGCTTGCACGAAGTCATCTCCGCCTATGAAAGCAGCGCCAAGCCTGTGCTCGCCGCCATTCACGGCACGGCGCTGGGCGGTGGGTTAGAGCTTGCGCTCGGCTGCGATTACCGCTGTGGTTCCGCCGATGCCAAGGTCGGCCTGCCAGAAGTCAAATTGGGCATCCTGCCCGGCGCCGGCGGCACCCAACGCCTGCCCCGCCTGATCGGTGTCGAGGCGGCGCTGAACATGATTTGTTCCGGCGATTTCGTCGCCGCCAACAAAGCCCTGAGCCTGGGAATCCTGGATCACGTCGTCGATGGCGACCTGGTCGAAGGCGCCGTGGCCTATGCCGAGACCCTGATTGCCGAAGCAAAGCCGCGCCGGCGTATTTCCGACATGACCGCCGAAGCCCCGGCGGAACTGTTCACAAATTTCGAAAAATCCATCGCCCGCCGGGCGCGCGGATACCTGGCCCCGTTCAAATGTATCGAAGCGATCAAGGGCGCGGTCGACCTGCCCTTCGAAGACGGCATGGCCAACGAACGTAAATTGTTCATGGAATGTATGAATTCGCCGCAATCGGCGGGCCAGCGCCATATGTTCTTCGCCGAACGGGAATCGGCCAAAGTCCCCGATGTGCCCAAGGATACGCCGGTGCGCACCATCGCCAGCGCCGGTATCGTCGGGGCCGGAACCATGGGCGGCGGCATCGCCATGAACTTCGCCAATGTCGGCATTGCCGTGACCCTGGTCGAAATCAGCCAGGAAGGCCTGGATAAAGGCCTCTCGATTATCGAAAAGAACTATGCCGCGACGGTCAAGAAAGGCCGCTTGAGCCAGGCCGACATGGATACCCGCATGGGGCTGATCAGCGGCACCCTGGATTATGCCGATTTTGGTGATGCCGATATCGTTATCGAAGCGGCGTTTGAAGGCATGGCGTTAAAGAAGGAAATTTTCGGCAAGCTCGACGCCGCTTGCAAGCCCGGTGCCATCCTGGCGACCAATACTTCGACCCTGGATATCAACGAAATCGCCGCGGCCACCAGCCGCCCAGAAGATGTTATCGGCACCCACTTTTTCAGCCCCGCAAATGTCATGAAATTGCTGGAAATTGTCCGCGCCGATAAAACATCTGCCGAGGTCATCGCGACGACCATGAAGCTGGCCCGCACCATTCAAAAAGTCGGCGTCCTGGTCGGCGTCTGCGATGGTTTCGTCGGCAATCGCATGTTGCACGCCTATTTCAGCGAAGCCCAGCAGCTCCTGGAAGAAGGCGCGCTGCCGCAACAGGTGGATAAAGTGTTGTTTGACTGGGGTTTCGCCATGGGCCCGTTCGCGGTCATGGACTTAGCCGGAATCGATGTCGGCTGGCGTATCCGCAAGGAAAAGGCCGCGGGCCGCGACACCAACCTGCCCTATTCATCGACCGTCGCCGACCGCCTGGCCGAAATGGATCGCTTCGGCCAGAAAACCAAACGCGGCTGGTATATCTACGAAGAAGGATCTCGCGTTCCAACGCCGGACCCGGAAGTGGAAGCCATGCTCAAGCAGGTGTCTGAAGAAAAAGGCATCACCCGGCGCGATATTTCCGATGAGGAAATTTTCAAACGCTGCATGTATCAGTTGATCAACGAGGGCGCGAAAATTCTCGATGAAGGCATCGCCATGCGGCCCGGCGATATCGACGTCATCTATATATACGGATACGGCTTTCCGGTGTTCCGGGGTGGCCCGATGTTCTATGGCGAACAGGTCGGCCTGAAAAACATTTATGACGACATCGCCAAATTCCATGAAACCCACGGCGTGTTCTGGGAACCGTCGAGCCTGTTGAAGCGCCTTGCCGATGACGGCAAGGGTTTCGGCGCCTAGATCAAATTAAAACGAGGATATCATCATGAAACGCGAAGCCGTTATCGTCTCTACCGCCCGCACCCCCATCGGCCGGGCCTATCGCGGCGCCTTTAACAATACCGAATCCCCGACCCTGGCCGCCCACGCCATCAAACACGCAGTAATGCGCGCCGGTATCGAGCCGGGTGAAATTGATGACGTCATCATGGGCGCGGCACTGCAACAAGGCAGCCAGGGCGGCAACGTCGCCCGCATGGCCGCCGTCGCCGCCGGGCTACCCATCACCGTCGCTGGCATGACGGTTGATCGGCAGTGTTCGTCCGGCATGATGGCCATCGCCACGGCGGCCAAACAGGTGATCTATGATGACATGCCGATTGTCGTCGGCGGCGGGCTTGAATCCGTTTCCCTGGTGCAGAACGAACACATAAATTCCTTCCGCGCCAAAGATCCGACTTTAATGGCCAGCAAGCCCAATATTTATATGTCCATGTTAGAAACGGCAGAAGTCGTCGCCAAACGATATAATATCAGCCGCGACGACATGGATGCCTATGGCCTGCAAAGTCAGCAGCGCACGGCAGCGGCGCAGGCCGCCGGCAAGCTTGATGATGAAATCGTCCCCCTGGCATCGGTGATGGGCGTCATGGACAAGGAAACCAAGGAAATTTCCTACCGCGATGTGACGCTCGAAAAAGATGAAGGCAACCGCCCCGAAACCAACATCGAAGGCCTTCAGGGCCTGAAACCGGTGTTGGGCGAGGATTGCTTCATTACCGCCGGGAACGCCAGCCAGTTGTCCGACGGGGCTTCGGCGTCGGTGGTTATGGATGCCACATTGGCCTCGAAAAAAGGCCTTCAGCCCCTGGGAATTTATCGCGGCATCGCCGTCGCCGGGTGTGAACCCGACGAAATGGGCATCGGGCCGGTTTTCGCGGTGCCGAAGTTGCTGCAGCGGCACGGTTTGAAAATGGACGATATCGGCCTGTGGGAACTGAACGAGGCATTCGCCGTTCAGGTCTTGTATTGCCGTGACAAACTTGGCATTCCCGATGAAAACCTGAACGTCAACGGCGGCGCCATTTCCATCGGCCATCCCTATGGCATGAGCGGCGCGCGCATGGTTGGCCATGCGCTGATCGAAGGCAAACGCCGGGGTGTCAAATATGTGGTCGTTACCATGTGCATCGGCGGTGGCCAGGGTGCCGCCGGGCTGTTCGAGGTCGCCTGAGGAGCAAGAGGTTGGATCCGGAAACTATTGATGTTCGCGCCGACGAGGCGCTCGACACCACACGGCTGGAACCCTATCTGCGCGGCCGCCTGCCCGAAACTGACGGCGCCTTAAGCGTCAGCCAGTTTGGCGGCGGCCATGCCAATTTGACCTATCTTCTGGCCTTCGGGAACAATGAGTACGTCTTGCGGCGACCGCCCATGGGTCCTATAGCGCCATCGGCCCACGACATGAAACGCGAACACAAAGTGCAGGCGACCCTGTACAAGGCCTTTCCGCTGGCCCCGCGCAGTTTCCTTTTTTGTGATGATGCGGACGTCATCGGTGCCGACTTCCACGTTTCCGAACGCCGCGAAGGCTTCGTTATCCGGGGCGAAATGCCCGACCGTTTCGCGGGTGACCCGGGCCTCAATGCACGCATCGGCTCTATGTTAATCAACACCCTGGCCGACCTGCATTCCGTCGACCCGGCCGCCGTCAGCCTCGGCGATTTGGGTCACCCCGAAGGCTTCGTCGAACGCCAGCTGGCGGGCTGGAACAAACGCTGGCTGGCCGCCAAAGACCAGGACCTACCCGAAATCGATCAGATTATCCCGTGGCTCGAAAACAACCTGCCGAAATCAGACAACGTCACCTTGTTGCATAATGATTTCAAACTGGACAACATGTTGGTGAATTCCGATGACCCGGCCCAGCCAAGCGCTGTGCTGGATTGGGATATGTGTACGCTGGGCGATCCCCTGATGGATCTGGGCCACATGCTGAATTACTGGACCGACAGCACCGACGATGTGGAATGGCGTTCGACCGTGACCATGCCAACCTGGCGCGAAGGCTTCCCGACACGAAAAGACGTGGTCGCCCGTTACGCCGAACGCACCGGGTTTGATGTTTCGGCGGTCAATTGGTATTTCGTCTTCGGTTCGTTCAAGCTGGCGGTTATCCTGCAACAAATTTACATCCGCTATCTGCGTGGCCAAACCAAAGATGAACGCTTCGCAAAGTTCGATAAACGGGTCGCCGGACTGGCCCGACGCGGCGCGTATTTTTCAGAAACGTCTTCACTTTAAGGAGTAAGCAGCTATGGATTTCGAATATTCTGACAAGGTGAAGGACTTACAAGGGCGCGTCTCCGATTTCATGGACGCTCATGTCTACCCCAATGAACATGTCTACCACGAACAGACCGAAGAAGGCGGGCGTTGGTGCGAACCCGCGATCATGGAAGATATCAAAGCCAAGGCTCGTGATGCCGGATTGTGGAACCTGTTCCTGCCGGAAAGTGATTTAGGCGCCGGGTTGACCAACACCGAATACGCACCGCTGTGCGAAATCATGGGGCGTTCCCACATCGGGCCGGAATCTTTCAATTGTTCGGCGCCTGACACCGGAAATATGGAAGTGCTTGTGCGTTACGGCACCGACGAGCACAAGGAACGTTGGCTGAAACCTTTGCTGGCCGGTGAAATCCGTTCCGGATTCGCCATGACCGAACCCGCCGTGGCCTCGTCCGACGCCACCAATATCGAAGGCTCGATAACCCGCGACGGCAACGATTCCTACGTCATCAATTCGCGCAAATGGTGGACATCCGGGGCCATGGACCCGCGCTGCCAAATCCTGATCTTCATGGGCAAGACCGATCCCGACGCTGGGCGTTACGAGCAGCAATCGATGATCCTGGTGCCCATGGATACCCCGGGTGTGGAAATTGTCCGCCACCTGCCGGTATTCGGCTACGACCATGCCCCCCATGGCCATGCGGAAATCGACTTCAAAGACGTTCGCGTTCCGGCATCCAACCTGTTGCTCGGCGAAGGCCGGGGTTTCGAGATCGCCCAAGGAAGACTGGGGCCCGGTCGCATCCATCACTGCATGCGCCTGATTGGTCAGGCCGAACGGGCGATCGAGGCCATGTGCAAACGCGCCAAGGAACGCGTCGCTTTTGGCAAGCCGCTGGCCGAACAAGGCGTTGTTATGCAGGCAATTGCGGATTCCCGTATGGAAATCGAACAAGCCCGGTTACTGACCCTGAAGGCCGCCCACATGATGGATACCGCCGGCAATAAAGTGGCGAAGAAAGAAATCGCCATGATTAAAGTGATCGCACCGAACATGGCCTTGCGGGTCATCGACCGGGCGATTCAGATCCACGGTGCCGCGGGCGTCTCCGACGGCTTCCCATTGTCCGCCGAATGGGCCCATGCCCGCACGCTGCGCCTTGCCGACGGCCCTGATGAAGTCCACACCATGGCGGTCGCCAAAATGGAACTGAAGGAGCATGGCTGAGACGGGAACTATCGATACGTCCCGGCAAGGTATCTCTTTCTATGGTTGGCGCGTCGTCGGTGCTGTCTTCGTCATGCTTATGGTGTCATCGGGGTTGGGATTTTATAACCTGTCGGTGTTTATCGAAGCGCTGAGTCGCCACGGGCAATTTTCAGTCGCCACCGCATCGAACGCGGCCTCGCTGTTTTTCCTGATCGGGGCCGGCAGCGGCCTGGTGATCGGCAAGTTGATCGACCGTTACGACCCCCGCTATACCATCTGCATCGGCGCAGTCCTGGCCGCCGCCGGAATGCTCGCCATCGGCCGGGCCGACACGCCGGCCCTGCTATTCGCCTCGTTCACGCTGTTCGCCGTTGGTTTTTCCTGCACGTCGCTAATCCCCGGCACCACACTGGTCGCCCGCTGGTTTTCAAGGCGGCGGGCGATTGCATTATCAGTCGCATCGAGCGGACTTTCCGTCGGCGGTATTGCCCTGACACCCTTTGCCGCGGCGTTGATTGACAAGTTGGGCCTGGCCGGGGCGACACCCTGGCTGGCATTGATTTATGTGCTCGGCGTAATTCCGGTGGCGGCGTTTTATCTGCGGAAATCTCCCGAAAGTATGGGTCTGGAACCCGATGGCGTGCAAACGGCATCGACGGGAAGCAAGATTCATTTGGCCGGGACGACATTTTCCGGCGCGCTGCGCTCGCGTTTCTTTATTTTTTGCACGGTGGCGTTCGTCTTTATTCTCATGGCCCAGGTCGGTGGTCTGGCCCATCAGTTCAACCTGGTCGCCGAACGAATTAATACGACAATCGCCGCCACCGCCGTTGCCAGCCTGGCCGGGGCTTCGTTGATTGGTCGTTTCATCGGCGGCTGGGCGATCAGCCGTTTTTCCATTCGCCCGGTGACCCTTGTCCTGATTTTCGTGCAGGCATCGTCGCTGTTCGCCATCGCCTTCGCCGACACCACGTTTGCGCTGCTGGCGGCATCCATCGTGCTGGGGCTGGCCCTTGGTAATTTGCTGATGGCCTTGCCGCTACTGCTGGCCGACGCCTTCGGCATGCGCGATTACGGGCGAATTTACGCCACATCACAGGCCATCGCCCAGATGGGTGTGGCCATAGGACCGGCGCTGGTGGGGTTTTTGTATGGCGCCTGGAACGGCTACACTGTGGCCATAATCGCAACATCGTGCCTCGCCCTGGCCGGCGCCGTGGCCTTCCTGATGGCCGGCCCGGTGCCGTCGCCGGCCCAGAACTAGGCGGCGGTATCGAGTGCGGCGAAGCGACGCATGTGGTGGTCGATGTTGCCGAACAGGCTGTTGATCATGGTCAGGCGTTTGAAGTAGTGGCCGACGTTTAGCTCATCCGTCATACCCATGCCGCCGTGAATTTGCACCGCCTGCTGGCCAACGAAGCGACCCGACTTGCCGATTTGCACTTTCAGGGCCGAAACCGTGCGCGCGGTTTCTACCGACCCGTTATCCATGGTCATGGCGGCCCGATAGAGCATCGATTTGGACTGTTCGCATTCCATGAACATTTCGACCATACGGTGCTGCAAAACCTGGAACTTGCCGATGGGCACGCCGAACTGCACGCGGGTGCCTGCATATTCCACGGTGGCGCTGTGCAAAGCCGTCATCGCACCAACCGCTTCGGCACCGATGGCGACAATGGTTTCATCGATGCTGTCTTCCAGCACCTGCAAACCGCCACCGACGTCGCCGATAACCGCTTCGCCTGAAACCTTCACCCCGGAAAAGTCGATGTCCGACGCCCGGCCGCCATCCTGGGTCGGGTAATCGCGGCGCGTCACGCCCTCGGCGGTGGCATCGACCAGAAACAAGGTAATGCCACTTGAATCGCGCTGGTCGCCCGATGTGCGGGCCGAAACGATCAGGGTATCCGCCGCCGGGCCATTCAGCACGACGCCCTTGTGGCCATCGATGATATACCCGTCGCCATCTGCTTTCGCGGTGGTCGTCACATCGGCCAGATTATAGCGACCCTGGGCTTCCACATAGGCCACGGCCAATTGGGTTTCGCCGCCGATAACGCCGGGCAAAACGGCCTCGCGCTGGGCCGGGCTGGCGGCGCGGCGCAAAACGCCACCGGCCAGCACAACTGTCGCCAGGAAGGGTTCCAACACCAGGCCCTTGCCCAGTTCTTCCATGATAATCATGGTGTCGGCGGCGGCCCCATCCAGGCCGCCATCGTCTTCGGCAAACGGCAAAGCCAGCCAGCCTAAGTCGGCGAACATTTTCCAGTTGTCGCGACTGAAACCGTCATCGCTAAGCGCCAACGCGTGGCGTTTGTCGAAGGTATAGTTTTCGCGCACGAACCGCACGACGCTATCGCGCAGCAGTTCCTGTTCTTCGCTGAATGAAAAATCCATAAGATATATTCCCTCTAAAGCCCGAGTACCGCCTTGGCGATAATGTTTTTCTGAATTTCGTTAGACCCGCCGTAGATCGACGTCTTGCGCATATTGAAATAACGCGGCCCGGCGTGGATGGCGAATTCGGGTCCGACGCCGAATTCATTGGTGCCCGGTTCATTGCGGTCGGGCATATAGGGCATGGCGTAATAGCCTGCGGCTTCGACAAAAAGTTCGGTGACCGATTGCTGAATTTCGGTGCCCTTGATTTTAAGGATCGAGCTTTCCGGCCCCGGCGCGCCGCCGGTCGATACCGCCGCCAGCGTCCGCAGGTCGGTGAATTCCAGAGCCATCAATTCGATTTCGACTTCCGACATGCGACGCCGGAAATCATCGTCTTCCATCAACGTTGCGCCACCGCCATTGGGTTCGGACGCGGTGATTTTTTTAAGCTTTTCCAACTGCCGTTTGGACCGCGCGACCGCGGCGATGCCGGTGCGTTCGTGGGTCAGCAATTTTTTGGCATAGGTCCAGCCCTTGCCCTCTTCGCCGATCAAATGATCGGCGGGCACCCGGACGTCTTCAAAATTAACCTCATTGATTTCGTCACCGCCATCGATGGTGATGATCGGGTTGACCGTAATGCCGGGGCTCGCCATGTCGATCAGAATGAAGGAAATACCTTCCTGCGCTTTGACATCCGCGTCGGTGCGAACCAGGCAGAATATCCAGTCGGCGTGTTGGGCGAGCGTGGTCCAGGTTTTGGTGCCGTTGACGATGTAGTCGTCGCCGTCGCGAACCGCTTTGGTGCGCAGGGATGCCAGATCGGACCCGGCACCGGATTCGGAAAATCCCTGACACCACCAAACGTTGGTGGCCAGGATATCCGGCAAGAAGCGCTTTTTTTGCTCATCATTTCCAAACGAATAGATAATCGGCCCGACCATGCCCAGGCCGAAAGGCACGATGGGCGGCACATCGGCGCGCGCCATTTCGTTTTCAAACAGGTACTTCTCCGACGCCGACCAACCGGTGCCGCCGTATTCCTTGGGCCAGTTGATCCCAGCCCAGCCCTTGTCAAAGAGCGCCTTTTGCGAACGCACCATGTCGTCCTTGGTGGGGCCGGTGCCGGCCCGGGCACGCTCCAGAATATCTTGTGGATAGGTGTTTTCAAAAAACGCCCGCGCCTCATCGCGAAAGGCGAGTTCGTGATCGTTAAACTCGATATCCATTTATTCTGCCTCGTGTTAAATTTGGTCCAACCGGGGGCCGATTGTCTGACGATAACCGCCATACTTCAAGGCTTTCTTTTCGGAACCGTTAATTAGACTTATGATAATATTCAACGCAACTTCAGCAGAGTTTACGCAGCCATGATCAAAGCCGTTTTCTGGGATTTTGGCGGCGTTTTGACGTCCAGTCCCTTCGCCACCTTCAACCGATACGAGCGGGAAAACAGCCTGCCGGTCGACTTTATCCGCCGGGTCAACACCCAGAACCCCGATGACAACGCCTGGGCCAAATTCGAAAGCAACCGCATCGGCGGCGATGAATTCGATGGCCTGTTCGCCGAGGAATCCCACGCCTTGGGCCACCGGGTACAGGGCCGCGATATCATCGCCCTGCTGAAGGGTGCTATCCGCCCGGACATGGTCGAAGCCCTTAAAATCTGCAACCGGCACTATATAACCGCCTGCATCACCAATAACGTACGCGACCATGCCGCCAGCGGCAGCGATGACCCCGATGCCGATTATTCCGCCGTGTTCGACCTGTTCGGTACGGTCATCGAATCCTCGAAAGTCGGCATCCGCAAACCCGACCCCGAAATCTACCGCCTCGCCTGCGACAAGGTCGGCGTCGAAGCACAAGAAGTCGTCTACCTGGATGATCTGGGCATCAATTTAAAACCCGCCCGGGCCCTGGGCATGACCACCATCAAAGTCGGTGAAGCGGCCCCGGCGATAGAGGAACTTGAGGGTGTACTGGGGATTTCGCTTAGGAACTAGGCCCGCACCCGATCCAGCCCAGCGAGCGATTCCATCGCTTCCGCTTCAAGACGCTTGACGATTTCGGCCAGCGGTTCGATTTTGTCGGCGAATGGGACCGCCTGAATGACCTCAACTGGCTAAATTTTGTTGTCACCCCAAAGCTCAAACAGAGCTTCTGGCGTCAACCTCTGTCCATGGCGATTAAAAAACTTCATTCGGTTAAATGCTATCAACCCAGGCGCAACAAAAAACATGGTGGCAAGGAATAACATAGGGCCCGCGAGATGTAACAGGTTTGTGCCGGCGGCCAAGTGGATGTTCAATCCTTCCCACAAGACAAATATGCCAAATAGCGCCCAAAAAACCAACCACCACGGGTTGGCAACCGGACTCGCGCAACCAATCAGCGACCACCGTCCTTTAAATTTTCCTTTTTCAACGTTCGAAATCTGAGCACCTGGAATAGCTTTGAAAAAAGACAATGCTTTACGTCGCTCAATGATGATATATGCGATCACTAACATCAAAATGACGGCCAAAATCGTGCCGAACTCGACTGCAGAAGAACCGCTGAGAGCACCCACAAACTTTCTAATTAAAGTTACCGCCAAAGTTGCGAGAAGCATCAAAAATACCGTTCTTTTGGTTGTTCTTGGGCGCTTTTTTGACCACTCTTCATAATTGGTAATTTCTGACCTTGGGATAGAGACGCTATTTCCGAATGTCCACTTAACTAAAAGGCTCCCATCTGATTGTATCTGTCTGTAAGCGATCTTTTCAAGTTCGTGCCGGGTGGTAAGCCAACCATCTATTTGATCCATAATAAAGGCCTCACCTATAAGACTTGATTGTCAATTCTAGTCGAGAAAGTGAAACATTCCCGAAAATTTTTGCCGTTCTTGGCGATGACTCTGGATTCCCGCCTGCGCGGGAATGACGGTTTAAGCCCGCACCCGATCCAACTTCGCCAGAGACTCAAGGGCTTCGGCCTCCAGCCGGCCCACAATAGCGGCCAGCGGCTCAATTTTGTCGGCGAAGGCCACGGCCTGGCCGACCGATAAGGCGCCGTGGTCGGCATTTCCGGTTTTATAGGCGCCCAGGCCGACCTTGCCGGAAATATGCGGCATCATCTTTTCCAGATCACCGGGGAACAGGGCCTCGATTTTCTGAACTTCGTCGGTGGTGTCGTTGCGCAAGGCGCGCAGTGTGTTGCGCAGGGATTGTAACATCAAGGTGGTGTCGGTTTCCTTAGCCTCGATCAGCCGCTGTTTGTAGTCCGCATGGGCCCAGATTTCCTTGGCGACCAGGAAGCGCGTGCCGATGTTGACGGCATCGGCCCCCAGGGCCAGGGCCGCCACCAGTTGCGCGCCGGTGCCGATACCGCCGCCGACGACCAGCGGGATGGTGATTTCCTGCGCCGCCAGGGTCGCCTGAACCATGGTGCCGATCAGGTCTTCACCGGGATGGCCGCCACATTCGGCCCCCACAACCGACACCGCATCGACGCCGATGGATTGCGCCTTACGCGCGAAGCGCACGGCGGGAACTTTGTGCATGACCTTGATTCCGGCGCCTTGCAGGGCCGGCAGGTACGGTTGCGGGTTGCGCCCCGAAGTCTCGACAAAGCGCACGCCTTCTTCGATGATCACGGCGATCACCTGATCGGTTTTTTCGCCTTCGATCAATTTCGGCAACATGGAAATGTTGACCCCGAACGGATTATCCCCCGACATCTCGCGGCAACGGCGGATTTCACCGCGCAGGTCATCCAGATCGGGGAAGCTGGCCGCCGTGATGAAGCCGATGATCCCGGCGTTGGCGGCGGCGGCGACGTAATCGGCGTTGGCCAGCCATTGCAGCCCACCGGCAATAACCGGCAGTTTGATCCCGAACAGGTCGGTGATCGGCGTCTTGAAAGGTTGCGGCATGGTTTGCTTATTTACCCGTGAAAACGGGGGAGCGTTTTTCGACGAACGCCATCACCCCTTCCCGGCCATCGGCCCCTTGCGCGTTGCGCGCAATCCCCCTGGCTTCCTGTTCCATTTGCGATTCAAGCGGTGTCGTGAAGGTTTCCGTCAGCAGCGTCTTGACCGTGCCAAAAGCCGCCGTCGGGCCTTTGGCCAGGGCGCCGACTATTTTTTCAGCCTCGGCCATCACATCGGCATCGGGCACGACACGGGTGATCAAGCCCCAATCTACGGCTTCCGCGGCGTTGAGGGTGCGGTTGGTGAAGAACAATTCCTGCGCCCGTCGCATGCCGATCAGCCGGGGCAGCAGATAGGTACTGCCGCCATCGGGCGATAATCCGGCGGCGGTATAGGCGGCGGTAAAAGTCGCACTTTCCCCGGCCACCACCACATCACCAAGCGCGCTTAAGGAAACCCCGGCACCGGCGGCGATACCATTGACCGCCACCACCAGCGGTTTTTGCATGCGCGAGAACCGGGAAATCGACGAATGCAGATACGTGGTGATTTCCTTGATTAACGGACCGATGCGATCGCCTTCAGACACGAAATGTTTGAGGTCGCCGCCGAAACAGAAAACACCGCCCGCCCCGCTTAACAGCACGGCGCGGATGGATGCGTCTTCGTCGCACTGCAAGGCCGCCTGCATCAGATCGTAACCCATGGCAGAATTGAGCGTATTGCCCGCTTTCGGCCGGTTGAGAACGATCCGCGCGATGCCCTTATCGATTGAAAAATCGAGGGTTTCCATGTTTTGCCTCTCCTTAATAATTTTTTTCACGATGACCACCTTTTTATTCCCCGTCAAGGGCGTGACAGGGATCAAAATTGACGTATAGTCCTTGCCAGAATTTCAAGCCCCAATTGGAGAGACCATGAGCGAGCACTTGATCGAACGGATAAACAACGGCGTCGCCGTGTTGACCCTGAACCGCCCGGAACGGATGAACGCCCTGTCGCGGCCCATGCTGGCCGATTTGCTGGAAGCACTGGCGCGGCTAGCGGCTGACGAGGCGGTCGGCGTGGTTGTTCTGACCGGCACCGACCCGGCGTTTTGCGCCGGTGGCGACGTTAAGGCCATGGCCGAAGATACCGAATTTCACAAAGGCCCCCTGGAAAGCCGCGCCCAAACCCTGCGCGGCCTGATGGAATGTTCGCGCTGGCTGCACGAAATGCCGAAACCGACCATCGCCATGGTCAACGGGGCCGCCGCCGGGGCCGGCCTGTCCATGGCCTTGGCGTGTGACATGCGGATCGCCGGAAAGTCTGCCAAATTCACCACGGCGTTCGCCCGTGTCGGCTATTCCGGCGATTTCGGGGGCTCCTATTTCCTGACTCATCTCATCGGTACCGCCAAGGCGCGCGAGTTGTATTTCACCGCCGCCAAGGTCGACGCCGATGAAGCCCTGAGCCTCGGCATGGTCAACCGAGTACTCGCCGATGCCGACTTGCAAACAGAGACCCTGGCCCTGGCCGAAGAACTCGCCGCCGGACCAACCGTCGCCTACCGCTATATGAAGCGCAACATGAACGCCGCCCTGGGCTTGTCGCTGTCCCAGGTGATGGATATGGAAGCCCTGCATCATACCCGCACCGGGGAAACCGAAGACCACCGGGAAGCGGCAAAGGCATTTGTCGATAAACGCCCGCCCGTTTTCAAGGGACGATGAGCTTTCCTGCCATGACCGAATATTTTGAAACCCTGCGCGGGCTGACCTCTCCCCAGGATTGCGACGAAAACGGCCTGATGACCGCCGCCGCCCTTACCGCCCGCGTGGGCGACGCCACGGCCCATGCCCTGTACGCCCTTGGCCTGGGCCCGCGAAAATTGCGAGAAAGCAGAGACCGGGTTCGCCTGATCGATGAGCGCTTGAGCCGTCAATTCGATTTGCGATCCGGTGATGTTTTTCATGTGCAAAGCGCGTTGGTATCATCGGACGGCGAAAACCACATTTTTGACCATCGGCTGGTTTATTCCGATACCGGCGCAATTTCGTGTACGACCCGCACCGAAGTGACCGCCCCGCAGTTGCCCCATTCGACGTTCGACAAAGACGCCGAACACGCCGGAGAAGTGACCTATCGGGGCCGGGTAAGCGCCGCCGAATGTGACCAGATGCGGCACATGAATGTGCAGTTCTATATGGCAAAAAACAGTCAGGCCCTGGCCCAGATCGGGGCCATGCTGGGCATCGGTAAAATCTTTTATGCGACCGCCGAGAGGATTTTGTTCGAACGTGAAGTCTATGCCGGCGATATCCTTATCATGCGTTCCGGTATCCGCAAGATCGCAGGTGACAGCCTACACATCGCATCGCTGTTATTGAACGCCGAAACCGGTGCCGTCGCCGCCCGTTTCGAAACCGTCGCAGGGATTTGGGATTTGGGCAACGGCGAGACCCAGTCGCTGCCGAACGCGGTGCGCAAAAAGGCCGACTCCTTCGCCATCGCGAGCGATGATGCCTTCCCGCCGCCCCGGGAAATCACCGGCCCACGACTGGAGGAAAAATTCCCCGATAACGCCGTCGTCACTTGCCGGCGGTCTGTCAACACCTGGGAAGTCGATACGGCGGGCATCGCCACACCGGCCTTTGTAATTTCCTGCGTGTCCGATGCCGCCATGCATTTCTTCACCCACATGGGGGCCGGTCACGTCTGGCGCGTCGAAAATGACATCGGTTCGGCAGCGCTCGACTACAACATTGTCTACCTGCGCCCCATGACCATCGGCATGCCGGTCGAAGCCCATAGCCAGTTCCTGGAGACCCGGGAAAAGACATTCCGCTTCAGCCATCATCTAAGCGATGCCACAAGCGACCAGGTCGCCGTGACCATCGAAATCACCGCCGTGCTGTTTGATTTAAGCAAACGCAAATCCATCGCGCTGCCCGACGAATTCCACGAAAAGGCCAAGATTTTTGGCGCGAAAAAGGAAATTCCACAACGATGAGCGATAAAAAAATCACCCGCTACCTGGAAGACTTCACCGAAGGTTCGACCCTGGAATGCGGCAGCTATACCTTCAACGAAGAAGAAATTATCCGCTTCGCCAGAGAGTTCGATCCCCAGCCCTTTCACATCGACCCGGTCGGCGCCGCCGCCTCGCCCTATGGCGGCATCATCGCCAGTGGCTGGCATACGGTTTCGGTCATGATGCGCCTGATGGTCGATGGTTTTATCAGCGGATCGTCGTCCATGGGGTCGCCGGGGGTCGATGAAGTGCGCTGGCTGAAACCCGTTCGCCCTGGCGATACGATCACCGCACGTGCCCACGTTAAAACCGTCACCCCGTCGAAAAGCAAGCCCGATCGGGGTGTCGTCAAATCACTCATGGAAGTTTCCAATCAAAAAGACGAAATCGTCATGACCGTGCAGGGCATGGGTATGTACCTGCGGCGGCCACAATAATCATCTACGTAAACAAAGGAAATCATCATGCCTGCTGAAACCAACCGTAAAATCGTCCTGGCCGCCCGCCCGGTAGGTGAACCGACACCGGCGGACTTCGCGCTGGAAACCGAAACCGTCCCAGCCATCAGCGATGGTGAAATTTTGTGCCGGACCATATACCTGTCGCTTGACCCCTACATGCGCGGCCGTATGAGCGACGCCAAGTCCTATTCCGCACCCGTGGAAATTGGCGGCGTCATCGTCGGCGGTACGGTCAGTGAAGTCGTCAGTTCCAACAACCCCAAATTTAAAGTCGGTGAAATCGTCTTCTCCATGGGCGGTTGGCAGGAATATTCGGTATCCAATGGCACCGACATGACCAAGGTTGATCCGTCTCTTGCCCCGATCTCGACCGCCCTCGGCGTCCTCGGCATGCCGGGGATGACGGCTTATACCGGGCTGATGAACATCGGCCAGCCGAAGGCCGGCGAGACCGTGGTTGTCGCCGCGGCTTCCGGCGCCGTCGGCAGCGCCGTCGGGCAAATTGCCAAGCTGCAGGGCTGCCGCGCCGTCGGCATCGCCGGATCACCGGAAAAATGCCGCTACGTGGTCGAAGAACTGGGCTTCGATGCCTGTGTCTCGCACCGGGACGAAGACTTTCCGGCGCAACTGAAGGCCGCCTGCCCCGATGGTATCGATGTCTATTTCGAAAATGTCGGCGGCAAGGTGTTTACTGCCGTATCGAAACTGTTGAACACCTTTGCCCGAATTCCCGTGTGTGGCCTGATTGCTAATTACAACCTGACGGAACTTCCCGCCGGGCCGGACATGACGCCGCTTCTGCAGCGCCAGATTTTGACCCACAGGCTGACCCTGCGCGGCTTTATCGTTTGGGATTTCGCCGATCAGGCCAAGGAATTCATGACCACCGTCGGTGGTTGGATCAAGAAGGGCAAATTCAAGTACCGCGAAGACATCGTCGATGGCCTGGAAAATGCCCCCACGGCCTTTATCGGCCTGTTAAATGGCAAGAACTTCGGCAAACTGATCATCCGGGTCGGGCCTGACGCGGGCGAATAGAAACCACGGCACAAAAAAAATGGGGACGCCGTAGCGTCCCCATTTAGTGCGCTTAAATGCATTAGGCTGGCTTATATTCCTTCGATTTGAAGGACACCGCCTTCGCTTGGGGCGTAGCATTAGCGATTTTCCTGATGTTGCCCCAGGTATGCTTGTAGTCGGGCAGCACCAGTTCGTTGACGCCGGGATTGACCACGTTGCCTTGGCTGCCCGCGGGCGAACCAAACACCATGGCGACATGGCCGCGTTTGGCGGTATCCGTTGGATAGGCCAGGCTACCGAGACCAGCGGGATGGGCTTCATCAAGTGCCTGCCCTTCGCCCTTCAGCAAGGTCGACTTGGCGATGAAGTCCTTGTTGCTCCAGCCCTTTTCCACGATGTGGGTGAACAGCGCATTAAAGAGCGCCATGTCCGTGCCTTCGTTGATCGCCAGATGCAGGACATTATCCTTACCAGCGACTTGTTCGGCGGCATTGACCGTGACCGTCCGGCGGGGATCGACTGCGATAAACTTCGCGCCATTGCGCATGCCCTTGACCATGTGGTTCAAAAACAGGTTGGTCTGTGTCTCCAGCGAATTGGCGCCAACCATGAAGATCGTGTCGGTGACCTCATAGTCTTTGTAGGAATAGTTAAGTTCATCCACGCCCATGTCGCGGGTCGAATGGACTTCGGAATTATAGGCCGGCCGATTATGAATGCGGCAATTTTTGACCTTCATGCTATCGAAATACAGCTTGCCGGTGGCCCAGGTGTTTTCGTAACCGCCGGCCGAACCGCCGTGGTCGAACATCGACACGACAAGGTCATCTTCCGAACCTTGGGTGACGACACGAGCCGTGACGCGAGCCACGAGATCAAGGGCATCATCCCAGGAAGTCGGCTGCCAGACGCCGTTGCGCCAAACCAGAGGATCCCCAAGACGTTGCTTTTGGGTTCCTGTAACGTAGGACGGCCTGTTTTCCGCCATACGCGCACCACGGATCGAGCCGAGGCCGGAGTTGACAACACACTCTTTATCGGGTGCCACAACGAGGTGAACGTCCTTGCCGTTTTGGCGAACGACGTTGTACATCGACGGCGCAACCCACGTCCCATCAGCGGGCTGCTGTTCGCCCAGGTCGATACCAAACGCATTGTTCTTGGAAGTTCCCTGCTTGTTGCGCGGCCACGTATAGGCCTTGTAACCACAACCGACGATGCAGTAGTGGCATGTAACATTGTGGACCGTAGCGTCCTTCGGAGGGATGGGCAGCCGGTCAATTTGTCGTTTGTAAGCCATTTTTATAAATTCCTACCGTTAGAGCACATTGGATGGGCGACCGAAAATCAGATCGCTTGAACCTTCGGCGTAGATATCGCCTTTTTTGTCCACGCGAAGCATGAACTGCGGAAGGTTTTGCGTGGCGTGACCCCAGATTTGCTGCCCGCCGGCTTCGCAGTCAAAGCGCGAAAAATGTCCGGAACAGTTCAGGGATTTATCTGATTTGTCGTAGGCCAATTGCCAGCCCTTATGCGGACAAAGAACGGAATACGCGACGATATCGCGGTCCGGGCCGACCCCGCCTTCGACCGCTTGGCCGAGCTTCAACAGGATGCCCGGGCTATTCTCATCGGGATAATCGATATCCATAGGTACGTTGACCTTGAGCGCGGATACGTTTCCGAGATTTTTGGCCGGATAGTCGAGAAGGGCGTTCGCTGGCGCTGCCTGCGCCGCACCGGTGGGCACGATGGCAGCTGCGGTGCCGCCTATTGCTGCAACTGCGCTGCCACGCAGGAATTGCCGACGGCCGAGTTCGACACGTCTCTCGCATTTTGTCATGGATTTCTCCCCTGTTTGAATTACTTTAAGGCAAGTACTCTCGCAATCATCGTGCCAACAGACGACGACCAGAAATCGGCTAAAAATATAGATTTTTGCACATGCGAAGGTTCGTGTAATCGAACACGCGTCGCTTCATATGTTCGGATTCCCGTTTCTTCATCAATGGCGATAAACCTGCCTTTTTCAAAATGTCGGATGACGCCGATCGGTACGGCCATACCAATGGGAAAGACTTTCGGGTTCGATGCCGCCAAAACTTTCCCGTCGGGGAGCGTAACCAGGGTAAGGCGGGTCATGATATCGGCGTAATGATCCCGTGCCCGATCCAGAACGTCGAACGTTTCCCATGAATCCTGACGAATGACATGAGGCATCAGGGCCGTCGAAACCCCATCGAGATAGGTTTCCGTCAGTTGCTTCAAATTCTGTTCCTGGTTTTCAATCAATTTGACGAGAACCAACTGCGAGATAACGACCGCCACGCTGACCATAAGGACGACAACCAGGGCCGGAACCTTAAAGATCAACGGCCAGCCTTTGGGTTGAAAGACAATACCCATGTCAGCCATTCCCGTCCTGCTGGATGTCGGCATATTTCCGTGCGATGCCATCGAACAACGACGGGTTTCTTTCGACAAAACCATCGAGACGAAGGATGCCCAGTATTTTCCGACCCAGTGGGTCACCGGACATGTCGAGCAAGGCTTTGGCTAAAGCCTTGGTGGCGACCGGGTTTTTGGGTTGGGCGGCGCTGGCTATCGGCGGGAAACCAAGGAATTCAGATTTCCGAACGACCTGGGTGCCGGCAACCAGGGTATCTTCTGTTTCCTTCATGACATCCCAAACATAGCCATCGACCGAACCACTGTTCGCCAGCCCGCTGGAAACGGCGCGAATGACGTTACGGTGACCATAGGTAAAAAGCGTGCGCCCGAAATAGCTATCGGGCGTTTCCTGCATCTGCCAGAGCAGATGTCGGGTAACCAAATATCCGGAATTGCTGTTGGGATCCGAAAAGGCGTGAACGTCGCCGCGAAGACCTGAAAAGTCCGACACGTCGCGGTCTATTTCGGCGATCAGATACGATTTGTAGAGCGGCCTGCCCAGATACTGTGGCACCGCCAGCAGGGACAACCGGTCGCGATATTGAATATAGGGAAACCCGCAAATCCAGGCGGCATCTAACTGCCCGGATAACAGCATGGCTGTAATTTCCTGGTAGGTTCTTCGTTTGACGAGTTGAACCGGGTGGTTCAGGCGTTCGGAAAAATACCGCGTCATAAGGGCCATGATTTCCAAATCGGAATCAAGAAACACCGGCGTCAGGCCAAACGTTATAGGACTGTTCGCACGCACCAGGCCGGGCAAAACCACGGCGCCGGCAAGGGCAAACCCGCCACCGGCCATGACCTTCAGGGCCGAGCGCCGACACGCTCGCGCCCCGGCAATGCCGCCCGCCTTCACTGTTCCTGATTTCCTTGTTTGGCCCACAAACAATCCCTCTCCCCCGCCGTCGTTTCCCGTATCCCTGCCATTAGCTTATCAAAGAGCGCCGCAAAAATACAGAATCGTGCCGGATGGTGAAAAAGTGTCCTAATTCGATTGACTCGTATTCCAAGCGAACCCTAGGCTCATTGGGTATCCGAAAAGATGGTCGCGCGATTTGGCGCTTGGCCGCCCGGTGCAGCCTTAAAACATATCGCTTAAAACTCTGGGAGGAGTATGAAAATGCGTATTATCGGAAAAATTGCAGGCGGAGCCGCGCTTGCTGCGGTTGTCGCCACCACGTTTGCTGTCGGCGGTGCCAGTGCGGCGACCCTGAAGGCCTCACACCAGTGGCCCGGCGGCAAGGGCGATGCCCGCGACGAGATGGTGCAGATCATCGCCCGCGAAGTCGCCAAGGCCAACGTCGGCCTGGATGTTAAAGTCTACCCCGGTAAATCCCTGTTCAAACCGAAAGAACAGTGGAACGCCATGGTCAAAGGCCAATTGGATATTTCAGCCTTCCCGCTGGATTACGCTTCGGGCCGTCATCCGCAGTTCAGCGCCACCCTGATGCCGGGTCTGGTAAAAAACCATGATCACGCCCTGCGCCTGAACAGCTCACCGTTCATGGCCGATATCAAGAAAATCATTAATGATGCCGGTGTCATCGTGCTGTCCGACGCCTGGTTGGCCGGTGGCTTTGCCTCCAAGAAAAATTGTATTCTCGGCCCCGAAACCATGAAGGGCCAAGTTACCCGCGCCGCCGGTCCGGCCTTCGAACAGATGCTGGTCGGTGCCGGAGCCTCGATCGCCTCGATGCCCAGTTCGGCCATCTATCAGGCCATGCAAACCGGCGTTTTGGATGCCGCCAATACGTCTTCAGGCAGCTTCGTGTCCTACCGGCTTTACGAACAGGTCAAATGCCTGACCGAACCGGGCGCCTATGCCCTGTGGTTCATGTACGAACCCATCCTGATGAGCAAAAAAAGCTGGGACAAACTTAACCCGGCCCAGCAAGGCGCCTTGAAAGCCGCCGGCAAGAAAGCCGAAGCTTACATGACGGGCCAAGCCAAGGGCCTGGATTCAAAAATGGTTAATGCCTTCAAAAAAGCCGGTGTTAAAGTCGTCGCCATGAGCGCCGGCCAGGCCGCCGCCTGGAAAGCCATTGCGAAAAATACGTCCTATAAAATCTTCTCTGAAAAAGTTCCCGGCGGCAAGGAACTGATCGAAAAGGCGCTGTCGGTCGACTAAAACGACAGTCAGACTGGTTATCCGGGCACGGCTGTGGTTACATGGCCGTGCCCGTTTTTTTTGAGGGACGGCGAAACAGGGGGACCGGTTATGCGGTCATTTATCGATTTAGTCGGCGTCTTGTCCAAGGCGTGCGGGATTATCGCGGCGGCGCTGGTCATGGCGGCCATTCTGGTCGTTTGCCAGATGGTCGTGATGCGCTACATGCTCAACGCCTCGACCGTCTGGCAAACCGAATTCGTCATTTATTCCCTGGTCGCCTCGACCTTCATTGGCAGCCCGTATGTGTTGTTAATCAAGGGTCACGTCAACGTCGACCTGCTGCCTATTTATCTGGGACGCAAGGGGCGCTACGCCCTCGCCTTGCTGGCCAGCGCCATGGGCCTGTTATTTTGCGCCGTGCTGACCTGGACCGGGTTTGAACTGTTCCACGAGGCCCTGGTCGGCGGCTGGACCACCGATACCGTGTGGCGACTGCCGTTGTGGATTCCCTACGCCTCGATCCCCATCGGCATCGGGCTTTTGTGCCTGCAATATGTCGCCGATATCATCTCGTTGGCGACCGGCCATTCCATGCCCTTCGCCATGGATGACCACAGCGGCCTGGAGGGGGAATAATCATGAGCCCCCTTATCATTGGTGTCCTGGTTTCCATCGCCACCATCTTGGTCCTGGCCACCGGTATTCCGGTCGCTTTCGGCCTGGGACTGGTGGCCATTTCTTTCCTGGTGATGTTTGATGGCCTCGACTCTTTAGACGTGCTGGCCGACACCTTCTTTTCCGGTATCGCCGAATTCTCACTGGTTTCAATCCCCATGTTCATCGTCATGGGTTCCGCCGTGGCGTCATCGCCGGCCGGCAAGGACTTGTACGAAGCGCTGGATCGCTGGCTGCACCGGGTGCCGGGCGGCTTGATCATATCCAACATCGGCGCCTGTTCCGTTTTCGCCGCCCTGTCGGGATCGTCTCCGGCGACTTGTGCGGCCATCGGCAAGATGGGCATACCCGAAATGCGCAAGCGCGGGTTCCCCGACGGCCTGGCCACTGGGGCCATCGCCGCCGGTGGCACCCTGGGCATCTTAATCCCGCCGTCGATCACCATGATCGTTTATGGCATCGCCACGGAAACCTCGATCGGTCGACTGTTCACCGCCGGGCTTGTGCCGGGGTTGATGCTGACGGTTCTGTTTATGGCGTGGTCGCTCTATACGGCATGGAGAAACGGCTACAAATTCGGCCAGACCGACGCCGGATTCACGCTCAAGGAAAAGCTCGAAGTACTGCCCCGGGTGTTACCGTTTTTGGGGATTATCGCCGGTGTGCTGTTTGTGCTGTATGGCGGCATCGCCACCCCTTCGGAAGCCGCCGGCGTCGGCGCCTTGTTCGTGTTGATCCTGGTTGCCGTGATTTACAAGGTTTGGCAGCCGAAAAAGATTTGGGCGATCATCAGCGATTCCATGAAGGAAAGCGTGATGATCCTGATGATCATCGCCGCCAGTGCCCTGTTCAGCTACACGCTCTCCAGCCTGTTCGTGACCCAGTCCGTCGCCGAAAGTATCGCCTTGATGGATGTCAACCGCTGGACATTGCTGGCCATGATTAACGTGTTCCTGCTGGTCGCCGGATTTTTCCTGCCGCCGGTGGCGGTGATCCTGATGACCGCCCCCATCCTGCTGCCGATCATCACCCAGGCCGGGTTCGACCCCTATTGGTTCGCCGTCGTCTTCACCATCAATATGGAAATAGGCCTGATCACCCCGCCGGTCGGCCTGAACCTGTATGTCATCAACGGCATTGCGCCCGACATTTCGCTGCCGACCATCCTCAAAGGCGCCCTGCCGTTCATGTTGTGCATGGTGTTGGGGATCGTGCTGTTGTGCGTGTTCCCGGAAATTGTCACCTGGCTGCCGGATTATCTGATGGGGCCTGAAAGTTAGGGCTGCCCGGCGATATTTCGGGGTCTTATAATAAAAACGAAAATAAACGAATATTACTCTGTCTATCTTTGCCAAATTCTGGCTCTGGCGATAACCTATAAAATGCGATAAATATGAGCGAGTTATTAGGAGAGACAGGTGCCCGACCCTATACCGCCTCGCCAGTCAGACATTATCGAGCAAACCCGTAAGACCGGGCGGGTCAATGTCGAACAGTTGGCGGGCCATTTTGACGTTACTCCGCAAACCATCCGCAAGGATCTAAACGATCTTTGCGACCGTGGACTGTTGCAACGGGTTCACGGTGGCGCCGTGTTGTCGTCCAGCGTTGTCAATTACGGTTACGAGGCCAGGCGGGAACTTGCGGCAGGTGAAAAACGGCGGATCGGGCTCAAGGCGGCGGCCCTGATCACCGATAACTGTTCGCTTTTTATCAATATCGGGACCACCACCGAACAAGTCGCCATGGGCCTGCGCGGCAAGCACGGCATCCTGGCGATTAGCAATAATATCAATGTTATCAACATCCTTCACGGCGATCCCGGAATCGATACCATCGTCGCCGGCGGCCTTGTCCGGCATACCGACGGCGGTATCGTCGGCGAGGCGGCGGTTGATTTTATTCGCCAGTTCAAGGTCGACTACGCGATTATCGGCACGTCGGCCATCGACGAAGATGGCTCGCTGCTGGACTATGACTACCGCGAGGTCAAGGTCGCCATGGCGATTATCGAAAACGCCCGGCACACCATCCTGGTCGCCGACAGCATGAAATACGAACGCACGGCCCCCGTCCGGATCGCCCACATTTCGCAATTGGGCAGTTTCGTCACCGACTTGCAACCCCCGGCAAAGCTAACCCGCATATGCCAGGAAAACGATGTCGAAATTATCATAGCCGACGCTTCCTGAGTCAGTCATCGGTCGGGATATCGATTTTCATTGTAGGTTCGTTTTTCTTCATTTACGGTTCTCCTCGCTCTATATTCTTGCCTTGGCAAGACGAAACCGGAACCAACGGGTGATTTCCACGACCTACGACTTAGCCATTATCGGCGGCGGAATTAACGGATGCGGGGTCGCCCGGGACGCCGCCGGGCGAGGCATGTCCGTGTTCCTCGCCGAAAAGGGTGATCTGGCCAGCGGTACGTCGTCGTCATCAACCAAACTGATCCATGGTGGCTTGCGCTATCTGGAACATTATGAGTTCCGCCTGGTCCGTGAATCCCTAATCGAACGCGAAGTGCTGCTGCGGTCGGCCCCGCATATTATTTCACCGCTGCGCTTCGTGCTGCCCCACAACTCCGAACAACGCCCGGTCTGGCTTATTCGCTTAGGCCTGTTCTTGTACGACCACTTGGGCGGACGCAAATTGCTGCCGTCTTCCAATTATATTGATCTGCGCGGCGATGCCGCCGGCGTTCCCTTGCAGGGCAAATACACCCAGGGTTTTGAATATTCCGATTGCAGAGTCGATGATTCCCGCCTGGTCATCCTCAACGCCCTGGATGCCGCCGAACGGGGTGCCGATATTCGGGTCCGCACGGAAGTCCTGTCGGCGCAGCGCGAGAATGGCGTTTGGCGGATCGAAACCACCGACACGGTGAGCGGTGCGCGGCAAACTATCGAAGCCCGCATGCTGGTCAATGCCGCCGGTCCATGGGTCGCCGATGTTATCGGCAAACGCATCGAAACGAAGACGGAACCGAAGGTCCGGCTGGTCAAGGGCAGCCACGTCGTGGTGCCGGGACTTTTCGGTCATGACCGCGCCTACATTTTCCAAAATGCCGATCAACGCGTCATCTTCGCCATCCCCTACGAGCGCGATTTTACGTTAATCGGGACAACCGACGTGGATTTCGACGGCAACCTGGATAAAGTCGCGGCATCGTCAGACGAAATCGCCTATTTGTGCGCCGCCGCCAGCGAATATTTCACGGTACCCATCAAGCCCGATGACGTGGTGTGGTCTTATTCCGGGGTCCGCCCGTTGTTTGATGATGGCGGCGGCACCGCCCAGGAAACGACCCGCGATTACGTTCTCGACTTGCAAGGAAAGCGAGGCGAGCCGCCGTTGGTTAACATTTTCGGTGGCAAGATCACCACCTATCGCCCGCTCGCCGAAGAGGTTCTGGAAAAACTGCGGCCTTATGGCGACGTGCCGCCCCAGAAATGGACCGCCGAGAGCTTCCTGCCCGGCGGCGATATAGCGGTCGGCGGCCTGGAAGCTTTCATTATGGACCTGGCGGCGGTGCACCCGGATATTGATAAGCTGGTGATCGCGCGCCTCGGCCGGTCATATGGCACACGCGCCAACGATGTCCTGGCCGGTGTTGCCGGGACCGACGATCTGGGGCATCATTTCGGCGCCGGGTTGTACCAGCGCGAAGTCGAATATCTGTTTGCAAAAGAATGGGCGAAAGACGCCGATGACATCCTTTGGCGGCGCGGCAAACTCGGGTTACGATTGACCGAGACGGAAATCGATGCCCTCAAAGACTGGATGACGGATCATCATCCGCTGCGGGGCCATTCGGTAGCCTGAACAAAACAACGGGAATGTCTCGCCATGGCCAAATATGTCCTCGCCATCGACCAGGGAACCACCTCGTCGCGGGCCATCCTGTTTGATGAAAAATGCCGCGCCCGGGCCGTCGATCAGCAGGAATTCGCGCAACACTTTCCGGATTCCGGATGGGTCGAACACTCACCGGAAGATATCTGGAATACCGTGTTGGCGACCTGTCGTGGGGCCATGGACAAGGCCGGTGCGGGTGCCGGTGATATCGCCGCCATCGGCATTTCCAACCAGCGGGAAACGACCGTGGTCTGGGACCGTGACAGCGGCAAGGCCATCCATAACGCCATCGTCTGGCAGGATCGCCGAACATCGCAAATCTGCGCCGCCCTGAAAGACGGCGGCCATGAACCTCTGGTGTCGAAGAAGACCGGCCTGCTGCTGGACCCCTATTTTTCCGCCACAAAAGTCGCCTGGATTCTGGATCATGTGGATGGCGCTCGGGACGCCGCGGCACTCGGCAAACTGGCCTTCGGCACCATCGACAGTTTTTTGCTGTGGCGATTGACCGGCGGTAGTGTCCACGCCACCGACGCCACCAACGCCAGCCGCACCCTGCTGTATGATATTCACCGGGGCGCGTGGAGCGACGAGTTGCTCGATCTCTTCAATGTGCCGGCCAGCGTCTTGCCGGAAGTCCGCGACAGCGCCGATGATTTCGGCGAGACCGTGCCCGACCTGTTCGGTGGCGCTATCCCCATTTGCGGCATCGCCGGTGACCAGCAGGCGGCGACCATCGGCCAGGCTTGTTTCACCCCGGGCATGATGAAATCGACCTACGGCACCGGGTGCTTCGCCGTGCTCAATACCGGGCAAACTGCCGTCGCCTCGACCAACCGGCTGTTGACCACCATCGCCTATCAGTTGGGCGGCCAGCCGACGTATGCCCTGGAAGGTTCGATCTTTATCGCCGGGGCCGCCGTGCAATGGTTGCGCGACGGCCTGAAAATTATCGAACGCGCCGAACAATCGGGTGATCTCGCCGCCCAGGCGGATGAAAATCAAAATGTCTATCTGGTGCCAGCCTTCGTCGGCCTGGGCGCGCCCTATTGGGACCCGGACGCGCGCGGCGCGGTGTTCGGGCTGACCCGAAACACCGGCCCGGCGGAACTGGCCCGCGCGACGCTGGAAAGCGTCGGCTACCAAACCCGCGACTTGCTTGAAGCCATGGCCGGAGACTGGATGGATGCGGGCCAGGGCACGGTGCTGCGAGTCGATGGCGGCATGACCGCATCGGACTGGACCCTGCAATTCCTGGCCGACATTCTGGGCGCCCCGGTCGACCGGCCGCAGGTGCTTGAAACCACGGCCTTGGGCGCGGCCTATCTGGCGGGCATGCACCGCGACATCTATCCCGGCCTCGATGGTTTCGCAAAAAGCTGGGCGCTGGAACGACGGTTCGAGCCAAAAATGGACACATCAGAAGCCGACCGCCGCTACGCCGGTTGGCGCGATGCCGTCAGGCGAACGCTGAGCACTTAGGCTGCACAGCTCCGGGAAGAACCAACCTCTTGGGTTTGCTTATCAATCCTGACGGACGGATAACAACCTTTCCACTCTCATCAGCCACAAGGCCAGCACGATGCCACCGGCGGCGCAGCCCAGCACCAGCCACAGGACATCATCCCAGGTACCCAGCGCGGCGACCACGGCGGCGACGGCGGGCGGCCCGAAGAAGTTGCCAAAATTGGCGCCCTGCATTACCAAGCCACTGGTCGCGCCAAGCTGCTGTTGGGTTGGCGCGTGTACCGGCACCGAGGAAAACATCGCCGCTGGCAGGTATCCGGCCGTGTAGGAAAACAGCACCGCCAAGCCATAGCGGGCACTATCGGGCAGAACGTTCGAAAAAATACCGACGGCACACAAAGCCATCATCAGATGCGTAGCGGCGATCATATGGCTGCGTTGCACGCCCCGGTGCAGCAACCAGCTGCCCGACAGGTTGCCCGGCACATTAGCCACCACCACGACCCCGGCGAGCATCGCCGCGCTCGACACATCAAGGCCCCGTTGATCGACCATAAAGCTTGGCAGCCACATCATGATCGACCCCCATTGGGCCGCGAACAGGCCAAAATTAACGGCCAGGATCGTCGGTCCCGGGCGACTGAAGATTAGCCGCAAACTGCCGCCAAACGAATGCCCCTGCTCATCGCTTTTTACAAATGCCGGTGGCGACGCGCGGCGGATCATCAGGATCAGGGCGAGCCCCCCTGTGACCGCTGCCCAGAACATCCAAAGCGGTCGCCAACCGAACGGACCCAGGATCAGGGGTGACATAAACATCGAAATCGCAATTCCGGCCGGCATCCACGAGCTCCAGACACCCATAACCACCTGGCGAAGGTGGGGCAGGATCGACATGATGATCAGCGACGGTGCCGCCACGGCGATGGAAATGTATCCAATGCCTTCGAAAAAACGGCTTACCAGCATCAATTCGGATCCGCTGGCAAGCGCACCGGTGGCACTGCCAAGCGCCATAATAGCCAGGCCGATGATCAGCAGCCGGCGATGTCCGATCCGGTCGGCGACCATGCCGGCGACCATGCCGGTCGCCATGGCCATGGCGGCGATGATGGAAATAGTCCAACCGGCCTGGACAATGCTTAACCCCAGGTCGGCGCGCAGCAACGGCAACGCCGGGGGCATCTTGCCGACATGGGCGGCAGCGATGATCCCGGCCAGTATCGATAATACGACCAGGGGCCAATCAGATTTTTGCGGCTTTGTCATTAGCCGGGGCGGTCCATGAGCGCCCGGGTTCGCATCGCGGCGATAGATTCTGCCGAGGCGCCCTGCCCCAGGCCATCCCGCAGGGCATCATAAGCCGCCTGGCCGCGAGCATGAGTGTCGCCATAGCCCTTGATTAGCCAGGCATTGCGGGCGATTTCCAGGGCCAGTGCGGGGTCTGTGTCCTGCGCCAGGGCGATGTCGGAGAGCCACCCGTCAATGGCTTCCTGTTCGATGCGGTAGCGGTAGGATATGCGGCGCAGGGGGCGCAGCTTTGACAGCAATTTGAGCATCACAAAACCGCTGACCGTGGTTGATCGCACCGCGATGGGCCACGACAATTTAAGCCGCTTCGGCTTGGCATTGGCCCAGGCCAGAATACGCCGGGCGATGATGGTGGGCAGGATATCGCAAATTTCGCGCAGGCCCGGGCGGAAATATTCGGTGATGTGCACCACTTCACCTGCCACCGCGCCACCGGATAAAAGGTTCTGTCGACCCGGCCGGGTTTTCAATTGGGCGACGCGGATGATGTCTTCGTAGGTCATTCGCCGGGCCAGCCCCTTGGCGACTTCGACCCCCAGGTCCGGATCGACCCCTTCGAAGCGTCGCAAACGGTCGTAATAAAGCCGGGCGTAATCCTCGCCCTGATAGCCGCTCAACCGGGTTTTGGCCTCGGTCAATACGGCCGTTAAATCTGTATCGGCCTCTTTTTGCGCATCCTGATCGACGGCTTTGAGCCCGGCGTCAAAACCGGCGAGGTTGGCCTCTACGGCGATGGCGCCGTCGCGGATGGCGTCCTTGCAGGCGCTTTCGGACAGCGGCAGTTTCCCGGACCCAGCCAACACGCCAAACAACACTGCGTTAACCCGCGAATTGCTGGACTGCGCCAAGGCGTCGAGATCCATGAACCGAACCTCCTTGGCCCGCTCCCTGGCGGCGCCCATCAACGTTTCGACATCGACGCGCCCGTCGCCGACCACCATTTTTTCCAGCGTCGTATAGACACGGTGGATCGAGGCGATCAGATGGGTGCGTTCTGGCGTGACGAAGCCGTTGACGATACAGCGTCCGGTTTCCAGCAATTCGGTGGTCGCCACGATATCGACCTCACCGGGCGCCGGGGACAGGGCCAGCACCGGTCGTTTGCCGTCGGGGACCGCTTGCGGCCAAATTTCGACATAATACGTAGTTGCCCCCGTGCGTTGCGCGACGCCGGGAATAGATGTCGCCTGCACCGGTAGCCCCTGGGCGTTCGCGGCGGCGACGATCCAGTTGGTCAGCACCCCACCGCCCTCGCCACCCAGGGCGGCGATCAACACATTGATGGAACCGCTCATAGGGCCGCCCCCCCGCTCAATACATTCAGGGCGCGGGTGCGCAGGGCGTCCATGTATTTTTCCGGGCCGCTGGCATTTTTGATTCTTTCGACCTGGTAAAATGAGGGGCACAACGCCCCGGCCATGGCCACTTCGCCGCACAGTCCACAGCCGACGCAGGTGTCCAGGACTGTACTGACCGGGTGATCCGAAAACGGGTCCGGGTTTGGACCAAGGGTCAGGCTGGGGCAGCCCGACAGACGGATGCAGGCGTGATCGCCGGTACAAATGGCGGCATCGACGCCGAAGCGCGGCAGGGCGACGCGGTTTCCGGCCTTCAATTTTTCCTGAATTTCGCCACGCAGGCGACGCTGCCGGGCCAGTTGACATTCGCCATCGGCGATGATCACCTTCAGGCCTTTTTCGTCGGTGCTCAAGGCCTCGCGCAAGACTTCAATCATATCCGCCACATCGTAAGAGTGCTGAACCCTCAGCCAGGGGACGCCCAGCGCCTTGAGGGTTTTTTCGATGTTCATGCCCGAATTATCGCCGTACCGGCCCTTCGCCGAATTGGGGATAAACTGTTGGCCGGTGGCCGATGTATAGCCATTTTGCAAGATGATCAGGATGGCGTCACCCTGGTTCAACATTGTCCCGACAACCCCGGACGTCAGCCCGTTATGCCAGAACCCACCGTCGCCCATGATGGAAATGGAACGGCGTTTCTGAAACGGCCCGACGGCGGCGGCACTGGCCAGGCTCATACCGTAACCAAGGATAGAATTGCCCAGGGAAAAGGGCTCCAACGTGGCAAACGCATGGCAGCCGATGTCGGCGGCGATGTGAACCTTGCCAACATCCTGTTCCAAAATCTTGATGGCCGAAAACACCGGGCGTTCGGGACAACCCGTGCAAAATTGCGGTGGCCGGGGGGGCAGCGCGCCGCCGAGTGCCTGCAGGCCCGACTCCCGTGCTTCGGAAAGCTTCACAACACCCGACATCTCGCTTGATAATCCGGCACCCGCGAAAAATGCCTGTAGCCCGTCCGTTACCACTTCGGCGGTGTATTCGCCGCCCGCCGGCATGACCGATTTGCCAACCACTTTCGTCGCCAGGTCGGCTTCCCGTAAATACGTGTTGATCTGGTATTCAATAAATTCCGGATTGCCTTCTTCGAGCACGAAGACCGCATCCTTGCCCTTGGCAAAATCGGCAATCTGCTCAGGTACCAGGGGATAAACGACGTTCAGCACCAGCAACGGCACCCGGCTTTCGCCAAACGCATCGGCCAGCCCCATGGCACCCAGGCGCCGGATTACCGTATTGTAGAGCCCGCCTTGCAAGACGATGCCGACATTTTTCAAGTCGCCGTCGAAGATTTCGTTAAGGCCGTTTTCGGCGATATACCGCCGCGCCGCCGGCAGGCGGTCGGTCACCTTCAGTTTTTCATGGGCGAAAGTGACCGGCGGGTGTGACAGGCGGTCGTAGTTAAACGTCGCCGGGCCGTCGAACTTGTTGTGCACGTTGAAGGTTGCGGCGACGTTGTCTTTGGCCACGAATTCGCCCTGCATATGACACGCCCGCACCCGCAACCCCATAATTACCGGCGTATTTGAGGCTTCGGACAGTCGGAATCCATGTTCGACCATATCGACAATGCGCCCTAGGTCGGGCCGCGAATCGAGCAACCACAACGACGATTTCATGGCCATGGCGTGGGTCCGTTCCTGGATCACACTGGCGCCTTCGCCGTAATCTTCACCAGTGATGATCAGCGCGCCACCAATGACCCCGGGCGAGCTTAAATTGGACAGGCCATCGGCGGCGACGTTGGTGCCGACAATGGATTTCCAGGTTACCGCACCGCGCAGCGGATAATTGATCGACGCCCCCAGCATGGCCGCCGCGGCGGCTTCGTTGGTGCAGGTTTCAACATGGATGCCAAGTTCGTTCATCAAGTCTTCCGCTTCGACCATCACGTCGAGCAGGTGAGAGATCGGCGCGCCTTGGTATCCGCCGACATAGGCGACGCCCGATTGCATGATCGCCTTGGTGACGGCGAGGATTCCTTCGCCCTGAAATATGTCGCCCGCAGAAAGGCGAAGTTTCTCTATTTCCTTAGAAAACGAACGTTCCGTGCTCATAAGAAGGGATGCTCCTGATTAGTCGAACCGGGCGCGCACATCATCGGGTACGCGCCGGGCGCTGATGCCGTTGGCATGGCTGTCGTCGAGTGCCACCCAGCCACGAATTTCGTGACCGGTAATCGCTTCGACGTCGCCTTTGAGAATTCTATGGCTGACCCGGAACGACGAGTTCCCCCAGCTTTCGATGCCGCTTTCGATGGTGATGATGTCGCGAAACCGCGACGGACGCATGAATTTGGCGTGGGCGTCCAAGATCGGAATCCCGAGGATGCCGTAGTCGGCGTACATCTTCGGCAGTTCTAGTCCGACGGACACGAACAATTCCGCCGTGCCGTTGTCAAACCAGCGAAAATAATTGGGATAAAAGACGATGTTGGCCGGGTCGCAATCGCCCCACTGGATCATCACATCGTAGCGATTGGTCTTCATTTCAAACCTATTTCAGCAACTGCGGCAGCCACAGGGTCAGGGTCGGGAACAGGATCAACACCCCGACACGGATAAAGTCCGACGCCAAAAACGGCAGCACGCCTATAAATGTTTCTTTCAATTTTACCGTCTTGGACATGGAATTGATAACAAACACATTCAACCCTACCGGCGGCGTAATCAACCCCACTTCGACAACAATCAGCACCAGGATGCCGAACCACATCTTCAAATCATCTTCCGGTAACCCGAAATCGAGGCCGGCAATGATCGGCCAAAAAATGGGGACAGTCAGCAGGATCATCGCCAGGCTATCCATCACACAGCCGAGCAAAAGATAGATCAAAAGCATGATCATCAATATCGACATCGGTGACAGGCCACTGGCGCCGATGACTTCGACCAGTTCCAGCGGCATGCGCGACAATCCCAGGAAGGCGTTGAAAAAATCGGCGCCCAGCAGAATAAGGAAGATCATGGCGGTTGAGGACGCGGTGCCCTTAATACATTCAAGGAAACTGTCCCATCCTAAACCGCCCCGCATGACCGCGATAAGCCCGGTGCCGACCGCGCCGAAGGCCGCCCCTTCGGTCGGGGTGAACACGCCTAAATAAATACCGCCAATGACGACCGTGAAAATAACAATCACCGGCCAGGTTTCGAGCAGCGCGTGGCGGCGTTCGGTCTTGCTGGCCTTCGGGCCGACAGGACCGGCTTCGGGTTTCAAGCGAACATAAATGGCAATGGTCAAAAGATATCCGACCGCCGCCAGTAGGCCCGGCACAAAGGCCGCCTGGAACATGGTGACGATGTTGGCTTCCACCGCGATGGCGAAGATCACCAACACTACGGACGGCGGAATCAGGATACCCAGCGTGCCGCCCGCCGCCAACGCACCGGTCGCCAGGGCGCCGGAATATTTGTAGCGCTCCAGTTCCGGCAGCGCGACCTGGGCCATGGTCGCGGCAGTCGCCAAGGACGAACCGCAAATGGCGCCAAAACCGGCACATCCACCGACTGCCGCCATGGCGACTCCGCCTTTGCGGTGGCCAAGGTAGGCATTTGCCGACCTGAACAATGCCGCGGAAAGCCCCGCCTTGGTGGCAAACTGGCTCATCAGCAGGAACATCGGCACGACCGATAGGTCATAGGTCGAAAAGCGATAATACGGTGCCGCCTTGGCATAACTCAGCAACGGCCCAAACCCGGCCAACGCCGCGTACCCGCCCATGCCGACCAAGAGCATGGCGACGCCGACAGGTATGCGCAATGCCAGTAATCCCAGCATAATGCCAATGGCCGAAATGGCTATTTCAAAACTGTTCAACGGAACATCCTTATGCTGTCGTGCACGGCGGTATAGATCGCACACGCGCAAAGCAAAGCGAATGATACGACAGCGAAGGGAAACGCCCACCATAACGGCAGGGCCAGAATGTAGGTCGTCTCGTTGTATTCGACCATTTCGAGACCACCGTAAATCATGCGCCACGACAACATTCCGGCGATCACGGCAAGGGCGATAGAACCGACAATATCGAAAAATAGCTGGGCCCACTTCGGCGCCCACGCCATGAACAGGTCGACGATCACGTTGCCCCGGTTCATGTGGCAATAGGGCAGGAACAGCATCACGGATATGGCTGTCCCCATTTCGACCATTTCGAAATCACCATAAATCGGAGACGAAATCAGCCACCGCCCCAACACGCTGACCACCACCATAATGACCAGCGCCGTCATGATCAGGCCGCCCAGAATTGCCGCCATCCGCGATGAAAAATACAACACGCGACCGATCGGGTTTTTGTAGGCGACTATTTCTTGGCTGGCGTCACTCATGAGTGGTTCTTCGGGTCCAGGTGGTATGTGGACAGACACTGTATCATAGGGCAAAAAAATGGACGCGGGCCAGAGACTTAAGGGGGGTGATCCACCCCGGTCTCCGATCCCGCGTCCTTCTATTCAGCCTTTAGAACATGTCAGGCTTATTTCGAGTACTTGGCGATCAGCGCGCGGGCTTCGTCAACCAGCACCTGACCATCAATACCCTTTTTCTTCATTTCCGCGATCCAGCGATCGGTAACCGGCTTTTCGGTCATCGCGCGCAACTTGGCGGTTTCAGCAGCAGACATGACGATTTCTTCGCCGGTAGCCCTGGCTTTAGCAACGCCCGGAATTTCGACTTTATCCCAGACTTCGGCCAACCAATCCGAAATGTGTTCGCCGGAATTGTTGTCGATGACTTTCTGGAGATCGGCAGGCAGGCTTTCGTATTTTGCCTTGTTCATGGCGATCATGAAAACCGTGGTGTTGATCCGTGAGATCTTGGGATCACCCATGATGGTGTGGTATTTGACCATCTCTGAAACCTTGAGCGGCAACGTTATTTCATAGGGGATCAGCACCGCATCGACGATTTTCTTCGACAGCATCTGCGGAATTTTCGGCACCGGGGCGCCAATCGGGGTCGCCCCCATGGCTTCAATCATCCACCCGCCGGTCCGTGTTGGTGTGCGGATTTTCAGGCCCTTGATATCGGAAGCCTTGCGGATCGGATCATGGGAATGAAACAACTGACCGGCATGCACAAACACGCCGATAAGCTTGTAATCATTGAATTCATCGCCGTTCTTTTTCACATATTCGGTAAGCGCCCGATTAGTGGCCCGGGTGCTGGTGTGCATAAAGGGCAGTTCGAACACTTCCGTCTTGGTGAAACGGCCTGGCGTATAACCCAGCACGGTCCAGACAATATCGACCACACCATCACGAGCCTGACCGGCAAGCTGCGGCGGTTTACCGCCTAATTGCATGGACGGGTAAATATCAATTTTCAGACGACCGCCGGATTCCTTGCCGACTTTCGCCGCCCACGGAACCAGCATTTCCTTGTGCGCACCTGACACCGGCGGCAGCAGATGGTGCAGTTTCAAAGTGATCGGATCGGCAGCCTTGGCGACGCCGGATAATCCCGTCATCAACCCAAGTGCCAGAACGCCGGTAGCGGCGAATTTTAAAGATTTATGCATTTTATGCCTCCCAAAAAAATTACGTATATCTGACTATTTTTATTATTAGATGACAGGTTAAGGCACCCTATAAGATTTGCTCAATGAATTATACCAATGATAGGTATTGATTGAGCAAATCTCAGCCCCGGCACGGGCACCGGCGATATATTCATCAGTCGCCGAGGATAGAACACGCTTAATAATTTGTTTAATGAATAAATTTGATGAATAGTATTGAAATTGCAAATAATAGAGCCGTCGACCATGAACCTGTTGAACGTCGATCTTAACCTTTTGAAAGTGCTCCACGCGCTGATCGAAGAACGCAACGTCACCCGCGCCGGCGTGCGTATCGGGCGCAGCCAGCCGGCCATGAGCAATGCGCTGAACCGCTTGCGCGCCATGTTCGACGACCCCCTTCTGGTCCGCGGTTCCGGCGGCTTGCAATTAACGCCACGCGCCGAAGCCCTGAAAGACCCGGTCAGCGCGATCCTGAATTCCATCGAAGAATGCCTGATTGCCGATAAGGAATTCGAACCCGGCGCGGCGCACGGCCTGTTCCGTATCGCCGCACCGGATTACATCAGCCTGCCGCTGATGCCCAAATTGACCGGCCATTTCGCCAAAGTCGCCCCCGGCATGGATATCCATGTGATTACCGAAGACAGGGACCTGGCCCTTGAAGCGCTGGATAAGAACCGGGCCGATGTCGCGCTTGGCAATTTCACCGACACCAAGAATTCGATCCGCGCACAGCACTTGTTTGATGAAGATTTTGTCTGCCTGTTTCGAAAAGGACATCCGATTCACAAGCGGCAATTCACCACCGAAGCCCTGCTGTCTTTTCCCCATCTGCTGGTCAGCGCATCGGGCGAACGCTCCGGTATTTTTGATGATATTCTGGAACGCAGCAATCCCAAGCGCCGCATTGCGGTATCGGTGTCGCACTTCCTGCTGGCGCCCTATCAGCTTGAAGAAAGTGACATGATCGGCGTTTTCACCCGGCGCGTGTCAGCGACCTTGCGGCAATCATTCAAGCTTGAAGAACGGGAATTGCCGCTGGACCTGCCGGGCTTCGAGGCGTCCATGGCCTGGCACCTGCGCAGCGACCGCGACCCGGCCCTGACCTGGCTGCGAGCTCAGATCAAAACCCTGTGCGCGGCTTACGAACCTTCCGCCTGATCGTCGATATATTTCAGGCCATCGGCTTCTAACCTGGAACGCATGTCGTAGATATCGAGGCCCAGGTCACCACCAGCCAGGCGTCCGCGTTTCATTTCTTCATTGGCGACGCGTTTTTGTGACGCTTCCAGCACCGCCGCGACGCGATCCCTGGGAACCACCACGACGCCATCTTCATCGGCGACGATGACGTCTCCCGGATGCACCAGCATCCCGGCGCAGACCACTGGCACATTCACCGAACCGAGCGTTTCCTTGACCGTGCCCTTGGCCGATATGCATTTCGACCAGACCGGGAAATCCATCTCGCGAAGATCGGCGACATCGCGCACGCCGGCATCAATGATTAATCCGCGCACGCCGCGCGCCTTAACCGAAGTCGCCAACAAATCACCAAACATGCCATCGCCATTTTCCGCCGTCAGCCCGACCACCAGAATATCTCCCGGCTGGCACTGTTCGACGGCGACATGCATCATCCAGTTGTCGCCGGGCTGGGCGAGGACCGTGACCGCCGTACCGGCAATGCGTTTGGGAAATATCGGCCGCATATAAGGCTGCATCAGCCCGACCCTGCCTTGCGCTTCGTGCACGGTGGCGACGCCCATTTCCGCCAGGCCATCGACGATATCCAGTGGCGCGCGCGCTATGTTGGTATGACAGACACCTAAATCAAACGTCATGTCGTGTTCTCCCTAGAGTTCATCAACGGTGCGCGGATAAACCGTCTGGAAACCTTCCGCGTACTCAGCCGCGATCCCCCCGGCCTGACCGCCCGAGTTGCGGCGAAAATGGTTGCCGCGATTTTCGGCGACGTTTTCATAAAAATGCCACAGGTGTTCTTGACCAGCCATGCACTGAATTGCCGCCCACTTGTTATCCCAGACCTCGGTGATGTCGAGGAACACATCCGGCTTCCAGCCCATTTGTTCGGTCTGGTGCGGTTCGAACAGGTAAAGCTGCGGCGCGCCCAACACTTTTTCGCCCGGATTATGGCCCCAGGCCTGGGCGATCATGCGGCATTCCATGGTCACCTTGGTGGTGTAGCTGTGATCTGTGTTGTAGGGGTCATAGTGCGAATGGCTCATCATGAAGGCGGGCCGGACCTTGCGCATGACATCGACCAGGCGATACTTGGCGTCGCGGTCCAGTTCCAGCGGATAATCACCGCAATCGAAGAACTGGATATCGTGGACATTCAGCGCCTGGGCGGCGGCTTCGGCTTCCTTGCGCCGTTCCGTCTTGACGTGATCGAGCGTGCAGCCCTCGTTTTTCCACAGCTTGGCCGACTCGCCACGTTCGCCGTAGGACAGGCAGACAACGGTGACGTCATAGCCGCGCTTCTGGTGCAGGGCGATGGCGCCGCCAGCCCGCCACACGAAATCTGCCGAATGGGCGCTGATGACCAGGGCGGTTTTCTTGGGCTCTACTGACATTGTCGTATTCCTTGTTATTCGGCAAAACCGTATAGACGATGCGGATTGTCGACCAGTAATTTTTGCTGACCTTCACTGCTTGGCGCGATCAGGGGGATCAGATCGACCAGGTCGCCATCGTTGGGCATGTGTTTCTTGATGTTGGGATGGGGCCAGTCGGTACCCCACAGCGTGCGATCGGGCGCTATGTCGATGATCGCCTGGGCGAACGGCACGGCGGATGTAAAGGGCGGGCCTTCGGTGGCGATCCGTTCGGCGCCACACACCTTAATCCAGCAATTATCCAGGCGGGCCACGTCGAGCAGATTGAGAAACGGCTGTTGGTCCAACCCGTCCCCGGTCGGCACCCGGCCCATGTGATCGATAACGAACGGCAGGGGCAGGCCCAGCAGCATGTCCTTAAATCCAGCCAGGTCCTGGGCATCGAAATGCAACACAACATGCCAGCCCAACGGGGTGATACGCGCGATGATACGCTGAAATTCGTCCATATCGGGCATGCCGCCCAGGTGCGCGACGAAATTGAAGCGACACCCCCGCACCCCGCCGTCGTGCAATATATGCAGGGCTTTCTCGGTGAAACTATCATCAATGTTGGCGACGCCCCGGTACTGGCCGTTCGATTGGGCGATGGCGTCCATAATCACCGTGTTGTCGGTGCCATGGCAACTGGCGTTGACCAGGACCGCGCGGCTGAGCCCCAGGGTTTTTTGCAGGGCTTTGAATTTGTCCAGTCCGGAATCCGGCGGCGTATAGCTTCGATCGGCTGCAAACGGGTACTGATCGGCCGGGCCGAAAATATGGCAATGGCTGTCACAGGCGTTCGGCGGCGGCGTGAAGTCGGGCGTCCGGGTATTGGCGTCCGGGGCCATGCACTGGGGGATGTCGCGTTGCATATTGTCCATTTACTTAATCGACCGGTTCCAGCAACACGACGCCGGACCCGGTATTGGAAATTGGCGCGTGATAGTTGGAATGCAGGTGTTTGACATTTTTCCCAAGCGCCCCGCGCATGGTCAACCACATGATCAGTTCGACCCCTTCTGAACCGGCATCGCGAACCAGATCGGTTGTCGTAAGCTTGGTCAGCTCTTCGGGTCGGTCGATCATCTTGGCCATGAAGTCGAGGTCGAAACGCTTGTTGATAAAACCGGACCGCTGGCCCTGCAATTGATGCGACATGCCGCCGGTGCCGAACACCACGACTTTCTTGTCTTCGGGGTACGAGCGCACGGCATCGCCGATTGCCTTGCCCAAATCATAACACCGCTTGGCCGATGGAATCGGATGCTGCACGGTGTTGACCGCCACCGGGATAACCTGGATGGGCCAGGTGTCGGCTTCCGGCCAGATGACCTGAATGGGAACGATCAGGCCGTGATCGACCTTCATTTCCTGGGCGATGGCGATGTCAAATTCGTTTTTCACCAGGTGTTCGATGATATGCCACGACATTTCCGGGTCGCCCGGAACCGGCGGCATGGTTTTCAGGCCCCAGCCTTCATCTTCGTTGTCGTAGGTGGGCGCCGCGCCAACGGTGAAGGTCGGTACCATGTCGAGGAAGAAATTAAGGCCGTGGTCGTTATAGACCACCACCGCCACGTCCGGTTTGACCTTTTCCATCCACTTGCGAACCGGGATGTAGCCGTCAAAAAACGGCTTCCAATAGGGTTCTTCAAAATCACCCCGCGACGTGGCCATGCCAACGGCGGGAATATGCGAGCTTGTGAAACCGCCAACGATGGTCGCCATATCAGACTTCCTCTTGTCCCTGGGCCAATAACATGGCCTTGAATTCTTCGACGCTAACGCCGCGCATCTGGGCGCCTACGTCTTGTACGTTCAGGCCATAGATGCCGATCAACTTGGCCAAATAATATATGTTGCCGCCAAGTTCCATCAACTTGAGCGCATCCATATCCTTGACCGCCTGTATTTGGTCTTCCGACAAGCCAAAGCGGCGGCAATAGGTATCGACATCACCCTTGAATTCATCGCGCTTGGCTTCGTCATTGAACGACATGCACATCTTGTTCAAGGGCCAACCCATTAGCGAGCGTCTTCCGTCGAACACGAACGTGCCGGGGATATCGTCGTAATCTTTCTTGCTCCAGGCCATGGATCGGGTCTCCCTTGAATTGATTTCCTAAAAGGTAGGATCAAATGTTCTATTGGCGAAATGGATAAATCTTATTTTTTCCATTGAGCAGATGAATTAAGCGCCCGGCCAGATGTCGCCGGGCACGAACACGTCACCGGCGAACAGCTTGCGCGCGGTCCGCAGCAGGGCCGCGCGATGCACGTCGGGCACACCGTCTTTAATATCGACATCCAGTTCGACGGTAAACTCACCCGTCGGATGTTCGATGGCCATACGTTTGATCTTGCCATCCGGAATCCGGGCAAACGCCGCCGCCGGTGACCCCGGCAACAGGCAGGCGGTTCCCACCGTGACGGCGGCCAGCACGCCGATAGAGGCATGGCAGACATGGGGGATAAAGCTACGGGTCGAAATGGCCCCACCGTCCCGGGGCGGCGCCACCAAGATCATTTTGGGGATGACTTTATCGGTGACATCGCCCAACCCCATCAATTGACCAGCCGGCAAGCGAATTTTTTCCAGCCGGGCCTTCAAATCGTCGTTGGCATTGAGCTCGTCGCGGCTTTCGTAACCGGTCATGCCGACTTCGGTGGCGCTTAAAATCACCACCGGCATGCCGTTGTCTATACAGGTCACGTCCACCCCGTCGACTGTATCGACGGCATTACCAGTGGGCAGCAGGCTGTCGCAGACGGAACCGGCCAGATCGAGGAAATTGAGGACCACTGGCGCCGCCGTCCCCGGCGAGCCGTCGATGCGGGCATCGCCATCATAATCGACCACGCCGCCCGGCGTTTGCACGGTGGCTTCGGCGATCATGCCGGTGTTAACGGTGTGGATGCGGACCACCGTTTCCGGGTCCTGCGCCTGAAACAGCCCACGTTCGATGGCGAACGGCCCGACCCCGGCCAGCATATTGCCGCAATTTGGCGTGGTATCGACCCGGGCAGCGTCGACCGAGACCTGGGCGAACAAAAAATCGATGTCGGCGTCGGGGCGGTCGGACACGCTGACGATGGCGACCTTGCTGGTCAGCGGATCGGAACCGCCGATGCCATCGATCTGACGGACATCGGGCGACCCCATAACGGCGAGCAGCACCCGGTCACGGGTTTCGGTATCGCCGGGCAGGTCGGCGGCCAGGAAGTACGGCCCCTTGGAAGTGCCGCCGCGCATCAGGACCGCAGGTATCGCCGTTTGTTTCATGTGCCGTTCTCTTTTTCTGCGTCCAAAATCGCGCGGGCCAGGATACGGTGATCTTCCGGTGGCTGGCCATTGAAACTGTCGAGCAAGCCTAAGTCCGCGACCCGCTGCTGGCGTTCTGCCGCCGCCGCCGCCATGGCCCCGCCGATACCGAGTTCTTCCATGGTCTTGGCCACTTCGCGCATTTCTTCGGCCCGCCGCCCGCCGTGTCGGATCATGCGTTCCAGCATATAGCTGGCCCGCCGGGTCCAGTCCATGCCGGGATAGGTTTGGTCGAGCGACTTGAGGATTCTCTCGTCGATGCCTTCCTTGACGGCGGCGACGATTGATTCCGAAACCAAGGCTTCGATGCCCTTGATCATCACCGAACGCACCATTTTGATTGTCGAAGCATCGCCAACCTTGTCCGATACCGTTTCGAATCGCATATCCAGACGCCGCAATAAATCTTCCGCCCGCGTCACTCCCGGCCCCGAAATCAACAAGGGTGTCTGGTGCAGGGCCGGATGGACCGGCGCCATCACCGCCACATCGACATAGTCCCCGCCCGCCGCGGCGATGATTTCGGCGGCTTCGCGTTTGCGCGACGGGGCTGCGGAATTGATATCCAGGTACAGCGTGCCGGGTCGCATTTCAGGTGCCGCCGCATCGGCCGCGACCGCCGCCGCTTCTGCCGTCACCGCCGAAATGATGACATCGGCGAGCGCCACCGCATCGCCGGCGGTTTGGCTGCCAATCACGCCATGTCGTTGGTAATCATTGAACTTGCCGGCCCGGGTTTCCGCAACGTCGGTCTTGATATCGAACGCCGCGACGGTGACATCGGCGACACTGTCCCAGCCCTGGACAAACGCCGCCGCCGCTTCACCGAAGCCGATGAAGGCGATACGTTCCGGCAGGTCGAGACGTTCAGGGGTCATGATATCACCAGATAAACAGGGAACCGCTATCAAGGTAAGTGAAGGTAAGGGTTGCATTCGAATTTGTTGAATGAATAAGTATTATGACAATTATTGGATTGGTGAATTTTGAATTCTTCACTAGCGTTTAAGTGCGAACGCGGATTTCTACAGCCTTCGAGAGAGCGAGCATGACCGAAATAACCTGGGACGAGGCCTATAGTGTCGGGAATACCGCCCTGGACACGCAGCACAAAATTTTGATCGGCCTGATAAATCGACTGGACCGCATCGAACAGGACGGCGACGATTTGCGCGAGGTGCTCGACAAGTTGGAGGACTATGTTCACGAACACTTTTCGCTCGAAGAAAAAATGATGCGAGATGCCGGCTACGCCGATCTCGACCCCCACATAGCCGAACATCGGGATTTCGAATACTGGCTTAAGTCGGCGCGATCGCATATCGCCACCGGCGGACTGGACACCGCCATCCTCGCCGCATCCATTCGCGATCACCTGCATGAATGGCTGATCAAGCATATTCTGGTGGTCGATATGGGGTACAAGGGTCAACTCACCGGGGCTTGAACGAAAGGCCTATTCGAACGGCAGGCCCACATAGTTTTCGGCCAGCGACGTCAAGGCGGCCTTCGAGCCCAGCACATAATCCAGTTCCGCATCGCGCATGGCTTGCGAAAAACCGCCATCGTTTTCGGGCAGGCGGTGCAACATCAGCGTCATCCACCACGAAAACCGTTCCGCTTTCCAGACCCGGGCGAGCGCCTTGGCGGGGTAATTTTTCAATCCGTCTTCGCTGTCGGACTTGTAATTTTCGATCAGACCCTTTGATAAAAAGTAGATATCCGACGCCGCCGAATTCAGACCCTTAGCGCCGGTCGGCGGCACGATGTGTCCGGCGTCTCCGGCCAGGAACAAACGGCCATAGTTCAGGGTATTGCAAACAAAGCTACGCAGCGGCGCGATGCTTTTTTCTATGGACGGACCGCAGATTAGCGTGCGCGCGGCGTCTTCGGGCAGGCGACTTTTCAGTTCCTGCCAAAACCGTTCGTCGGACCATTCGTCGATGGGTTCATCCACCGGCACGTCGATATAATAGCGGCTGACACTGTTCGAACGCATGGAGCACAGCGCGAAGCCGCGTTCGTGATTGGCGTAAATCAATTCAGCGGACACCGGCGGCGTTTCCGACAACACGCCCAACCAACCCACCGGGTAGACTTTTTCGAAGGTTGCCAGCTTGTCCTGGGGAATCGATTTGCGGCTGATTCCGTGGTAGCCATCGCACCCGGCGACAAAATCACAGTCGACGCGAAAATCCTCGCCGCCCTTTCTGTACGTCACGTAAGGAGCATCGCCAACGAGGTCGTGCAGTTGCACGTCATCGGCTTCGCAAATGGTATTGCCGCCCATGGCATCCCGCGCCGCGAACAGGTCGCGCTGAATTTCGGTCTGGCCGTAAACCATCACCGTATCGCCGCCGGTCAGCCCGGCCAGATCGATATGGTGGCGTTCGTTCCGATAGGCGATATCGAAGCCTTCGTGGACCTGGCCTTCGGCGTCCATGCGTTCGCCGACCCCGCCGTCGCGCATCAAATTGCAAAATCCAGTTTCCAGAACACCGGCGCGGATGCGCCCCAGGACGTGTTCAGGGCTGTGCTTTTCCAGCACCACCGTATCGACACCGGCGCGGTGCAACAGCTGCGCCAGCAGCAATCCCGATGGCCCGGCGCCGATGATGCAAACTTGAGTTTTCAAGGTAAATCCTCTTTCAATTGAATCTTGTGGCAGACGTTTAAGTCATCCGGGTATGATTTTGAAGAGGTAATTTCAAATTACAGTCGGCGAACAGCGAAATTTCAGAAAAGGCATCCCGATCATGAAGACACGCACCCTCGGTTCCTCGGGCCTGACCGTTCCCGCCATCGGTCTCGGCTGCATGGTGATGCCGGGATTTTACGCACCGGGGCCGGAAGAAGATTCCATCGCCACCCTTCGCCACGCCAAAGAACTGGGGGTCAATTTTATCGATACCGCCGATTTGTACGGCTTCGGCAAGAACGAAGAACTGATCGGGCGCGCCATCAGGGGCGATCGTGATAGCTATATCATCGCCACCAAATTCGGCAATGTGCGCACCGCCGAAGGCGCCACCGACGTCGATGGCAGCCCCGCCTATGTACAGCAGGCCTGCGAGGCCAGCCTGAAGCGGCTGGGCATCGATGAAATCGACCTGTATTACTTCCACCGCATGGACCCGAAAGTCGCCATCGAGGAAACCGTGGGCGCCATGGCGCGCTTGATCGAACAAGGCAAGGTGCGCCATCTGGGGCTTTCCGAAGCCGCCCCCGAAACCCTTGAACGGGCCCATGCCACCCACCCCATCGCCGCCCTTCAGACCGAATATTCGCTATGGACCCGCGATGTGGAAGACGACGTGCTGGGCCTGTGTAAAGACCTGGGCGTCGGCTTCGTCGCCTATTCGCCATTGGGCCGGGGAATCCTTGCGGGCGCGGTCACCGGCCAAGACAGCCTGGCCGAAAGCGATCGGCGGCGCGACCATCCGCGGTATCAGGGCGACAACCTGGAAGCCAACCTACGCCTGGTACGTCCGGTCTTGGAACTGGCCGAAGCCAAAGGGGTCACCCCGGCCCAGATCGCCCTGGCCTGGTTGCTGTCGCGGGGCGATCATCTGGTCGTCATCCCCGGCACCCGCAAGATCGACCACCTGGAAAGCAACGCCGGGGCCATGGACGTAACCCTTGGTGCGGACGAAATTTCCATCCTCGACACGGCCTTCCCCCGCGCCGCCGCCCAAGGGCCGCGCTATCCGGCCGGGGCCATGAAGTGGTTGAAGCTGTGATCGATCTGATCCAAAATCGGCGATCAGCTTAAAGGATAATTATTTGACCAACCAAGAGCCCCTTTTTGAGAAAATCAGGACATCGGTGATCGGCGATGACCGCCTGATCGACGGGCCGTTCGGCCCCCGGCGTCTGGTCTATGCCGATTATACGGCATCCGGGCGCGCCCTCGATTTCATCGAGGATTTCCTGCGCCACCAGGTCTTACCCTATTATGCCAACACCCATACGGAAACCTCGCTGACCGGCCTGCAAAGCACCCATTTCCGCGAACAGGCGCGCGCCCTGATCCGCGCCTCGGTCGGCGCCGACGATGATTACGCGGTGATTTTTTGCGGATCCGGCGCCACCGGGGCGGTCAACCGCTTGATCGATATCCTGAATATCCGCATCCCTGCCAACCTGGATGCCAAATATGACCTGTCCGGCACCATCGCCGCCGCCGACAGGCCGGTCGTCTTTATCGGCCCTTACGAACATCATTCCAACGAATTGCCGTGGCGCGAAACCATCGCCGACGTCGTCACCATCAACGAAGATGCCGATGGCCGTATCGACCTGAAACACCTGCAACAGCAACTGGGGTTATACAAAGACCGCGAATTGCTGATCGGCAGTTTTTCGGCGGCATCCAACGTTACCGGCATTATTTCCGACCGGGACGGGATTTCGAACCTGTTGCAGGCCCATGGCGCATTGTCGTTCTGGGATTACGCCGCCGCCGCGCCCTATCTGGATATCGACGTTATCGGAACCGGCGACGCCCCGGCTATAGACGCCTTGTTCCTGTCGCCCCACAAATTTGTCGGCGGCCCCGGATCGCCCGGCGTTTTGGTGCTTCACAAGCGGCTGATGGCCAACCTGGTTCCGGCCCGTCCCGGCGGCGGTACGGTCAGTTATGTTAATCCCGTAGAACATGTGTACATCGCCGATCCCGAATTGCGCGAAGAAGGCGGCACGCCAGACATCATCGGCGGTATCCGCGCCGGCCTGGTGTTTCAGCTTAAGGACCGCATCGGCACCGGCCCGATCAAACACCGCGATGAAACCCTGGTGCGCCGTGCGCTTAAATCCTGGGCGGCGAATCCGAACGTGCAGGTGCTCGGCAATCCGGACCTGCCGCGCCTGTCGATCGTTTCCTTCGTCATTCGCCATGGCAAGTTGAACCTGCATCACGACTTCGTCGTCGCCCTTTTAAACGACCTGTTCGGTATACAGTCCCGGGGCGGCTGTTCGTGTGCCGGGCCATATGGCCATCGGCTGCTGCACATTGATCTGGACCAGTCCCGGGCTTTTGAAGAAAGCATCAGCGGCGGCTGCAACGGCATCAAGCCCGGCTGGATCCGGGTCGGATTCAATTACTTTTTTTCCGATACCATGGCCGACTACATCATCGAAGCGGTCAACCTGATCGCCGACCACGGCTGGAAATTGCTGCCGTTGTATACCTTTGATCCCAATACCGGGTTCTGGCGTCATGGCACCGCCGCCCCGTCCCCGGTCCTGAATTTGCAAGATATGGATATCCACGGCACCGCCGCGCCCGCGCCCGCCACCGTCGGCGAAGACGCGCTGGCGGAATACTTAAAAGAGGCCCGAAGCATTCTTGAACACGCCCCCGCCGCATCGGTCGCCAAAGCCTGCTCCCTGCCCGATGCAGCCGAAGCCCTGCGCTGGTTTCCCCTGCCGGGGGAATCTTGATAAGCGCCGTCCGTGACATCGGTTTTGCGGTTCCACAGAAATCTTCAAGGCCCGATCTCAAACAACAAAAAACCCGCTAAGTCATTGACTTAACGGGCTTAAATTTGGTTGCGGGGGCAGGATTTGGTCAAGACCCTACAATAGTTAGGCATGTGTAACGGTATGCTGGGCCTCGTCGCATGAGCGGGTCATTGCCAAGGCACCCACCAAGCGGTGTCAGCTCGCCGCAGCGTTAAAGTCGTCGATCATCCGATCCCAGGCCGGAACTACGTCCATGAGATTGTTCCAGAATTGCGGATCACGGCGAGCATCAAAATCTTCCAGTTCAACACCTTGCTGCTCGACCCAGGTGTAATAGCCCAGGTTAAACACTCGTTCCCGATCACGCAGGCTTTGTTCCTGCGTGTTGTCGGTCACCGTCCCCAGCATATAGCGGCCATAGGCTTCCGCCGCCGCCAGTTCATCGAATTTTCCACCGAAGGTGCCGGCCAGTGTCTTGTCGATCTCGGTGCCGTACATTTCGGCACCGTCGGTGGCGACCGTCATCACCACGTCATTGCTGCCAAGCCCCATGTACTTGGCCATCTTGATGGCGCCAAGCACATTGGCGATTGACGACAAGCCCAAGTCGGCCAATCCGGAAAGGGCTTCCTGCCCGAGACCGGTCCGCTTGGCCAGGTAGACCCGCCCGACAGTCGTGTTAAACACCAGGTTCAAGGCATCGGAAGCCTTGTCGGTAACCCCAACCACATAATCCGTATTCAGCGCATTATGTATAAACGGAACATGCTTATCGCCGATGCCCTGAATGTTATGGTCACCGTATCCGTTATACAGAAGCGTTGGGCATTCCAGAGCCTCGACGGCACAAATGCTGGCGCCCAGTTGACCCTTCAGGTGGTCACCCGCCGCCAGTGTGCCACCGGAACCGGAGGCCGCAACGTAAGCTCGCATCGTGTGTTTGCCGTTTGTGTTGATGGCATTAAAGATGCGTTCCAGGGCCGGGCCAGTGACGGCACGGTGTATGATGTAGTTTCCGAACTCGTTGAACTGGTTGAGAATCACGTTCTCCGTGTTCTGCGCCAATTCGTGACAGGCATCATAGATTTCCTTGACGTTGCTTTCGGTGCCATAGGTGCGCACGATGTCGCTGGGGTCTTTAACCCAGTTTTCCAGCCACTGGAAACGTTCGCGGCTCATGCCTTCCGGCAAAACGGCGACGCTACGGCAATCGAGAATCCGCGAAATAGCAACACCGCCACGGCAGTAATTCCCGGTCGACGGCCATACGGCCCGGTGATGGGTCGGATCGAACTGTCCACTGATCAACCTCGGCACCAGACAACCGTAGGCGGCCAGCACCTTGTGGGCACGGATCATCGGGAAGCGGTTGCCCAGCGCAACGACGATTTTCGCATCAACTCCGGTCAGTTCCGACGGCAAGACGATATGTCCCGGCACATCTTCCAGACTCTTGCGATCCGCACCGTTATGCCAATGCACTCGAAAAAGATTACGGGCATCCGGTGCATCGGGATCGGCTGATTGCACCTGCGCCTCGATTTCCTTGCGGGACGCTACCGGATCGGCCAACTGCGATATTTTCGGCAACTTGATGCCCGCTTGCTTGAACCGCTCAACGGCACGGCCATAAACTTCTTTGTCGACGACATCGCATTCCAACCCGATTGACATTTTTCTCTCGCCGCGAATTTTCGTCCTCGGCGCCTCTACTATTAAATTATTAAGTCTTGCGCACGCCCTTGGTCGCCGTGATCAACTGGTAGCTTTCGGGCTCGCGGTGCTGGGCAAAATCAAAGATGTTAGTTTGGATTTCCCGGCAGCGATCAAGATTGCAATCGTGAACGATCAGCTCGTCGCCAAGGGTTTTGCATTCGGCGACGATCTCTCCTGTTGGGGCAATAATGCAGGTGCCGCCGATCAGGTCGCAATCTTCTTCACGCCCGGCCTTGGCGACGCCGACGACCCAGGTTCCATTTTGATAGGCGCCTGCCTGCATCACCAGATGATTATGAAAATCCTGTAAATGATCGTGCTCCGGGGCCGGCGGATAATGCACCGGCGTGTTGTATCCCAACATCACCATTTCGGCGCCTTGCAATCCCATGACCCGGAAAGTTTCCGGCCAGCGGCGGTCGTTACAAATGCACATCCCCATGACACCGCCGAAGGCGTCAAAGGTCGGGAATCCAAGATTTCCTGTTTCGAAATAACGTTTTTCCAGATGTTGAAACGGCCTCCATGATTCCTCATCTTTGTGGCCGGGCAGGTGAACCTTGCGATATTTACCGACGATTTCACCGGTCTTATCGACAAGGATCGAGGTGTTAAAATGGTGCGCCTGTCCCTTTTCCTCGACCAGTTCCGCATAACCCAGATAGAACCCGATACCGAGCTCGATTGCCTTTTCGAACAATGGCCGCGTATCCGGGCCGGGCATTTCTGTTTCGAAATAAGCATCGATGTCCGCCTGGTCTTCCATAAACCAGCGTGGGAAAAATGTCGTCAACGCCAGTTCCGGGAAAACGACCAGTTCGACGCCGCGGTCTTTCGCCTCTACCATCAGGGAAATCATTCTGGCAACCGCCGAAGCCCGGGTCTCGTCGCGGGCGATGGGGCCAAGTTGCGCTGCGCCGATCACGATGTTTCTTGCCATGCCTGTTCCTTCATTCATTTGCTTTTTCCAATACAACGCGAAGCAGCACATTGGCGCCGGCTCGGATATCTTCGGGTTCGGTGAATTCCTTGATGTTGTGACTAATCCCGTCCCGGCTCGGAACGAAGATCATTGCCGTCGGGCAATTGGGTGCGAACATTTGTGCATCGTGCCCGGCCCCGGATGGCATACGTCGGGTCGATAGTCCCTGCCTTTTCGCCGATCGCTCTACCAGATCAACCATATCTGATGAGAATTCCACCGGCTCGAACCGGGCCAAGGTCCGGCGTTCAAGGGTCACACCCTCATCTGCGGCGACTTTGTCGGCGTACGCAAACAAACGGGCTTCGGCGTCTTTTAGCAGTGCTTCATTGGTGTTACGAAGATCGACGGTTATCAAAGCGCGGTTCGGGACAACATTGACCAAATTGGGTTTCAGCTCGACAACCCCGACCGTCGCCACCTGGTCTGCGCCCATGTCGTTGGCGATGGCGCGCGCCTCGACCGCGATGCGCGCGGCAACAATTCCGGCGTCGCAGCGCATCCGCATGGGGGTCGTCCCCGCGTGATTGGAAACCCCGCCGATCACGAATTCGGTCCACGATATGCCCTGCACCCCTTCGACGACGCCGATGGTCGTGCCTTCAATATCCAGGACCGGGCCTTGCTCAACGTGTAGTTCGACGAAACAATGAGCCCGCTCAGTTCCCGTTGCAGCGTTGCCGCGATAGCCAATTTTTTCCAGTTCATCGCTAACCGCGGCACCGTCAATTCCGGTCACCGCCAGCGCATCCTCAAGGCCAAGAGTGCCTTGATGCACGGCGCTGCCCATCATGTCGGGGGCGAAACGCGCACCTTCTTCATTGGTGAAGAAGGCAACCGCCAGCGGGCGTTTGCTGACAATTTCCGCATCATTAAGGGTTTCGATCACTTCCAGTCCGGCGATTACGCCAAGGCACCCGTCATAAATCCCGCCGGTACGGACGGTGTCGATGTGCGAGCCGATCATCACCGGTGGCCCATCCACCGTACCTGCGCGGGTGCCGACCACATTGCCGATGCCGTCGACCGAGATATCCAGGCCAAGCTCAGCCATCCAGCTTGCAACCAGGTCTCGGCCACCGCGATCTTCGTCCGTCAGGGCCAGGCGGCAACACCCACCGCCGTCCAACGCTCCAATCTTGGCCAACGCCTCAAGACGGCGGATCAGGCGGTCGTTATCAATCGTCAGGTTCGAAGTGTTCATGACACGACCTCGTCAGGTGACCGGCCGACGATCTCGGTATAGGTCTCGGGATCGGTCGCTCCTTCGGTGCCGAACACCAGAACGCGGGAATTTTTATCGAGCCCCAATTGCTGACGTGCCGAAGCATCGCCGGCAACCGCCAGAAGTCCGGCCAGCCCCGCCACACCGGATTCACCGGCGACAATTGGGGCATCGCCATATCGACCGTCAGCGAGCAGACGCATGGTTTCGGTGGCGGCGGCGTCGGAAACCTTCATGGCCGCGTCGGCTCCGGACTTGAGTATTTTCCACGCCAGCCTTGAAACTTCTCCGCAGGAAAGGCCGCCCATCAGCGAATCCACATCCCCGCCAATGGCGACCGGATGACCGGCCTTGAGGCTTTCGAACCAACAGGCGGCGTTATAGGGTTCGACCAGAATGGTTTTTGGTTTGTCCACGCCGAATTCCTGCCAGAACTGGCCGCAAGTTGCCGCCGCCATGCCGCCGACACCGGCCTGCAAAAAGATGTGGGTCGGTGGAGATTCGTAGGGGAATTGTTCGATGGCTTCTGCCGCCATCACCGCATACCCCTGCGTCACATTGCGCGGGGCCTCGACGATGACGCCATCCGAAGTATCCGGAATTACGTGCCATCCTTCGGTAACCGCGGTTTGCTGGGCGGTGCGAACGGCATCGTCATAACTGCCGGGATTGCGCCGGACATCGGCCCCGAAAGAGGCGATGGCCTGCTCGCGTCCGGTGCTGACAGATTCATTGATAAAGATCACGCAGCGGCAGCCAAACATGCGCGCACCCCAGGCGACCGAACGACCATGATTGCCATCCGTTGCTGCGGTTACGGTGATTTCGGCGCAAAATTCTTTGTAGGTCCCTGCTAAAAGATCGTCGATGGTGATGTCGGTCGCGCCGGTGCTGGCGCGAAGTTCGGCAAGCAGCAATCGGGCGACCGCATAGGCGCCTCCAAGGGGCTTGAAACTCTTCAGGCCGAAGCGCTGTCCTTCGTCCTTGTAGTGCAGGCTGGCAATATTCAGATACTGCGCGATGCCATCAAGTTGGACCAGCGGCGTTGGCGCATATCCCGGCCATGCCGAGATTACCGACCGTGCCTGCGCCAGGCCCTCGGCATTCAGAACCTCGGCTTGTTCCGGACCATAGGGGGTGCCGGAACCAGCAGACGGGTTAAGTGTTAATTCAAAATGGAAATCGCTCATGACAGGAGCTTGGTTTCATATACTGAGGAAAAAAGGTGGGCCGGCCCGCCGAAGCGAACCGGCCCATATTCGAAAGATCGATTATTGAGCCTTCTTGATGGCGTCGAGCATGGCGTTAAGCATGTCGGTGCCTTCGGCGCCTAATTTTTCGTCAATCAGCTTGCGTACGGCCGGTTGTGCAATGGCGGCAAATTTGGCCAGTTCGGCCGGCGAAACGGCGTTAACCGTCATTTTCTTCGCTAGCTTGGGCAGACCGCTTTCAGAGGCTTCAATAACCCGCGACACGCCACGACCGGCTTCGCTGGCCACTTCGGAAGCCCAGTCGACGATCGTGCGGTGTTCGGCGCTCAGGCCGTTATAAAAGTCCGCGTTCATGGTCCAGATGTAAGGCGTGATCACATGGTTGGTGATCGACAGATACTTTTGGACTTCATCGAACTTGGCGAACGCGATGACCGGGATCGGGTTCATCTGGCCGTCGGCAACGCCGGTCTGCAGTGCGGTATACACTTCAGCCCAGGGCAGCGGAGTAGCCTTACCACCGAGAGAGTTGATGATGGTTTGATGGGTTGGCAAGGTCATCGTACGAATACGCAAGCCATCCATGTCTGCGACAGACGTGATCGGCCTTTTCGAATTCGAGATGGCGAAGAAACCACCAGAATCGATCATACCGAGAACCTTCAGGCCGGTTTTCTTTTGCAGATCGGCGGAGAATTTCTTGCCAAATGAGCTCCGTTGATCAATGACACGGTTTGCAATGGCGATATTGGGGAAGGCGAACGGAATATCAAAAACGCCGACCAACGGATAATGCTGGGCAATGCCGCCGGACGATGAAATCGTCGATTCCACGATGCCGTCCCGGACTTGCTGAATAACTTCGTTATCCTTGCCCAGTTGGCCATTCGGGTAAATCTTAACTTCGATATCGCCGCCACTAGCGGTTTCGACCAAAGATTTAAAGATGGTGGTCATGGCGCCGGAATGGCTTTTCAGGGCGTCTTCCGGGTTTAGGTGGCCAAGACGAATGGTCACATCGGCGGCACTTGCGGTAGCGGAAAGCAAGCAGGCCGTAGCGAGAGCTGCCGTCGTATTAACTGTTTTGCGCATAAAAGTCATAGTCTTCATCTCCTCTGTTAATGTTGTTTTAGTTAGGGTTGGTAGGATCGGTTCGTCGTCTTTTGTTGAATCAATTTCTTCATAATTTACAATCCAAGAAGCCGGGGAACGGCCAAGGTCATGTCTGCCCAGTAGGCGACCACAAACAGGATCAGCACTTCCGCCAACAGGAAGGGCCATAGCTCCTTGGAAATGTCCTCGACCTTTGTTTTGGTGACCGACGCCAGGACGAACAGGCACGCGCCGACCGGCGGCGTCATCAGTGAAATATTCAGCGCCAGGATGATCATGATGCCGGCATGGACCGGGTCCATGCCGATGCTGACTGTGAGCGGCGCGAGAACCGGCGCCAGAATGATCAACGTTGCATTGATATCCATGAACATTCCGATGAATAACAGCAGGCCGATAATCAGGGCGATGATGACGTTTGGATCATCTGAAAGGGTCAACAACCCCGAGGCGACGGCCTGCGGAATTTGGTTAAAGGTCAGCCACCATCCGAGAATCGATGCTGATGCGATGATCAGGAAAATCACACCGGTTATACGAGTGGTACGGACCAGCATGTGATAAAGGTCGTTCCAGGTAAGCGCCCGGTAAACGAGCCCGCCGACGATTAACGCGTAAAACACGGCAATCGAAGCGGCTTCGGTCGGGGTGGCGATACCGCCGAGGATCGAACCCAGAATAAACACCGGAAGCGCCAATGCCAGGAAGCTCGCCTTGAAGGCGACAAGAATAGATATCAGGCTTGGGCGCTGGTCGGATTTTGGCAGATTACGGCGTTTTCCGAGCCCCGCGATTACTGCCATGCAAATAGCGCAAATCAGCAGACCCGGCAGAATTCCGGCGGCAAACAGGCCGGCGATCGAGACCCCCATAATAGAGCCATAGATCACCATCAGGGTAGACGGCGGAATGGTCGGCCCGATGATCGAGCCCGCAGCCGTAACGGCGCAGGCGAATGGTTTGGTGTATCCCTGCTTGACCATGGCCGGAACCAATGTGTTGCCGAAGGCAGCGGCATCGGCAGTTGCCGCACCAGTAATACCGGCGAACATGACCGAAGCCACCATGTTTGAATGCGCCATACCGCCGCGCATCCACCCGACCAGGGTATCGGCGAATTTGACCAGACTGATGGTGATCCCCGACTTGTTCATGATTTCGCCGGCCAGGATAAAAAATGGCATAGCGAGAAAGGGGAACAGGTCCAACCCGGCGAACATTCGATCCGGCACCATGGCCAGGAATTTTCCACCCCCCATATCAAAAATTCCCGCCAGACCGGCGACGCCGAGCACGAAGCCCACGGGCATGCCGAGGATAAGAAGTCCGAAAAAGATAATGGCGACGGTCAGCATTTTATATCTCCGCCCGGTCTACGGCGGTTCGGCCGTCGGTGGCAAAGAAGTCGTGCACGGTAACCAGAACGAGCTGCACGCAGGCCAATGCCGCCGCCAGGGGGACGCCCATGAACGGGTAGGCTTTGGGGATGCCATCGATCATGGTGTACCGGCCAAAACCGCGTTCGACCATACCCAGGCCATAAATCAAGATGATAGCGAAGAAGCCAAAAGCGATGATATCGAATACCACCGCGAGCCATTTGCGAACACGGGGTGGGAATCGTTCGAAGATCATCAGAACGCCAATGTGTTCACGATGACTGATGCCGCTGGAAATAGAGATAAGAGCCATCCAGATCATCAGATAACGAGCCAGTTCCTCGGTGAAAGTCCATTCAAACGGCAACACATACCGCGACATCACGCCGAGCCAAACATCAAGTACCAGCAAGATCGCCAAGGCGACGCAACCGCGCTCTACGTACCAATTGACGCGGCGACTGGCTAAGATAGCCTTGTCAGCGAGACTCTGCATGTTATCTCCCGGACTTTCGCTGCATGGTATATGAAAGAGCCACGACCTACCGAAAGAGCCTGTTTTATCCTTGGTTTTTCCTCTCCAGATATTGAAACACGAATTTCTAAATTGCGCAATGTTGAAACTTGTTTTTTAAACATATCCGCCCTACCGTGAATGAGGGAGATCAAAATGCCGCCAGCAAAGACAGTCGATGAAGCCCCCCGAACGCCATTGCCGGCGTCATTGGAGAGCCGCGTTCGAGACCATTACGAAGCATTGCCGTCAAGCGAGAGGAAAATCGCCGATCTGATTCTTGATTTTCCGGGCGAGATTGCCGCTTATTCAGCGACCGAACTGGCGGAACTCGCCGGTGGCTCGAAGGCGGCGGTTACGAGACTGATTCGACGGCTTGGATTTTCCAATTTCGAGGAAGCGCGCCGCGCGGCGCGAAACGCCCAGAACTGGGGCTCGCCGCTTTACCTGATGCCGCGCAAGCCCGATCAGACAGGTTTCGGCGGTCGTATCCAGAGCCATATTGAACAAGATATGAAGACGATTTCCTTGACCATGGAGAGCCTTAACGTCGCGACCATCAACGAGATAGTTTCGGCCCTATGGCAAGCGCGACGTGTATTTGTGTTTGGCTATCGCAACAGTCACTTCCTCGCCCAATACCTGCGCTGGCAGTTCATGCAGGCAAGGCCTGACGTTCATTTATTCCCTGGCGCCGGGGAAACCTTGGGCGAATATGTTGCCGACATGAACGCGCAAGACGTAATGGTCGTTATCGGCCTACGCCGGCGACCGCCCCAAGTATCACACACTCTGGCAACCGCCGCCGATGCCGGGGCGAAAGTACTCTACATCACCGACATGAGTGCCCGCCCCCAGCCCAAGGCGACTTGGACCTTACTGAGCGCCGTGCGCGGTAATGATGTGTTCGACCGGTATGCCGGGGCCATGTCGCTTCTGCACTTTCTCAGCGTCAGCCTGATGTCACAATCCGGCGACAAAGGCCGTGCCCGCCTCAAGGCCATTGAAAGTTTGCACGAAGACTTTCATGATTTTGGGTGATCCGTCCGGGAGGTTTTCGATGATGGAGAATGCGCTCCAAAATCAGCCCTGACGAACAAAACAAAAAACCGCCAAGTCATTGACTTAACGGGCTTAAATTTGGTTGCGGGGACAGGTTTTGGTCAAGCCGCTACCATGCCGGAATTGAGAAAGATCATTTGATGCTGGTTACAGGCCTTTCACGTTTCCCCCAGCAGCATGGCCGCGCCTCTTAGGGCCGGGTTGGTAGCGGTGATCAGGTATGTGGGAATGTCCGTTACGAATGGTGACATGCGTCCTTTGGCTTCGAACCGTGATCGGAACGGGCCTTGGTCCAAAATGCTGACGATGCGCGGTGCGATGCCGCCGCCGATGTAAACGCCACCGCGGCTTCCCGTCGTCAGCGCGACATCACCGGCGAAACTGCCGAGGATTCCACAGAATACGTCGATCGTATCGCGGCAGCGAACACACGAACCTTCAACGGCGCGTTCGATAATAATGGGCGTTTCAAGTTCAGGTAGAGCTACACCATCGACCGTGGCCAGGGTGGTGTGGAGCTCTGAAATTCCGGGCCCCGACAAAATACGTTCGATTGATACCCGGTCGTATCGCTTTGAGAGAATGCGAAGGATTTCCGCTTCCCGCTCGTTGGCCGGTGCGAAGCCGACGTGCCCGCCTTCGCCGTCCAGCACCGAGTAGCCCTTATTCATGTGCGTGATGGTCGCGACGCCGAATCCTGTTCCCGGCCCCAGAACGCTGGCCGGGTGATCGGCAAGTGGATGGCCGTCGCCTATTTGAATGCGTTCATCAGGGCCCAGACCCGGGACGGCGGCGGCGAGTGCCTTGAAGTCGTTGACCACCCGCAATTCAGTCAAACCGAGGGCCTTCCGTGTCTCGGCAATTGAAAACGTCCAGTCGTTATTTGTCAGCGAGATCGCATCGCCGCCAACCGGGCAGGCCACGGCGATACAGGCTTGCAACGGCCCAGACCCCGGCAAGTCTTCGAGATAATGGCGAATGGCGTCGACAATTCCGGGGAACGACCCAGTTTTCAGGGTTCGCTCATGGATAGGAACACTGCCCCCTCGATCAACCAGAGCGAAGCGGGCATGAGTGCCACCGATGTCCGCGACAAGATGTATCATAAAAACACGCCCTTCTGGTCTAAAGCGTCATTCCGCCGTCGATAACAAACTCTGCGCCGGTAACGAATGCCGACTCATCCGACGCCAGATAAACGCACATGGCGGCTATTTCATCGGTCGTTCCCAGCCGTCCCATGGGTTGGCGGGCGATGAAGGCCTCGCGGGCCGCTTCCGGGTCGGCAAGGCCGTTGATGCGATCATCCAGCGACGGCGACTGCACGGTTCCGGGGCAGATAGCGTTGCAGCGCACGCCTTTGCCAATGAAGTCAGCCGCCACCGATTTGGTCAGGCCGATCAACCCGGCCTTCGACGTTCCATAGATAAAGCGGTTAGGCACCCCTTTAATGCTCGAGGCGACCGAGGCGATGTTGACAATCGATCCGCCGCCCTTGTTCAGCATACCCGGCAGCACGGCGCGGATAACCCGATAGGCGCCGCGCACATTGAGGTTCATGGAAAAATCAAAATCGTCTTCGTCACATTCCAGAATGCTACCGTCGTGGACGTAGCCGGTGCAGCTGATCAGGATATCGACCGGCCCGATATCGGCGATGACGCTCGCCACTTCGGCCAGGTCGGTGACGTCCAGGTGATGGGTTGAAACTGCCGCGTCCTCGTTCAGTTCCGCCAGTTTTTCCGTGTTGATGTCGGTGGCGAACACGCGTGCGCCTTCGAGCGCGAATATTTCCGCCGTTGCCCGCCCGATGCCTTGGGCGGCCCCGGTTACCAATGCGGATTTTCCTGAAAGACGTCCTGTCACGCTGTTGATTCCCCAAAAATACTTCTAGATTCAGTGATTGTGGCGCGGAATTTTGTCGCCTGCTGCGGCGTATTCGACGGCGAAATCGAAACAGGCGCCGGTCGACAGCGGGCCCACATTATTGCGATAGATTTGCTGCCAGGGCGTTTGATTTTCCAAGAGTTCCGGAACCCAGCTTTCGCGGCGCGCGGCGAGTTCCTCGTCACCCAGCAAAACATCGACCCGGCGAGCGGGGATATCAACACGGACAATATCATTGGTTTGCAACAGGGCGAGGTTGCCGCCGATTGCCGATTCCGGCGTCACATGAAGAATGGACGGACTGCCCGATGTGCCGCTCTGGCGACCGTCGCCCATGGTCGGCAGGGAACGGATGCCGCTTTTCAATAATTCGTCCGTCGGCTGCATGTTGACCACTTCGGCCGACCCGGGCCAGCCTACCGGCCCGGCCTGGCGCATTACCAAAATACAGGTTTCATCAATTTCCAAAGACGCATCATTGATACGCCCATGGTAATCTTCGGATCCTTCAAAGACGATGGCCCGGCCTTCGAAAACGCCGGGATGATCCGGATGTTCGAGAAATCTTTTACTGAAATCGGCGTCGATGACGGATGTCTTGAGAATGGCCGAATCAAACAGGTTGCCGCTAAGGACGATAAAACCGGCCTGTGTTTTCAGGGGTGACTGATACGGCAAGATGACCCGGCGATCTCGGGTTTCTTCAACGCGGGAACCAATCGTTCCGCCATCGCAAGTCAGGCAATCGGCGTGTAACTTACCCGCCTGATTCAATTCCCAAAGAACCGCCGGAACACCGCCGGCCCGGTGGAATGCTTCCCCCAGGTATTCTCCCGCCGGCTGCATGTTGACCAGCAGCGGCAAGTCGTGGCCATGGGTTTCCCAATCTTTCACGGCGATATCGACGCCGGCATGGCGGGCGATGGCGGTGATATGCACCTGGGCATTGGTCGAACCGCCCAGCAACGTGTTCATGGCGATGGCGTTTTCAATGGCCTTACGAGTCAGGATTTTGGTCGGGCGAAGGTCTTCATTGACCATCCCCACCGATGCCTTGCCCGTCCTGTACGCCATGGCCGCCCGGGCGCTGTAGGGCGCGGGAATCGTCGCGCATCCCTTCAGGGACAGGCCAAGCGTTTCGGCCAGGCTGTTCATGGTCAGCGCCGTGCCCATGGAATTGCAATGCCCGGTACTGGGCGCCTGGGCCACGGTCATGTCGAAATAGCCGTCATCGTCCAACTCGCCCGTCGCGTGCTGCTTGCGTGCTTCCCAATGGGTCGTTCCCGAACCCGCCAGTTTTCCGCGCCAGTAAGCATCGAGCATGGGCCCGCCCGACAAGACGATGGCCGGAATATCGACCGTGGTCGCGGCCATGATCATCGCCGGTGTGGTTTTGTCACAGCCGGTGGTCAGGACGACGCCATCGAAGGGGTATCCATGCAGGATTTCGACCAGGCCTAGATAGGCAAGATTGCGATCGAGCGCCGCCGTCGGGCGCCGCCCCTGTTCGTGGATCGGGTGAACCGGGAAAACCAGGGGAATGCCGCCACCATCACGAATGCCGTCGCGGATTCGGTCGACAATCTGGGTATGGATATAGTTGCATGGCGACAGTTCGGACCCCGACTGGGCGATACCGATGATCGGCCGGCCGGACCTGAGTTCTTCCGGGGTCAGGCCGAAGTTGAAATACCGCTCCAGATACATCGCCGTCATGCCGATATCATCGGCATTGTCGAACCAGGCCTGGCTGCGTAGTCGCGCTTTTTTGTTTTTTGAATCGGCCATGATGAATGCGTCCTTCAGAATTCCGTTGGTACCGCGATCAGGGAATTGCAGTAAGAATGTTCGTCTGCCTTGGCTGTTGCGTCCTGTCCATATAACTGATCAGGGCCGAGCCCCTATAGAGATGCTCGAGCACCAGCGCCGCAGCGCCCTGCGCCCAAACGTCATCATTGGTGGGGCTGATGACGATTTCCGTATCAAAGTGGTTGTCGGCAAGCTGATTGGCTCGGGCTTCTTCTCGCGCGGGTTCGGTCAGCATGGGGCCCGCACGCATGCCGGCGCCCGACAGGAAGATGGTTGGCGGGTTCAAAATGGAAATCAAATTACCCATTGCCCGGCCAAGCCAGCGCCCTGCTTCGTCAAATACCCTGCGTAAATCTTCATCGCCATCATGGGCCTGCAAGGTCATCCGTTCGATCACCGGATGAAAGGATTGAGGATTGGCATTGTAGGATTCCAGCGAGAAGTACTTATCAATTTCCCGCAAAATCGCATAGTCCGACGCATAGGCTTCAATGCAGCCGTTTTGACCACACCGGCAGGGACGGCCATCAGTGACAATTTTTGAATGACCGAATTCGGGACCAATGCCATGGGCACCCCGATACAACCGGCCATCGGTGATAAGTCCCATCCCGATGCCGTGTTCAACGGTCACGACCGCGAAGGTATCGATGTCCTTGGCCTGTCCAAACCAATGCAGGGACAAGGCGACCAAATTCGCGTCATTCTCGATAAAACAGTCCCAATCGAATCGCTTGCGCAAAAGATCGCGGAACGCCACATCGCGCTGGTCGAAGACCGGGCTCCAGTAGCATATTCCCTCTTCATGGCTGATATATCCAGGAATACCGACACACAGGCCCAGAACCTGTTCGGCGTGAATGGCCGAATCGGCAAGGCAGCGCCGCACCGCCGTTTCGACAATATCAGCCGCGTATTCCGGCGGTTGGCCGCCGTTGAAAGGCAGAACAAGCGAATGCAGCACCTCGCCACAAAAGTCGGTAATGGCGCAGCTCAGTTGATGCAGGGATAGCTTCACACCAACCACATATCCGGCATCCGGGTTCAGGGCGATCTGCACCCGGGGGCGACCGCGTGGATTGATGGGGCCTTCTTCGGCGGTTTCCCGGATTAATCCTTGTTCAAGCAGCTCCTGCGTCAGGCCGGTGACGGCAGATCGGCTCAATCCTGTCAGTTCCGCAATCTCCACACGGCTGATTCGCTTGTGACGCCGCACGGCATTAACGACGCGATAGCGGGTGGAAAACTGACGGCTCACTGCGCTTCTCCTCTATTTCTGCCCCGTAGCGACCCCATGGCTCGATAACTGATCCAGCCGTGAGTTTTTATCATATTTAATTCATAACTCGAAATAATTGGTATTGCAAATCAAAAATTTTTGCGCCCTCAAGGTCGTAAATTGGCCGCACCGACCTTTTAGTGATTTATATTTTCCCTAGCAACATTTTGTTTTTATTCAATTTTTTATGTTTTTTCTAATTTTTATTCTCTTTTTTTTACGACTCGCTTGACAGGCCCATCTGTTTTGGTGTTTTGTTTAATTCATGAACTAAACAAAAGATTTCGATGCTGTTGGTTCAAACGGGGTGTTGCAAAGGGAGCAAAAATCCTCGGACACCGGAGATTTAAGGGGAGCTACCAAAATGCATCTTTCTACCCACAACTGGATGCGGGCCGAGCCCGTCGAAACCACCCTGAAGCGCGGCAAGCAATGGGGTCTGGAAAGCATTGAAATCAGCGGCGAGCCCGATCAATACAATTCCAAAGACGTCCGGGCCCTGCTCAATGAACTCGATATGCGCTGCTGGGGTTCGGTCACCCTGACCCTGGGCCAACGCAACCTGGCCGCCAAAGATGAAGGCCAGCGAGCCGCCACCGTCAATTACATGAAATCCGTCGCCACCATGATCCACGAGCTCGAGGGTTCGGAAATGACCATTGTTCCCGCCACCGTCGGCAAGGTTACGCCCGATGGCACGCCGGAAGAAGAATGGAAATGGGTCGTCGATGGCTTGAAGGAAGTTTACGAGCTGACGGAATCCTATGGCATCAAGATGGCCATCGAACCGCTCAACCGCTTCGAAACCTATTTCCTCAATCGGGCCGAACAGGCCGTCGCATTGGCCAAAGACGTCGGATCTAATTGCGGCGTCTGCCTGGATGCCTTCCATATGAACATCGAAGAGGTCGATTTCATGGAAGCGATCCGTACGGCCGGTGACCTGTTGTCCGATTTTCATCTCGCCGACAACAACCGCATGCCCCCGGGCATGGGCAACCTGAATTGGCCTGAAATCATCAAAACCCTGCAGGAAGTCAGCTATGACGGCGCCGTGACACTGGAATTCGTCTGCCCCGTCGACCGCACGCCGGTAACGAAATGGCCTGGCCAGGTCGAAACCAACCCTGTCGATATTTCGCCGGAACAGCTGCAATTCATCGAAGACCACGGCAGCAGCCTGCTCAGTGAGGAATTTTACACTGAGATGGTCAAGCGGGCCTGCAACCACATAATTCCGTTGATCAGGTAGATCCAATGTCAGGCACAACCATCACCAACGTCGAAGCGAAGTGGATCAGTTACCCGATCCCGGAACGCGATCAGCACGTTTCCGATTTCGGTCGGATCGCCAGCTTCGACATGACGCTTGTCACCATCACCCTTGAAAATGGATTGCAGGGTTATGGCGAGGCGAAAGCGGCGGTTGGTAGCCAGGGCTCGTGCGAGGCTTTGGCACTGTTGATCGAACGGGAACTTAAATTCCAGCTGGTCGGCCAGGATGCAACCCTGATCAACCAGATCTGGAGCAAATTGTACAACGGCCCGCGCGCTCAGTATGCCGAAGGCTACGGGCGGTGGTTTCCCGTTCTGGGGCGCCGCGGGCTGATGATTTCGGCCATGAGCGGTATCGATCTGGCTTTATGGGATTTGGCCGGCAAACGCCTTGGTGTGCCGGTGCTTGATCTTCTGGGCGGTGCGTCGCGCGCCACCATGAATGGTTACGCCAGCGGCGGCTGGGCCAAGGTCGACACCATCGGCGCGCAACTGCAGTCCTATGTAGATCGCGGTTTCAAGGCCGTGAAAATGCGGATCGGCGTCATGGATGGGACGGTTTCTGCCAGTGTCGCCCGCGTCAAAGCCGCCCGTGAAGCCTTGGGCGATGACATCGATATCATGGTTGATGCCCATGGCACCTACAGCGCGCCGGAAGCCCGCGAATTCTGTCGCCGGGTGGCAGACCTTAACATCAGATGGTTTGAAGAACCCGTTAGCGCCGATTCCCGCAAGGCGATGGCCGCGATCAAGCGCGACGCCACCATGCCCATTTCCATGGGCGAAAGCGAATTTACCTGTTTCGATTTTCAAGACCTGATTGACCGCGACGCCGCCGACGTTTTGCAGCCGGACATGGCCATCTGCGGCGGGTTGACCGAAGGTCTCAAGATTTCCTCCCTGGCAGTTGCCAATCAACTTGAGCTGGCCCCCCATTGTTGGGGGTCAGCTCTTTCTTTTTTCGCTGGTCTGACACTTGCTTTCGTCAGCCCGGCCGCTCGCCTGATCGAATTTTCGCTGGGGGCCAACCCCCTGCTCAACGATCTCGTGAACGAGCCCATCGAATTTGATAACGGACAGTTCTTGCCGCCCAAAGGGGCCGGCTGGGGATTGTCGCTAAACAACGACTTTGTAGATGAATACGCGATTTAGCCAACTCTTGAATTAAGGGAGACAGACAAGTGGCCGGAACGAAATTTCTACAACACGTCAATGTGCTGGTTGATGATCTCGACCAGGGGGTCGCCTTTTTCCGCGACATCGTCGGCCTGGAACCGGACGACACGCCTGACCACGATTTCCCATCGCAATTTTTCACCTTTGCCAACGGCACCCAAATTCATATGAATGAATTCAAGGACGACAAGCCGTTCCGCGCCCATTTCTGCATCATCGTCGATGATTTTTGCGATGTGTTCCGGCGCATGAAGGCCGCCAGAGTTATCGATATCGAACCTTGGGGCAAAATCCGCCGGCTCGATTCCGGTGCCATGCAAATGTTTTCACGCGATCCATCGGGAAATCTGGTCGAAATCGCCAGTCGCCCGGGTGACGTGATCGACCTGGACGTTCTGGAAGACGACCTGGTCGATATTTCGGATGACAATTTGCTGTTCAATTCGGGCCGCGACGAACATCGGCGGGGTGTGTGAACTGCCATGACCATACTAATGCTCGAAACAATTGACGATGATGCCATGGCAGTGCTGAAAAACGCGGCACCCGTGCTGGTATCGCCAAGCCCCGACGCCCATGGCCACGACCTGCCTTTTGAAAAGGTGACGGCCATTGTGACGCGGGGACTGGGTCAATTGGATCGGGCGCTGATCGAAAAATGCCCCGACCTGAAAGTCATCGCCCGTTGCGGTGCGGGACTGAACAACCTGGACCTGGTCGCAGCCGCCGAACGTGACATTCGGGTCATTCATGCCCCCGGCATCAATGCGGCAGCCGTGGCGGAACACGCCCTGATGCTGATGCTGATGACCGTTCGAAACGGTTTCGGCACAGGCACCGAAGTCAAACAAGAAAATTGGGCCTGTCGCGAGGAATTTTCCGGCGATGACATGAGCGGCAAGAGAGTCTGCATTGTCGGAGGCGGCAACATCGGTCAGCGAACCGCCGAATTGTGCCGCGCCTTTGACATGGACGTGACTATTTGCGGCCGCCACGGCAAGGGTATCAATGGACTGAAGGCCGCCCTGACGCAACACCTGCCGGACAGCGACATTGTATCGCTGCACATTCCGCTGAGCCCGGAAACCCGTCACCTGATTTCCGGGGATTTGCTGGCGTCATTCAAGGCCGGTGCGGTTCTCATTAATACGGCCCGTGGCGAACTGGTCCATACAGCCGATCTTGTCGATGCCCTTAACGGCGGCCAGTTGAAGGCCTACGCAGCCGACGTGATCGAAGGCGGGGCGCCCAAATCCGACGATCCGATTATCGCCCATCCCCGCAGCGTGGTGACGCCCCATGTGGCGGCGCTGACCCGGCGGACCTATCGCGCCATGGGGCTATTCACCGCAAGGAATGTGGTGTCGGCCTTAACCGACGGAAATCCGGATCCCTTCTCGGTCTATGGCGGGACCGCGTAATGAGCATTCAACCCAGCATTTTTGAAAAGATCGAGGAGTAGAAATGTCTTCCCTCAAAATCACAGGATTGGTCAAGCATTTTGGCGATGTCAAAGCCGTGGACGGTTTCGACATGGAAGTCAAAAAAGGTGAATTCTTTGCCTTGCTGGGGCCCAGCGCCAGCGGCAAAACCACGTCATTCCGGACCATTTGTGGCATTGAACAAGCCGACGCCGGAACCATCGAGATGGATGGCAAGGACATGACAACCGCACCCATGGGGGATCGCGGTGCCGCCATGGTTTTTCAGACTTTCGCGCTCTACCCCCATCTCACCATTCACGACAATCTGGCCTTCCCCCTGCGCCAGCAGGGATTAGGCAAGGACGAGATCGAAACCCGGATCGGCGAGATCAGCGAACTGCTGAAATTGGGACACGCGCTGGATCGCAAACCCGGAACCGCCAGCGGCGGGGAACAACAACGCATTGCCATCGGCCGTGCCTTGATCCGTCGGCCCGAGCTTTTGTTGCTGGATGAGCCGTTGACAAATCTTGATGCGAAATTGCGTCACGACATGCGGGCCGAATTCAAACGTATCCACCGGGAAGCCCGTAGAGCAATTTTATGACATGTGGCGGCAACGTTCCATTGATGAGCAGAAGGTCACGATTGCGACACGTCCCCCATTAATCGGCATCGCGATGAGTGATCCTAAAAAGCTCTCGTTCAT